>Ga0138256_10003210_pt1 | contig 17424 bp, 12 predicted proteins | sample KNB2016incub_MG_FD_105486 | JGI IMG/M metagenome (GOLD analysis project Ga0138256, IMG submission 105486) | Active sludge microbial communities from wastewater in Klosterneuburg, Austria - KNB2014incub_MG | ecosystem: Engineered > WWTP > Activated sludge > Unclassified | place: Austria... | reverse complement strand
GGCCGGATGGAATCCAGGCGAGGGACGTTCACTTCCTCCGTTGAGCCATGATGAATTCAAACAGGCATGGATCACCTGGATCAAAACCGGTGCGTTTGCTCCCCCTGCGAAATAGTTTTTTTGATTGTCTTCATGGTCAGGCTATACTCAGCCAATCGGATAGAGTTTGTTTATAGTTGTTGTGAACTGTTAATTTTGCCACGCTATGCCCTCCATTACCCAAGTCCTGTTCAAGCCCAATCCCAAACCCGGCACCCAGGGCACCCTGGAAATTGAAATCAATTTCATCAGTGATGATCTTCACAAACAATTTTACCTGGAAATAGCTTACAAGCATGCACTTGCAGACGGCTCCGTTTCAGATCATTTGATCAATATGGTGCCAGTGGTAGCTGAATCGGGCAGCCAGATAGTAAAGTATTCAATAAGGAAGATTGGTAAACAAACGGATCATAGGGAGCAGGTGAAGTTTATCGTTCGGACATTCGGCCTGGTAGGTCGGTCTGAATCAACCAAATATGACATAAAATAACTCGCTCTGTATTCAAATTGGCTTTGAAATAAAAAAGGGAGCCACAATATTTCATTGTAACTCCCTGTGGTTCAGTCGGGAAGACAGGATTCGAACCTGCGGCCTCCTGCTCCCAAAGCAGAAAATTTAACTAAGTGATGTTCATTTTTTACCCCTCTTTCCTTAGTTAGACGCTGAAAGCCCTGATTTTCCTCATTTCCGGTTTAAGTAATATTGAGCGTTTTAAAGATAGTTTTTGGCAAGTTTTTTGGCAAGTGAGGTCATGCTTGTAATATTCCGGGGCTATCTTGCCCTCATTGTGGCTGAGTGTGACCCCACTTATGGTGGTGAAATTGTAAAATAAATAATCTGCCATTCAGGCACACTCCTTGCCTTACGAGAAGAGGGTCGGCGGTTCGATTTCGTCAACTCCCACTGAAAATGAATGAGTTACGATATAAAATTGTAGCTCATTTTTTATTTGCTAAATAATTTGCCAAAAGTAACTCAACTGCAACCTTTAGATAATTATCCCAGTGGATTAATTTTGCCCTTTTATTATGAATTACAATGATTTACAAGAAGGTGATTTGGTGAGAGCTCTAATCACCGATGAAGGCTTACCAGACCATAAAAGAGAACATTCGTTTATTCTTATATCACCTCCACATATTAAAGATCCCGGGAAAAGAAGACATAGAATCTGCATTCCAGCCTGTTCTTTCAGCTCAAAAATTCCTGGTGGGCAGGACAAACATTTTCTAGATATAACTTCATTTTCAATCCCTCCTGATTTATTTGATGAAGTAAAGGAAAACACCATTCTTAGAATTTCCGAACCCAAATGCATTGAAAAGTACCAGTATCGTGGATATAAAAAAAACTTAAAAGAATACCCTGAATTTTGGAAAGCAATATGCCAGATCATTCATGAATTTTATTCAGGTAACCTTAAAGCACTAAAAGAGACTTGTGATTGCGAGTGCTTTGTAAATAATGAAATAATTCCAGGATATTGTAATCAAGACGACGCTTATTTACAAGAAGTTATTTGTCAATCGGATGAAACAGTAACATGCAAAATTTGTCCTTGCTGTACGTTTCAGTTTGATAATATTGAACATTCTTATGAGTTATGTCCTCGATGTGAAGGCAATTATGTCGTTGAATTAATAAACGGTGCTGGTAGAGGGATATTTATTTTCTATGGGGAACCTGACATTATTTGTCAATCGGATGAAACAGTAACATGCAAAAGTTGTCCTTGCTGTAAGTTTCAGTTTGATAATATTGAACATTGTTATGAGTTATGTCCTCGATGTGGAGACAATTATGTCGTTGAATTAATAAACGATGCGGGTAGGGTGTTATTCATTATCGATCGCAGCCCTGAATAATATGGGGGGAAGCTCGCTTTGGCACCCGATATAAAGACAATTCAGGGAACACTTTTATTGTAAGAGTATTTGCAATCAAAATTGGATTTAATACCAATATTTGTTTTTCTATTTTTGAAAGATCCACTAGGAATATAATTTATGTTCAGAAATTACTCTTCGTATTTAATATCCTCTAAAAACTCAGAAGCTGGCCTTACGCTAGTAACTACAAGTTGATCTCTTGCCCTAGTACAAGCCACATACAAAAGATGTCGCTCAGTGTTGTAGACATCCTCCAAATCAGAACTATCTGTAATACCTTCGATTCTCTCCTGAGATGGAATCACCTCATCATCACATGCCATTACAGCCACCGCCTTAAATTCAAGGCCTTTGGCAAAATGCATAGTACTGATTACTGTTTTATTACTTACTGATTCCATAGTTTCATCAAGAATTACGAACGGCTCATTTGCTAATGTTACTGATTCCTTTGCTCGTGCGATTTCATTTTCTGATCTCACGAAAATCCCAATTTCATGTAAGGCGAATTCTTGCTTTTTTAAATTCAGAATCCAGTCTGCAATAAATAACGATTCATCATTTATGGTATCGAATATCTTAATTTCAGGTTTAGGACCATTAAATACAGAGACCGTTGCACCCCTTTCTTCAATATTACCATCGGCGTCAGTCAATTCAGGTCCCAAAAGAAGGTCAGCCTGTTTACGGATTTGATGGGAAGTACGATAATTCACATGCAATGTTTTGGAACGACCTCTGATATCAATACCCAGCGCTCTCCAGGAGAAAAGTTGTTGGAAAATGCGTTGACCAAGGTCGCCAGCAAAAAACAAAGCATTGGGTTTATTTTGACCCATTGCTGCCAGAAAACGTAATTGGTAAATACTGATATCCTGCGATTCATCGACCACAGCGAAGTCATAGGGTTGTTTATTTGTTTTTTCGATATGTTTAGCCAATTCTGTAAAAAGGTCTGCAAAAGTCATCAAATCATCTCCCCTGAGTTTATCTTTTACTAAATTGAATACGTTCCAAAGTAGTTCTCGTTGTTTTTCAGGTAATCTCGTTTTTCTACCCAACCGCTTAACTTCTTTATATTCTTCCAAGGACTTAAGCTGCCAGGCATCAATTACTTGTTCAAATTCGGACACTAAAAAAGCATGACTAAATTTTTGTTCATTAAATTGATTCATAGCCTCTTTTATATATTTATTGAGCAGTTCTGAAGATACCAAGTTTGGTTTTCCAATATTTGATTTATATAATCTTAACCCAATTTCATTTATAGAGTAAATATCAATTCGTTCGGACAATCGAGGTTCATTGCTAATCAACTTTCGTAGTCTTACTTTAAGAGCATTAGATAACATGACAGAATGAGTAGTCAGTAAAACCCTGGATTCCGGGTTGTTTTTTGCCAGGAGTACCGCACGATGGAGTGCAACGATAGTTTTACCTGTTCCAGCTGAGCCAGATACACGAAAAGGACCTGAATAACTTCGTTCTACAATTTCCTGCTGTGCTGGATGAAGAAAAACAGCCCATTTATCCCAAGGAAAGTCTAGAGCCCGTTCCAATTCCTCCACATTTTTCATGATGCGGAATCGACGCTTGGCATCGGGGTGAGTGAAAGGATCTTGGCCAACCGGAATCGGTACAATTATGTGAGGCTTCCCTCCCGTAGCTAATTCAAGCAAAGCCTCACCAGCTTCTGCTGGAAGATGATTTATAAGTGTAAGTAAACTATCTTCATCAGCCACTTTTACATCATTTAGCCATTCAGGAGGCACTCCAAATTTTAATAATTCTTCTTCCGAAAAATCTTCAAAAAGCTTTGTTTTCCTGGCTTCAGAAACTTTACTATGGACGTAAACCGGAACTATTATTTCATGGATGGTCTCCCTGATTTCAACCAATTGTGCAGCTCCAGTTTTGGGATGTACTTCCAATTTTCTGCGTTCAGCCCAATCATATGCTTTATCATGATGATTGACATAACAGAGCAGCATACTCGCTTCATTTTTATGAACAATAAGCCTTATGTCGCTACTGACCCTAATCGACCAGAAGTTTTTGTCTTTGGCCTTATCCAGTTTATGAAACCTCATCCCTGGATTCGAAGGATTGAGTTGAAGATCAAAAGCTGTTGTTTTTACGGCCTTTTGCTCTTCCCCACTCAAACGGGCAAGACTGTCGGTAAAAGTATCGGCTATTCGAAATTCCATTAGTCTATTTTAATTACTTTCATTACTTCATCTCCCAGATGATTGATCACTTTAACGGCAATCCTTCCTGATTTTGGTTTAGGAAATGGTCGTGAAATATCGCTATGAAGACTTTCCCAGGCCTCTTGATTGATTTCTGCTTTTAAAGTTGTTTTTAAAGAGCTATAGGGATCGTTGGCTCCTAAGAAGTAGGCATGACGAACGAAAAAGCTTTCTTCATTGTAGTCAGTATCCACAAACCAACAAGCGATCCCATCTGCACTATCACTTCTAACTTCTCCTGTTGTAGGGTCAAAAACATCAACACCATTTACTTTAACCTGCATATTACCATCCTTATTTGGAATTAATTCAATATCTGGTTCCCCAAAAATTACAAACAGATTACCTTTTCCAGTATTCTTAAGATCATCGGACATATGAAGGTCTGCATTCATCCGAGCCTTCAAAACAGGAATACGGCCGAGCTTATTAAATTCCGTGGTATGCGCTTCATAATTAAAGGCGCAAGCAATCAATACATCAAACCCTGCATCGCCGGCCTCCCTAGCAGCGGTAACAAGATCTATTCGTTGAACAGTACCAAATTCTGGTCCGATAAATATTGCTGCACGTTTCTCATTCTCTCCCTCCATGTATTTCCCTTCAGCACAAACCAAATCACCTGGCCATGGTATTAAAGATTTAAAACCAATCTTATCTTCTTTATGAGCCTGTTGCACTCCGGAAGACTTAAGATTATCCATGATCATCTGCGTGAAACTAGGAAGATTTTCATTTTCAACCATTCTTTGTCTCAATGGATCAATTAATTCATCATTTTCGTCAATACCAAGAGTTCGATGAGGTGATAAACTTTCTACAGTAAATGGACCTGCAACCCGGACCTTCTTTTTGTCTTCATATGGTTTATCAAATAGAAACTCAAATTCAGCTCTTGCTGCTATTAATTCATCAATTTCTTTTTGGCTTGCCATTCTTAAGTTCCACCATTTAGAATGTAATTCCTTTGCAGAATCTGACCAATCAGATTCTGACCCGATTGGAATTTCCCATTCATGCCATTCCTGTTCCAATGTTTTGTTTAATTGTTCTCGAACTGGATTAAGTTTTTCTTGCCAATTCGCCCATATCACATCAATCTCTATATTGTTCCCAATTGATTTTAAGGTAATATGCGGCACTCTATTATAAACAAAACCTCGGCGAATATTTCCATGCGTTGAGAGGATGGATGGTGTCGTCCTTGATGCTTGTGATTCTTTTATTTGGCCCTCCTTGGAGTCTGCAAGTATGTAAAAAGGATACCGTGCACCCATTATTCTTGTGCGCGCTAGAGTTAATGCAACACGGGAAGTATCAATTGTAATCCACCTACGACCCCATTGTTCAGCAACTGTGGCACTGGTTCCAGAACCGCAAGTCGGATCAAGCACAAGATCGCCAGGATCAGTAGTCATCAAGAAGCATCGTTGAATAATTTTAGCTTCGGTTTGAACAACATAAGTTTTTTCGGCTGCGGTCGATCCTGTATCGGACCAAGTGCTGTTTAATATAAATGCCGGAAAGTCATCCATATATCTCACTGCTCTCAGCACATTTCCTTGTGGAACTGCACGCCCCACTCTAATAAGCCGTTCGAGGCTTGCCTTTGGCAAACCCCACCAATTACTCCCTGAAGAAAAGCTTCGTCCCAATGCTTCAATGTCATATCGGCTTCCAGGTCCCTGCTTCATCATGTTGTCATATCGGAGGAATCGAGTTCCGAGCGGCAGTATATATGGATTTGAAATGTCATCTTTTGTTAGGCGATTTACTTCTCCATTTGGAAGTAGTTTGTGTGAAAAGGAGCTCAATGAACCTGCCTCAATGCTCTTTTCAGAATATAGTTGCCGATACTTCACGGCCTCTACAGACTTTGCATACCAAACAATGTAATCTGAGTTTCGTGGTAGTAGTTTTGCACCAAGACCCGTTGATTTTTCGAACAAAATTAGAGAGACGAAGTTACTCTCCCCAAACACTTCATCCATTAACACGCGGACGAGGTGAACATTTTCATCGCCGATCTGGACAAAAATAGAACCCGACTCTGTCAGGAGGTCTCGGGCTACAGTGAGTCTGTCTCGAATATAAGTCAGGTAACTATGGATTCCCATTCGCCAAGTGTCTCGAAAGGCTTTTACTTGCTCTGGTTCGCGAGTTATATGGTTGGCATTTCCATCCTTTACATCTCTGTTTGTTGTACTCCATTGAAAATTACTGTTGAATTTAATTCCATATGGAGGATCAAAATAAATACACTGTACATTATTACGCATTCCTTCTCGTTCTGAAAGACTTGCCATGACCTGCAATGAATCTCCTAGGATCATTCGATTTGACCAGTTTTGATCGTGTTGATAGAATTCAGTTTTATCTACCCCTAATGGGATACCGTTGAAATCAGAAAAAAGATCAGCCATTATCTTACCAGACTGATATTCTTGCTCTTTCGATTGCCGTAATAGATCATCAATCAATGCTTTTGGATGCACTTTTTCCTGAATATAAAGTGGAGGAGCATGTACAACCAAATCACTCCAATCTTTCATGTCTTTACCACTCCAAACCAACTGTGGATCAAGATCCTTATTTCTTCGTTCGTAAGCAACACGAATAGGGTCTTGCTCATTTTTCTGCAACACAGACTGAAATTCTGCTGTTGGAATATTCTTCCTTGTGGCATCATCATGTAAAATAGCTTCGACAGTCTTTGGTATATTTTGTTTTTTAGCCATATTTTTTAGCCAATTATTGTGAGATTGAAATTTCTATCATTTTATTGAATTCGGTTTGCACTTTGGTTTTAAAGTCGGACTCGATTTGAAATGCGTCGGTGAATTCTGCAAATGCCCATCTCCCGTATTGGCCGCTATTATTTACACCAGGTACCCAATAGTTTTCCATAGTTGATTTTTTTTCTTTAGCGTCCTCCCTCCTGTATCCTTTTATTTCAACTATCAGATGGAGTAAATTATCTTTTCCATGACCATCATCGATCAGCACGATAAAGTCAGGAATATATTTTCTATTTTCAGAACCATATCTATATGGTACTATCAAACCTAAATTGTGATTCTTTACATATGCTTTTACCTTAGGGTGTGATTCTGCCACTCTGCAGAACTCGGCTTCCCAATCACTATCCAATATGACCCAATTGATGTGGCATTTCCTGGAATCTGTTTCCCATCTATCAGTTTTGGAAGTATTAAATTTTACGTATGCTGTTGAACCAAAAGGGTTGTAAGGGTCTGGTAGTACTTTGATGTCGCGATTGCCTTCAAATGCCCGAATAATACCTGCTGTAATTCTTTCGCAGGCCATATCTGCAAGCATTTTATACCTCAACTGAGCAGGATAGGTGCCGCCTTTACATACTAGATATTGATCCAGCCATTGACGGGTAATTCGTTTTAGCTGACCAAACAAATGAAGTTTAGGATCTTCTCCTGGATCTCGCCACTTGGTAAATAACAGGTGAGATGTAAGTTCATATAAAACCTGTGAGGGCCTTACATCACCTGTATGGACAAGGTTCAAATCGGTCCTTTCACCAATGATACCTGAGTTTTGGGTTTCTGTTGCACCTACCAGATCAGGAGTAAGCTCCATAATGGAGTCGTCATTGAATTGGGCTGTCAATCTTTCTTCTGGCAGTTCTATTCTGTACCCCTCAACCTTTGGAAACGTAATTTCCAAGGCATCGCGTTCTGGCCGCATTGCTTTTACCTGGATCGTTTCACGCGGTGGCTGTGGAGGAGCTATTACTGGCTTAGCAGTAAAATCGAATGGAATACCCAATACATCTGCATATTCTGTATTAAATCGACCTTCTTCGTTCAAATCATATGACTGGCGGCGCAAGGCCCGACCTATCACCTGCTCGCAAAGCAATTGTGTGCCAAATGCCCGTACCCCCAGGACATGGGTCACCGTATTGGCATCCCAGCCCTCTGTGAGCATAGACACGGATACTACACAACGAATAGAACCTCCAAGACTTCCCACTTTACCAACTGTATTCATAACTTCCCGTAGAAGGTCCTGGTCACTTAGATTGTCAGCCGCTCTAAAATCTCCAGTTCGTTCAACGATTTCTCGTCTGAATCTTTCGATTTCATCAGTAGCCATTGTTCGGAAATTATCATCAAGAGCCTCCCCCGATTCCAATTGCTCACTATCAATCAGCAACGTGTTAGGCATGGCATAGGGGTTTCCGTTTTCATCAAAGTTACGGAACAATGAGAGTCTACCATTTATAAAAGTCTCAGAGCCATCATCATTTGTTCTGGTGAATCCTGATATATAATCGTAAACCAGTTTAGAAGTCGCTGTATTGTTACATACGATAATAAAACATGGAGGAGCTTTCATTCCAGCTTTATCCCAAAGAACATAAGTCTTTTCATAATGTCCATACAAAGCTTCCAGGGCAGTTTGCAATTGAGGTGGCAAACTAAGTGGGTCAAGTACCGCACCCTTACCCCTTCCTTTCTTAGGCATTTTAGTCCTGATATGGTCCCATAGGTTTCGGAACATGGGCATTTCTTGACCTGGAATATTATCTGCAACCGGGACACGAGGGAGCTTAACAATTCCACATTCAATAGCATCCATAAGAGAAAAATCACTCATAGTCCAAGGGAAAAGAGTGCCTTCCACATAACCTGAACCACTAAGAAAGAAAGGAGTTGCTGAAAGATCGAAGACACGATTAATCCCAATCGTTCGATTAACAGCCTCCAGGCCAGATATCCAAAGCCTTGCAGCTTCACGGTTCTTTTCAGCCTCTTTCTTTTCATCACCTTTCAGATCTTCTTCCACTTGCTCTACTCCGGGTTTTTCCCTGTAACAGTGGTGTGCTTCATCATTAATTGCCAGGATTTTCTTAAGTCCCATTAATTCAGGCATGACACGCTGAATCATTTGGCCCTCTGTTTCAAGGGTACTTAATGCCTCCCCACGACCTTGCAGGAGGGATCGTCCACCCTTTGAGAGTTCAATTCTTTCCCGGAGTTTGAAAGCATGATAGTTAGTGATTACGATTTTTGCCCTATTTAAATCACCCAGCATATCATTTGGTACTAATTCCCTACTTGAATAATAACTATCAGGATCATTCGGTTGAAGAACGCGTAGACGATCTTTGATAGTCAATCCGGGAGCTACCACTAAAAACCCCCGGGTAAACTTCTGACTTAAGGGATGACGTACCGCGTTTACAGTTTGCCAAGCAATAATCATGGCCATTACTGTAGTTTTGCCTGCTCCAGTTGCAAGTTTTAATGCAAGACGCATTAATTCCGGATTGGCCTCATTATTCACACTTGCTATATGCTCTGTTACTGACTTACCTAATTTACTAGAATTAGGCGCTACCTCGGTCAGCCAAATGGCAGTCTCAATAGCTTCAACCTGACAAAAGAAGGGTCTAATACCAGAGAATTTATGAGTTCTCCAATGTTGCAGCAGTCGGGCTGTTTCAGGAGTTACATTCCATTGGTTGGGGTTTGGAATTTTTCGCCAATTTGTAACTTCTTGTCTTATTTGATTGATAGTTGAATTTTGATTGTATTGTTGTTTATCAGTTGACAAACCAATGCCCTCGTCAAAAATGAGTTCTTTTTGACGTTTATCACCTTTTCGTTTATGCGGTTTAGGTATTGGGGTAATGAATTCAGCAGGACGTCGATTCTCTATGATTTGTTGTGTGGGTTGGCCATCTGTGTCCAGTTCCCAGTGTCGATCGGGGTATTCATAAGGAGAATTTAGGATGGGGTGGTCAAAGAAAGGATTGGACATTGTAGATCCGACAATAGGTTATTTGAAGTAATTGTTAAATATATAGAAAAGGTTAAAGATTTAATACACTTCCGTATTCCTAAATTGATTTAACCCTTGAAAGGTCCTAGAGTGCATGTAAATGCCACTAAAAGGGTCCAGTTATACTAGTTTTAAACGCCCTGGGACGTCATGGAGCCTCAAATATTGATTTTTGGACGTATGCCCTTACTTGAGGCCCAAAATGGCTCTGAATGGCTAAATTTAGTATGTTCCCCGACAGGAATAATCAGCAACATTTTGAGCTCTTATAGGCTCATTTATCTGGAATCTGAAGACTCCGGTGACAGTAATTCCACAGGTTCCATCGCATTTTATTTATCCCAAGTCCTGCCAAGTAATAGTATTTGCAATCAAAAGGGGTAATTTCTTTTGAATCTTCCATCCCTATAAATTTCTTCCCCATAATACTCAAGCAAGGATCCACCAGAACTGATAATGGCTAAGCCACTAAGAGTTAAAGTTAGCCCTAATGCACCAGTTACAACAACTATGGGATAGCCTAATTTCGGATGTTTTTTTGCAATCAATAAACCTGCAGCTGGACCAACTAACGAGCTTATAGTTCCTCCGATCATGCGTGTGGCACCTTTTCTTATTTTCAACCCTGCTTTTTGAATGTCCAATATGTCAGGTTCCAACTGGTTTTTTAGAGCCAGCTCCTGTGTGAATCTACCGAGTGTAATTGGGTTGTTTAGTGGGATTGAATTATTGTACTTATCTCTTAAACAATCCGTTTCATCAAAACCTTTTTGCAGGTCGTACATCAGTGGATAATTTAATCCTGGTTTAAATGATTTTGTGAAATGAAGAAGGTTACTACTTTGCAAAGAAATCCATTTATTAATCCTCACTTCCTTTGGATAAAACCAGATATTCTTGTTAAGAGGGATAGACAATACAGAACTCGATTGTCCGGACAAGTAGATGCTAATCAAACTTGAAAGTAAAAATATTGGTGTTTTCATTTTTGTACTTTTAACTGACCTACTTACTTAATATTGACAAGCTGAATATTAAAAATTAATACGCTGTTTGGTGGAATAGGCCCTACAGCATTAGGGCCATACCCTAGGTGACTTGGAGCATAGAGATCGATCTCGCCCCCTTTTTTAATCAAGGGAATGCCAATTTGCCAGGCAGGAATCAATGAGCCTAATAGAAAGGTGCGGGGAGTTGTAGTTGTACCATCAAAACTGGTGCCATTGGTGAGAAATCCCTTGTAATGGACAGCAACACTATCCATTGCTTTGGGATTTGCACCGGTGCCTGATGTTTTGATGTGATAATATAATCCTGTATTGTGCTTTATTGCGGTAAGATTGTGGTTAGTGATATAAGCTTGAATTGTACTATCATCAAATTCAGCTTGCGTTAATGGTGTTGCATCTTCGGTTTTGGTACAGCTAAAAACACTCCAGAAAAAAATTAAAGTAAAAAGCAAAAAAAGATATTTCATTATCAACTAATTTATAAATTTGTTTTATTGCCTTCAACATTCATATTTAAGACGTTTAGATTTTACGAATTGTAATATACAAAATGCCAACCAATAGCATGGCAATGATTCTCAAGTTTTTTTAAAACCTAATAGTAAGCGTTGTAAATCCTCTCATGTGCATCCACATGGTCATGTTTTGACTCTCTACATCCTTTTTCTTCATTCAAACGCTCCAGCACCGTAAGGGCAGAAGGTAGCTAGTAAGTCGAGAATAAGGCCCAAAAGTTGGCATTTGATTGCATTATCTTTGATATAAAAACTATGGATGACCTCATTCTGGCGACGCAGTCAGGAAATCTTGAAGAAGTACAATATCGCATTTCAAGGGATAAAATAAATAAAGCCGATATGTCTGGCCAAACTCCATTGATGTACGCCGCAATTGGTGGTCATTTGGAAATTTCACAGATTCTATTGGAAAACGGAGCCGATGTTAATGCAATTTGTACGTGGGGTAGTTCATTGCAATTTGCTTGTGAAAAGAGTAACACAGAAATTGCAAGGCTTTTATTATCTTATGGAGCAGATGTAAATTATTCAAGAAAAGATTACTATTCCTCGTTGATTCTCGCTATTAAACATCCATCACTCTATGGGAGGAAGCCTGATTTAGAACTTATTAAATTATTGGTCGAAAGTGGAGCGAAAATAAATTTCTGCGAAAAAAATGGCTTAACCGCATTAATTTATGCTTTAGAAAATAAAGAATATACGATCGCGAAATATTTAATTAAAAATGGTGCAAATGTAATCCAAGCAGAAAGTAAGGGACGTAAGGGACTCAGAGGAGTTTTTGGACCTGATGATGCTCCAATATTTTACGGGTTAAATAATAAAAATATTCTTAAGAAATTAATTAAAAAAGGCGCCGATGTTAATGTTGTTGGCAAATTCGGGGTCACCCCGCTAATGTCAGCTGTAGGATCACGTTATACAAAGATAAAGGTTGTTAAATTTTTAATAGATAAAGGGGCTAAAATAAATATATTCAATAGGTTAGGGGATTCAGTATTAAGCGAGGCTGCTTCAGTAGGCAATGTGGAAATAATAAAATTATTAATTGAGAATGGAGCTGATGTTAATGCGGTTAATAATGACGGTCAATCCGTTTTAATTAGGGTAGCTAAGTCAGCAAGATCATACCATATTAAAGTAATTGTTCAAATGTTGATTGATCAGGGAGCTAGTTTGAATGTGATTGATAATAAGGGTAGAACAGCATTACACTACGCTGCCGAGAACTACATCCCTGAATTATACAAATTATTGGCTTTTTCTAAAGAAAATTTATATTTACCCGATAAGGAAGGTAATTCTCCAGAAGATATCGCGGCTGCTGCCTACAATAGAAGCAAATATGAGAGACATTCTTCGGGAGGATATTGTAATGCATGCCATGAAAGGCCTTGCGCCTGTAGTGATCCTGATCCGGGATAAAAATTGTAAAATTATCCAAAAAATTATTCATTCAGATGAACAAAAAAAGGCTCTGTTAAAAACTCTTTCAACCCGAGGGTCTCCTGATTACCTGGGATCAAATTCGCAGTAATATGGGTCCATTTGAAACGGATTTGGGGACCAAGATGTCCCCGGAATCTGCATTTTACTCTATTTTATGATTAATCAACAAATCCTTGCTGTTGTCAATATTTACTTGTACAAGGATTGGTTGAATAGGTTCAGGAATATCAGTTTTATACCCAACAAATGCCTTATGGAATATTTCATAGAATGCAGGGTCTTTGCCAGTTTTCAATGATTTTTGGGCTGCCTTAATAAGCATCATTGCCATAGCCTCATTATTGCATAATTTTATGATCGCAAATTTCTTCCCGTTCTTCTCAATGACTTCGTCGACTTCAACTTCAATTTCTCCATTACCTTCTAAGATTTTCCTTCCATAATCTATAAATCCCAATTTCTTGGGTCTGCCATGCGGATTGGAAGTCTCCCCTTTTTCGGAGACATATAAGGTTCCTCCGTTTCTTCCTTGAATTGCTCTAGCCATTTACGTTGTAATTACGGTATTTTTGATGAAATATGTAAATTTTGATTTCTTTTTAGATTGTAGTTAGGCATATCATTTTGCTTAGGGGTCCGGACTTTGCAAATTGCAAACTTTGCAAACCGTAAGATTCTGGAGCATCATGACCCCTATTCCATTACAAAGTTCAATGGAAATGAATTATTCACGGTCGCAGGAGGGATTAAAGTGTCTTGCGCTCAACCTTCCTCCCTCTTTTTTAAACTCAACAAAAAACATTTAGCCCTTCCCAATAACTAACCTGTCAGGCACACCTGTAAACCCCACCGGAGTAAACTTCAATGCCAGTCCTTCAACCGACCTGATTTTGAGTCTGAAGTAAGCCTCTATCTCTTTTTCTTTATACATAACATTTACTTACTATATGACACTCTTTTGTTTTAGGGGGTGTAGGCCTTGTTACCATTGTACACCCAGTTCCCTATACAGTATATTCTATTAGACCATTATACACCTATTTACTATACTATATTTATCTAATACTATATAACTCTTTCTATACTATTAAAAAGGTAACACTAAGGTATAATAATATGATTTGCAACTACTTAGGTGGTGTGTTACCCCTGTTACCTTTTTTTCAACCTCTTTTATCTTTCTCATATTCAACAGTTTATCCGTTACTTTTTCTGTTACCCTTTTTTAAAAAAGTAACACTTGTTTTTTTTACTCTTTATTTTTTAGTTAATAGATGTTAAAATAAATCGCTTTAAGAAAGGTAACACTAAAAGGTACCACCTCAGTTCAACGAAAATCGCTGTCTTTTTTCTAAAGCGTAACTACCCTTATGTTGTGGATAACTCTTCCCAAAACGTACAGGATCTTTGATCTTTTCCCAACCCTTTACCTGTTCCATTGCTTGTTTGATTAATCTCAAATTAAAGGTGTCCAAAACTTCCTTTTTTTGTAACGCGATTTCCCACAGTTCGTACTTACAAACCTTATCCCTTTTGACCATCTCGAATTTCTCTTTTTGTTCTTCATAATTGTTCATAAATTCGTTCTTATCGAACCGTGACATATTGTACCAATTTTCCGGTATATCAAGACTCAAAAAGTTTTCAAATATTTCCACCCAAGGGTCCTCTTCTGTATAGGCAGTTTGTATCTCAACTGCGGTAGCAACCAACTCCTCGCCCAGATATAAACTCTCCCCCTTTTTATAGGCATATAACGCCTCTGCCCAGACTTGATCTATTTTATCCTGCGTCAGGCTATAGACCGAAAATTCCGGCTTATTGAAGTGTGTTTCAATCGGCCAAAATCTTCTATTCCCAGACTGCGATTTAAGGAAATCCCATCGATTTGTAGAGGCCACAAAGATGCACTGCCTTGGCCTAAGGTCAGTGGTACGCCCATACGGTGACCTGTACCTGTCCTTACGAGCCGAAAAGAAGCTCTTGACGCGTTCTATTTCAGCTTTGGCCATTCCTGCCAGTTCTCCTATCTCAACGATCCATGCGCCTTGGATCTGCTCGTAGGCCTCCTTGGATTGCAGCATGTGCATACTGAACGTATCACTGAACCATGCGCCACCTAACTTATCCCATAAGGCACTCTTCCCCTGACCTTCCTTACCGACTAAGGTCAGCACATAGTCATACTTGATACCCGGCTTCATGACACGAGCGACACCGGCCACTAAGGTCTTTCTGGTGACGGCTCTCGTGTACACCGAGTCCTCGGCACCAAGGTAATCGACCATCAGGGTGTCGATCCGAGGCACACCGTCCCACCTGAGGCCACGTAGGTACTGCCGCACCGGGTGGAAGCGGTTGCGCTCCAGCACCACCAAGAGTCCCTTCATGAACTTGGCAGAGGAGAAAATGGTATAAACTTTCTCAACATAATTTTCCAAATTGGCCAGATCATTATCGGTAATAAAGTCCTTGCCGTCCTTTATCGAACGCCAAGGCATGTCCCGTTTGAAGACAGGCTGCTGTTGGAACTCATCAAACGCGATGGCACCTTTGAAATGGGGATCGTTGTCTAAGATCAGTGCTATGTTGTTCATGGTGGGTAGGTAGTTTCCTTTCCGGTCAGCGTCGAGGCCCACTGTCCATTCTGCGTCCTCAACTACCTCACCCAACAGGTCATCGCCCATAATTTCATCCAGATCAGTAAGAGGCGTCTCGTCTCTTACTTCATTGCCAGGCACCTGCACGTCAGCAAACGCCTCTTTGGCACCGGCCAGCCGCGCCTCTCCGATATACCGTTTGACCTTACGGTCGTTCACTGCAAGGTCACACATCCTCAGGTGGGACGGGCGTTTGTTGGTGGGCACAGAGTCCTTTACATCATGATCATCGACGATAAACCTGTGGTACCTGACCATATCGAACGCGTTACAAAGCACTCCAGAGATCGGGTCAGTGGAGTGGTGGGAGTAGATGAACTTGTCATCGTACACCACCACACCACCGAAGGTGGAGCCGGCAAGGAACGTGTACCGACTCGTCGATGACGTTCCGTCATGGACACCACCTATGTCACTTTTCTCATAAACCCCTGGCAGGAATTCGTCCATAGCCTCAGAGATCGAATAACTGTTGTTGAAGTGACCGATAAGGCCGGGTTTCGACAGGGGATCGCCTTGGAGCTTTAAACTCGTCCTAGTGGCTTTTTTCTCCCTCGAGCCAAGCGGCCATGAACTAATGTCCTGCCAGTCGAAGTACATATCCAGAATCTCGTCAGGATCCATCCATGGGCCCACCTGCTGCTTGAACACATACTCACCGTCCTTAGAGGTCGACGGCCAGTACATGAGCTGATTCACCCTGAAGCAGGTATGATCAAACATATCCATCCCTATCAGACTGCAAACCTTTCGGCAGATCGACTCATATTCGTCCTTCCTGACCTCACGCGAAAGTGGAATCAGGAGACGGTACTTAGGCTTTTTGATCTGGTGTTTATGGGTGGAGTAGATAGCCATAGCACACCCAAACTGCATACGGCAGATGTCCCAAAAGTCCTCAGTGGCATCGTCCGAGTCAAGGGTCAGGATCTGCTTAAAGGCCACCGATGAGGCCTGCCTACGGCCCTTGTCTAAGAACCCTGAGACGAACCCACCAACATCTTTTATCTCTGCTTGCCTCTCGGGGGGTAATGCCAGGTATTCATTCAGTGTTTCATAGGTCTGGGTGGTCTTCTCCAGAGGCTTGAGAAAGTCTTCCCACGTAAATTCCTTATTGACCCATATCTTATCATGTCTTGATTTCCCGACAGCTATGTTTAACTTCATAATGTTTATAGTTTTCTTGCTGGTGATGTATATCCTTGTTTTAGAAAATCACTGATCCCAATCAGTTTGCGTTCTTTTAAACCTTCCCCGAATGGCTGCAACCTGAAATGTCCTCTGACGTTGAAGCCCTCTGATCGCACAAGAGTAGTAAACCATTTGCTGTCGAGATAAGTAACATTGAGATCGGTCGTATTGACATATTTACCGGAATGGTCAACAACTCGTTTACGTGCTGCAACTTCTTTTGTTTCAATTTCAGCATATTTTTTATTGCGTTCACTGCCGACTTTAAAAAATTCTTTATCCCATTTACCTTCTTTGATATCTGCTAAAATTTCATCCAGGTCATGGGTGTCGGTAGCGTTAGTTTCGTGTACCGATTTATAAAATGATACTTTAGTCATTGATATTAATTTTTTTAGCCATGTCCAAAAAACTAAACCCTAACGACCACCTTCAATGATGCGTTAGGCTTTGCCGAACAGAATGAAATAATAAAATTCTTGACGTTGAACAGCGAAGTGCTCATCTTCGTGAAATCTTTTATGCAGGCTGTCAGATGGATTCGGATTCATTTTTCAGCCCTTTTTCTTTTAACTAAATAAGTGGT
>Ga0138256_10003209_pt1 | contig 17427 bp, 15 predicted proteins | sample KNB2016incub_MG_FD_105486 | JGI IMG/M metagenome (GOLD analysis project Ga0138256, IMG submission 105486) | Active sludge microbial communities from wastewater in Klosterneuburg, Austria - KNB2014incub_MG | ecosystem: Engineered > WWTP > Activated sludge > Unclassified | place: Austria... | reverse complement strand
GGTAGCCTGCAGGGGTGAGGCGGATTGCGGCGAAGCACTGCTTCGCCCCGCCGAACGCCCGAAATCCACGATTTCGGGCCGGGCCCCGGAGGGGGATTCACGGCGTGTCCGCGGCACCGATGGCTGCTTGAGCGCCGATGGCTCGCGATACGCGGGATATTGTCGGGCCGCTATCGCTATCCAGGGCACAGATGGTTTTGCGACACCCTCTGCAGCCTGACCCACGCCGAACCCTTGTCGGGCTGAAGCTCAACCCACACAGAACTCACGCCAGACCGGCCTCAGACGTGGTAGTCGAGCAGTCGCACCGGCTGACGCCTGGCGCCCCAGGTGCCCGGGTCGGCGTCGAACAGGCCCGCGCACGCGCTGCCGCAGCTGCGGCACGTGCCGCCGGGTCCGAGGTTCCAGTCGGTGATGCGGTACCCGTCACGCCCGATCAGGCGCGTGTCGCAGGTGTGGCAGTGGGTGGCGCCGTGCGCTTCGTCGTGCACGTTTCCCGTGTAGGCGTAGCGCACGCCGTTCCTGCGCGCGATCGCATGCGCGCGTAGCAGCGTGCCGAGCGGGGTGGGCGGGATGTCGCGCATCTTCCAATCGGGGTGAAAGGCCGTGAAGTGCCACGGTACGTCCGGGCCGAGGTTTTCCACCACCCACTGCGTCATCTCCTCGATCTCGCGATCGGAGTCGTTCAGGCCCGGGATCAGCAGCGTGGTGAGCTCCAGCCACACCGTCGTCTCGTGCCTGAGATAGACCAGCGTTTCCAGGATGGAGGCGAGATGCGCGCCGCAAAGCTTGTGGTAGAAATCCTCGGTGAAGCATTTCAGGTCGACGTTGGCGGCGTCCATGTGGCGGAACAGCTCCGCGCGCGGCGCCGGCGTCATGTAGCCCGCGGTCACGGCCACCGACCTGATGTCGAGCTCGCGGCAGGCCGCGGCGACGTCGATCGCGTACTCGGGGAAGATCGCGGGGTCGTTGTAGGTGTAGGCCACGCTGCGGCAGCCCAGTTCCCGCGCCGCGCGCGCGATCGTTTCGGGCGTCGCGGCATCGGCCAGCGTGTCCCATTCGCGCGACTTGCTGATGTCCCAGTTCTGGCAGAACTTGCAGGCCAGGTTGCAGCCGGCGGTGCCGAAGGACAGGATCGGCGTGCCGGGCAGGAAATGGTTCAGCGGCTTCTTCTCGACGGGGTCGACGCAGAACCCGCTGGAGCGTCCCCAGGTGGTCAGCACGATGGCGTCGTCCTGGTTGCCGCGCACGAAGCACAATCCGCGCTGCCCCGGGTGCAACTTGCAAAAGCGCGGGCAGACATCGCACTGCACGCGCCCGTCGGAGAGCGTGTGCCAGTGCCGGGTGGGAAAGGAGCCTTCGAAACGTTCGCTGCCGGTCATGCGCCATTGGAGCGCAGGATCGCGGGCGAGTTCAGCACGCGGTGCTTGAAAATGCACGGCAAGGGGCGCATTTTGGAACCCTCGACCATGGAGGGCATGCCATGAGGGCGGTGCGCAAACCAGCGGTGGCGGGGGTGTTTTATCCGGCGGATCCCGAGAGCCTGCATGAAGAGGTGCGGGCGTTCCTGAGCGTCGTGCCGCAGGGTGGCGAGATCCCGAAGGCCATCATCGTGCCCCATGCGGGCTATGTGTATTCGGCGCCCGTGGCCGCCGCGGCCTATGCCCGGCTTGCGCCGGCGCGCGGTCGCGTGAAGCGCGTCGTGCTGCTCGGTCCCTCGCACCGGGTTGCGTTTCACGGTCTTTCGGTGCCGAGCTGCGAGAGCTACGAGACCCCGTTCGGACGCATCGAGCTCGATCACGCGGCGATCGCGGCGCTGTCGGCGCTGGCGCAGGTGGTCTGCCTCGATGCGGCCCACGCCCACGAGCACAGCCTGGAGGTGCACCTGCCGTTCCTGCAGGAAGTGCTGGGTGATTTCTCCCTGGTTCCCCTGGTGGTCGGCGAGGCATCGGCCGAAGAGGTTGCCGAGGTGCTCGAGCGCGTCTGGGACGGCCCGGGCACGCTGGTCGTCGTCAGCACGGACCTCAGTCACTATTACGATTACGAGACCGCGCAGCGCCTGGACCGCACGACCTGCGCGGCTATCGAGGCGCTGCGCTTCGAGGACCTGGGGCGCGACTCGGCCTGCGGGCGCGTGCCGCTGGGCGGGCTGCTGTGCCTGGCGCGCCGCCGCGGCCTGCGCGTGACCACGGTGGACCTGCGCAATTCCGGTGATACGGCGGGCGATCGCGAGCGCGTGGTGGGCTATGGCGCCTGGCTCGTCGGCTGAGTGCGCCTTCGGCCCGGCCGAGCGCGCCACGCTGCTGGCGCTGGCGGGCCAGGCGATCCGCGCGGGGCTCGATGGCGAGCGCCTGCGGGTGGAGGTCGAGGCGTTCGCGCCTGCGCTCGCCCAACCACGAGCGAGCTTTGTCACGCTGAACCTGGCCGGGCGCCTGCGCGGGTGCATGGGTACGCTGGAGGCACGGCGCGCGCTGGTTCTCGAGGTGGCCGAGATGGCGCATGCCGCGGCCTTTGGCGATCCGCGCTTCCCCGCGCTCGCTCGCGAGGAGTTCGAGCGCATCGAACTGCATATCTCGGTGCTGAGCCCGCCGGAGCTGCTCGTGTTCGACTCCGAGGAAGAGCTGCTCGGCCAGCTGCGTCCCGGCATCGACGGGCTGATCCTCAGCGAGCGCCACGCGCGCGGCACCTTCCTGCCCTCGGTGTGGGAGCAGTTGCCCGAGCCGCGCGAATTCCTGGCGCGCCTGAAGCAGAAGGCCGGCCTGGATTGCGCTCACTGGTCGGACGCTGTCCGCGTCGAGCGCTACACCACCGAATCGATACCGTGAATCCGTGCCGCGCGGTTGACCTCGATCAATCGCGCGCCGGCCCTGCGGGCGGAGAATTGCGCGGCGTCGTCGGCGCCGCCAACAGAAGGAGAAGCGAATGCACCAGTTGAGCGCCCTGGATCGGCTGTATCTCACCCAGGAAAGCCCGCGCTGCGCGGCGCACCTGAGCGCGTTGCTGTTTTATTCCCAGCAGACGGCGCCCGGCGGGCGCGTGCGCCTGCGCGACATCATGAACGTCTTCGCCGAGCGTGCCCGCGAGGTACCGTTCCTGCACTGCCGCGTGCAGGAGGTGCCGTTCGGTCTGGACAATCCGTACTGGGTGCACGACGGGCACTTCAACATCGAGTCGCACGTGAACCACGTGGCGCTGCCCAAGCCGGGTGACTGGCGCCAGCTCTGCATCATGGCGGCGCGGATCCACGCGCGCCCCGTCGACCGCTCGCGGCCGTTGTGGGAGGCGACCGTGATCGAGGGGCTGGACAATATCGAGTTCCTGCCGCGCGGCAGTTTCGCGATCCTGCTGAAGGTGCACTACGCGGCCATCGACGGCCTGGCGGCGCTGCAAGCCCTCGAGAGGCTGCACGACAAGGCGCCGCACGCCGCGCACGAGGCTGCGGGCGAAGCGCAGGCCGATGACGGCGAATTGCCGGTGCGCGAGATGCTCGCGCGCGCCGGACTGCACGCGCTGGGGGCGCCGCTGCGCTGGGGGCGCCTGGCCGGCAACCTGGTGCCGGCGCTCGGGCGCATGGTCGCCGCGGTGCGCGAGCAGCACGGCGCGCGCTCCCAGGCCGCGGTCAACACGCGTTTCAACGGGCGGATTTCATCGTACCGCGTGGTCGAGAGTACCTTCTTCTCCCTGGCCGAGTTGAAGGTGGTGCGCGCCGCGGTGCCCCAGAGCACCCTGAACGACGTGGTGGTCACGGTGATCGGCGGCGCGTTGCGCAGGTACCTGCAGTCGCGCGGGGAGCTCGGCGACGTGTCGCCGGTGACGATCGCGCCGCTCAGCGTGCGCGAAGCCGAGGCGCGCGAACTCGGTGGCAACCGGGTGAGCGCGATGGCGATCCCCCTCCACACCACGATCGAGGATCCGCTGCAGCGCCTGGCGGCGGTGCAGCGCGATGCCGCCGGCGCCCGCAGGATTGCCGAGGCACTGGGCCCGCACAACGCGCTGGACCTCATCGAGGCCGTGCCCTCGCAGCTCGCCTCGCTGGGTTTCCTGGAGTTCGGCACGCGCCTGCTGCTCGCCACCGGTATCGCGGTGCCGGTGAACACCGTGATCACCAGCGTGCCCGGGCCGCAGACGCCCTTGTACCTGGCCGGCGCGCGCCTGGTCACCATGGCCGGATTCGGTCCGGTGATGGATTCCATGGGGCTCTTCCATGCCGTCATGAGCTACGACGGCAAGGTGTCCATCGCCATCAACTCGTGCCGCGAGATGATGCCGGACCCGGCGTTCTACGCCGAGTGCATCGTGGCCTCGTTCGAGGAACTGCGCGAGGCGGCGAAGGCAGTACGGCCGGGCCGAAGCGCGACGAGGAAGAGCGCGCCGGCAGGCGCACGCAAGGCGGCTGGACGAGCGCGTGAACCGGCGCGCGCCGCGACCGCGCGGGCCGGGCGAAAGCCGGCCGTGCGCCGTGCCGCGCGCCGGCGCGACTGAGTGTCCCGAGGCACGGGAAGCAGGAGGGATCATGGATGCCGCAGCGGCCAACAAGGCCATCGTTATGCGCTATTTCGACATCATCGGCGGCAGGCTCGCCGCGCCGCTCGAGGAATGCTTCACGCCGGATGTGCGCTGGCACGTGCCGCCCAGCAACCCGATGATCAAGCCCAACCCCGCGTGCGGCATCGACGGCGTGATGCAGGTGCTGAGCTCGGGCGTGGGCGTCTACGCGCCGGGGAGCCTAGATGTGCACCTCGAAGCCGTGATCGCCGACCGCCACGACGTGGCGGCGCAGTTCACGCTGAACGCGTTGCTCGCGAACGGTGCCGCCTACGAGAACCGCTATTTCTTCCGTTTCCGCATGGCCGACGGGCGCATCGCGGAAGTCTGGGAGTACCTCGATACCCTGCGCCAGCACGAGCTCGGGGCCCTGGGCTAGGAAGGCCGCGGATCAGCCGGGCCGAGCTCCGCGATCATCTGCTCGCGCATGCGGAATTTCTGCACCTTGCCGGTGACGGTCATGGGGAAGTCGTCGACGAAGCGGATGAACCGAGGCACCTTGAAGTGCGCGATCCGCTCCCTGCAGAAGTCCCTGACCCGATCGGCATCCAGCGCCGCGCCGGGGCGCAGGCGGATCCACGCGCAGACCTGTTCGCCGTATTTCGCGTCGGGCACGCCGAATACCTGCACGTCCTGGATGTCGGGATGGGTGTAGAGGAATTCCTCGACCTCGCGCGGATAGATGTTCTCGCCGCCGCGGATGATCATGTCCTTGATGCGGCCGGTGACCTGCACGTAGCCCTCGGCGTCCATGACGCCGATGTCGCCCGAGTGCAGCCAGCCCTGCGCGTCGATGGTCTCGCGCGTCCTTTCCTCGTCGTCCCAGTAGCCGTGCATCACGGCGTAGCCGCGACAGCAGATCTCGCCCCTCTCGCCCACGGGCAGCGTGCGTCCCTCGGCATCGACGATCCTGATCTCGCAATGCGCGGCCGCGCGGCCCACCGAGCCCACGCGCTTGCCGATCGGGTCGTCGGCGCGCGTCATGTGGTTCACGGGGCTGGTCTCGGTCTGGCCGTAGGCGATCAGGATCTCCGGGAGGTGCATCTGCGTCAGCACGCGGTTCATCACCTCGACCGGGCAGGGGGCGCCGGCCATGATGCCGGTGCGAAGCGTCGACAGGTCGAACTGCGCGAAGCGCGGGTGATCGAGCTGCGCGATGAACATCGTGGGCACGCCGTGCAGCGCGGTGCAGCGCTCGGCGGCCACGGCCTGCAGCGTGGCGAGCGCATCGAAGGCCTCCGCCGGGAAGATCGCCGCGGCACCGTGCGTGACGCACGCCAGGCTGCCCATCACCATGCCGAAGCAGTGGTAGAGCGGCACGGGCACGCACAGCCTGTCGTGCTCCGTGAGGCGCATGCCCTCGCCGACGATGCTGCCGTTGTTCAGGATGTTGCGGTGCGTCAGCGTCGCGCCCTTGGGGTTGCCGGTGGTGCCGCTGGTGAACTGGATGTTGATCGGGTCGGCAGGGCGTAGTTGCGCGGCGACGGCTTCGACGCGCGCGATGTCGGGCGCTTCCACCGCGGCGCGGATCGAATCGAAATTGAACATGCCGGGCGTGTGCTCCTCGCCCATGCGGATCACGGCCTTCAGGTGCGGCAGCCGGTGTGCATCGAGCTGCCCCGGCGTGGCGCGCGCGAGTTCCGGTGCCAGCGTCTGCAGCATGCCGAGGTAGTCGCTGCTCCTGAAGCGCTCGGCCGTGATCAGCGCCTTGCACTGCACCTTGTTCAGCGCGTACTCGAGCTCGTGGAGTCGGTAGGCGGGGTTGATGCACACCATGATCGCGCCGATGCGCGCGCTCGCGTACTGCGTGAGGCACCACTCGACGCAGTTGGGCGCCCAGATGCCGAGGCGATCGCCGGGCTCGATGCCGAGCACGAGCAGTGCGGCCGCGAGGCGATCGACCTCGCGCCGGTATTCGATGTAGTTCCAGCGGATGCCCTGGTGAGGCACCACCAGCGCCGGGCGGTCGGGGAAGCGCCCGGCGGTGGCGACGAAGGCCTCGCCGATGGTCTGCTCGAGCAGCGGGCGGTCATCGGGACCGCTGCAATGGCTGAGCGCGAGCGTCACGGCCTCAGCGTCCCCATTCGCGGTTGCGCAGTTCCACGCGCCGGATCTTGCCGCTCACGGTCTTCGGCAACTCCTCGACGAACTCGATGCGGCGCGGGTACTTGTACGGTGCGGTGACCCTCTTCACGTGCGCCTGCAGTTCGGTGGCCAGCGCCTCGCTGGCCTCGTGGCCGGGCGCCAGCACCACGAAGGCCTTCACGATTTCGCCGCGCTGCGCGTCCGGGCTGCTGACGACCGCGGATTCGGCCACGGCCGGGTGCTCGATCAGCGCGCTCTCGACCTCGAAGGGACCGATGCGGTAGCCGGCCGAGAGGATCACGTCGTCGGAGCGGCCGACGAACCAGAAGTAACCGTCGGCGTCCACCGTGGCGCGATCGCCGGTGAGGTACCAGTCGCCGCGGTAACTCGCGGCCGTCTTGCGCGGATCGCCCTTGTACTCGAGAAACAGCCCGGGCGGGCGCCGCGGCTTCACGCGCACCGCCACGTCGCCCTCGGCGCCCGGCGCCAGTTCGCGGCCTTGCATGTCGATCACCGCCAGCCCGATGCCGGGCGCGGGCTTGCCCATCGAGCCCAGGCGCGGCTCCAGCGACGGGTAGTTGCCGCATAGGAGCACGGTCTCGGTCTGGCCGTAGCCGTCGCGGATCACCAGTCCCGTGGCCTTGCGCCAGGTCTCGATCACCTCGGGGTTCAGCGGCTCGCCGGCGCCCACGCAGTGGCGCAGGCGGGGGAAGCGGTAACGCGCGAGGTCCTCCTGCACGAACATGCGGTAGATGGTCGGGGCGCCGCAGAACGTGGTGATCGGCTGCGTCGCCAGCAGCTCGAGCGCGCGCCTGGGGCTGAAGCCCTGCGTGTGGTGCACGAAGATTGCCGCGCCGCAGTTCCACGGCCCGAAATAGCTGCTCCACGCCGCCTTGGCCCAGCCGGTGTCGCTCAGGTTCCAGTGCAGGTCCGAGGGCTTCAGGTCCAGCCAGTAGCGCCCCGTGGTCTGGTGCGCCAGCCCGTAGGAATGCGCGTGCATGCACATCTTCGGCTGACCGGTCGTGCCCGAGGTGAAATAGCACAGTGCCTCGTCCTCGGCCGCGCTGTCGACGGTGACGAACGCCTCGGATGCCGCGCGCAGCGCGGCGGCGTAGTCGATCCAGCCGTCGCGGGATCCGTCCACCAGCACGCGCGCCTTCAGGCTCGGGCATGCGCCGAGCACCGTGTCGACCTTCGCGGCATTCCCGGTGTCGGTCACCACGCAGGTGGCCTGCGCCGCGTTGATGCGAAAGGCGAGATCCTTCGCCGAGAGCTGCGCCGTGCCGGGGCTCGCGACCGCGCCCATGCGCAGGCAGGCGGTCAGTACTTCCCACCACGCGATCTGCCGGCCCAGCAGCAGCACGACGCGATCGCCTGGCACCACCCCCGCGGCGGCGAGCACGTTGGCGGCGCGGCACGAGGCCGTGGCAATATCGGCAAAAGTGCGCCTTTCCTCGCGGCCGTGATCGTCGACCCACAGCATCGCGGGCTGCGCGGGATCGGCCGCTGCCCAGCGGTCGATCACGTCGCGCGCGAAGTTGAAACGTGCCGGGCAATCCCAGCGGTAGTCGCGGCGGGTGCTTGCGTAGTCGTTCATCGTCTGCCGTTTCGTTATCGCTTTGCGCCCGGCCGCGATCGATCGATAGCGCTTCGCCGCTGATGGTTTGAACACCGGCGGCCCGGGCTCGGGCAGTATGACGATGCGCCGGGCGCCGTCAATGCCGCTGGGGCTGGCCGCGCGACGGGCGGTTCAGTGCCGTGGCGTGTCGCGCGCCGATTCGGGCGATGCGCTCGCGTCGGGCGGTGGACGCGCCACGGCACCGGGCAGGTCCAGGTGCAGCGCGGCCCTGGCCAGCAGGTGCGCGGAAATCGGCGCGGTGATGAACAGGAACAGCGACACCAGCAACTCGTGCAGGCTGAGGCCCTCGCCGGCGACGCTGAAATAGACCGACGACGCGACGAGCAGGCAACCCACCCCCAGCGTCGTCGCCTTGGTCGGGCCGTGCAGGCGCGTGTAGAAATCCTGCAGGCGGACCAGTCCCAGCGAGCCGATGAAGGTGAAGAGCGCGCCCACGACCACCAGGACGCTCAGCAGGATTTCGAGCGCGGGGTTCATTCGATGATGTCTCCGCGCAGCAGGAACTTCGCCAGCGCCACGGTGCCGACGAAGCCCATCAGGGCGATGAGCAGGGCCGCCTCGAAATAGAGCGGGCTCGCCAGCCGGATGCCGAACAGCACCAGCAGGGCGATGGCGTTGATGTAGAGCGTGTCGAGCGCCAGGATGCGATCCGGCGCGTGCGGCCCGCGCAGCAGTCGCACGACGCTGAGCACGAAGGCGGCCCCGACCAGCGCGAAGGCGATGGCCAGCGCGACGTTCAGCATTCGAAGATCTCCCTGAGCGGCGCCTCGAAGCGCGACTTGATGGTGGCGACCAGCGCCACGGTGTCGGCGCAATCCAGTGCATGGACCAGCAGCTCCCGTCGGTCCGCCGAGAGCCGTGCCGATACCGTGCCCGGCGTGAGGCAGATGATGTTGGCGAGCAGGCTGATCGCGAGCTCGTCGCGCAGCGCGAGCGGCACCACGACGAAGGCCGGGCGCAGCGCGCGCGGGCCCGCAAGGACCAGCCGCGCGACGGCGAAATTGGCGAGCAGCACATCCTGCAGGAACACGCCCGCGAGGCCGAGCAGCGCGCGGGGGCGGCGGATGCGCACCCGCTCGGGCCAGAAGGCGAGCGTGAAGCGCGGGATCACCAGCCCCAGCAGCAGCCCGAGCACGAGGTGTCCCGGCGCGAGGCTGTTGTTCAGCAGCAGCCACGTTGCCATGAGCACCGGGGTGAGCAGCGGATGCGGCAGCCAGCGCGCGAACCCGTTCATGGCGTCACTCCCAGCACCGCGTGGATGTAGGCCGCCGGCGCGAGCAGTTGCGCGGCGGTGGCTTGCGCGAATTCCACCGCTGGCCCCGCGCCCAGCGTGAGCGCGGCGATCAGTCCGAGCAGGCCGCTCACGGCGAGCAGTTCGCGTGGCGTGGGCGCTCCCGCGGCGCCCAACGGCAGCGGCTGCTGCAGCGGCGCGCCATCGGCTGTGCTGGAGCTCAGGAAGAGCCGGCTACCCGCGCCCGCGAGCGCGATCACGCCGGCCAGCGCGCCGAGCAGGATCACGAGCCACACCAGGGGCTGGCCGGGCGCCGCGCGCAGGAGCAGGAACTTGCCGAGGAAGCCCGACAGCGGGGGCAGGCCGGCCGCGGCGATCGCGGCGACGAAGAACAGGGCGCCCCAGAGCGCGTGGCGCGGCAGGTCCGGGCCCGGCCTCAGGCGGTCCGCGTTCGCCGGGCGACGCCTTCTGATCGCATCGGCCAGCAGGAACAGCGCGGCGCTCGCGAAGGTGCCGTGCGACAGGTAGTAGAGCCCGGCGGCAATGCCCGCGGCACCCAGCGTGAAGGCGGTGAGCAGCGTGCCCACCGAGGCCACCACGAGGTAGGCGGCAAGACGCCCCAGGCTCTCGGCGGCGAGCGCGCCCAGCATGCCGATGCCCAGCGTGGCCAGCGCGAGCGGCAGCAGCCAGGGTTCGAACAGGTTGGCCAGCGCGGTGTCCGTGTCGCCGAAGAGCAGCGTGGCGGTGCGCAGGATCGCGTACGCGCCCACCTTGGTCATGATCGCGAACAGTGCCGCCACCGGCGCGCTGGTGCCGGCATAGGCCGCGGGTAGCCACAGGTGCAGCGGCAGCAGCGCTGCCTTCAGGGCGAAGACGGCCAGCAGCAGCAGGCCGCCGGCGCGTGCCAGTCCCGCGTCCTGGGCGGGCAGGGCCGCGGCCTTCTGTGCGAGGTCGGCGAGGTTCAGGGTGCCCAGCGTGGCGTAGAGCAGTCCGGCGGCGAACAGGAACACCGTCGAGCCGAGCAGGTTGAGCACCACGTAGTGCAGCCCGGCGCGCGTGCGTTCGGCCCCGCCGCCGTGCAGCAGCAGGCCGTAGGAGGCGATCAGGAGCACCTCGAAGAACACGAAGAGGTTGAACAGGTCGCCGGTGAGAAAGGCGCCCGCGAGCCCGAACAGCTGCAGCTGGAACAGTACGTGGAAATGCCGTCCGTGCCGGTCGGCGCCGTCGCCGGCATGGATCGCGGCGAACAGCGCCAGCAGCGTGGTGATCAGCACCATCGCCGCGGCGAGGCGGTCCGCCACCAGCACGATGCCCCAGGGGGCCGGCCAGTCGCCGAGACGATAGACCAGGATGTCGCCCTGCGCCACGGCGGCGAGAAGCGCCATCGCGATGCCGGCCTGCGCCAGCAGGGCCAGCACCGAGACCGCGCGCTTGAGCCCCAAAGGCATGCCGGCGAGCGCGAGCAGCGCGAGGCCGGCGACGAACGGTGCCAGCACGGGGGCTATGGCGAGATGCGCGCTCATGCGTCCTCGCGTCCGTCGACGTGGTCGTTGCCGAGGTCCGCGCGCGCGCGCAGGCTCAGCACGATCAGGAAGGCCGTCATCGCGAAGCCGATGACGATCGCGGTGAGCACGAGCGCCTGCGGCAGCGGGTCCGCATGGCTGGCAGCGGCGCCGATCACCGGCGGCCGGCCAGTCACCAGACGGCCGGTGGCGAACAGGAAGAGGTTGACGGCATAGGAGAGCAGGGTCAGCCCCAGCACCAGCGCGAAGGTGCGCGCGCGCAATACCAGGTAGACGCCGCAGCCCGTGAGCACGCCGATGGCCATCGCGATCAGGGCCTCCATCACCGTTCTCCCTCGTGGCTCGCGCCGTGCGCCAGGCCGAGGTTGATCAGTATCAGCAGCGTTGCGCCGACCACGACCAGGTAAACCCCGAGATCGAAGGCCATGGCCGAGGCCAGCTCGAAGCCCCCGACCAGCGGCAGTTGCGCGTGACCGAAGGTGGAGGTCAGGAACGGCCGGCCGAAGCCCCAGCTCGCCGCGCCGGTCAGGAAGGCGGCGCCGAGGCCCAGCGCGATCAGGGGCTCGGTACGGGCGGGAAGACGCGCCTGCGCCCAGCTCGCGCCGTTGGCCAGATACTGCATGATCAGCGCGATGGCCGTGACCAGGCCCGCGATGAAGCCACCGCCCGGCTGGTTGTGACCGCGCAGGAAAATGAACACGGAAACCAGCAGTGCCAGCGGCAGCAACAGGCGCGCGAAGGTCGCGAGGATCAGCGGATGCATATCCTGATCCCAGGCGCGGCCCTGCGCATCGCTGGCAGGCCCCGGCAGGTGCAGCGTGTCGAGCAGCGCGCCGATGCCGAGCGCCGCCAGCGCGAGCACGGTGATCTCGCCGAAGGTGTCGAAGCCGCGGAAATCGACGAGGATCACGTTGACCACGTTGCTGCCGCCACCGCCCGGCACGCTGTTTTCGAGGTAGAAGGCCGAGATCGGGTTTGCCTCGCGCGTCAGCACCGCCCAGGCCAGCAGGGCCGTGCCGCAGCCTGCGGCGAGCGCGATGACGCCATCGCGCCAGCGGCGGGCGCGCCCCGATTCGGGCGCCGTGTTCTGCGGCAGGAAATACAGCGCCAGCAGCAGCAACACGACGGTGACCACCTCGACCGAGAGTTGCGTGAGCGCGAGATCGGGCGCGGAAAACCTGACGAAGACCAGCGCGACGATGAGCCCCACGGCGCCCGTGAGGATCAGCGCGTGCAGACGCTGGCGATGCAGCAAGGTCGCGCCGAGCGCGGCCGCCGCTAGCGCCAGTGCGGCCGCCACGCTCACGCCGTCCACGGGCAACAGCGCACGCGGGCCGCTCAGGGGGGCAGCGGAGGAGAGCATGCCGGTGCCACCCAGCACGAGCGCCGCGGCGATGAACAGCGCGGCCTGGCGCTGCAGCGAGCCGTTTTCCAGCAGCGCGGTGATGCGCCGCGCCGCGGCGCGCAGGCCCGCGAGTACGCGCTCGAACACGGCGCGCGCGTCCAGCGATCCTTCCAGGCGCTGTTGCAGCGCGAACAGCGGCCGGCGTCCGGAGTAGAGCAGCGCGCCGCCGAGCAGCGCGATCACGCTCATCCACAGCGCCGGGCTGACACCGTGCCAGATCGCGAGGTCGTGCGCGGGCGGTGGCCGCTGCAGCACCGCGCCCGCCGCCAGCGTGAGGATCGGGTCCACCGTCCGGGCGGGAAACACGCCGACCAGCAGGCACAGCGTCACCAGGATCATCACCGGGACCCGCATCCACAGCGGCGGTTCGTGCGGCGTCCTCGGCAGGTCGACGGGCTCGCCGTTGAAGAACACGTCGTGGATGAAGCGCAGCGAATAGGCCACGGCAAAGATGCCCGCGAAGGTGACGGCGGCGGGCAGCAGCCAGCCGTTGCGCATCTGGCCGCCGGCCGCGACGGCCTCGGCGAAGAACATTTCCTTGGACAGGAAGCCGTTGAACAGGGGCACGCCGGCCATCGCCGCCGCCGCCACCATCGCCAGCAGGGCCGTGTACGGCATGTGCTTCCACATGCCGTTGACGCGCCGCATGTCACGCGTGCCGCACTCGTGGTCGATGATGCCGGCGGCCATGAACAGCCCCGCCTTGAAGATGGCGTGGTTGATGAGATGGAACACGCCGGCCACCGCCGCCAGCGGGGTACCGACGCCGAACAGGGCGACGATGAGGCCGAGGTGGCTGATGGTTGAATAAGCGAGCAGGCCCTTGAGATCGTGCTTGAACAGCGCGACGACCGCGCCGAGCAGAAGGGTCACCAGCCCGGTGCCGCCGACCCAGAACGTCCATTCCGGCGTTCCCGAGAGCACCGGAAACAGGCGGGCCAGCAGGAACACGCCGGCCTTCACCATGGTGGCGGAATGCAGGTAGGCCGAGACCGGCGTGGGCGCCGTCATGGCGTGCGGCAGCCAGAAGTGGAACGGAAACTGCGCCGACTTGGTGAACGCGCCGAGCAGCACCAGCGCGAGCACCGTGGTGTAGCGCGGGTCGGCGCGCACCGCCTCGCCATGCGCGAGCACCACGGAAAGCTCGTAGCTGCCGACGATATCACCGAGCAGCAGGAAGCCCGCCAGCAGCGCCAGGCCGCCCGCGCCCGTGATCGTGAGCGCCATGCGCGCACCGCGACGCGCCGCCGCGCGCCTGCGCCAGTACGCGATCAGCAGGAACGACGACAGGCTGGTGAGCTCCCAGAAGATCAGCAGCTGGATCAGGTTCTCCGACAGCACGACGCCCAGCATCGAGCCCATGAAGAGCATCAGGCAGGCGTAGAGCCGCCCGAGGCTGTCCTGTGCGGACAGGTAGTAATGGGCATAGAGGATGACCAGCAGGCCGATGCCGAGGATCAGCAGCACGAACAGCAGGCCGAGACCGTCGAGACGAAAGGCGAGGTCCAGACCCGCCGTCGGGATCCAGGGCAGTCGCTCGATCGCGGTGTCCCCGGCAAGGGTTGCCGGTAGCAGCGGTGCCAGCCACAGGCCCGCCAGCGCGATCACGCCGGCGGTACACCAGGCGGTCGCGGCGCGACCGCGGCCAGCGGCCAGGGCGACCAGCGGTGCGCCGAGGAAGGGCGTCAGCACCGTGAGCAGCAGGCTCATCGTGCCGATGGCCCCCGCGCACCGGGCGGCAGATCGGCGCTGCCCCACGCGCCGGCAACGCGCGGGCGCCGTGCATTGGATCGTGTACGCAAAATCTCCGGCCTCGCGAGACTATCGAGCCGGCACTTTACAGGCCGGGACGCGCCGTTGACAGCTTCGCGACCGGTCGGGCGCTGCGGGCACGAATCCGCATCGCGCGCCTGACTACCGCCAGCCCTGCAGTTGCGACTAATGCCGATCCAGATCAAGGAATTACCAACCGGTGGCCAGCATACTGCTTTTATCCGACAAAATCAGTCGGATTTATCCACAGTATCAGGAGTCCGCATGCAAACCGTCCACGCCTGCAACCACACCACCGCCGAGGCGATCTACCCCTTCGACGCCCGCGGCGTTGCCAAGCGTTTCCGCCACGCGGCGATCTTCGGCGCGCTCGATTCGCTGCAGCCGGGTGAAACGATGCGATTCTGCAACGACCATGATCCGCTGCCGCTATTGGGCCAGTTGCAGCAGCGCTACGGCGAGCAGGTGTCCATCACCTACCGGCAGCGCGAACCGGGCGCCATCGTGATCGACTTCGCCAGGCTCTGACACGCCGCGCCGGGTGCCGGGCGCCGGGCTCATTCGATCCCGTCACCCGGCGCCCGGCAGGCTCGAGGCAGCAAGCACATGCACTTTCCCGAGTTCTTCCAGCGCGTGCCGCGCTTGCGGGTGCGTGATCCCCTGGCCGAGTTTCTCGGTACCGCGCAGGATGGCCTGCTCGAATACGGCTACGAGGACGCCGTGCGGCTTGCCGGCCACTCGTGCCCTACCGTGGCTTCGGCGTATGTCATGGCGTGCCGCGCGATGACGATGCTGCACGGGCAGGGCGTGCCCGAACGCGGCAACCTCAGGCTCGCGTTCGCCGACGATCTCGAGCAGGGGGTGACGGGCGTGATCGCCAGCGTGTTCGGTCTGCTCACCGGTGCGGCGCAGGAAGGAGGCTTCAAGGGCCTCGGTGGTCAGTTCGTGCGTCGCGGACTGCAGCAGTTCGGTGTCGCGATACCGCTCGCGGTGCGCCTGACGCGCATCGACACCGGCGAGGCGGTCGACGCCGCGGTGGATCTGTCGCGCGTACCCGCGCATGGGGACATGTCGCTGCTCCTGGGACGTTGTATCCGCGACGAAGCGGATGCCGTCGAGCGTCGGCGCTTCGCCCAGTTGTGGCAGGAGCGGGTTGCTCGGATCCTGCTCGAACACTGGCAGGATGACGAGGTGTTTCAACTGGGTGCGGTGAAAGCGAAGAACTGAGAGCCCGGGAGCCACCGCATTCGACGCCGCGCGATGGCGCCGCGTGACGGCAATTCGCGTAAGCATGGCTCGCGTCCCCGGCACGCGCGCGACGGGCAGCGGTGCAGTCAAGGGTGTGTGACACCCTCCGGCTTCTTCGGCAGCGCGAACGCGATCAGGTAGTCGCCCTTGGGTTCCTGCGGCATGCCGAAGTGGCCGCCGGCGGCGATCACCACGAACTGTCGATCGTCACTCGGGGCGCGATAGATCGTCGGCGTGGCATGTCCTCCGGTGGGAAGTTTCGCCTTCCACAGTTCGGCGCCGGTGACGGTGTCGAAGGCGCGAAGGTAGTAGTCCGGCGTGGCGGCAATGAAGGTGATGCCTCCGGCGCTCACGCTGGGGCCACCGACGCTCGGGGCGCCCTTGATGCGCGAGAGGGGCCACGGCGCCATCTCCTCCAGCGTGCCGAGCGGCACTTCCCAGCGCTTCTCGCCGGTAGCGAGGTCCACGGCGACCAGCGTGCTCCATGGCGGCGCGATGCACGGCGCCCCGAGCGGGGACAGTATCGGCATGCTGCGCACGCAATACGGCGTCCCGGCCTGCGGCGAGGTGAAGGGATCCTTGCCGATCTCGCACTTGTCGCGCGGTATCAGTTGCAGCATCTCCGGCATGAACAGTGTGTTCAGGATGACGAGGCCGCGTTCGGGGTCGATCGCCGGCGTGCCCCAGTTGTTGCCGCCCATGTCGGCCGGGAACTGCACGGAGCCCTGCAGCGACGGTGGTGTGAAGATGCCTTCGTTCAGGAGGCCCTCGATCTGCTTGCGGCACTCGCCCCGGTCCCAGAACGTGAACCCCCAGGCGTCGTCCGCCGTGAGTCCGCCGGGGTGCAGCGGCGCGGGTTTCGTGGGAAACGGTTGTGTGGCGGCGAGATATTCACCCGGCACTGCCCCGTGCTGCGGCGCAGGTCGCTCCTCCACGGGAAACAGCGGTTCGCCCGTTTCACGGTTCAGCAGGAACAGGTGCCCCATCGTGGTCGGCTGCGCCAGCGCGGGGATCGGCTTGCCGTCGCGCGCGAAGTCGAACAGCGTCGGCTGTGCCGGGGTGTCGTAGTCCCAGATGTCGTGATGCACCATCTGGAAGTGCCAGACGACCTCGCCCGTCTCTCCCTTCAACGCGACCACGGAGCTCGAGTAATAGTCGTCCACGCCCTTGCGGTTACCGCCGTAGAAGTCGCTCGAGGTGTTGCCGGTGGGCAGGAACACGAGTTTGCGCTCGGGATCGACCGAGATGATCGACCACACGTTGGTGGTGCCGCGGTGATAGACCGGCTGGCCCTGCGCATCGAACTCATGCTGGGTGCCGGGCGGGATCGCATCCCAGTACCACACCAGTTTGCCCGAGCGTACGTCGAAGGCGCGCACCACGCCGCTGGGCATGTGGTCGTGCGTGCGGTCCAGCACCATCGCGCCGGTGATCACGAGGTCGTCGAGAATCGCCGGTGGGGACGTGACGGAGTAGTCCTGCGGCGAAAACCTGCCGAGGCCCGCGCTCAGGTCCACCTGGCCGCGCTCGCCGAAGTCCTCGCAGGCCTTGCCGGTCTTCGCGTCGACCGCGATCAGCCGCGCATCCAGCGTCCCCATGAAGATCCGGTGATCGCAGGCCGCGCCCGTCGGCGTGGCGCTCCGCCAGCTGCTCACGCCTCGGCAGTTGACGAGCATGTCCTGCGAAGTGTCCACGCCCGGGTCATAGCTCCACTTCTCCTCGCCCGTGGCGGCGTCGAGCGCGAACATCCGGTTGAGCGCGCTGCAGCCGTAGAGCGTGTCCCCGACCACGAGCGGCGTGAGCTGCCAGCTGCTGCCCGGTACGTTGTCGACCGCGACGCCGTCGAGCATCCCCTTGCCGGCTTCGCGCTTGTCGCCGGTGCGGTATACCCATGCCTGTTGCAGCACGTGCACATTGTCGCGCGTGATCTGTTCTGCCGCCGAGTAATGGCCACCTCCCGGCGCGCCCCCGTAGGCGT
>Ga0138256_10003208_pt1 | contig 17429 bp, 19 predicted proteins | sample KNB2016incub_MG_FD_105486 | JGI IMG/M metagenome (GOLD analysis project Ga0138256, IMG submission 105486) | Active sludge microbial communities from wastewater in Klosterneuburg, Austria - KNB2014incub_MG | ecosystem: Engineered > WWTP > Activated sludge > Unclassified | place: Austria... | reverse complement strand
TGCATAGCTGGTGTGATAGAGAGAGATCTTGAGGAAGCAAAATTTCAGGCTGGAATTGGAGCGTGTAATTATATTTATGGAAATAAATTAAGAGAATTTTGCGTAGGTAAGTATAAAAATCCTGTTATTAATTAAAAAAACTCCCCTTAACTAAAAGGGGAGTTTTTTTGTTTGGCTTCGGAAAGAATTACTTCTTTTTTAATCCTAATGCTAAAGCGCTAAATGAAGCAATTAATGCAATCCCCGCCATAAGCTGGCTGACATTGTCAGAGCTTGAAGTTTGAGGTGGTGCAACAGTACTGGTGGGCCCAGTCAAATCGTTAATAATTTTGGTTTCTGAATATGGGCCAGTAGCGTGTTCTTCCTCTTTGTGTTCACCGCTGGAACTAGCCTTTGCCTCTTCAGTCTTTTTTAGTTCCTCGGGGCTTTGGTCCCAAGCAACAATAACTCCGTTCGAGTATGTTTGGTAGACTTTCCACTGAACAGTTGCTTCTGACGCTGGTGATTTGGCACTAAAGCTAAATTCGTCCCTCTGTCCAACTGGGATGGAGCCACCTGACCAGATGATTTCGGAGACTTTTTCTGTTTCTCCAACTTTTACGGTTTTAGTCGAAATTGTCCAGCCTGGTTTAACAACTGGCATAATTGAAGTCATTCCTTCTGGAATTACGACTCTTAAGCCTGTAGTTGGAATGTCTTTTTCGTTGGGTACGCCGGCTGTGAACGTTTGGTATGCAGCTACTCCAACTTGAGCTGGTTTAACCGTAACGTGTGCCAAAGTGTATGGCGAAAGAACGCTGGTAATTGCAGCCATGGTCAATACCAAAGCTGAGGTGGTAATAGTTTTTTTCATTTTTTTAATATTTATTTATAGTTTGACTAATTAATGGTTTAGTAAAGTTTAAAAATTAGCACTTTAGTCAAATGAACTAAAGATTTTTGTTGAGTAAGGCGGTTAGTTTGTTGGTGGTGGGCGAGAAGCAAGTAATTGGTTTGGTTCGAGGGTTATTTTTTTTGGGTAATCAGAATAAAATAATTTTTGAACATGTTGGTTTAGAATGAGGAATGTGGGGTTAGCAGTTTCTGGCGATGTAACTAAACAACACGGATGGTTTTCGTGACTTCCGATCATTAGATGGTCTGAACTGAAGTGGACAGAAGCGTAGATTAGTGGAGTAAGAAGACTGAAACCTAAGATAAGAGCAATTATTTTTTGAGGTTTTTTTGGTGTTTTTTTGTTTCTACCTCGTCGGTCTAAAAACAATATGATGGCAAATACTACTACAGCTATGGTTGCAGTTAGATAATGAAAGAAATGAATACCCGAACTGTTAGCAGTTGTAGGTTGGTTTGAGCTTTGTTCTCTGGTAATTCTTAAAGTATGATTAATTTCGAAGTCTTGAAAAGACTCAGGAGTTTTGGGTGTACCCTTAATTTTAATTGTGTAAACATTTTTTTCAGGAAAGGTAAATTGAAATGCTGGAGCGTTAATATCATTAGTTAGCGAAGTAGTGAACAAATCTTCGGTGTGTAGTTCAGTGTCGTTTTTGAGTATTTGTATTTTACAAATACAGTCTGAGGGGTTGAACTTGTTTTCTTTATCTTTGAATTCAAAATAAAAATTGGCTGGAGTTCCAACCGCTGGATCGTCGTCTGGTGAAATATGTAGAGTGGTTCCGATTGACCCGCTGGTTAGTAAAACATGAGCTGATATGGGCTGTATGGTTGTGAAGCTGATTATAATTCCAATTATTGAACTAAGAATTAATTTAATCATTTTACTTGTATGGTGTAATCACCAACTAGTATATTACCATTGTGATTAAACTGGGCAAATATTCTGTAAGTGCCAGGTTTAATTGGTCCGTAAATACCGATTGGCAAGAACTCTACAACTGGGCCACCATTTTGATCAGGGGAGGGGGGAGTTAGATTTGCGGGATGTACATGATAATACTCATAGGATTTTTGATTGATCATTACTAAGTGTCCAAATGAGCCAAGATAAGGTTTGAGATTGGTAATAGGGTCGCCAGTTTGAGCGGATTTTATTTCAAATTTGAGCGCGATTTTGCCAAGTGATAATTCTTTTGCGGTAAGTGACGATGAACTAGTTACATTAATTAAATAATCCCCAAATGTTTTGGTTAGATTTGTGTCTATAGATTGAGAGGCTGTTTGATTGTTGGGGTTACTGCCGATTGGGAGTGTGAATGCAAACTGCTGTTCTATTGCTCCTAATGGTTGGAAGTCGATGTATACACGATACGTGTTTTCTTTGGGGAATTTGGCTGAAATTGTAAATGTGTTTCCGTTTTGTTCTGGGTGAATATGGTCAAAATAATTAAGAGTGGAGTCGACGATAATAAGATGAGAAATTTTTTCGTTAATAATTTGAAAGATGGAGGTTGGTTCGCCGTTTGCTGCATCGCTAACCGTAAAGGTTAAGTTTTTGGTCAGAGGGTCTTTGGTGTCGGTTGTGACAAGATTGACAGTAAAACGTTTGTTGCGATCCCCGTTGAGGCCTGGAATTTTTGAGTTAGTAGTTGTGGTGGATGAGCCATTTAGAGCTTGTTCAGCTAGTTTTTGATGTTCAGCATGGATACCTAGCGATGGTCCAATCCCAGCTGGAGCGAAGGAAAAATAACTGGTTATACTAACTAGTGCAACAATGAGTGTAAAAGTGATTCCAAATTTGGGTTGGGTAAAATTTGTAATTTTTTGGGTTAAATATTTGTCGAGTCGGTAAGCTTCTAAAAGTAAGAGAATGGTTACAAGGGCAATAGTGATTTGGGGTATAAATTCGTAAAGATTTGAATAGTGCGTTCCAAGCATTAAAGCGTGAATTAAAACAGTAATTCCTGCTAAATATATGGTTCGGTGGATCATTTTCCATTTTTTATTGCCGAGTTTGGCTATTATTTTGTCAATCGAGGTAAGGGTCATAACCAAAAGAACGACTAGGGCAAAAAAGCTAAGACCAAGAGCAATTAAATATTTTGAACTTAAAAACCCTAAACCTTGGAATCCTTGTAGTTGAAGGAAAAAGGCAATATTCGAGTGAAGAAAAGCAAACCAAAAAGCCGAAACCCCCAGTGCGCGTCTTGCGAGAATATAGGTTGGTCTAAATGAAAGATTGGGAAAGGCGCTAAAAAGAGGGCTGGCGATTATTGCCAAATAAAGATAAAGAATAGCAAATTGTGCATAGATTTGTGTCAGCCTAATGGTGATTAAGTTATCAGAATAGTTGAGAGTAGTAAAAATGTAGACTAACCCAGAAAGTGTAATTGAACTTACTAGGACAATATAGCGAATTTTGGTTTTTACGAAAGACATTTTTTATTTGCGGAGTTTTTGTCTATAAATAAATACGCCCAGGGCAATTACTACCAAAACAGGAATGAGGTATAAAAAAGGATTAATGGATGGTGATGTGTTGAAGTTGGTATTTACGGGAACTTCTGGAGAGCCTGGTTGGATATTAGTTATTTCTAATTTGTTCTCGTTTTCAAAAACTTGGAGACCAGCATAACTTGTATAACCTTTAGTGTCTGTGACTGTTAGGGTAACACCGTGGATAATATTTTCATCTGCAAATTTATGGATTGGACTAGCTTCATTTGATACTTGCTCATCGTCAAAATTCCAAGAGTAGTGAGCAATCTGAGCAGTTGGGTCGGTGATAACTTCTGAAATATATTTGATTGGTTTGTTGGGTTTGTTGTTATCTGTTTCAACACTGAGATTAATTTTTGGCAGTTTATAGCTTGGGTCGGCAACAATATTAATTCCGAGCGTGTTAAGTGGTTGAAAATCAGCTTGATCTGGACCTTTTACTTCGAGTTGAGAAAAATAGGTTTTGGGTTCTGTGAAAGTGTGCGATATTAGATTTCCTGTTTCATAACTGTCTTTATTTTGGTCGAATTTCCACCTGAACTGTGATTTTTTGAATACGTCCTCTGGAATTTGAAGAAATTTTTGGATGACCTCAAACTTAATTGGTTGACCAACCAAAAATGTTTCTACAGAGTCATCTTGAGGAATATCGAATCGTCCTGAATAGTTATTAAATTGATTAACAAGTGTAGGTTTGTCGTTGATGTTGATAAAAGGAATGCCGCCAATGTGTGCTTGAGTATTGGAAATATTGTTAAAAAGTAAGAAGACAAATACGAATGTAATAATTAGCTTACGAGTCATAAGTAGGTATTATATTGATACATTTGCGTTTGGTCAAAAGATTTTGAGCTTTGGTAAAATCGTAAACAATGAGGATTTTTTTGTATGTCTATATTGGAGTTGTAGTAACAATACTTGTGGTTACTGGCTTTCTTGTTGTGCGATTACCAAAAGATGATCTGACGCATATTCACGCAAATTTTGGTGTTTTTGTTAGTGGTCAAAAACTAGATTTTTCTGGAGAAAAATATATGCACGTTAAGCCTTGTTTTTCTAACTACCATACGCAAAAGCATTTTGGTGAAAGGGTTCATTTGCACGATGGAATCGGTGACGTTGCGCATATCCATGATTCGGGAGTAGTTTGGGGGGACTTGATGCTTTATTTGGGTGTAAAAACTACTTCTAATGGAATTGAGTTTGATGAAAAACTACACGCTTTTGGTAAGCAGGATAAGTTGAGCTATTACATCAATGGGAAAAGCGTAAATGATTTTGAATTAACTGAAATTAATAATAATGATTCATTAATTATTATTTTAGATAACGAAAATTTAAGCGATTTTACAGTAAGTAAAGAAAAATTTAACCAATTAAGTTCACTGTTATCTAACAGAAGTGAAGAGTTGAATAGTTTATCGTTGGCTGAGGCGTGTGGGGGAGCCTACGAAATGGGTTTTTGGGAGAAGGTCGCTAAAGTTTGGGGGTTTTAGAGACTAATTTTATAGATTAAAAATATTGGATTATTTTCCTTGTCATTAATTGTATGGATGTGAGTTTTGTTGATTGTGATTGACGAGTCTTCTGCTGGACTAGTTACTATTATGGAGGTTTTTTGGTTTTGGAGAGTTTTTAAGATTAAATTGTTGGATATTATTTCTTTGCCGTCCCATCCGGCACCGGCGAAATAGTAGTTGTTGATTTTGATTTTTGGGTCTGCGATATTTTGGTAATCTTTTGGGGGAAATTGGTTGTAATAAAGATAGTAGATGTATGGATTCCAGTATCTGCCAGTAACAATGATTGATTCGTTTGGATATTTTTCTAGATAAGAAAATAGTTCTTTGTGTCCATATCCCCATGCCACTGAGTCTAGTTTTGGTGAGATTAGGTGATATTGATATAAATATAAGCCGATGGAGAGAGTGATAATAATCGGAATCGTGTTTTTAAGATAATTTGGCAGTTTTTGAATCCAGATTATGCCAAAAGCAGAGAGAATTGTAAGGTTTATAGAGCCAAGTGATGATCTGAGTGCATGAGGAGTTAGGTCTGAGAAGATTGCCGATATTGGAAAAATAAATGCCAAAATGAGAGCAAAAATGTGCTCCCTTGTTTTTTTGGCTATTAAATAGAGGATTGAGAACAAGACTAGGGGAATTTGAAAATAATAAAGCTGGCCGGTGTTGGGTGTGCGGTGCCGAATTTGGCTGTCACCGTGGACAAAAAGAAAATTAGGATCGAGATGTCTGAGATAGTATTTAAAAAGTACGTCTGACCAAGCAAGCTTGTCTTTAAGATTTGATGGAATGGGGGACGATTGGTATTTTTCGTAAGCAGAAACAAAGTCTGGATTAGATTGAGGGGATTTTAGGCTAATAATGCTTACTTGCTTGGCTCTGTTATTTGAGGCTGGATTTATAAACGTAAGGAGAATTGGCAAACAGAAGAATAGTCCAAACAATAATGAAATTATTACAAATTTATAGTTTTTTATTAGTGATTTAAGATAGAGAATTACAAAAACGATTAAAATTATTGGAACAATAATTCTGGTGTGATAGTAGAAGTAGAAGGAGAGAGAAAAAAATAAACTAGAAAACAATATCCTGTATGGTTTTTTAAGACTTGAAAGTAGAAAATATATGCCAAATATGTACAAAGTGGTTGCACTGTTGGCTTCAAACGAGGCTCTAGAGAATTGTAGATGCCAGGGGGAGGTTGCAAGTAAAAAGGCTGCAAATAGTGCTATATCTCTTGATCTTTTTGAGTGATTTTTTTCTGTAAGTTTGATTGCTAATAGATAGATGGCATAAATAGCTAGTATCCCCATTAATGCGGAAGGTAGTCTAACTGAAAAATTATTAAGTCCAAGAATTAAAGTGAATGGAACAGTTAAATAAATTTGACCAGGGAGTTTGTATTCACCAAATGATTGAAAACTTGCTGGTAAAAACTTCCCCCATTCATCCCTTGCGGTTTGGGAAATCGAGTAAGCATTATATCCAATAGATGCTTCGTCCCAATATGGAGAAATTGGATTACTGTTGATATTAAACAGTCTTAATACAGAGCCTAGAAAAATAATTGAAATTAATATTTTGTGACGAATGAAAAACTTTTTTAGATGTTTGTTGTTTTGCTGCACAATTATTTTTTACTTAGTTGATTATAAGGCAGAATAAAATGGGTTTATAATTAAGTTATTATGATAAATATATTTAAACCTTCTCAAAAAGTTTTTGCTCACTGCGATGTCCCTTGTGGAATATATGACCCAAAGCCAGCTCAAATTGCCGCTGCAACCGTATTAAAAATGGTAGAAAAAATTCTTGCTTTACCGAATGAAATGACACAGGCGGAGATGAATAGTTTTGTAAGAATGGTGGAGGCAAAAGAGGAGCATGCCAGAATATGTAAACAAGAAATTTTGGTGCTTTGGACTGATTTTTTCAAACCAGAACATTTAGAAAAGTTTCCAGAGTTGCACGAAAAGGTTTGGGTAACATCTAAGTTGGTTTCAGAAAATAAACAACATGTTCATCTCGATGCAGCTCAACGCTTAGTTAAGTCTGTTGATGAAATTGCAAGTATTTTTGACCAAATTAAGGCAGGTTCTTAGTTTTTTGGTTGGTAAATTTTGGTTTATGAGATTTGAGGTGTTTGGAGAAAGTATGTTGCCAATTTTTGCAGCAAAAGATTATTTATTGGTATTTAAGTCAAGATCAGTTAAGTGTGGAGATTACGTTGTTTTTTGTGATCCTAGATATCGTAATCGAAGATTATTAAAGATGGTAGCCAGAGTAAATCCCAGTGAGATTTTTGTTGAAGGATTAAATAAAAAGCAGAGTACTGATTCACGAATATTTGGTTCGATTAGTAAAGATTTGATTGTTGGTAAGGTTTTTATGAGATATTATCCGCTTTTTGGTCGTGGTAAATTTTGGTTTTGGTAGTGTAGAATTCATTTCGTTATGGCACTTGGAATTTTTGATATTAAAACGATAATCGAGTCAGTTGACCCTTCGCTAAGTAATGTCGTTGGGATAGGGTTAGTTTCACTGATTGTTTTTGCGGAATCAGGGCTACTGGTTGGATTTTTCTTGCCTGGAGATTCTATGTTAATTTCGGTAGGAATTTTAGCTTCAAAAGGTTTGATAAATATATACTTTTTATTATTTTTTGTTTTTTTATCAGCGGTTATCGGTGATAATGTTGGTTATTCGACTGGTAGGAGATTTGGAAAAAGATTATTTACCAGAAAGGAATCAAAATTTTTCAAACCGGAACATTTGATTAAGGCGCAGGAATTTTATGAAAAGCATGGCGGTAAGACAATAATATTGGCTAGATTTATACCATTTGTCAGAACCTTTGCTCCGGTGGTGGCAGGGATAGGCGATATGAACTATAAAACTTTTTTCCTTTATAATTTGACTGGCGGATTTTTGTGGGCAGTTGGGGTTACTTTGTTGGGGTTTTTCTTAGGTAAAATACCAGGGATTGATAACTATCTCCTTGTAATTATTGGAATAATTATTTTTGTTTCAGTTGCTCCGGCCGTATGGCATATTTTTAAAGAGCCAGAGAATCGTCAAACTTTAAGGAGGACTGCTGCTAGTTCTTACAGCAAAGTTAGACGCCGAAAAAATGTCTAAACGTACAAATAACTTACTTGGTTTGGTAAAAAAAATTCAAAAATTTGTTTTAGATAACAAGGGTCTTGTTTTTGTCTTTGTGTTCTTTTTGGCGCTAGTATTAGTTAATGCATTACACGAGTCTTTTCCGGACGAGTACGATAATATTTTGGGTGGATTTTATATAAACAAAGGAATACTACCTAATATTGGGTTTTTTACTCATCATAATATCGGAGCATATTTTTTGGCGGCAATCAATGCATTTTTTACTCAACAGTCATTTGTGTGGTTTAGGTTGTTGTTTGCTTTTGAGATGTGGGGAGCAATAATTGCCACCTATTTATTATTCAGACGCGGGTTTGGTGTAGAAAAAAGTAAATTTTATTTATGGTACTCGCTGTTTATGCTTGTGGGATCCACATACTGGTGGGGGCAGATGTTTTTGTCGGAAACATTAATTTCATATCTAATAATCCCAGTGTACGGATTAATTTTATTAAAATCTTTTTATAAGAAGATTTGGACATTAACCGATCTTGTTTTGGTGTCGATTTTGACCTTTTTGAGCTTTTCTGTTTCTCTTACTTATATTTATATCTTTGCCTTAATTTATCCATTGGTATTAGTGCTTTATGTTTTGGGATTAAAGAAAAGATTCGATATTAAAAAAATATTTATTGCTTTGGTGGTTTTGGGGTTACCTTATTTGATATTTGGAATTTATCTATTGGCGACAAATTCTTATGAAGAGTTTTATTTTCAACAGTATTTTTATAACTTTAATTACTATATTTATAATTTTCCTGACGTAGCTGGCGTTCGATCGACGAATCCGATTAGGTATGCTGTTTCAACAGCATATCAGACTTTAAACGGGTTTTATGGGTTATTTATTCAGGTCAAAGATTTGAATTTGGAATATCCATTTAATGTTTCATTGGTTTTAAGTAATTTGTTGATAGTTATTTACTTGATAGTTAGGAAAAGATTTTGGATAGCAGCGATGGTGGTGTTTGTGGTTATCTTTTCAAACACACGTAGTGAGCCGTTAAATATAAAAGAAACAGATTTTCATGCGACAGTTTTTATTGCGTTAACATTTTTTAATCTAGCTTGGGCCAGTTTTGAAATTGTTAGAAAATTGAACAAAAAAATGTTTAGTTACTCACAAACAATATTATTAACTGTGGTAATGGTGATAGTTTGGGTTTATGTGGTTTTTGCACTGTTTTTGCTTGCAGATAAATTTGGAGAAAAAGTTTATTTGAAATATATGGGACAACAGCCGTTAATTTATGACAGGCCTGAGGTTGCACCAATATTGAACAGGATTACCACGAAGGATGATTTTGTCTGGGTTGGACCATTTGCTTTTCATGAACTTTTGTATCTGAATGCAAAGAATCCATCTAAGTATCACTGGTTTTTACCACAGAGTGAGGCCTTTGGAAGATTTAAGGAGGGAATAATTAACGACCTGACAATTAAAAGACCAAAAGTAATTGTTTTTGAAAAAGGGTATACGAACTTTGGTAAAAGAGCGGAGGAGTGGAATTATCCGATTTCAGACTTTTTGTCAAAAAATTATTTTAGCTTTGAACAATTAAGTACATTGGGTTATGTTTCGAAGGCGCCAGCAGTTATGCATTTTGATTTTACTCAAACATATTATTTTGATAATAATCGTAGGGAAGAAATAATTAACGATTTGGTTAGTACTGGTTTGATTGAAAAGATTAGATAATTGTATTTTATGCAGGTTGTTTTTCAAGCGAGAGAGTATGTAATTAGAGGGTTGAGGCTTTGTGCGAAGGACCCTTTTGGATTATTAGCTTTGGCTGGACTCTTTGCGCTGTTTGATGTTTCAAGTGTGGCTTTTTCTGACCAAGATAATATATGGGCTTCGTGGGTTGCACTGGTTTTGCCTTGGATTTCGATTGTTGGAGGAAATTTGGCGCTTATCTTTGCGGTCGAGGCTTTGGCCAAAAATGAATTAGTGGTACCTGCAAAGATTTTGCCTCAGACTTTTAAATGGTTAAGGCGATATTTAGAAGTAAACGGTATTACTACGATAATTTTTTGGGGAATGTTTGTGCCATTGAAAACCTTACTAGATTATTGGGTAACAAGAAATGGATATAGTGATATTTTAACTTGGATTATTATTTTGCCATTTGCGGTTTTGGTGCACGTTCGGTTAGTTTTTGCGACATATGCGGCGGTTGTAGATAATCAAAATGCAATTAAAGCAGTTGCAATAAGTTGGAGAGTTGCCCATAAAAGATGGATGCTTGTGACTTTAAGTTTTTTATTTGCTTTGGTTGCCGTTTCACCCTTTGCGCTGCCTGCTTTGGTATTATCGATGTATTCGCCAAAAGAGATTCAAAATGGAATTAATTGGACAATAATTCAGCTAATTAGGCCAGTCTTGATTGCGACTTTGCACGAGTTGTATGTTGATTACGGAATGAACGGAAAATTAAAGACAAAAAGTGCTAATGGAAAAAAAATTAAGTGATCGCCAAGTTGAGCTTGACGTAATTAAGGCGGTTGCAATAATTGCTGTAGTGCTTGTTCATACCACAAGTCTTAGTTATTCGTATTTTTCAAGAAATGGAATTGGCTGGAATAGTTTGCTGGTAATTGATCAACTAACAAGATTTTGTGTTCCTGTTTTTGTGGGACTAAGCGGTTATGGGCTTGGAATAAAAAATATGGATATTGGCCGAGATTACAGGCAATTTTTTAGAAGAAGAGTAGTTAAATTATTGCCTTGGTATTTATTTTGGTCGGGAATTATTTATTTTTATATTAGACTAAGTGAAGAGCGGGGTCATGTAGAGCATTATTCGGTTTGGAAGATTATTTTTATGGGTAAGGCTGATTATCATTTGTATTTTGTGCCGATGATTGTGTCTTTATATTTGATATTTCCATTAATGGCAATTTTAATTAAAAAGTTTAGATGGAGAATTATTTTATTTTTGGGTTTCTTGCAGACGGTCTTATATTTCTTTACAAGTTTAGAGGCAGAAAAAATTATTAAATTAGGGTTTTCATGGGGAGATCAGCAGCAATATTTGTTTTTTGGATCTTGGATATTTTACTTTGCTTTAGGTATTTATCTTAATTTTTTACCTGGAGTGATGTCAAAGAAAAATAATTTAATCAAGTTTGCTGCAATTGGATTCGTTGTTTTTGGTTTGGTTTTTATATTGGTTGATACATTTAGACTGGTTGGTGGTGGTGCGGATATTATTGCTGCAACAAGATTTACAAGAATTCCGGTATTGATTTTTGCAACTGGTTTTATGTTATCGTCTTTGGTTTGGAGAAAGTTTTGGCTTGGATTTCCTCGAATCTTTATTTGGATTGGGGAGAGGTCGTTTATTATTTATCTTTCTCATACATTGATATTAAGAGAATTGCTTGAACTATTGAAACCTAATGGTTTAGTTAACTTTATTTCTTATTTTCTTTTAGCTTTTATGTTGTCGACAATTTTGGCGGAGTTGACGTTTCAAGTGGCGAGGTTTTTGTCGAAGCAAAAGTTTTATAAATTATTAATTAGATTTTGAGTATTAACTGTAAATTGTGCTAAAATTCTTAGAATCGTTTTTGGGATACGGAATCAATTGTCTTTTCTTGATAATCCAAAACATGTTTTGAGAGGAAAACATGTAAAAGTCGAGGAGAGATTTTTGGTTTGAGTTCCAATAACGAGCACATAACAATCGGAGAGGCACCGTTGACGAACATGTTGACGAGCACTGCGCGGACTCTTGTGGAGTTGGCTGATAAGGCTGAAAACACGAGAGCGGCGGAGACCTATCAGGCCTTTGCTTCTGCTGGGTGTCTCATGATGGTCGTAACCTCAACTAAGAATGTGGGTGAAGCCGTTGTCTGCGTTCCCCAAGCCGGACAGCCTGCAAACCCCAACATGACTGTTGTGAGGCATCCTCGCTTCACTATTCCTGTGTCTGACTTGCTCAAGGCGATTTCGCCTGAAATGGCAGACCGTCGTAGTAGGGAATCGCTGGCAATGAAGAGTACGCCGGTGAATCCGAAGTATTCGACGAACCTTCGGGTTTTGCAGCTGCAGCAGGAGAATGTTGCAAAGGTTGCGAAACTCATGGCTGTTCTGACTGGGAAGTCGATCGAAGTCCGCTTCCAGGAAGCTGGTGGGCGTAACTTCCTTTACTTGGATGAAGTGGTTCATCCTTAACCGGATTACACGACCTTAACCTAAACTGTAAGGCATTTTAGGTTTAGCACCCCTAGCTTCCTTAGTTTTGTTTGAGATGGAGAAATTTCATCACAGACGAACTTAAAGAAGTATCTGCTTTGTCGCAGAGCTAGCCTCCTTACGGTTACTGTTTAAGGCTTGTGATCTGGCCGTGTTGTGTGAGGTGGGTGGTAGGATTAATTTCTTGCCTCCCACCTTTTTTTGTTTTAACTATGATTTGGCTTGGGAATTTTTGGAATGAATGGTTTGACAACGAACCCTTGAATGTCTCTACGTCCAATAAGTAATGGATATTTTAAGTGAGACCTGTCTGCGACTGAGGCGTTTGATGTAATAAGCTTGCCAGCAACTGAAAATTTCAGACTAACATATTCTCTTTTTGATCTGCCGTGAGCTGATCTTACGCCTTTTATTTTGGTTATTAAGGTTGAGTGATATATTCCTAAATTTTGAGCTAAGTGCCTGTCGATTGAAGAAGATTTGGCGCCAGTGTCTATGCGAGCTTTGATTTCAAGTCTTTTGCCAGTTGAGCTGACAACTTTAACCACTTCGACTGCATCTAAAATTGTACGATTGGGTTTGATTTTTTCTGATACAGAGGAGGAAAAAATTGTTTTAGCGAGTGCAACACCTCGTTCAGTTGAAGTGACTTCCAGATCTTCAACACGCTTGAGTCGTCTAAGTAGTGGAGCACGGTTTGCGTTTTGAATGGAGAGTCCTGGCCTGGCGTTTATTTCGATAACGACAGGACCTTTGTTTTCATCGAGAATAATATCAACCCCTGCAAATCCAAGTTTGGAAGCAACCTGAGCTTCAACTGATAGTCGAAGTATTTCTTCCCAATGGGGAACTTTGATGCCGTTAAGTTTGATTTTTGTATCGGGAACATACTTGATTGGTTGGTCATAGCGAATAGCGTGGACTGTAACGCCTGTTGCGATATCTATACCGACGCCGATTGCGCCACCGTGGAGATTAGCTGTTCCATTACTTTCTTCTGTTGGAAGCCTCAACATTGCCATTACTGGCACTTTGTTAAAAACTATAACGCGAATGTCTGGTGCACCACGCCAAGTATATTTTTTGAAAGTTTTGCTACGCCTTATTCTTTCTTCAATAAAAGCTGCATCAGGAACTTGGTTGAGGGAATAGTTACCGTCAAGAATGTCTTGAATATGTCTTTTGAGTCCGGCGCTATCTATGTTGTTTTGATCAGTTGTTTCTCCTTTACCGTTTTTGAATTTTCTAACTAGAAGAATACCTTCTCCACCATATCCAGCGTTAGGTTTGACGACAAAGTCTTGTGGAAGACTGTCCCAGTCAAAATCATCAAGGTCTTTGAATTTGTAAAAGGATGCGTAAAGCTTGGGTGTGGCGACGTTGTTTTTAACCAGAACTCGTTTAGTTAAGAGTTTTTCGTCGGCGAATTTACGGGCGCGCATGCGGTTGTAGCGTCCGATATAGAGAAGGTTCCGGGCATTGATGCCTAGAACATGTTTACTCTTTACCATACTTGAGAACCTCTCTGAAGCGGAGATATTCGACAAGTCTTAGTCCGGTCCATCTGCCAATAAGAATTATAAAGGCAATAATTGCAACGAAAGTTAGTTCGGGATTAATTAGTACGATTTTTTGGAGATAGCTCCACTGCATTATCAAAAACCCAATGACTGCAAGAACAAGCGTTTCGGCTGTTATTACGGCTGCCTGCCTAAGGTTTTTATCTAATTGAATGTTAACGAAGTTTTCTGTCAGAGTAATAAGAATCAAAATAGGAAAGATTGAAATGGTTTCGATTCTGACAATATCGAGCATTGATCCAAAAAATAGAGTAATAAACATTGCCATTGAGACAAAAAATAGAATTAGTGCTGTTCTGGGTAAATAGAGAATTTTGAGATAGCGAAGAACGTATCTAGATAGAGTTGTGGTTAAAACAATGACAATAAATAAGGCAAGGCCAACCTTTAGTCCTGTAGCAACAAAAGCAACCGCTGTTACTGTTGGGGTATAAATACCAAAACTTTTAAAACCAATGACTTGTCTTGAAAAGGCGGCAATTGCGGCAATAATTGGTAGCATCAAGACCAAGACAATTGTGTTGGTTGGAACTCCATCATTGACCATAGATCTGATTCCATAGGAGATAAAATTATTCCAAGATAGTGAAGTAATTGGATTTTGATCAAGTAGAATTTTTAGCTGCGATTCGGAGACCTCAGGATTAGTAAGGTCGGAAGATGGTTTGACCGTAGAGCTGATTGTTGCTTCCTGAGCTTGAGTTGTTGCTTCAATTGTAGGTTGAGTTGGATTAGAGGTCGAAGTTGGGCTTAGTCTTGGTGTTTTGGTTTGTGCAGAAATTTGTGGTGCGTAAATTAGGCCTGAAAATAATACAGATAGAATTATTAGGGTTTGCAAGAATCTCATTTTAGTTTAAAATTTTATTTCACAAAATTACTTTCTCTAGAGGGCTAGTTAAGGTAACTTTAAAGCGCCCACATTATAATACTAAATATAGCTGTGGCAAGTGTGCAGAAAATATGCGGTTTGTAATTAAATAAAACAAATAAATATGAATGTTTCAGATGTTGTGATAATTGGTTCGGGCCCTGCAGGTTTAACGGCTGCAATTTATACGAGTAGAGCGCTACTTACAACGGTTGTAGTTTCGGGTGAAACTCCAGGTGGGCAATTAATGATAACAAGCGAAGTTGAAAACTTTCCAGGGTTTGATGAAGGAATAATGGGTCCGGAGCTAATGGATAAAATGAAGAAACAAGCTGAAAAGTTTGGAACTGAGTTTGTTGCGGGAAATGTTACAAGAGTGGATTTAAACGGAGAAATAAAAAAACTGTGGGTAGGCGAGGTAGAAATTCAGGCAAAGTCAGTGATAGTTGCGACGGGATCCAATGCAAAATGGTTGGGTATTCCTTCCGAGGAAAAATACTGGGGTAAAGGAGTTTCTGCTTGTGCAACTTGTGATGGATTCTTTTTTAGAAACAAAGAGATCGCAGTTGTTGGTGGGGGAGATTCAGCGATGGAAGAAGCGACATTTTTAACAAAGTTTGCTAGCAAGGTGACAATTATTCACAGGAGCGATGAGTTTCGCGCATCAAAGATTATGCTTGAGAAGGCAAAAAACAATCCTAAAATTGAATTTTTAACCAATAAGACAGTGTCGGAAGTTATGGGTGGAGAGATGTTGTCAGAGCTGAAATTAGTTGATACTAATACAAAAGAAGAAAGCGAGTTAAAAGTTGAAGGTTTATTTGTAGCCATTGGACATGCTCCTAATACTGGTATTTTTCAAGGCCAGCTAGAAATTAATGAAAAAGGTTATTTGGTGGTTACAGATTATGTAAATAGTTCGATCAAGGGTGTGTTTATTGCTGGGGATGTGTCTGACTACCGATATAGACAGGCGATAACTGCATCTGGAGCGGGATGTATGGCCGCACTTGAGGCTGGGAAGTTTTTGACAGGAGAATAGAGATATGGCTAAACAAATCACTTTGGATGTTGAGACAAAGAATATTTTTCAGGAGGTTGGGAATGAAACTAAGAAACTAGGAATTTCTTATGTTGGTTTGCACGATTCGGAAACTAACGAATATTTTGGATATTTTGAAAAGGATTTGGGAAAGATGTGGCCACTACTTGAATCAGCTGATTTGTTAATTGGATACAATATTAAGAGTTTTGATTATGAGGTACTTGCGCCTTATTATCGCGGTGACCTCAAAAAATTTCCGACCATTGATTTGTTAGAAATTGTTAAAGATATATTGGGTTTTAGGCTAAAGCTAGATAATTTGGCCAAGGCGACATTAAATAGAGGTAAGATTGGGGATGGTTTGGATGCGGTTAGATATTTTCGAGAGGGTAAGTTGGAGAAATTGGCGGAATATTGCCTCGAAGACGTAAGAATTACGAGGGAAATTTTTGATTATGCAATGAATAATGGCAGGTTAAAATATCCAGACTTGGGTGGAGTGATAAAAGAATTTGCGGTTGATTTGGAAAAATATTTACCATCGTCAACGAATGATACTCAAATGAGCTTGGCTCTATAAAAAGTTATAATTAAGTGTATGCAAGCGCAATCAAAAGCTAAAAAATCAGAAAAATATAAAGTTGATATCTCAGATTTTTTGCTAAATACTGAGGACGATGACTTGATGTCTAGAGCTTTAGTTGCTCCTGATTTTGGCAGGCTAGGAGAGAGAAGGTTAATGGCCTTGGAAGACTTTTTGGTTGGAGAAGTTGGAGAAGATGGGGTCTTTGTTATTTCAGTGGGATTAAGAAAAGGCGGACGGGTTTATTTGAAGTATCAAACGGCAGGGAATTTGTTTTTAAAACCAAAGGCTTTTGTTAAAGATGATCCTAAAGAGCTTGCACCTGAAGAAGTGCTTGGTATGGCAACAATAGCTTGGGAAGATTTGGGAAGTTTTGTTTAATTTTTTTTGACAAGTCAGGCTAATTGTTTAAAATAGCTTGATATGAATTATTGGATGCTCGTATCGAGCCCAGAAAATTTTGAAATTTCTCGTAATTTAGGTTTTGAGTTGGCTGGGATGAAGTCGCGACATAGGAAAAAAGCTATCGAGGTTAATGTTGGAGATAAAATTGTTTTTTATATGACCAAAATTGGTTGTTTCGGTGGTACGGCTAAGGTAGTGAGCGCGTTTTATGAAGATTCGAAGAAAATTTGGCTTTCAGATAAGCCGGATGAAGTATATCCTTTTAGGTTTAAGATCAAACCAGAGGTAATACTTGACTCAAGCGATTTTGTAAGATCGGATGTGGTTGGACAGAACATGGAATATACAAAAAAATGGCCAAAAGAACATTGGAAACTAGCATTTCAAGGTAATGTTCATCGATTACCAGAACATGACTATTTACTTATTAAAAAAACTCTTGAAATTGCAAAAAAATGATTAAATTATTAAATAAAGAAAAAGTTGGCGAAATTATTGGTAATGGGGTGCTGAAAATTGTGGCAATAGAAGGTTGTTGTGGGTATGTGTTAAAAACTTCTGTGTCTGATGATGGTGAAGCCAATATAGGGGTTGAGGGTTTGAAATTCTCAATTGACGAGGAGACTGAAAAGATTGCGCCTAGAATGAGTATTGATGTTGATG
>Ga0138256_10003207_pt1 | contig 17430 bp, 20 predicted proteins | sample KNB2016incub_MG_FD_105486 | JGI IMG/M metagenome (GOLD analysis project Ga0138256, IMG submission 105486) | Active sludge microbial communities from wastewater in Klosterneuburg, Austria - KNB2014incub_MG | ecosystem: Engineered > WWTP > Activated sludge > Unclassified | place: Austria... | reverse complement strand
GTCATCTTCCTGAGGACATCGGTCATGACGTCGCCCACCACGAACACGCCGTCCCGGATTCCCTCCTGGGCGAGATTGAAGGCGGCGAGCCGGGTCGGACAGAAGAGGAGCGACGAGACGTGGTCGGTGAGACGGCGGTTCACTTCCTCCGGCATCTTCATGTCGAAGCTCCGAAGCCCGGCCTCGACGTGCGCCACCGGGATATGAAGCTTGGCCGCGGCGAGCGCCCCCGCGAGGGTCGAGTTGGTGTCGCCGAGCACGATCACCAGGGCCGGCTTCACCCGGGTGAGGGCTGCTTCGATACCGGCCAGCATGGCGCCGGTCATGGCGCCGTGAGATCCGCCGGAGAGGCCGAGGTGGATCTGGGGCTTCGGAATTCCAAGCTCGCGAAAGAACCTTCCGGACATGGCATCGTCGAAATGCTGGCCGGTGTGGAGGAGGGTGTGCGCGAACCGCTTCCGGAGCGCGGCGACGAGGGGCGCCGCCTTGACGAACTGCGGCCGCGCGCCGACGACGGTGAGGATCTTCTGCATCGCGGCGAGCCTATGTCACCGGACAGTTCAGTTGCTTTCGACCCACGAGAAACGTTCCGACCGCCTCCGCCGCGATGGCCTGGCCGCGCGCGTTCCAGTGCGGCGAACGTAGGTCGCGTGCGCGCCGGGTCTCTTCCGCCAGCCCAGAACCGGGTCGCTTTCCGTGTAGTGGTTCCGCTCGACCTGTTCCTTGCCGCCGGGCTCGCTCCGGGCCATGACGCGGAGCACTCCCTCCGCGACCAGGAGCGGGAGGCCCACGCCAAAAGCGAGCAGGGCGATCTTGCCGGCCCAGGATCGTACCCACGCCATGGTGCGACGTTATCTCCTCGCCCCGGCTCCGCGCAGCCGCTGGAGCGCGGCCGCAAAATCCCGGGGCGGATCGCTCTCGCAATCGATGGGCTGTCCGGTGAGCGGGTGCGGGAAGGCCAGTTTGCAGGCGTGGAGGAAGGGCCGGGTTCCGGTTGTTTGTTCCTTGCTGCCGTAGACGCCGTCGCCCACGATGGGGTGCCCGATCGCGCGCAGGTGGAGGCGGATCTGATGCTGGCGGCCCGTGTCCAGCTCGACCTCGAGAAGGGCCCCCCGGGGGAATCGCTCCTTCACCCGATAGTGGGTGACGGCATGGCGAGACGGCTCGTCATCATCCCTCGCGATGTGGCGCTTTCCCGATTCGTAGTCATCCGCGATGGGAAGGTCGATGGTGCCTGAGGAGGCTTTCGGCACGCCCTCCACCAGGGCCAGATAGCGGCGGAGGAACGCATGTTCCCGGAACGCGACGCGTCCGGCGGCATGGCATTCCCTCGAAAGCGCGATGGCGACGAGACCGGAGGTGCCCCGGTCCAGCCGGTGCAGGGCGCCCACGTATGCGCGGGGCCCGCGAACCCGGGCGAGGTCTTCGCGCAGGCGGTTCAGGACGCAGTCATCGTGGGTTCCTCCGTCGGTGGGGACGGTGAGGAGGCCGGGCGGCTTGTTCACGACCACCAGGTGCTCGTCCTGATAGGCGGTATTCAGACCGAGACGGATCGAGACGTCACGCCGGCGGTTCGAGTTGTACGCGACAGATTCGGCACGTTGAACCCGGTGACCGGCGTCCCGGATCCGCGAGGAGCCCACGTCCACCTGCCCGGCGCCGATCGCGTCCTGGGCCTTTCTCCTCGACAACCCGAATTCGCGGGCCACCCGCGCGTCGAGACGTTCGCCTTCGCCGGTCAGGGGCGACACTCCTTGTAGGCCCACTGGGCGGCGGTGATGCTGCCGCCGGAGACGGAGGTGACGGTGTCGAAGTCGGGGCGGATGGCGATGCCGAGTTCGAAGAGGCGTTGAATGGCGCCGAGGTGGAAGAGAGTGGCGCGGAAGCCGCCGCCGGAGAGGCAGAGGGTGATGCCACGTCGCCTGGACGGCGGCGTTTCGTCTTCGGAGTCGCGGATGGGGGAATCGGCGTCGGTCGCCATGGGGTGGCGGGATGTTAGCGGCTGCGACGGAGGCCGACGAGCATCTGGACGATGCGGGTGAGCTTGTGCTTCGCGCGGGTGGCGTCGGCGGCGGCGAGGTGCCCCGTCACGCGGAGGATGTCGAGGGCGGCCGCGCACTCCATGGCGGACGCAAGGTCCGAAGGACCGGTGAGGTGGACGAGGCCGCGAAGCGGGCTTGTCCAGCAGCCTTGGGCCATCGTGAAGAAGTGGTGGCGATCGCGGCGCGTGCCTCGGGCGCTTGCGCCCTCCGACGGACAGCAGCGGCGTACAGCCTCGGCGAGAGTGAGCACGATTGAGTAGGCGGCGCGTTCGAGTTGATCGCGAAGAGCGGGGCGTGCGGCCTTCGTGAGGGCGGGACAAACGAGCGCTAGCGACTTTGCTCTGGAGCAGCTCGCGAAGCGAGGTGCTGAGAAACCATCGCGGCGAATTCGAGGGCGACCTAGAAGGCGTCGAGGCTTTCGTCCCCCAGGGGAGGCTTCGCGCTGGTCGAGGAGGGGCGTGGCGTTCGCGTCAGGCGCGACGGGAGTGGCGGGCTCGGCGGTTGCGTCTTTCTGGATCGCTCCGCTTCGCGGACCGCTCCAGCGCAAAGTCGCTTCGCTCGTTTGTCGGGCGTGAGATTCAATGCGGGACTCCTTTCAAAGGGAACGGCCCAAGCGCCGTCCTCACCCCGAAGGACGGCGCTTGCCTCCACGCGTGGAGTCCCGCCGTCTCACGGCCGAAGCGTAGCAACCGCCGTGAACGCTACTCGCGGGCCGCGGGGTCCCGCGCGGGGGGCCCTAGCGTGCTCGTCCCCCGAGGGGAGGCTTCGCGCTGGCCCGGGGCCAAGCTTGCGCTTCCCCAAGGGGAAGCTCCGCGCTACTCGGGCGTGGCGGATCGAGGTCCCTCTCCATTCCGGACGTGTACGTCCACGAGTAGGAGTACGAGAACGGGCCTAGCAGCCGCGTTATCGGGCTGTGATAACGTCGCTCCGTGATCCTCTCGTTCAAGGGCCGCCTTGCGCGTGAGGTCTTCGATGGAGACGGCGGCATCCTGTCTCGCAAGCTGCCGGTCGAGATCCGGCGAGCAGCGGCACGGAAACTACAGTACTTGAACGGAGCCACAATCACCGACATGGCCTCGCCGCCGGGCAATCGCCTGGAGGCGCTTCGCGGCGACCTGCGTGGCTACCACTCGATCCGCGTGAACGACCGGTGGCGGATCATTTTTCGGTTCGAGGATGGCAACGCAAGCGACGTCGACATCGTGGACTACCACTGAGGAAGCAACATGCGCCCCAAAAATCCCATCCATCCCGGCGAGGTGCTCGCCGAGGAGTTTCTTCTCCCTACGAAACGCTCCCAGCGTTCACTCGCGAGCGACTTGGGCTGGACCCCGGCGCGCCTGAATGAGGTCATCAAGGGGCGAAGGGGCGTGACGGCAGACGCGGCGCTCGACCTGGCGCGGGTTCTGAAGACATCGCCGGAGTTGTGGCTCAATCTGCAGATGACTTGGGATCTGAACCGTGCCGAGGTGCGGCGCGCGAGTTGAGAGCCACTGAGCTCGGCGTGCCGGCGAGGTAGGAGCCGACGCGGTCGCGTTCGAAGACGAAATGCGCTCCGAAGGCCATGTCGGTTCCGCAGACCACGAACCGCGGATGGTCGGGCAGGAGGAACTTCTTCGCCATGGCTCCGGTGCGGGTGTCTCTTGAGGTCAGGGCTTGAAGCGGGCGGGAGAAGTCGAGGGGGCGGTTGTTGGTCCTGGCGCCGACCTGTGCCTCCGCGATGGCCCACTGGGCGGCGGTGATGCTGCAGCCGGAGGATGTCGAAGGCGGCGGGCGCAGCCCTCGGCGATTCGCGTCAGGCGCGACGGGAGTGGCGGGCTCGGCGGTTGCGTCTTTCTGGATCGCTCCGCTTCGCGGACCGCTCGAGCGCAAAGTCGCTTCGCTCGTTTGTCGGGCGTCCCCTGAAGTATCTCGATGTTGGGGGAGACCCTGAGATTCAATGCGGGACTCCCTTCAAAGGGCACGGCCTAAGCGCCGTCCTCACTCGAAAGGACGGCGCTTGCCTCCACGCGTGGAGTCCCGCCGTCTCAGGGCCTCCCCCCAGGATCGAATGGCTTCAGGGGACGCACGAAGGGTAGCAACCGCCGTTACCGCCACCCGGGGGCCGCGGCGTGCTTCGCGCGGGGATGCGTCGTGCCCCGTACTCGTCGTTGCGTGCTCGGTCCTCGGCCGTGACGGGTCGACGCCCAATCAGCCGGTTCTGGAAATCGACGCTACGGACGAGTACGAGCAGGAGTACGTGTACGCCTACGCCGGTTTCTAGGGCTTGACCCAGCCCGCCTCGACAAACGCCTCTCGGATCATGTCGTCTCCCGGAACCCGGGAGCGTCCCGCCGCGGCGGGATAGGTGCGTCAGGTCATGGCGTATGAGGTCTTCTCCCTCGCCTTGCGCTCGATGTCGAGGCCCTTGATGCGCACGGTCGGACTGCCGGGCCAGCTCAGGGCCTTTGCCTGCTCTTCGTTCGCGACGATGACTTCCTCGATCGTGATGTCGATGCCGAGCCGGTCCGCGACCTGTTTCACCCGAGTGATGGCATCGGCCCCGCAATCGTCATCCCGAAGGACGGTGACGATCTTTGGGTCGTCCGGGTCGGCCTTCTTTGGGGCCTGGGCCGATGCCAGCGCCGTGGCGGCCACCAGGGCGAGAGCCGACAGACGGGTACGGAGAATGGACGAAGGGCTGAACTGGTTCACCTTGAGCCTTTCCTATGCTGCGTTGAATCTATCCCGTGCTCTCGTCTTCTGGCCATTCGGCCGTCACCGGCGAAGGAGTAGCGTTTGAGCATGCTGCTTCAGACCACGGCCCTCTATGCTCTCGCTGCGCTGCTCGAAATCGCCGGATGCTTCGCCTTCTGGGCCTGGTTGCGGCTGAGCCGCTCAGCCCTTTGGATCCTCCCCGGCCTCGTGAGTCTCGCCCTGTTCGCGGTTTGCCTGACGCGCGTGGAGGCCGGCGCCGCGGGTCGTGTCTTCGCGGCATATGGCGGCATGTACATCGTGGCCTCGCTCGCGTGGCTGTGGGCGATTGAAGGATTCCGCCCCGATCGATGGGACCTGACGGGGGCGGTCATCTGCTTGATTGGAGCCGCGGTGATCGTGTTGGGTCCGCGAACCTGAAAGAGGAAAGCGGCCCCACGTTCAGCGCTTCGCGGCGATACCCATCTCAGCGGCGAGGACTTCCTTGACGCCCGCCTTCCCGGTGAGCTTCACCCACACCGTGTCGTCAAGCCGCCACTCAACGGCGAACTCCGCGAAACCGCAGCAACGCCGTTCGAGGCTGATCCACGCCGCGACTTGCAGTGTGGTGGCGGGATCGTTCGGCAGTTGGAGAGCGAAGCCGTTGTCGAGCTCCACAGTCTTCTGAATCTTCCCTCTGACGATTCCCAGGAGTTCCGTTTGCCGCCTTCGCTGGGTTGCATCCAGGGCTTTGGGTGTGCAGGCGATCGGGGGATCCGTCTGGGCGGTGGCGGTGGGGGTGAAAATGGCTATGGACATGAGAATGGGGGCGAGCATGGATCCTATTTCCTTGTTCCGTGTTGGAGCGTGGCGAATACGGCGATGTGGCTTCCCTCCGAATGTATAGGCGCATCAGGGCCGATGCGTGACAGGGCGGTGATCTAAGTGCCCTGGCGCCTCACAAGCCCGACCGGGACGAGCGTTCCCACCGCGAGCCCGAGGGCCGTCCATGCCGGTCCGGAAAGCCCCACCACGAGCGAGCCGAGTGAACCGAGGAGCAAAGCGGTCGAGCCAGCCACCACGCGCGAGCCCCCCCTGAGGAGGAACCTCATCGCGACTCCCCCGACAAACCCGGCCCCTGCGGCCACGAAAGGAATCCACCACAGCCGCGGGGAGGCGCACATGCCGTTTGGACACGCCATGAGCCCGTGGCAGGCGAGCGGCAGCGCAAACGCGAGAGCGCCGGCGATCAACCCGGGCCGGAGCGCCGTCTGCGACCCTTTCCCGGCAAAGCGGGCGAGCGCGATCGCCGCGGCGAGGGCAAGCCCACAGAGAATGCTCGCGGTTGGGGTTGGGCAGTAGCCCGTCGAGAGCAACATCGCCGGGGCCGAGACGATCGCCGCGAGAGCCAGGGCATTGCCGGCGCGGGCACGCTCGTACGCGCGTCGAGCACGGCGGCGGATGTCAGCGTCGGGATTGCTATCGAGGTTCATCGGAGTTTCAGAATGGCGCGCAGACGTTCAAGGGCGCGCTGGACACGCTTGCGAAACGCAACGGCGGAGGCAGTCTTCGCGCGTTCCTCGTGAGCAAAGAGGACCAGCGTTTCACGATCCGCGCTGGACAGCCGCGCGAGACCCCAGTTGATCAACTCGTCCGCCTCACGAGCGGCCAGGGCGTCCTCGGCTCCCGACGGCTGGATCCGTTCGTGACGCTCCGCGGGATCCTCGCGACGACGCCAGCGCTTCCGTCGCCAGGTGCGTATCTCGTGATAAGCGACGCCGATGGCGAAGGCTGCGGCATCGCGCGACGGATCGAACTCATCCGCGCGAACAAAGAGCTTGAGCAGCGCCTCCTGAGCCGCATCATCCGCGTCAATCTCGGGGAGGTGTTTTCGGGCAAAGCGGCGATAGATAGGCCAAAGGATGTCAAAGACGGGAGTGAAGGCCTCGCGATCGCCGCCCGCAAGCGACGACAGGCATTCCTGCAGGCGGGCACGCCGCGAGGCCTCCACGCTCTACGTCAGCAGCAACCGCAGCCCGGGCAACACGCGGAAACCACCGCTTTGAGAGGCTCAGCAGCCAGGACCAGGGACGGGAGGGCGAAAACGACGAGCGCCAGGGCGCCCTTGAGGACGTTCTTCATCTCGAGATCTCCTTGGGGAGGACGGTCGCCGATCGACCGCGTTCGGAACGTATAGGCGCGAGCGAGGGCAGGCGTGACCCTGATTCTTCCCATTCTCCAGGAAGCCTACGCCGGAGGGGAGCCGCGAGGCGCCGAATCCGGTTCATCCGCGCGGCTCCCGATCCTGCGCGCCCGCAGTTGTTCTCGACGCCTCCATCGCGGTCAAGTGGTTTCTCGACGATGAGGAGTTCGTTCCGGAGGCGCGAGTCCTCTTTGAAGCCCTCCGCGCCGACCGAATCTCTTTCTGCGCGCCGAGTACCCTGCACGCCGACTTGACGCCCTTCGTTCGGCCTCCTTTTGAACCTCTCGCGGATCCTCTCGATCCCCGGAACCGTGAAGGCTTTTCTCTAACGCAATCATTGCGCTACACTCAAAAAGTTATGGTCCGGTTCTTCACCCTCTCACGGTTCGTCGCTCTGGCCCTGCTCCTTTGTATTGGGCAGGACCTCGCGGCGGACCTGAGCTGCGGCCAGCCAGCAGCCGCGCCGGCCAGCACGGCGATGGCCAGCAACACCACGGGCGGTGACGATTGTCAGACTGTCTGCGTGCCTGACTGTTTTTGCTGCTGCCGTGGTTTCAGTTCGGAAGTTTCAACCGCGTTGACCGTTGACGGCGAGCTCGCAACTCCACCGTCGTCTCCCGCCCCCCATCAGCCCGCCGGCGTTGCCGGCTCTATCTTTCACCCTCCCCTCCACCGCGCCTAGTCCGCGGGAATAGCCGTCCGCAGCTCGGGGCCCCTCTTCGGAGCGCGCGCCCGCCTCGGTCGGACGTACGAACAGTTCGTGGTGTGGAGGCGTGAATGTCTTTTCGTGGAGTCACTCTGTGTTCCCTGGCGACCTTCGTTTTGGTCGCGCCCCTGGCGGCCCAGGAACCGCTCGGTCTTGATGCCTATGTGGGCATAGTTCTGAGGGCGCACCCGCGCGCCGGCCAGACTCGCGCGGTCGAAGCCCTGGTGGCCGCCGAACGACGCACGGCTGGAGCCTGGCCCGATCCGATTCTGGGCCTCTCAACCGGTCGTGGACAAGCCACCCCTGACGGCCTGTTCGAAGGGACCGAATGGGACTACTCAATCTCCCAGACCATTCCCTTGCCCAGCGCGCGTTCAGCGCGAACGCGCGGAGCCGAACTCGGTGGCCGCCTGATGATGGCGGAGGACGAGGCCGCCCGCTGGGAGCTCGAGCTGCAGTCGCGCCTGGCTTTCTGGCGCCTGTCAGCCGCCCGCCGGTTTGTTGAACTCGCGCGTCGCGCCGATACGGATGCGGTGGCGATTCTCGAACTTACGACGCGGCGGCTGGACGCCCAGCGGACCCTCAAAGACGCGGAGATCGAAGAACTGACCGCAGGGGTCGACCTCGGCAGGACGTGGGTCGAAATCGAACGAATTGGTGAACGGTACGCGGAGGCGGGAGAAGAGCGATGAACAAATTGGGACATATGCGGGCGCTCGCCCTGTTGGCAACCCTGGGTGTGACTGGCTGTTCAAGGGATTGCGCCTCGCGAAGCGCAACCGCTGAGGTCGGGAAGGGCACTCCCGCGCTCGAGACCCGGAGTGATCCGCCCAGGCCGGTGACCGGGGACGATGTCGTCGTCGTGGTCAGCACCGAGTTTGGCCTCTTCGCGAACGGCTCTCATGAAACGGATCACGGATCCGGCTACTGCGCGCTGGTCCTCGGCGGGAAGGTGCGCGGGGGGTGGATCCTTGGCCGCTGGCCGGGCCTCGCGAAGGACCAGCTCTTCGAAGGGCGCGACCTCGCGGTCACGACCGACTTTCGCGATGTTTTTGTTGAAGTCACGCGGCAGCATCTTGCTGTTGAAGGCGGCGCCGCGATGTTCCCAGGCTACCGCCCCAGAGCGGCTCTGAACCTGTGGGGCTGAAGGCAGCCACTTCCCCAAGCGAAGTATTCACTCAAAGACTTCGGAAGAGAAAACCATGGAAATAGATCTTTTCAACATAGTCGTGGCGTTCGTGAGGCCTTTTCAGCTTGACGCTGTCGTGACGGCGGTTCGCGGCCTCTCAAGCTGCCCTGGAATGAGCGTGTGCGAAGTCGCTGGCTTGGGATCGCACATGCATCATCCTCCCGGCCCGGGCGAGCGTTCGGAGGTGCATCCCTTCGAGCCGGCGATGCGGGTGGAGATCTTCTGCCGGTCCCACGAGTTCGTCGGAATCGTGGAGGCCATCCGAAAGGCCGCGTATACCGGACACGAAGGGGATGGAAAGATCTTCGGCGGTCAGATCTCCATGGCCTGCCGTATTCGGACGGGGGAATTGGGAGCCGCCGCCCTGCTTCCCACGCAGGCTGAGGCGCCGGACGCATGACTCACGGAAACGAAGTCCTTTGCCCGGCGCGCATCCGTCGATCCCGCATTCCGAATGGAGATTCCCCGATGGCCCATGTTCCGTTGACCCGCATGCTGTTCGTCTCGTTCCTCTGGGCGTGGGGAGCCGCATCGACCTCCGGGCAGGAGCCCAAGCCGACGGATCCGACGCCGAGAATCACACTGGAAGAAGCGTTGAACCGGGCGATGTCAATCCATCCGGACCTCGCGCTTGGGGAAGCGGATGTGCGCATCGCCGAAGGCGAGACGGTCCGCGCCCGCACTCGGCTCTACAACCCCGAGCTGTCGGCCGACTACGGTCGGGCGAGCGCCCCCGGGCGGCAGGCGTCGAACCAGGATTTCGGAATCGAGCAGACGATCGAGCTTGGGGGAAAGCGCGGCAAGCGGATGTCAGTGGCCGCCGCAGGGCTGGAGGCGGCACGGGCCTGGCGTGCCCGGGTGCGTTCGCTCGTGGCGCTGCGGGTGCGGCGCGCATACATGCTAGCGGTGGTGGCGAACATGCGGCTGGCCTCGGCGCACGAGGCCGAGGCCATCGCCGACGAGGTGAAGTCGTTCGCGGACCAGCGCCTGGAACTCGGCGCTGGAACACGGCTGGAGGTGAACGTTGCCGGCGCCGCTCGCGGACGCGCCGTCGCCGACCGCCTGGCTGCAGAGCAGACCGTGCGCGCGACGCGCGCCGAGTTGGCTGCGGCCGTGGGAGATCGCACCAACACCGCCCTCACTCCGTCGACTGACGCGCTCGAGTGGAGCGTGCCGACCCTCACAGAGGACGAATTCGTGGCTCGGGCTTTGTCGAGCCGTGGCGACCTGATCGCCGCGGGCGCCGATGTCGCCGCGGCCGAGGCCGAAGTGGCTCTGGCCAAGGCGCTCGGCGTGCCGGACGTGGCGGCGCGTGTCGGCCGGTCACGCGAAGGAATCGACCAGCAGACCGCGAACTGGATCGGCGTGTCCCTGAGCGTACCCCTGTTCAACCGGAACCAGGGCGGGCAAGCAGTTGCCCAGGCCCAGATGGACCGCGCACGAACCTCGGAAACGGCGCTCCGGCAGATAGTGGAGCGCGACGCGCGTGTCGCGTTTGCCCGCTACCGTTTCGCGCGGGAGGCTCAGGATGCGTTCGACCGCGGCGTCGTCGACAAGCTGTCCGAGAACCTCGTGCTCGTGCGGGAATCGTTGCGCGCAGGAAAGATCGGACTACTTGAGTTCAACGTCGTGCGCCGGGACCTCGTGGAGACACGCCGCGCCTTCCTGGACGCGATGAGCGAGGTGGTGGAGGCTCGGGCAGCCCTGGATGCCGCGGCGGGTGGGCCATGGGAGTGAAAGAGATCATGGGAGTGAAAGAGATGACGATGCTGAAAGTGTTCCTGGCGCATATGCTGCTGGTGGCGGCCGGCGTGGGCGTGGTCGCTTGCAAGGGCGACAACCCCCCGGAGAAGACGGAAGAGAAGGAATCAGGCGCGCGCCGCCAGGAAGGTGTTGTCCGGCTCAACACCGAGCAGCTACAGAGCGCCGCGGTCGCCACGGTGAAGTCCGAGATGAGGACCGAGGTCGGCCTCCTGGAAGCTACCGCGCAGATCGAGCCCGCAGGCGATGGTCAGGCACGCGTCGGATCGCGGATCGCAGGGAGGCTCACGGCCGTGCGGGCCGGCGTCGGCGATCGTGTATCGAGAGGGGCGATTCTGGCGACGGTGGACTCGCCCGAGGTGGGGCGCGCGAAGGCGGACTACATCTCCGCCCTCGCGGCAGAGCGTGTTGCGAGCGAGAGCTCGGAACGCGAGCGAAAGCTCTTCGAGCGGCAGATCAGCTCCGAGAAGGATTGGAAAGAGGCGCAGGGCGCCGCCATCAAGGCGGTTGCGGAAAAAGATGCCGCGGAGAATCGGCTTCACGCGCTCGGCACCCCAGACGAGGATCTCGCTCGCGTTCGGCTGGAAGGCCACTACGGCTCGACCCTCGGGGTTCCCGCGCCGATCTCCGGCGTCGTGGTCGAGCGTGCGGCCACGCTTGGGCAGATGGTCGAACCTGCCTCGGTCCTCTTCGTGATCATGGACCTCTCCCAGGTGTGGATCCTCGTGGACGTGTACGAGCGCGACATCGCCAAGGTGCACACCGGCCAGAACGTGCGCGTGAAGGTGACGGCCCTGGGCGCCGAGGAGTTCAAAGGGAAGGTACAGAGCGTGGGCTCGGTGATAGAGACCGCGACACGAACGGCGAAGGCCCGGATCGTGCTGTCGAATCCCAAAGGCGCGTTGCGCCCCGGCATGTTCGCGTCCGTGGTGTTCGAGGGCTCGGCCGCCGAACGGGGCAAGCCGGCGGTCTTCGTTCCGTCGGCTGCGGTCCAGCGGGACGGAGAGAAGTACATGGTGTTCGTCCAGAAGGGCTCGAACGAGTTCGAGTCCCGCGAGGTGACGATCGGCCACGAGTCAGAAGGCTGGCGGGAGATCGAAAAGGGCCTCAAGGCTGGCGAAACGGTGGTGACCACGGGATCGTTCGTGCTGAAATCCGAGCTCATGAAGGGCCGACTCGGCGAGGAGGGCCAGTGATCGAAAGGATTCTCGAGTGGTCCCTTACCAACCGGCTCCTGGTCATGATTCTGACCGCGATCGTCGCCGTCGGCGGCGTCGCGGCCCTGGCGTCGCTCCCGATAGACGCGGTCCCCGACGTGACGAACATCCAGGTTCAGGTACTCACGAGCGCGCCGGCCCTCGGGCCGGAGGAGGTCGAGCGCTTCGTGACGACGCCCGTGGAACTGGCCATGAGCGGGCTGCCCAGGCTGGAGGAAGTGCGATCGGTCTCGAAGTTCGGCTTGTCCGCCGTGACCGTCGTGTTCGAAGAGGGCACCGACATCTACTTCGCCCGGCAGCTCGTCGGCGAGCGGCTCCAGGCCGCGCGTGAGTCCATACCCGAGGGCTACGGCGATCCGGAACTCGGCCCGGTCTCGACCGGCCTTGGTGAGATCTACCAGTTCGAGGTGCGGGGCGAGGGCAAGACGCTCATGGAGCTGCGCACCATCCTCGAGTGGGAAGTAGCGCCTCGGCTGCGAGCGGTCCCCGGCATCGTCGAGGTGAATTCCTTCGGTGGCGAGCTGAAGACGTACGAAGTTCAGGTCCGTCCCGAGGAGCTGGCACGCTACAACCTGTCGATCGCGAGCGTGTTCGAGGCGCTGCAGCGCAACAACGCCAACGCCGGCGGCGCGTACATCGAAAAGAGCAGTGAGCAGTATCTGGTCCGGGGCGAAGGACTCATCAACTCCCTGGAGGATGTGGGTGACATCGTCGTCTCCTCCTCCTCGGACGGCACGCCCGTCTATATCCGCCAGGTCGGCAAGGTTGTCTTTGCGCCACTCGTGCGGCAGGGAGCCGTCACCCGGGATGGGCGCGGCGAGGTGGTGACCGGCATCGTCATGATGCTGATGGGCGCGAACTCGCGCGAGGTGGTGAACGCCACCAAGGACGCCGTCGAGGAGATGAAGCCCAGCCTGGCACGGCTGGGCGTCACGATCGACCCCTTCTACGACCGCACCGACCTCGTGCGCAGGGCCATCGGCACGGTCGCCAGAAACCTCGCCGAAGGGGGCCTTCTCGTCATAGTGGCGATGTTCATCCTCCTGGGCGAGCTGAGGTCGGGCCTCCTCGTGTCCTCCTTGATCCCGCTCTCCATGCTGGCCTCCTTCATCGGCATGAGCTACTTCGGGGTGTCCGCGAACCTCATGTCTTTGGGCGCCATCGACTTCGGGCTGATCGTGGACGGCGCCGTGTTCGTGGTGGAGAACGCCGTGCGCATGATCGCAGAGCGGTCGCACCAACTCGGCCGGCCCGTGACGAAGGAGGAGAGAACCACCATCGTCCTGCGCGCGAGCCGCGAGGTGCTTCGGTCCGCCACCTTCGGGCTCGCCATCATCGCGATTGTCTACCTGCCCATCCTCTCCCTCACCGGGATCGAGGGAAAGATGTTCAGGCCCATGGCCCTCACTGTGATCTTTGCGCTGATGGGCGCTCTGGTTCTGACCCTCACCTTCGTGCCCGCCCTGGCTTCGATGCTGCTTCCGCTCGCGCTGTCCGAGAAGGAGAGCTTCCTGGTTTCCGGCGTCCGGAGGTGGTACGAGCCCCTTCTGGGCAAGTCAATGCGCCGGCGAACGATGACCATCGGCATATCCGTGGTTGCCTTCGCGCTGAGCATGGCCATCGTGCCTTTCATGGGCGCGGAGTTCGTGCCCCGGCTGGCGGAAGGCGCCCTCGCAATCCAGTCATGGCGGCTACCCAGCGTCTCGCTCGAGGAGTCGGTCCGCCAGACCACCGTGATGGAGAAAGAGCTCAAGAAGTTTCCGGAAGTGATGACCGTGGTCTCGAAGACAGGCAGGGCCGAGATCGCGACGGATCCCATGGGCGTCGAGATTTCCGACGTGCTGGCGATGCTGAAGCCGCATGGCGAATGGACCACCGCCAAGGACCGCGAGGGGCTCATCGCCGCGATCGACGCCAGTCTGCAGAAGACGCTGCCTGGGACGGTCTTCAGCTACTCACAGCCGATCGAGTTGCGCGTGGCCGAGCTGATCGCGGGCGTCCGCTCGGACGTCGCGCTCAAGATCTTCGGTGATGATCTCGATACGCTGAAAGCCACGGCCGACCGCGCAGTCGGGGTGATTTCCAGGATCGAGGGCGCGGCCGACGTCAAAGCCGAACAGACGGCCGGTTTGCCGGTTCTGCGCATCCGGATCGACCGGCGCGCCATCGCGCGCTACGGCATCAACGCCGCGGACGTGCTGGACGTAGTCTCCACCCTCGGTGGGCGGATAGCTGGCGTCGTCTTCGAGGGGCAACGTCGCTTTGCCCTGCAGGTGCGGTTCGCGCCGGAGACGCGCCGCCAGTTGGAGGACTTATCCAACCTCAAGGTGCGAGCGCCCGCAGGCCAGCTGATACCCCTCGGCCAGCTCGCGGAGATCAAGATCGAGGACGGGCCAGCCCAGATCGGGCACGAGTCCGGCAAGCGGCGGATCAACGTGGAGATGAACGTCCGCGGGCGCGACCTCGCGAGCTTCGTCAAGGAGGCTCAGGGCGCGGTGGAAGCGGGGGGAGTCATCCCGGCCGGCTACTTCACGGATTGGGGCGGACAGTTCGAGAACCTGCAGAAGGCCAGCAAACGCCTCACCGTCGTGGTGCCCATGGCCCTGGGCCTCATCTTCCTCATGCTGTTCATGAGCCACGGCTCGGTGAAGCTCGCCGCCATCATCTACCTCAACGTGCCGTTTGCGATCACCGGCGGCGTCTTCGCCCTGGCTCTTCGCGGCATGCCGTTGTCCATCTCGGCCGGAGTGGGATTCATCGCCCTCTTCGGCGTGGCCGTGCTGAACGGGCTCGTGCTCGTGAGCTACATCAAGCAGCGGCAGGACGAAGGCCAGACGGCGGAGGCAGCGGCGTCCGACGGGGCGAAAGTCCGGCTGCGGTCCGTGCTCATGACCGCACTGGTGGCCGCCCTTGGCTTCATCCCCATGGCGATCTCCAGTGGCGCGGGCGCCGAGGTGCAGAAGCCGCTGGCCACAGTGGTCATCGGCGGTCTTTTGACCTCGACCCTGCTGACCCTGCTCGTGCTGCCCACGATGTATGCGTGGTGGTTCAAGGAAAAGGGCCCGCGTCCCGCCGAGGACGAAGGGCCCGGTGCGGAAGTCGCCCATTCGGCATGACGAGGAGGACGCGATGAAGCAGATTACGGCGTGGGTGCGGTCCGGGATGGTGAACAAACTCGTCGAGGCCCTCGAAAAGGCGAGGAGCGGCGATTTCATCCTGATGGAAGCACGGGGCATCGTCCAGGGGCTTCCCGGCGATTCCTACCGCTTTTCGATGGACCTGGGCGAGCGTTTCGAGCCGATGGTGCGGATGGAGGTCGTCTGCCGCCCCGAGGACGAGGCGGCCCTCGTCGACGCGGTCCGCTCGGCCGTGACCACCGGTCGAAAGGGCGACGGCATGATCTTCGTGACGACGGTCGACGCTGCGATCCGGATCTCGGATGGATCGCGTGGCCCCGCCGTGCTGAACCGGTAGCGCTCGATGGACCGACCCTCCGCAGCCGACGGCCAGGAACGGCCAATGCGAATCGTGTTCGCCCTGACCGCGGTCTACCTCGCCGCGGAGTTCGCCGGCGGAGTTCGCTGGCCATGAGACCCACATCTGAGCCGCAAGGCGGCTTTCAATAGGAGGAGACGACAATGAGCGTTCTGCGCTTCCGGGTTCGTGGCATGGACTGTGCCGAAGAGGTCGGTGTGCTGCGTCAGGCCCTCGCCTCCATGGTCGGGCAGGGGGGCGACATGGCGTTCGACGTGCTGAACGGGCGGATGATCATCACTCCCGGGGACGGCGCGGCCGACCAGGCGGCCATCATCGCGGCGGTTCGCGCCACGAGCATGACCGCAGAGCCCTGGACGGACCACGCGGCCGACGGAGGGGCTGACGAAGGTTCGCAGCAGCGGGGCCGGACGCTGTTAACCACAGCAAGCGGAGTCGCCTTGGGACTTGGCTTTGGGTACCACGCATGGCGCGCCGGCAGCGTCACGGGAGCCCTGGGGTCTGAGGGAATGGGCCTTGCGGAGGGTGTACCCACGGTCGCAGCACTCCTGTACACGGTCTCGATCGTGGCTGGCGCGTGGTACGTGGTTCCGAAGGCCTGGTTTGCGGCCCGCCACGCACGTCCGGACATGAACGTTCTGATGACGATCGCGGTTGCAGGCGCAGTCGGAATCGGTGAGTGGTTCGAAGCGGCCACGGTGTCGTTCCTGTTCGCGGTTTCCCTGGCGCTCGAGTCCTGGAGCGTTGGACGCGCGCGACGCGCCGTCGCCAAGCTGATGGAGCTCGCTCCTTTGACCGTGCGCTTGCGGCTTCCCGACGGGAGTGAGCGTGAGGTGCGGGCCGAGGAGGCGACGATCGGCGCTACCTTCATTGTGTGGCCGGGCGAGCGTGTGCCGCTCGACGGCACCGTGACCAAGGGCGAGAGCGACATCAATCAAGCTCCGATCACGGGCGAGAGCATGCCCGTGTCCAAGGTGCCGGGCTCGGTGGTCTATGCGGGCACGATCAACGGCGACGGTGCGATCGAAGCGGAGGCCACCAAGGTCGCGGGCAACACCACGCTCGCGAACATCATCCGCATGGTCGGCGACGCGCAGTCGAAGCGTGCGCCTTCCGAGCAATGGGTCGAGAAGTTCGCGCGCATCTACACACCGGTGGTGCTGGCCCTGGCGCTGGCTGTCCTCGTGGTCCCTCCGCTGTTCTTCGGCGGCCTTTGGTCGGACTGGATTTACCGCGCCCTCGTGCTCCTCGTCATCGGCTGTCCGTGCGCGCTCGTGATTTCGACGCCGGTCACGATCGTGGCCGGCCTCGCCGCGGCGGCTCGGAACGGCGTGCTGGTGAAGGGCGGCGCGCACCTGGAGATGGCGGGGCGGCTCAAGGCTCTTGCGGTCGACAAGCCCGGCACGCTGACCCGAGGTGTGCCGGCGGTCGTCGAAGTGGTGTCCTGGGCCGATCACGGCGAGACGGGCCTGCTGGAGCGGGTCGCGGCCATGGAAGCTCGCAGCGATCACCCGCTGGCACGCGCGATCCTCGCCTATGCCAAGGGACGAGGGATCCCCGTCAATCCCGCGACCGACTTCAAGATCGTGCAGGGCAAGGGCGCGACCGCCATGTTCGGGACCGAGGCGTACTGGCTGGGCTCCCACCGCTATCTGGAGGAACGCGGTCAGGAGACGCCCGAGGTGCACCGGCAGTTGGAGACCATGTCCGGGAAGGGGCGCACCGTGGTCGTGGTCGGAGACGACACCCACGTGTGCGGTTTCATCGGGCTCGCTGACGAGGTGCGGCCCGAGTCGAAGGCCATGGTCGCCCGGCTGCGCTCCGCGGGCATCGAGCACGTGGTCATGCTCACCGGCGACAACCGCGGCACCGCGGAGACTATCGCGCGCGAGACCGGCGTGGACGAGATCGCGGCCGAGCTGCTCCCCGAGGACAAGGTCGGAGCCGTCGAACGGCTGCTGACGAAGTACGGGACCGTGGGCATGGTCGGCGACGGGGTCAACGACGCGCCGGCGCTCGGGCGGGCCAGCCTCGGCATTGCCATGGGCGCCGCGGGGAGCGACTCGGCGATCGAGACCGCTGATATCGCACTCATGTCCGACGACCTCTCGCGGCTGCCCTGGCTGATCGAGCACTCGCGCCGG
>Ga0138256_10003205_pt1 | contig 17433 bp, 14 predicted proteins | sample KNB2016incub_MG_FD_105486 | JGI IMG/M metagenome (GOLD analysis project Ga0138256, IMG submission 105486) | Active sludge microbial communities from wastewater in Klosterneuburg, Austria - KNB2014incub_MG | ecosystem: Engineered > WWTP > Activated sludge > Unclassified | place: Austria... | reverse complement strand
CGAGCAAGCGATCGAGCTTCGCTGCAGCGGGCGCGAGCTCTTCGGGGCTGAAGTAGCCCCAGCCCACACTGCCGCAGAGGCCCACCAGCACCTCGCTGGTACTGCCTGCGGCGGTTTGGTAGCGGCTGCGCCGATTGCCGGGGTCGGAGTGGGCGCCTTCGCCCAGGTTGAGCAAGAAGCTGTTGGTCGCGTCACGCAGCTGCTGAGCCAGCTTCCTGTCGTGGCGCTGGACTCGCTTGATGAGCGGGGCCACGGCCGCTTGGGCTTCGAGGGCGAGGTCGAGGGTGGAAAATCGCATCAGTGAGCTCCTTTCGTCCGCCCGGCGGCGGGTCGCACGACCCGCCCGCCGCCGGGCGGGCGAAAGGACGCAGCGCGAGGGCTCTGCCCCAGGCACCGCCCGTGCGGGCGCAGTGCCAGCCCGCACGGGCTGGCACGAGCCTGCATCACACCATGACGCCCGCCACCTCAGCCACCGCCACCGCCACGAGCACCGCCACCGCCACGGGCCCCGACACCGTCGCTGCCCCTGCCCCGGCCTCAGCCACAGCCACCGGCCCGGCCCCTTGCTCAGCCCCGCTGCGAATTCATGCAGTCGCCGCCGATCCAGGCCCCAACTGGCTCAAGTGATCATCACGCGTGCCTCTGTGGATACCGTCCGACTCGACCACCAATCACGGGTGGGGGCGGGTTCGGTCACGGCGGCGGCGGCCGCGCCACGCGGCCCTTCGATGATCCGATGACGGCGCCCGGCGTCGGGCCGCACGACCCGCCTACCGCCGGCCGGACATCACGCCATCACGCCCGCCACCTCTGCCACCGCCACCGCCACGGGCCCGGACACCGTCGCTGCCCCTGCCCCGGCCTCAGCCACCGTGCTCAGCCGCCTACGAGCACACCCGGTTCCGGCCGCCCTTCTTGGCCTGATAGAGCAGCTCGTCGGCGCGTCGGAAGAGGTCCGGCGCGGTGGTGTCGGCCTCGATCGCCTCCGAGCAGCCGATGCTCACCGTGACCGGGATGTTGGTGTTCTGGAACACGAAGCTGTGGGCGGCGATGCGGGCCCGCAGGTTCTCGGCCAGGGAGACGGCACCCTCGAGGGTGGTCTCGGGCAAGAGCACGACGAACTCTTCACCGCCGTAGCGCGCCACGGTCTCGTCGCGGCGCACGCGGCCCTGAACCAGACCCGCCAGCTCGCGCAAGACGTGGTCGCCAGCCAAGTGCCCGTACTGGTCGTTGATCTTCTTGAAGTGGTCGATGTCCAGCACCAAGAGCGAGAGCGGGCGCCGATGCCGGCGGGCGCGCAGGTACTCGCGCTCGAGCGTCTCGTCGAAGTGCCGCCGGTTGTTCACCTGCGTCAGGCCATCGGTGATGGTCAGCTTGAAGACCTCTTCGAAGTAGGCGCTCTCGGCGTCGGCGCCGGTCAGGTACTTGAAGATGGTGGACCCGACCTTGATGCGGTCGCCGTGGCCGAGCGGGGCCTCGCGCTGCAGCTCGGCTTCGTTGTGCAGCGTGCCGTTGCGCGAACCGACATCGACGACGAACCACGCGCTCTCGCGCTGCTCGATCTGCGCGTGCCGGCGCGACACCGCGTCGTCGTCCAGCACGATGTCGCTGTCTTGGATGCGGCCGATGGTGAGGGGGCTCTTTTCCAGCTTGAAACGCTTGCCGCGCAGGCCCTCGTCCTTGGCGTAGATCACCACCAGCGAGTCGTTGCCGGGCGAAGCCGGCGGCGGGCGCTTGCCCACCTCGGTGATGACCGTTTCTTGATCGAAGTTGGCCACGCTGGTGCCGCTACTTGCGAGTGCCTTCGAAGTGATAGTGGAGCTTGCCGCTCACCGAGAATTCGCTGACGCCGCCGACCTCGATGTCGAAGTCCGCGTCGATGGTCAGCTTCTTGTCCTCGAAGGTGGCCGTGCCCTGGGTGAGGGTGCCGGTCATCCCGGGGCCGTCGTTGCCCCAGCACTTCTGCCCGGCGCTGAAGCTCGCGGTCTTGCCGTTGGTCTTGGCCTTGAGCGTGCAGATGTCCTTGCCGGTGCCGCTGTCGATGAAGCTGACCGCGATCTCGCCCCCGGTGCCATCCACGCGGGTCCGTGCCTTGTCGTCCTTCTCCGAGCGCTCGGTGCCGGCCATCTTGTAGGTCGAGGTGTCGCTGCCGACGTATTCCCCCGCATAGACCACGACCACGGCCGGCTTTGCGCCGGGCCCCTTGGGCGCGGGCGCCCCGGGTTTGGGGGCCTCGGCGGTGGCGGACGGCGGCGGAGGCGTGGGGGCAGCGGGGGGCGGCGGCGCGTCGGGACGAGGGGCCCCGGTCGGCTTGGGCGCGCCCTTCGCCTTCGCGTCGCGCGCGGTCTCGGCCTTGGCGGCGGCGAGCGCCTCGGCTTTCGCCAGCGGGCCCTCGCCCAGCGGCGTGGCGCTGGGCAGCTGGGCCGCGCAGGCGAGCGCGAGGCACGGGACCAGCCAGAGCGAGAGCTTGCGCATGTCGAAGTCAAACCACGGGTCGAGGCCCGGAGCAAACCCCGCGTGCCGCTCAGCCTTCGCGTTCGTGCTTCGCGTCGACGGCCGCCTCTTCGTCCACGATGGCCTCGGCAAGCGGCATCGCTTCCGCGAGGTAGCTCTGGTGCGGAACCAGCTGGAACTCCTGGAAGGTGCGGATGGTCGCGGGGGGCGGATCGCCGTAGAGCTCGAGCTGGGTCGCGGCCCACAGCTCCTTGGTGATCAGCGCCGCGTGCTCCGGGGTCCCCGGATCGCCCGTGTACTGATCGAGGGCCTCGTCCGCCTCTTTCAGCTCCAGGCGCGCGCGGACCGGATCGACGTCGGCCTTGCGGATGAAGCGATCGGTGAGCAAGACGGCCCGCTCGTCGGCCACGTCGATGAAGCCGGCGCCGACGGCCACCCAGTGCTCTTCACCCTCTTGGTGGTAGCTGACGATGCCGGTCTTGAGGGCCGCCAAGAGCGGGCGATGCGCCGGGAGCACGCCGAACTCGCCTTCGACGCTGGGCGCCGTCAGGTCGTGGACCTCTTCACTGAGGGCCACGCCCTCGGGCGTGACGATTTCCAAGGTGATGGTCTGAGCTGCCATGACGCCCGCCTGGATCAGGAAGCGCTCTTGAGCTTCTGAGCCTTGGCCTTGGCCTCTTCGATGTTGCCGACCATGTAGAAGGCCTGCTCGGGCAGGTCGTCCAGCGCGCCGGAGAGGATCTCTTTGAACGCCGCGATGGTCTCTTTGAGGGGCACGTATTTGCCGACCATGCCGGTGAACTGGGCCGCCACGAAGAACGGCTGCGACAGGAAGCGCTGGATGCGGCGCGCACGCGCCACCGTCATCTTGTCGTCTTCGCTCAGCTCGTCCATGCCCAAGATGGCGATGATGTCCTGCAGGTCCTTGTACTTCTGCAGCGTCTGCTGCACGCCGCGCGCAACCTGGTAGTGCTCGTCGCCGATGATCTGCGGGTCGAGCATGGTGCTGGTCGAGTCGAGGGGATCGACGGCGGGGTAGATGCCGAGCTCGGCGATGCTGCGCGAGAGCACGGTGGTGGCATCGAGATGCGCGAAGGCCGTGGCGGGCGCGGGATCGGTGAGATCGTCGGCCGGCACGTAGATGGCCTGCACGCTGGTGATCGACCCCTTGGTGGTCGAGGTGATCCGCTCTTGCAGAGCGCCCATCTCGGTGGCGAGGGTGGGCTGGTACCCCACGGCGCTGGGCATGCGGCCGAGCAGTGCGCTCACCTCCGAGCCGGCCTGGGTGAAGCGGAAGATGTTGTCGACGAACAAGAGGACGTCTTGGCCCTCTTCGTCGCGGAAATACTCGGCGGCGGTCAGGGCCGAGAGCGCCACGCGGGCGCGGGCCCCCGGCGGCTCGTTCATCTGGCCGAAGACCAGGGCCGTCTTCGAGAGCACCGGCTCGCCCGTCTCGAGCTTCGACTCCTGCATTTCGAGGAACAAATCGTTGCCCTCGCGGGTGCGCTCACCCACGCCGGCGAAGCAGCTCACCCCGCCGTGCGCCTTGGCCACGTTGTTGATCAGCTCTTGAATGAGCACGGTCTTGCCCACGCCGGCGCCGCCGAACAACCCGATCTTGCCGCCCTTGCGGTAGGGGGCGAGCATGTCGATGACCTTGATCCCGGTCTCGAACACCTCGACCGTGGTGCTCTGGTCGACGAAGGCCGGCGCGGGGCGGTGGATCGGCCAGCGCTGCTTGGCTTCGACCGGACCCTTTTCGTCCACCGGCTTGCCGACCACGTTCATGATGCGGCCGAGGGTGGCGGGGCCCACCGGCATCATGATGGGGCTGCCGGTGTCGATCACCTCGGAGCCACGCACCAGGCCTTCGGAGGCGTCCATCGCGATGGCGCGGACCACGCTCTCGCCCAGGTGCTGAGCGACCTCGAGCACCAGGTTGTGCTTCTCGGCCGAAATGTTCGGGTTGCTGACGGTCAGGGCGTTGAGGATCTTGGGCAGCTTGCCCGCCGGGAACTCGACGTCCACGACCGGACCGATGACCTGAGTGATCTTGCCCTTGACTCCCTGGGTGGTCTCCATGGCTGGCCTTTTCTCTTAGTCGGGCCCGAGAGGGACGCTGGCCGCATGGGCAGGACCTCGTCGGACGAGCGCGCGTCTACCATGCCGCACCGCGTCTGCCAACGGTTCTCGTCTCGGGTTTCCGCTCAGAACCGGACGGCCACGGTGGCCGTCTTGCCCGCGACGGCAGAGGCGCTGCGCACCGCGCGTTTTCCTTCGGGGCCGATCAGCACCACGGTGTGGGGACCCGGCTTCACTTTCAGGCCCATGACCGGCGTCTGGCCCACCGGGCGACCGTCGACGACCACGGTCGAAGCGGGGATCGAGTTGACGTTCAGGCGGGCGCCCAGGAGCGCGGGGCGGACCAGCGACGGGCGCGCGCTCTCGGTCGGTCCCGGGGCGACCGGGGCCTCGGACGACGGCGCAGCGGGCGCCGGGACCGCGATCGCAGCGAGCGCAACGGGGGGCAGCGGCGCGGGCGCGGCTGCCGGCGCGGCCACCGCCGAGGGCGGCACCTCGCGACTCGGCAGAAGCTCGAAGGCCACCTGGGTCGGCTCCCCCTCACGCCCGGCGTGGACGGAGCGCGACGGCGGAGTCTCGAACCCGAGCGCGCGGACCGTGATCCAGTGCACGCCCGGCGTCAGCTCGAGCTCGCACGGCGTGCCGTCACACTCGGCGCTGCCGTCGACGAACACGCGCCCGTTCATCACCGCCGTGCCATCGGGTGCGACCGCGCTCACGACCCGCGTGTGCGCGAGACGAGACGCCTCGCGCGCTCGGGAGCCGAGCCCGACGATCGCCATCAAGACCATGGCCACCAGACACACGGCCATCGCGATCGAGAGCACCGGCGTGAGACGCGCTCGCGACGACGGCGGCGGCGGGCTTGGTTCGAGCAGTCGCGGGCTCGGCAACGGCGTGGGGCGCCACCCGGGAACGATCGGCAGCCCCATCATCTGGCGCAGCGCCGGCACCGTCTTCTTCCAGGTGCTCACGCTGGTGTCCGAGTCGAACGGCGTGCGGCCCACCGAGAGCCGCGGCTCGGAGTGCAGACGCGGAAGGTTCGGCGCCGACGCGAACGCCCCCGACGCGCTGGGGAACGACTCGGCCGGGGCGGGCGGGGGCGGAAGGGTCGGCTGGACCCAGGCCGGAATGGGCATCTCTTCGGTGACCGACTCGGCGGCGTACTTCGGGTGGACGATCACGTCTGTGATCTCCCGCTCGAAGCGGTCCCCGCCGTCCCACTTCCGGGTCCGCGTGAGGTCGTCGTCTTCGGTGCTCCAGTCGGGGAGGTAGCTCATGGCGACCCTCGAAAGCTACACCATCCCACCTCGGATTACACGCAGTAAACGCCTGGAACCACAGGTATTTTTTGTTTAGGCCGGAAGATTGCGCTACGGCAGGAACGGCCCGGGCTCTTCCGGCTCGAGCGTCAGGGTCGGCTCGTCGTCGTACCAGCGCCACGCGCGGAACCAGTCGATCTCGACCCAACCGGGCGCCGTCACCAGGTTGGCGAGGGGGATCCCCACCAGCGTGGTGTCGGGCAGCGGGCTCTCGAAGGTCTGCTCGGCGCCCAGCTCGGCGTAGTCGACGGCGTCCCCCGAGTGCCAGGTGCGCGTCGTGTCGAAGCGCCGCGCCAGCCGCACCACTTGTGGGATCAGCTTCGCTCCGTTCTTGGCGCTCTCGTCCGTGCTGGCCCCCGCGCCGAGCCGGTACGAGCTGGTGATGGCCTTGCTGCCATTCACCGGCGCGATCATCCGGTTCATCGAGGCCTTGTCGGTGGTGGCGCGCACCATCACACCACCGAGCTTTCCCCAGCCCGAAACACTGCCCCCGGAGGCCGACACTCGCGCCTCGGCGACGAAGTTTCCCGTCAGGGTACGGAAGAGGAAGAGGAAGTCGTCGCTGTTGTTCCAGATGTCGCCCGTGGTGCCCTCGATGCGCAGCACGCCGCCCTTGACGGTGAACGTCCCCTTTGCGTTCCCGACCACGGCACCCTTCCACTCGGGCGAGACACCGGAGCCGTTGAAATCGTCGAACGCCGCGTAGACCTGCCGAGGATCGTCCAGCGCGCCGTCAGCGAGGGGGTCGCCGTAGTACAGGTAGTAGACGCCGCCGGGCTCGGGCCCGATCGGCGCCTGCACCTGGAACCAGAGGTTGGTGTCGGTGCGATCCCACCCGGACGCGAGGTCGACCACCCGGTGGATTTCCTGGCTGATCCCCGTCCCCTGGAAGACCAGCCGAAGATCTTCGCCGTCGGCCCGTGCTTTGCCCGCAAGCACCAGCGCGCGATGGTCGATCTCGAACCGGATCGACGCCCCCGCCGGCACGCCGGTGGCGCCGGGCGTGAGCTTGAGCCGACGCCGGTAGGCGTAGGGCAGCGGCGTGGCTGCTTCCGCCTCGACCGCGGCCTCGGCCTGGCCTGCCGTGCCGCCGAACCCTGCGTCGTCGAACACCCCTCCGGCTCCGGCGTCGGACCCGGCGTCGTCGCCCGCCAAAGGCGCGCCGCCCAGCCGCTCGAGCTCGCAGGCCGAGGCGAGGGCGAGGGCGAGCGTCAGCCCCGCCATCACGCGCGTCTGCCGGCCTCGGGTCACTGTGCGCAATGCTAGCAGTGTCCCGAGGCGCGCGGGTGGGACGACGTGGGTTTCGAGGCAGGGAGGCGACCGGCTCGCGCTCGTGACGTGGCGCTCGGGCCAGATCCGTGTGAGCGGGTCGCCTCCCTGCTCGAGGGGGCAGTCAGCGCGGCGTGCGAGCGCCGGCCCTGCGACGCAGGGCGAGCAGGCTCAGGCCGAGCAAGATCCCGTAGAAGGCGCCGCGCGGGTCGCGCTCGGCGCTGGGGACGCGGCAACCGCAGCCGCCATCGTCGCCCGAGTCGTCGTCACCGCTGGCGCCACCCGTCGCCCCGGTGCCGCCCATGGCGCCGATGCCGCCAGTGGCGCCCGTGCCGCCGGTGCCGCCAGTGTTGCCCTGGATCGGCACGCAGGTGCCGATGGTCTCGTCCTTGCTGGTGCACTCGAGGCCCGTCGGACAACCGTTGCCGTCTTGTCCGCGGCAGCCGTCGATGCAGATCTGGGTCTTGAGCGTGTCGCAGACCTTGCCGCTGGTCGCGCCGCCGCAGTCGCTGTCTTTCTCGCACCCGCAGAAGGTCTCGTTGCCCGTGCCCACGCGACACGCGGGCCCGTTGGGGTTGCCGGTGCACTTCGAGTCGTCTTCGGGATCGCACACCGCGCACTTGCCGGTGTAGGGGTTACACGCCGGCTTGTCGGTCGGGCAGAGCGTGGCGTTGGTCTTCGAGCACTCGCCGCAGCTGCCATCGGCCTGGCATGCGGGCGCCTTCGGATCGCTGCAGTCCGCGTCGGTCTTGCACGGCTGACAGGTCTTGGTCTTGGTGTCGCAGTGCGGCTTGTCGGCGGGGCAGTTCTTGTCGGTGTCGCACTCCTGGATCGTGACCTTGGTGGGCTGCTGGCCCACGGTCACCGGGTCGCCGTCGGACAGCCAGCTCTTCTTGGGGCCGCCGGACTGACCCGAGGCCTCGATCTTGCCCTGGTTCTCCAGGCTGCCGGTCAGCGCCGTCACCTTCGCGCGGAACTTCACGCTCAGAGAGGTGCCGACCGAAACCGTGCCGCCGGTGGTGCCGTTCGCGCCGGTGCCGAGCCGCACGGTCAGCGTCTTGCTGGCCGAATCGTACTCGCCCTGATCGCCGTCCTTGGCGTCGGTCTTCACGCCGGCGTTCGCGCCGGTGACGATCTCGAGGCTGCCGGGCACGAAGTCGAAGCCGGAGTCGAGCACGTCGGTGAGCACGCTGCCCACGGCCGCGTCGTTGCCGCTGTTCTTGGCGGTGAGCACGAACTCGACCACGTCGCCGGTGAGCAGCGCGCCGCCGTTGACGTCGCTGGCCTTCTTCTCGAAATCGAGGAAGTCGGGCGCCTTGTTGGTCAGCGAGGTGACGAAGCCGCCGAGCAAGAAGATGTCCAGATCCGAGGCGGCGCCGACCTTGGCCGACTTGTCACCGGCCTTGACCAGGCTGGTGACGTTGGTGGTGTCGAGATCGAACCCGGCCATGGTGCCGGGCTTGCCCGAAAGCTTCGGCACGTCGGCGCTGCCGCTGACGGCGGCGCCCAGATAGCTGCGCGAGGCGTTGAAGAAGTTGTCGAGGGGGTTCTCGGCGTCCGACAGCTTCTGGCCGTTGAAGGTGAAGAAGTCGCCGGTGTACGCCTTGTCGCCTTCGTACGTGAACGCGGTCATCTTGGCGGAAAAGCCTGGAGGAACCAGGAAGCCCGAGAGCGTGACCTCGGCCTTCTCTTGCCCGGCGATGCCCGGATCGATGGAGGTGAAGCCGTCGAACAGCGCCAGGTTCCGAAGCTCGTCGCCCGGCTTCTCGTAGAAGACCACCATGCTCCACGCCGAGAAGGCGCGGTCGACCTCGATGCCGACCAGCGGCAGCGCCTCGACGCCGGTGACGCGGAAGTCGCCGCCGCCCCACTTGGCGACGTAGTCGGTCACGTCCGCGGTGGACTGGTAGTAGTACCAATCGGGGTGGCTCGCGAAGCCATAGGAGATCGTCCAGCTTTCGTCGGCGGCCACGGTCTGCGTGGGGCCGCCCTTCCAGTCGAGCACCACCGACTTGTCTGCCGTGGCGCCCACCTTGAGCGCTGACCAGTAGAGCCGCGCGTAGGTGACCTTGGCGCCGGCCGGGACCACCAGCGTGGCGCTGGTGCGGGCCTGCTCGGGAGTGATGGTCGCGTTGGCGACGGTGTCGCGCCAGTAGAGGTCGGGCGCCGTGTCGTCGATGTTGGCCTGGGTGGCGCACGAAGTGGTGGTGCCGGTCGGCGGCGCGGGTACGCTGGCCGAGCAGTCGACCGCGAGGGTGCTGCCCAGCACGAAGACGTCGCCCTGAGCATCAGCCTGGTGGCGCAGCTTGGGGGGCGCCGCCGAGGCCACGGTGCTGAGAAGACCGAGGGCAAACAGCGAAGAAAGGGTAGTCCGCAGGCGGATGGCGGGTGAGACCATGGAGGTACAATTACCACCCTCACCTACATCTGACTACCAAAAACTTGTCCGGCCGGGAAGAAACGGCGGGGGAGGCCCGTAACCTGCGATTTCCATCGCTTCTACCGCTCAGAGGCCCAGGGCGTTGGCGATGAAGGGGGCCATCATCGCGGCCACGAGCAGCGCAAACGCGGCGGCGACCCAGAAGATCCGCGCGCTCGAGCCCTCGTGGTGGGCGGGCCAGGCGTCGAGCATGAACCCGAAGACCACGCCCCGGCCGGGCGCGTGCGCCACGCTCCAGAACAGCCCGGCCGACAGATAGAGGATGCTCGACGCCAGGATGTTCGATGCCCAGGTCGGCGGGTAGCGACCGTCGCGGAGCACGAGCCAGCCGTCGTAGCACCAGCTCGCCGACAGCAGCCACGCGACCATCGCCACGTACACCGGCCCGGCACCCGCGCGCCCCCGGAGCGCGCGATACAGCGTGCCCACGCTGAACGGCGCGGTCAGATAGGTGAGCACGCTCATCAGCGCGGCGTCCACGGCGTCCCAGGTCGGATCGCCGCTGTACGGCGCGATCACCACGAAGAAGCCCGCGGCCAGCCCGAAGGTGACGAGCTTCCACGGGCGAGTCAGGCCTTGGCCGTAGGCCCGGGACAAGAGCGAGAGCGTGCGCCGCTGCCGCACCGCGATCGCGGCTGCGAGCAGCGTGGCCGCGACCCAAGCGCCGATGTACACGCGGAACGGCCAGGGCATGACGCCCCAGCTTACCCCGAGCAGGCGGCTCGAGGGAGGCGTGGTAGCTTCCGGGCCGTGGGCCTCGACGACGAAATCGACGTCTCGGAGCTGGTGGACAGCCGGCGCCCGGCGACCGAGCTGATCGGCGTGCGCGGCAAGCCCGGCGCCGTGCGCCGCTTCCGCGTGGTCGGCGTGGCCGGCCCGGCCACCGGCAAGAGCGTGGCGTCGAGCGCCGACCGCTGCTCGATCGGCTCCCACGCTTCCAACGATCTGGTGCTGGAAGACGCCGCGGTCTCGCGCTTTCACTGCGAGGTGCGCGCCGACGGCCGGGGACACTGGCTGGTGGATCAAGACAGCTCGAACGGCACCGAGCTCGACGGCGTGCCGGTGGTGAAGGCGGGCCTGCGCGAGGGCAGCATCGTCAAGATCGGCCACAGCACGCTGCGCTTCCACCTGGCGGCGGAGCAGAACGTGCTGCCGCTCTCGAGCCGAACCCGGTTCGGCACGCTGGTCGGGGCGAGCGTGGCGATGCGGGCGGCCTTCGCGCTGCTCGAACGCGCCGCCGAGAGCGACGCCACCGTGCTGATCGAGGGCGAGACCGGCACCGGAAAAGAGGGCGCCGCCGAATCGATCCACCGGCAGAGCCCCCGCGCCGAGGCGCCGTTCATCGTGGTCGACTGCAGCGCCATGCCCGCCGCGCTGCTCGAGAGCGAGCTGTTCGGCCACGAGAAGGGCGCGTTCACCGGCGCCAGCGCCCGGCGCATCGGCGCCTTCGAAGAAGCCGACCGCGGCACGGTCTTCCTGGACGAGATCGGCGAGCTGCCCCCGGACCTGCAGCCCAAGCTGCTGCGGGTGCTCGAACGCAAAGAGATCCGCCGCCTGGGCCAGAACCAGTACCGGCCGGTGAACGTGCGCGTGGTCGCGGCGACCAACCGCGACCTGCGCGCGCAGGTGAACTCCGGCGCTTTTCGCTCGGACCTCTACTTTCGTCTGGCGGTGGTCCAGATCCCCCTGCCCTCGCTGCGCGAGCGCCTGGACGACGTGCCGGTGCTGGTGGAGCATTTCATCGGCGCGATGGGCCTGGACCCGGTGGCCGCGGCGCCGCTCCGTGCTCCGGATTTCTTGCAGCAGCTGGCGCGGGCGGCCTGGCCCGGCAACGTGCGCGAGCTGCGCAACCACCTGGAGCGGTGCGTGGTCTTGCAGCAACCGCTGTCGGTCTCGGAGGCGGACGAGACCCGAGGCGACGGCTTCACCATCGACCCGCGCCGTTCTTACAGCGAGGCCAAGCGCCTGGTGCTCGACGAGTTCGAGCGGCGCTACCTCGAGGGGCTGCTCGCCCTGCATGGCGGCAACGTGTCCAAGGCCGCACGCGAGGCGGGGATGGACCGGGTGTACTTGTACAAGCTCTTGCATCGGCACGGCCTGCGGAGCTGAGCGCGCACCGTGATCGCCGACACCCCCCTTGCGCCGGGCACCGAGCTCGGGAAATACCAGGTGATTCGCCAGCTGGCCGTGGGCGGCATGGCCGAGATCTATCTGGCGCGCTCGAGCGGGCTCGCAGGCTTCGAGAAGGCCGTGGTGCTCAAGCGCATTCGCCCGAGCCTGGGCAGCGATCAGAAGTTCGTGGACATGTTCCTGGACGAAGCCCGGCTGACCGCCAGCCTGAACCACCCCAACGTGGTGCAGGTGTACGAGGTCGACCGCATCGGCGACAGCTACTTCTTCACCATGGAATTCGTGCACGGGCGCGATCTGACCAGCCTGCTGGGCGCGTGCCGCGCCAAGAAGCGCGGGCTCACGCTGTCGCTAGCGGTGCACATCGTGAGAGAGGTCGCCGCCGGGCTGCACTATGCCCACGACAAGAAGGGCCGAGACGGCCAGCCAATCGGCGCCGTGCACCGCGACGTTTCCCCGAACAACGTGATGCTCACCTACGAAGGCGCGGTGAAGATCGTCGACTTCGGCATCGCCAAGGCGGCCGTGCGGGTCACCCAGACCGAGACCGGCGCGGTCAAGGGCACGGTGTTCTACATGTCGCCCGAGCAGGCCCAGGGGCACGACGTCGATCGGCGCAGCGACGTGTTCAGCCTGGGGGTGTTGCTCTACGAGCTGACCACCGGGCGCCGGCCGTTCTCGGCGCCGAACGATTTTGCCGTGCTGTTCAAGCTGGTCAACGAGTCGCCGCCGCTGCCCAGCGAGCGGCGCGACGGCTACCCGACCGAGCTCGAGCAGATCGTGATGAAGGCGATGAGCCGCAGGCCCGAAGACCGCTTCGCGACGGCCGACGAGCTGCGGCGAGCGCTGGACGAGTTCGCCCGCACGCACCAGCTCGCGAGCTCGAGCGCGACGCTGGGCGCCTTCATGCGCGAGCTGTTCGGCGAGCGCGAGGACACCGCGGCGCTGTTCGCGCTGCCGCCGCTGCCGGCAGCGGCCGCCCCGGCGCCGGCGCCAAAGAGCGACGAGACCCGACCGATCACGCCGCCCCGGGCGGCGGCCGATCCGGTGGTGACCACCAGCGTGGAGCTGCCGATCGAGCGCTCGCGAGCCTGGGTGCTGGGCGCGGTGGTGGCGCTGCTGATCGCCGCCGCGGTCACCTGGCGCGCGCTCACGCCGACCGCACCCACCACGGCGACCACGCCCAGCGCCGACGTCCCCAGCTCCGCAGCGCCGATCGCGACCCGGGAGCCTGTCGCGTCGAGCGCGCCGGTTCCCTCGCCCCTGCCATCGGCCTCGAGCACGCCACCGCTGGTGCGAAAGGGCGAAACCTCGGCGCGCCCGCAGCCCTCGAGCACGCGCCCGGCGCCCAGCGCCGCAGCCTCGGGCAAGAAGTGGGATCTCGACTCGCCGCTGCCGCCGTGACATGAAGCGCCGCGTGTCGCGTGCTCGGATCGCCCTCGTCTTGGCCTTGGTGCTGACGGCCGGCGCGGCGCACGCCGGAAGCGGCACCCTGGACCCCAAGGCCAAGGCCCACCTTGATCGCGGCCTCGAGCTGTACGCGCAGAAGGACTACGCCGCGGCCATCGCCGAGCTGGAGAAGGGCTACGCCATCGATCCCCAGCCCGAGCTCTTGTACGCCCGCGCCCAAGCCGAGCGCCTGGGCGGCCAGTGCGAGCAGGCCATCGAGCATTACGAGGCGTTCCTGGCCACGAAGCCCGAGCCCGAGCGCGAGGCCGCTGCCCGCGCCAACCTGGCCAAGTGCAAAGACGAGCTCGGGGCCAAAGCACCCACCCCCGCGCCGGCACCCACCCCCGCGCCCGCGCCGGCGCCGGTGGTGGCACCGGCGCCGGCCCCTGCCCCGACCGCGCCACCCCAGGCGCCACCGAGGGTCGAGCCGTCGCCCTGGTACGCCGATGTCTTCGGTGACGTGCTGCTCGGCACGGGCCTCATCGCCACCGGCGTGGGTGGGTTCTTCGTGCTCTCGTCGTACGGCAACCAGGCCACCGCCGAAGACGCCGGCACGTCGCCCGGCAACGACGACTACAGCCAGCACCAGTCGCGCATCGACCGCGCCGAGCGGCAGCGCACCACCGGCGTGATCGTCGGCGCCGGCGGGCTCGCGCTGATCGGCGGCGCGGTCTTGCGCTACACGCTTCGAGAGCCGGCGGCCCCGCGCGTGGGGCTTTCACTCGGGCCCGGGCACGCGGGCGTGAGCTTCGGGCGGGCATTCTGATGCGGCGCCGCGTGGGGCTCTGGGCGGCGCTCGCCCTCGCGACCGGGTGCAGCCTCGACGACCTGCCGTTCCGCTGCGATCGCGACCAGGCCTGCGTGAAGGGCAGCACGCTGGGCATGTGCGAAGCCAACGGCTACTGCAGCTTCGGCGACGACGATTGCGAGGGCACCCGGCGCCGCTACGGCGCGAACGCGCCGACCGGCGTGGCCAACGCGTGCGTGCCCGAGTGCGTGACCCAGCTTGCGCTGGGGCAGTTCCACTCGTGTGCGCTGCGCAAAGACGGCAGCCTTCGCTGCTGGGGGGACGCGCGAGACGGCCAGCTGGGCAACGGCAAGAGCGCGACGCAGAGCTACGCCACGCCGGTCGAGGTGGATCCGCGCGTGCAGCCGGCAGCGTGGGTGTCCGCGGGCGAAGATCACACCTGCGCGGTGAAGAGCCCGGAGGGCACCGTGTGGTGCTGGGGCGCGAACCAGGGGCTTCAGCTCGGAGTGTGGGGCGCCAAGGAGCCGGGCCCCGTCGAGGTGACGCTGGCCACGCCGCAGAAAGAGCCGGCGGTCGCCGTGGCGGCGGGTCTCTTCCATTCGTGCGCGCTGGGCTCGTGGGGCGCGCGCTGCTGGGGCGTGTGCAAGTCGGGACAGCTCGGTTCCGCGGGCTGCACCGACCCCGGCTTGATGCTGCCCTCGCCCGTGGATTGGAAAGCGGACATCCTCGAGATCGGGGTCGGTGCCGGGCACACCTGCGCCGTTCCGTCGGTGGGGCAGCTCCGCTGTTGGGGCGCGAACAACGTCGGGCAGCTCGGCGTTCCCGGCCCCAGCCAGCCCGTGCCCGCACCGCTGAAGCTCACGGCGCAGCACGTGGCGGTGGGTGCCGGCCACAACTGTGCGCTGATGGACGGCAAGGTGGCGTGCTGGGGCAACAACGAGCAGGGGCAGCTCGGCGGCCCCGGGCCCTGGACTCCGAACCCGACGCCGATCGCCCTCGACTCGAGCGCCAAGTCCGTGGCGGCGGGCTACGCCCACAGCTGCGCCTTGCTCTCCGACGGACGGGTGGCGTGCTGGGGCTCGAACCTGTACGGCCAGCTCGGGCCGGGCGCTGAGCCCGGCATCAAGCCTTCGGGGCCGGTGATCGTGGATCTTCCCGAGGCCGCCGATCGGGTCAGCGCCGGCCGCGAGCACACCTGCGCGCGCGCCGAGAGCGGTCGCGTCTATTGCTGGGGCCGCAACGACTTCGGTCAGCTGGGCAACGGCGAGTCCGGGTCGACCGAGCCGAACCCGACCCCCGATCTCGCCGTGTGGAAGTCGCTCTGCGCCGAGCTGTAGGGCCCAAGCCAACACTCGCCCGCCGGTGGTGTCGCCGGCGCCCCTACGGCCCCCGGGGAAATCCCAGCAATTCCACGGCGAATGCCTTGGCGCCCTTCGTGCACTGGGTTCCTGCCGAGCCCGACGACAGCGCGGGCTCTTCGAAAGGATGGAAGCCATGAGCACGCGACGTATCACCAACACTTCGGCACTGGTCCTCGGCATCTTGGCGGCGGCGCTCGCCGTGGGGTGCGGGGCTGCCCGCGACGACCAGGACGAGAGTCCGGAGGCCGGGGAGATCGCGGACGCGCTGGAGCTGGAGAACGGCGGGCTTGCAGAGGCCGACGAGGCGCCGATGTTCGCGAGCGAGTCGCTGTTCACCGATGCGACCGACCCCGAGACGCCGGTGACCGACGAGCTCGAGGCGACGCCGCCGGTGATGGAGCTGAACCAGAAGCCCGACGCCGCCAAGATCGAGGTGGCGCTGATGTGGGGCCAGATCCCCGGCAACCTGGCCAACCAGACGCCCTACAACTGGAGCGGCAAGATCAGCATCAGCCGCGGCGCCATGCTGGTGCGTCGCACGATCCGCTTCGAGGACAAGGGCGATCAGCTGCTGCCGCGCAAGAACCCCCAAGAGGTTGCGTTCACCAGCGTCACCCTGCCCCACAACGACGGCCTGCGCCTGACCGTGCTCGATCCCGATCCGCTCTCGAAAGAGCCGCTGGTGCTGACCTACGAGAACAAGACCGGCATCGTGTATCAGGCCCCGATCGGTGATCTGGTGGGCGGCCCCGAGAGCGTGCCGGTGGACGAGGCCGGCAACCGCTTCGTGGGCATCGCGATGGCAAAGCCGGTGGACGTTTGCCAGTTCGGCATGCTGGGCGGCAAGTGGCTGCGCGTCGCCCCGCACCGGGGTCGCATGATCGGGGTGGTCACCAACCCGGTGGGCGACCCCATCGGACACGTGAAGGGGATCTGGGGCCAGCGCAAGAACGGCGAGCAGGTCTTCTTCGGCAAGTACATCGACGACCAGGGTCACTTCCGCGGGATCTTCGCGGGCAAGTACGGCGAGGGTGAGTACAAGGGCAAGTGGCTGCACGCGGCGCACGAGGCCGGCGTGCTGGGCGGGCACTACTTCGACTCGGCGGGCCCGGGTGGGAAGTTCGTCGGCGGCTGGGCCGAGACCACCTGCAACCTGAAGGTGGGCCCCGGCGCGCCGCCTCCGCCGCCGCCCCCGGCACCCTGAACCACCCAGTGACGCTCGCGCGAGCGCCCTCCCGCAAGGGAGGGCGTTCTCGTGTTTTGTGCGGAGCCCCGCACACCCGCTCCCACCTTCCGACCCGAGCGCGACTCAAGCTTCGTCCCGCTCTGCCGTGAGTACTTTACGAGGGCCGCGCGCCGAGCGCGCCGTGACACGGCCCGGGAGGAGCATGCGAAAGGGTTCGGAGAGGCGGCAGCACCCCCGCGCGCGACTGGCAGCGACGGCCAGCGTGATGCGCGAGCGAGAGAAGGTCGGCGACTTCCTGGTCGAGAACGTGTCGGCGAGCGGCGCGCTGCTCACGCTGGGACCTGCGCTGCCCGTCGGCGCGCGCATCCGCCTGTCCCTGCAGCTGCGCGGCCGTCGCCCCATCGGCGCCGAAGCCGCGGTCGTCCGCGACGCGGTCTTGCCCGGCGGGCGCGCCGGAGCCGGCGTCGAGTTCCGCAACTTGCCTGGCGATCTCCAGGACGCACTGCAGCGCGCGGTGTTGCGCGAGCTGGAAGCGGCCTCCGAGCCGGCGGTGCTGGTGGTGGGCGAACCCTGCTCGCTGATCGTGTCGCTGGTCCGCGACGTGGTCCAGGCCGGTCGCGCGGTGCTGTTCGCCGCGACGCCGCTCGAAGCCATCGGTCTGGTCGAGGTCGCCGCGGCCGAGATCGAGACGCTGATCTCGGTCGCCAACGGGTCGCCCGAGCGGGCCGAAGCCATCCTCGACGTGTTGGGCGGTGGCATGCCGCACGCGCGGCGGGTGCTGATCGGCGGCCCCTCTGGGCCCAATCGCCGGGGCCTGGCGGTGCCGTGGGAGCGCGCGGCGCTGACCGACGCCGTGGCGCCAGCGTGAGCTAGGGGGTGTCCCTAGTTCTCCCCCAGCCAAAGCCGCGCGCAGGCGAGTTGCACGAGCGCCAGGTAGTTGCGCGCGGTCTTCTCGTAGCGCGTGGCAACGGCGCGGAAGCGCTTCAAGTTGT
>Ga0138256_10003204_pt1 | contig 17435 bp, 17 predicted proteins | sample KNB2016incub_MG_FD_105486 | JGI IMG/M metagenome (GOLD analysis project Ga0138256, IMG submission 105486) | Active sludge microbial communities from wastewater in Klosterneuburg, Austria - KNB2014incub_MG | ecosystem: Engineered > WWTP > Activated sludge > Unclassified | place: Austria... | reverse complement strand
TTTTCTCTAAAACATCTTTTGGAAGTTCACGATCGCATCGACATAGAATCATATCTGGAGAAATACCAATAGAACGCAACTCTTTTACAGAGTGTTGTGCTGGTTTTGTTTTTAATTCTCCTGCACAGGAAAGATAGGGGATTAAAACAAGATGAATGAAAAGAACATGAGATCGGCCTTCATTTAAAGACATTTGTCTAATGGCCTCTAAGAAAGGAAGTGATTCAATGTCACCAACAGTTCCTCCAATCTCCCCAATTAAAACCTCACAATCTTGGGCCGCAAGAGAAATTCGTCGTTGTATTTCATTGGTAATATGGGGGACAACCTGAACTGTTTTACCTAAATAGGCCCCTTCTCTCTCTTGATCAATCACTTGTAGGTAGACTTGTCCAGAAGTGAAGTTATTTTTCTTCCCCATGGTGAGAGAGGTGAAGCGTTCGTAATGTCCAAGATCCAAGTCTGTTTCGGCCCCATCGTCTGTGACAAAAACCTCTCCGTGTTGAGTAGGGCCCATCGTTCCAGGGTCTACGTTTAGGTAGGGGTCCATTTTAAGCATGCCGACTCTAATTCCTTGGCGCTCTAAAAGGGAAGCAATACTTGCGGCGGCCATTCCTTTACCAAGAGAACTGGCCACACCACCTGTAATAAAAATATATTTTTTTGAGGAAGAAAGTGTTTTCATAAAGACAAGAAGTTTAAGCAATAATGAAGCAAATGGTCAACTTGGCCAACAAAAAACAACAAAAAAGAACGAAAAAAAAGGAAAAAGAGAGAAATCTATATGAAAGAATGTCTTATTGTGATTCCTGCAAGAATAGGCTCAACTCGTTTTGCTAAAAAACCTTTAAAAATGTTACTAGGCAAAAGTATTTTGCAAAGAACATGGGAAATTGCCGTGAGTGTTTTAGGCCCAGAACAAGTAGTTGTGGCCACAGATGATTTAGAAATTCTTTCCCATGTTCGTCTTTTTTCTTCTGAGGCCTTGGCCGTTATGACTTCTCAAAAATGTCAAAATGGAACAGAGCGGGTAGCAGAAGTTCTTTCCTTGCCTGAGTTTGAAACATATCAATATGCTCTTAATTTTCAAGGAGATGCAATTTTAACACCTCCTTGGGTTCTTCAAGCGTTAGTGGCCAAGGTAGAGGAAAAGAAAAAAAAGACAACAAATTTTTGTTTGACTCCAGCTTTAAATTTGACTTGGAGGCAATTAGAAGAATTTCATTATTGGAGAACAAAAGGAAAAACAAGTGGAACATTTGTTGTATTTAATCATAAAAATAAGGCGTTATATTTTTCTAAATATTTATTGCCTTATGTGAGAAAAGAAGGAGAGTTAAAAAAAACAGAAAAAACTTCTCCCTATTGGCGTCATATTGGAGTGTATGCTTATGATAGAGAATTTTTGAACTGCTATACAAGTTTTCCTCTTTCAACATTAGAGGATCTAGAACAATTGGAACAACTAAGGGCCTTAGAAAATGATTTAGAAATAGAGATTATTTCTGTTGATTATAAAGGGAAAACCCATTGGTCTATTGATGTTCCAGAAGATATGAGTATTGCAGAAGAAATTATCAAAAAGGAAGGAGAGTTAGTATGCTCAAAATAAAACTTTTTCTGTTATTAGCAAGACACGGCAATACCTTTGAATCTCAAGAAAAACCTTTTTGGGTAGGAAAAGATCAAGATTTACCCCTAACTTCTTTTGGGAGATCACAAGGAGAAACTCTTGGAAATTGGCTTCAACAGTATCTTGAAGCTAATAGCTTACATCTTCCCTATATTCTTGCAGGCCCTTTGAAAAGAACAAGAGAATATGCCAAGTTATTAAAAACTTCTTCCCCTATAAAAATTCATTCTGCCTTGGAGGAAATAGACTATGGGCCTTGGGGAGGCAAAACAGAAGAAGAAATCCAAGAATCTTTAGAGAAAAATAAACAATCAGAAACAATCTTTTCTGATTGGGTAAAGTTTTCAAAATGGCCTCATTCTATTTTTCCACAACAAGAAAAGGAAGTTGAAGCGCAAATAGAGCAGTTAATTCAAGAAATTCTTCTTGAGTTAGAACAAGGGAAATTTGAAAAAGATCTTCTTGTTCCTCTTATTTCCAGTAATGGCAAACTTAGATATTTTTTAAAATTTCTTTTCCCAGAGGAATGGAAGCGTTGGCAAGAAGAGGGAAAGGGAAGATTTAAAGTTAAAACAGGCAATATTTGCCTCTTACGTTTTGAAGAAGGCAAATGGTTCCTAGATCTGTGGGATCATAAGATCAAAGTCTAAAAAAGACGATTCTATTTTTGTGAAGGGTTTTCTTGTTCTTTTTTTGTGTTTTTTTAACACTGTTATTTTTGCCAATTATCAATGTAAAAAGTGGTTTTTACCAGAAGAATGTCATCAAAAAACAAGTTTGAAAAAAGAATGTTTTTCAGAATTATATGACAAATGTCAGAAGAAAGAAAAAAGTGAGCGCGGTGTTTTTATTTTACAATTTGCTCTTGATTCTTTAGTCAAAAAACATACCTGTCAAAAAAATTGTTTTCAACCAACGTTTTATGAAAAAAATCTGCTTTCTTTTGTTTTCAGTATAGGCACTGCTATCTTTTTAAAAAAAGAAATTTCTTCTAAAAGAAGTGAGTATATAAAGGCCCTTGAACAAGAATTAAAACAGGAGTTAGGGGAAAAAAGCATTTATTATCTTTCTTATCAAAAATTATTAAAAATTTATCCAGATCACAAAGAGACGTTTTCTTTTTTGATAGATCATTTTTATGGATATTTTTGGACACAAGACAAAGAAGAAGAACTTGTCGAAAAAATAAACAAAGAATATTACGATTTTTTTGCTAAAATTGAGCATAAAGAAACACGGGAAGGCCCTTTTTTAGAAAAAATTAACGACGTTCATAACACAGATGATTTTCTTTTATCCTTAACATGGAGAAATTATTATCTTTTTTCTCAGAAAGTTAAAAATTTTCCTCATAAAAAAATATTGCAAATTATAAATATTCATAAGGATTTTAAATATTATCAGTATTTAACGAAAGAAATTGATTTTTCCACAGTCTCTTCTCTCTTGGAATCTCTCGTAAAGCAACAAGAAACTCCTGTGTTTCAAAAATGCCTGAAGGAAGAAGAAAAAATAGAATTTTTGGCAGAGTGCTTTGTTGAGGAAACATTTTTAGAAAGACAAAAAATTTCCTTCACAAATTGGTCTGAAATTTATAATAAACTTCCTTTTTTCTTTTTTGAGTTCTTGAAAGAAAAAGGAGGAGAAAAAATATTAAGACGATTAGAGTTTCTTTTAGAAAAAAAGCAACATAAACAGCTTTCTTTTGACGAGAAAATTTTTTTTTATAAGGTAGAGGGTAATAAACATAAGCATTTCATGATTGAAAATATCTTAAATTCTGAACTATCGAATAGACGATTTGCCTTATTTGAGGGAAGAGAAGAATTTGATAATAAACAAAGAGTCTTTAGGGAAATTTTAATCAAATTAAGAAAGAGAATATTAAAAAAATATAATGCTGAGATTTTTAATTTTTGTCCAAAAGGGCAAGAACAAAATTATTGTCTTTCTCAGGAAAGATATTATGAAGGGACTATCCCTGCCTTTAAAGAATTAAAAAATATTTTTACACAAAAAAATATAGAGTTTTATGCAAAATCTGTGGAAGAAAAATATCGTCATTTTTTAAAAAGTGTCATAGGGGATTCAAAAAAAGAAAAAATGGCCTTAAGGCTGTCTCTTTATTATAGATCTTATATTGCCAAAAAAATGGAAGAACAAACGAAATTTTTGGCCATTATGACAAATTCTTTGCCAACGAATCTTAAGTCTCCTCGTTCTCTCTCTCCTGTTATTAGTACAGAAAAATTTTTAGAAATAGAAAAGAATCCTTCTACGTATAAGAATTTTTTTACAAAAATATTTGAAGAGGGGTATTGCAAAAAAGAGGTCTCAGGAGAACTCTCTGATCAATCAATCCCTGCTGGTGACTATGAACTTTTTGCTTCCTTTGGGATTTCTCTTTTGGATCTTTCTTTTCGGAGTGTTTGTAATGCTCTTTATAATGTTTTTGGTTTATATAAACATACATATGGTGATCTTGATCTTTTGCGATACAGTCATATTGCATTTAAAATGCTCTATTTGGAGTATTTTTACTCAACTAAAGAGAAAGAAGTTTTTAATTTTAGTGAATTTTTAGAAAAAGTTCTTAAAACAGAAAAACGGCCTATTCTTGATGATTTAGAAAAGAATAAAGAAAAGAAAAGAAGGGAATCTTCAGAATTAGAAGCAATAAAGTTTTTAAAATATAAATATGCAGAACGAAAAGATAAAAAACAAACACAGTCCTTATTCTTTTATGAACTGATGACAAAAGAGGCAGGCCTTTTAACAAGGCCTGTTTATAAAAATTTATTGGAATTTATTGATGCTTATTATGAGAAAAATCCTCTTCAAAAGGAAAAACTTCTTTTGGAAATGTTTTATTTTTTTTCAAAAAAAGGATTTGGGCCTTTTGAGTCAAAACTAGGTCTTAATGGGGAAATGCTTCTAGCTGCCTTTGGTTTAAGATCTTTAAATTCAAAAAATACAAAAGAAAAGTCTTTGATGGAAAAAATTCACAAATTTTTTCCTCAAAAAGACGTAAAAAAATTTTTAGAACAGGTATTCTCTCAGCTTATCGTGGAAAAAAACAAAGAAATTCCAAAAGAATTAGTAGAAAAAATTGAAAAGCAAAAAACAACAAAAGAGTTAACAAAAGGGATTTTAGAACTTTTTCTAAAGAGAAGAAAAGAAAAAAAGAGTGTCACGTTTGTTCCTTTTTTTTCAGAAATAACAAATCATTGTCGTCAGGAAAAGATCTCTAAAATTGGGGACTTTATTGCTCCTGCAGGAGAGGATTGGGAGTTTGTTGAGAAAAATTTAACAGAGGTTTCTTTTTCTACTATTCAAGAAAAAATAAAGCAAAGATGTCAAAGTAAAATGAGATCGCATGACCCCTTATTTCATTACTTGATGGCCAAAAAGGAAGGTGATTCTAGGGCCTGTATAAATGTGTTTTTAAGGCCATTACTTTCAGGCCCTCCAGAATGCCTTAATAAATGTGAAAACAGTCAAACTCAAGACTGTTGTCAAAATCTAGAAAAAAAATGTCATGAAGACTATGTCTTACCTTTAAAAAGTGGGCCACAAAAAATTTTCCTTCAAAGCACAAAATTTATTTCTTGCTTTGCCTCTGAACATAAAAATTTTGAAAAGTTAAAGCAGATTTATCTTGAATGTGAAGAGGCCGTAGTTGCCACTCGAGTCCTTGATCAACAAGAAAAAGAAATGGCAGAGCAAATGAAAAAATTTCATAAGGCCATCAAAGAAGAAAAATCTCAAAATCATAAGGAATTTAATTTTTTAACAAAGGAAGATTTTGCTTTAAAAGAGGCCTTTGTCTTTTTTGCAAGAAATTTTATGACAACATGGTTTGAAACTGAAAGTTTTATAGAAAAAGTTTATAATACTTCAACGAGTCAGCAGGCCTTGCATACCTATCAAATAGAAGTTCCTATCGGTATCGTCTCTACTTATACAGGCTCTAAAATGAGTCATCTTGCAAAGTCTCTTTTTAATAGAAAGATATTTGAAAAATCACTTTCTTCTTTTACTCAAAAATCTAGTCAAGAGATGAGTCAGCGAGTTTTAACCTTAAGGGCCTTAGAAGAACAATATGCTCTTCCTCAAAAGGCCTATAAAGAATTATTAAAGATTACTTCTGTGGCCAAGGATAATGCTTCCTTTTTAAAATCGGCCAGTGAAATTTTAAAAAGATATGGATATCGTTCAGCGCAAGGATTAGAAAGTTCTTTGCAAGCAATTTTTACAAATTCTTTAAGAACAAGTGTCAATCCAAGAGCTCTTTCTCTTTTTTATACTGCAAGATATGCCAATCTCCATGGAATAGGTTTGACATCTCATTTGATGTCAGAGTTTGCCTTACTAGCAGGCCTAAAATATGGCACGAAAGAATTTCATTCTTTTATGCGAAAAAAATTAGGGAAAGAATTTGCCTTATCTCTTGCCAGAATGTTGATGTTTGAGGGGGCCATTTTTGCGGCGGCCTCAGGAGTGGCCAAATGGGGGTTGACTGGAAATACCTCTACGTTTGAAAGTAGAAAAGAATTTATAAATACAATGATTCATGGGATTGCAACCATGAAATTTCTTTCTTTTTCTCAAGGACTTTATCAGCACTCTCTTAAGGTGACCTCTCACCTTCTTAAAAATGATCATTTTCAAGCAAAAAAGGCCCTTGTAGCGGCCTTATCGCAGGCCACTGGTCTTAGTGCAGGTTTAACAGTAGAGGCCTCTCTCTTTACCTTGTGGGAGGCCTTGCAAAAAAAATACCCTCTTTTATTTGAAGGCATATTGATCAAAGAACCTCTTGGAAATCCTTATGATGTTGCTACTTTATTACCTAAATTTGTGGAAAATCTTCTTTTTGTGACAGGTCTAAGAGGAGTCAATATTTTAACGAACCCTTTGAGTCGGCAAGCACAAGAAGTGTATGAAAAATATAAAAATAAATCTTTTGAAGACAGTAAGACTCGTCAAAATATTGGATTTAGCATCCTTGAAAATCTAAAAGAAAGAAATATTCTTGAAGGAAAAGAGAGAGAAATTTTAAAAAAGATTTTGGAAAAGGCCATTGAAGCATACAAGAAAGTTTTTGAATCAGTAGAGGGAAAAAAAGAAGTAGCAGAAAATAGTCTGTTACTAAGAGAAATGACCGAGGCCCTTATTATAAAAATTCATCTCTTTTTAGAAAATAAAACTCTTTCGAAAGAAGAGGCCGCCGAAATTAAAATGGCAATTATGGACGCTTATCACTATCTGACTTATTGATAAAAGAAATAAGATCTTTTTTGGCAATCAGGCAGCGATTCTCTTGAAAGATAAGATAACAATCTTCTATCCCTATTAATTGTATTTCTAAAGGCGTGTCGTTGAAATTGGCCACCGTGTTGCGAGAAGATTTTTTTTCTATAACGTTAGCACCATAAGTGAAAGGCAATAATTGTTCTAATGAAGGCCATGTGCCCAAATCATCCCATGAAAAAGTCGCTTGGGTCATAAAAAGAGAAGAAGATTTTTCCAAAATGGCCACGTCAAAGGGCAGGGAAGGCATTTTTTGATAAACAGAAATGAGTTTTTCTAAAGGAAAAGGAAAGGATAAAGAAAGTAATTCTTGAGCACAAGCATAAAGGGAAGGAGCATGACGTTGTATTTCTTCAATAAAGCAGGAAATAGGGCCTAAAAACATACCTGCATTCCAATAGAAATGCCCTTGCTCTAAATATTCTAAGGCCTTTTCTCGGGAAGGTTTTTCGTGAAATTTTAGGACATCATAGGAATTAGGAGATGTTTGGATATATCCAAAGTCTTCTCTAGGCCCTTGAGGTGTAATACCAATAATTCCAATTTTTTTTTCGGCTTTAGAAAACCTTAAGGCCATAGAAAGAGTTTTTGTAAATTCTTGAGAAGAGGTAACTAAATGATCAGAGGGAAGAATGGCCACTAAATCTTCAGGTGAGGCACCACGCTTTAAAAGGGCCATTAGGCCTAAAACGATACAAGCGGCCGTATTTTTTGCCTCAGGCTCAATTAAAATATCTTCTTCAGAATCAATATTGTTTTTTAAGAGTTTCTCATATTTTTTAGGAGCAAGAAAAAATTTATAGGAAAAAGAATTTTCCAAGGGCCGTATTCGCTCTACTGTTTGCTGAAGTAGCGATAAGGTATTCTCAGGGGAAGGAAGAGGAAAATGACAAAACTGTTTAGGTTTTTCAGGAGTAGAAATTGGCCATAATCTTGTATTATTTTTTTCTGTTATTAAGAGAAAATGACAAGTTAGTTCTTTCTTTTTTTCATCCATATTCTGCATTTTAAGAGAAACAATAAGAGTTAATCAAACTTTCCTAGAATAAAATCTTGTCCTTGCATTAAGATTTCATTAGTTTGAAGAAAATTTTTGGCCTCTTGAATAGTCTTAAAAGGGCCTAAATTGACTCGAAACCAAATTCTTTTATCTTGTGAGGTAACACGATGAATAAGAGGGGCCCCCCCTTTTAATTTTATTTTTTCTGCAAATTCTTCTGCTTCACTGGCCTTAGGAAAAGAGGCCAATTGGATAGCATATTTTCCAAGATGTTCTTTATTCTCATAAAGAAGAGGATCACCAGAAATTGGAGCAGATGTAACTGAAGAAGGGTTTCGGATATTTTTTTCTTCTTTTTTTTCTTCTTGAGGAGGGGCCGGATTTATGGGTTGTTCTGGAACTTCTTGAAGGTGTTCTTGTAGCTGAGACTTTAACGTTTCATTTAATTCGTCTGCATTAGGGGCCAAATCTGCGGTTGTGAGTGGTTTCGTGGGTTCTCCTTCTTTTTGAAGCGATTTGGAGGCCTCTTCTAAGAGACTTTCGGCCTTTTCTTCTGATTCGGAGAGAAGTTTGAGCTTGGATACATCTTGATTAGAAATCTGGGCCTTTTCATAAGAAAATTTCTTGCCTATTTTGACTCCTAAGACAAAAAAAACGAGAGTGGCAATCATAAAAATAAATAAAATTAAGGCCACTTCTTTTTTACTAAACACAAAAACATTAGGTCCATCACTCATAGGCCTAGTATAAATCAAATCTATTGTGAACACTCCTGAGTGCAAAAATTTCCAGTTTTATTTTTACATTTTTATTTTATTTCATTTTTAACAAACCAAAAGAGAAAGAGTGATTTTTCTGATCAAGTTTTCTATATGGTTTGGAAATGAAAAATAAAAAAAATCAAGAAGTTGGGCAAAGTGTTTTGGAATATCTCATTGTCTCTTCTCTTATTGGAGTGTTTTGTCTTGTGGCCATTTCGGAAATGGGAAAAGTGATGAAACAAAAAATTAGAGACATGAAAACCCATATCAACCAAACAATTAAAATTAAATGATACGAATGGTTTCGTTGTTTTTTTTCGGATTTATGGTGTTTTTTCAACAAATAGTCTTGCAAATAGATCTTTATCACCGTTTAGAAAAATGGAGAAAGGTTATAGAAAGAGATTTTAGAGAGAAAAAGAAACAATTAGAAAAATTTTGGAATCAACCGTGAATCAAAAAGGAGAAGGAACTCTTCTTTTTTTACTCTGCTGCCTTTCTCTTTTAGTATTTGGTTTTTTTATTATCAAAAAACAAGAGCAAGAGCTAATTCTTTCAAGAAAGCGTTGGAAGGCCTATTTGGAAATTCAAAAAATTTCTGTGGCCCTTTTTAGAATGATCAATCGTCTTGTTGTCTTAAATCAAAGAATTTCCCATCTAAATCATTTGCAAAAAATGATGCCTTATAAATATAAGGCCCTACAGTCGCTTAAAATGGTGCTTTCTTTTTATCAACTTTCTTTTTTACTTTCTTGGAAAAAACAATTTTTAGGGTCTTCTTGCTTTTTACTTTCTTCTTTTAATCTTCGCCCTTTTTTTTCTCTTATCCCTCAGATTGAGGGTATTAGGCCTTTTCATTCTTATAAAAGAACGGATTATTGGAAATGCTATGGGGTCATGTTTCTCTTTTCTTTTGATTTTTATTCTCCTGTTTCTAAAAAGAAAAAAATTACAATTCAAGAGAGTTTGTGGAAATTTTAAAAATGTTCTCTTTGTTTTTGATGAGTGTGATTTTTTTAATGTGTTTAAAAATCTCTTTAACTCTTCATAAATCCTTTGACCGAGAATGGAGAAATTTTGACAAAAATTGGACTCAACAGTGGAAAAAAAACTGAGATAAGGCCAAAGCTAAGGAGGCCCTAGGTGCAGGAACAAAAAAATGGCCCTGGTTTTTCTTCCTCTTCTTGGGAAGAGATTTTGATTCCAGTGCGAAAAGAGGAAGAAAAAAAATATACGAAAAAGCTCTATCGTCATTTAATTCTTTCAAATCTCTTGGTTGTTTTTTGTTGTTTTTTTCTTTTTTCTTCTTCTGAGGAGTTACCAGAAGAGCAAAACCGACACCCTCCTCCTGCTAATTCAGGGTATTTTTGGCTTAAACTTCCCCTTTCTCTTTATGCAGAATTGGAAGGAACAGGCAAAATTCTTCCGATCACTCTTTTTTCAATAAAAAACAATCAAGTCTTATGTGATTCTTGTTTTATTTGGGATCAAAAAGAAACAGGTGAAAAACAAAAACAAAAATGGATTAGTATACCTGTAGAACAAATCAGTGGCCTTTTAAGTAATGTACACGAAATTGGTGGACAGGACGAAGGAGAGGCCTCTTTGAGAGGAGTCTTGGCCCATAACCCTTCTCTAAAAAGGACGTTACCCCTAGAGGAAAAACAAGAGGAATCTTATGAATTGGAACTATAGTGTTTTCTTTTTTCCTTTTTTTTTCTTTTTTTCATGGCAGATCGAGGCAAGAGATTTAGTCGTCATCTCGTATGAAAATTTTAAAGAACCTTTAAGTGGGGAATCTTTAAAAGAGCTGGAACAGCTTAAGGAAAATTTTTCTATTGAGCTTGGTATTCCCCTTTTTTGGATTGTGTTAAGGGCTTAAAGGCCTTTTGATCAGAAGTTAGAAAAAAAACCTCTATGGCATATAAAGATTAGAAAAGAAGAAAAAGAAATGGAGCTTCAAACTCTCTCAAAAGAGGAATTTGCTTGGAAATATGCAATAAGTGCTGTGAAGGAAATTAGAGATGAATAGCAAATTTAGGAGTTGTTCCTTTGTTTTTATTGGCCGCTTTTCTTTTAACGCCCATATTTTTTCTGCGATTGGCCCTACGTGTTTTAGTGGCCTTTGTTTTAGAAACCATGAAAAACCTCTTTTTTTTCAAAAATCTAAAGAAAGTAAAAAAAACTCAAGTATTCCTTTTTTTAGGAGATTCGTCAAGTTCATGGCCATTTTTTCTCTTATTTCTTTTTTTCCTTCCTTCGTCAAAGGAAATCTACCCCTAGAGTCCCTCTCTCTCAAAGAAGGGGAAATCTATAACTTAAGTGTTCCTCAATTAGAAAAGTTTTCTGTCGGAAATGGGGAGGTGGTGGCCGTGAAATTTTTAAAATTAAAAAAACTACTTGTGATTAGGGCCAAAAAAAGTGGAGCAAGTGATCTTGTTATTTGGGAAAAAAATGAAAACTCAACGCGTTTTAAAATAACAGTTCTAAAGGAAAATTCTGGAGTGCCTGTCCTTTTGCCAGGGCCATCTTTGGAAGGTTTCTTAAAACACTATGGTGTCGAGTTTAAAAAAAGTGGTCATGGACTTATTCAGGCAATTTTAAAAACAAGTGCTGATTGGCAAAATGTCTGTCCTTTAAGAAAAAAATTTCTCGATCTCCATCTTGTTTTATCTTCAGACTTAAAACAAAAGATTTTGCAACAGGTTTTAGAGGTTTTTTATAAAGAAGAATTTGACTTTGTTCTATGCCATCCGACATTTCCTTCACTTTTGTGTTCTCTTCCTAAAAATGAAGAAAAAAGGGCCACTATTCTTCTGGGCCTTTTAGAACAGTGGTGTGTTTCGTTAATTTTTAGGGAAGAAGAACTTAAAAATTATGTTTTTGAAATTTCCATTGGAGAAATTATAAAAAAACAAGAAAAAAAATGGGATGTAATTGACTCATTTAAGAAGGCCGCTTTTTCATGGGAAAAAATTCCATGGAAAGAACTTGATTTTTTTGGGCGTAGTTTTTGGCATGAAAAAATCACACTCACACCCTATATTCAAAGTTCTCTTGCTCTAAAAGGACAAGGATTAGGAAATTCTTTTTTGACATTAGAACTTATTCCACAAGGCAAAAAATTTTTACTCAAGTATAAATGGAATAATCTTTTACAAAAAGACACCCTAGATTCGGCCCCTGCCTCTCAAGTCTCGCTTAGTATAGGAGTTCCCTTAACACTTTTTGAAATTGAAGGAAATCAGGTCATTTTACAACAACAACGCCTTCCATTTTTTTCTGACTTTCCGGTTTTAGGAGATCTTTTTGATTCCTCTTATCCGATGGAAGAAAAAAGAACACTTTTAGGGCTTGGAATATTACAAGAGAGTTCTTCATGGCCTTAAATTCAATAGGTTCTTTACAGTCTTTTTCTCTTTTAGAGAAGGCCAGAGAAATCATGCTTTCAGGCTTAGAGAAAGGTGTTTTTTGGAAAGTAGAAGAATTACAAGAGAAAATACGCTCCCTACTTTCTCTTCCTTTAGGAGATTTTTTTCTTAGATTATGGGAAAAAGAAAAAATTGAAGACTGGTATAAAGAAATTTTTTTATTTACCCGTCTACTTCCTCTTTTAAAACTTTCTTCTTTAGATGAGTTTGCTTTTCATGATTTTAATTCTTTGCAGTTATGGCCAATCTCTTGTGAACAAGAAAGAGATTTTTCTGTGTGTTTTTTTGATTCTTCTGATTGGCCTTTGTTTTTAAAATTTTTAGGGCTCAAAAGTAAAAAAGAATGGCATCCGAATGCCCCTAGTTTAAGTTTTACTTGGTATTATGAGACTCATAAATTTAGAGTTACTCTTATTCATCCTTCTCTTTCTCCTTTTTCTAAGGGAAAAGTTTTTTTTAGACGTATTCGCTTAAAGGCCTTTGATTGGAAGGATTTTCATCTTTCTCTTGCACAGAAAGAATATTTTCAATTGGCCATTGCTCAAAAAAAAAATATTTTAGTTTCAGGGGCCACTGGTTCTGGAAAAACTTCTTTTCTTTGTTTACTGCTACAACAAATTGACCAAAAAGATCATGTTATTATTGTGGAAGATACACAGGAACTTTTTCTTGAACATCCCTTTGTCACTTATCTCTTAGGAGAAGAATCTACAGGTAGAGATCTTAAAAGTTGTATGACCTATTCTTTGAGATTATCTCCCGACAGAATCATTTTAGGAGAAATGCGTTCTCATGAGGTTCTTTCCTTTATTTTAGCAATGAATACAGGACATCGAGGCCTTCTTTCTACTCTTCATGCTGATTCTGCTGTAAGTGCTTTAGAAAGATTAGAAGTGTTGATTGGAATCTTTTCTCAAGGAGTGGCCTCTTCTATGAGAGGAAATTTTTTTACTCAACTTATTTGTCAAAATATTCATATTGTGGCCCATGTGGCCAATAAAAAAGTGGATCATGTCATTGAAGTTTTAGGCCATGGCCAAACAGGGGCTATTTTTCGTCGAGCTTCTTTTTGAATTCTTTTAGAAAATGGAGATTTCGTTGAAGAATTTTCTGAGAACGTTTATAGGCCCTTTGTGCTCGCTCTGTTTGAATAATGGGTGATTGATCTTCTATATTTGTTTTTTTCCAAGGATTTTTTAAAACTAAAAATTGTTTTTTAAGTAAAGTGGATTTTTCTTCTTGGTTTAATTCTTGTTCTTGCTCTTGCTCTTGCTCTTGCTTTTTAAAAACTGTTTTAAGTTCTAGTCCCATAGATTATTGATAAGTTAAGGAAAAAGGAGAGGGAGAAGAGGAAGAAGAAGGGCGTTTGCAATTTAAGTCGGCCATACGATTAAAAATTTCTTTAATAACTGATTTCATTTCTAAGGCCACAAGGGCCCTAGGTGAATATTCTACCAGAGAAATTTTTAGGGCCATGGACTCTTCTGTTTTAAGAGATTCTTTTAATCCAATAGCAAAACACTCTGGAAGATTTTTCAAATACCAATCATAAATATCACTGCTAAGTTTTTTATTTTTTGCAATTTTAGTAGGGATGTAGAGAAGATTAAAATTGAGCATTAGCTCTTTTTTAAATTCCTGTACAAAGTGTCGAAACATTTTAAAATTTCTAAAATTGTTTATTTTACATTCCAACGGTGAGACAAGAAGATCACAGCTTACGAGAGCATTTGTGGTCAGTTTATTCCAGTTTGGAGAACAATCTAGAATAATTAAGTCATATTTTTCTTTTAGCTTGGCCACAATTTTTTCTTTAAGCCAATATTCCCGTCTGTGAATATGAGCAAGTGAGTCACTTAAAGCGGCCAATTCCGGTGTTTCTGGGATATAGTGAAGAGTTGGAAGATCTGTTGGAAGAATCAACTCGCTTAAAGGCAAATTACCTTGGAAAAAATCATAAAGGCCTTTTGTCTCTTCAATTTTTTTTAAAAGTTTTGGAAGATCTTGATTTTCTTCAGAATCTTCAAAATATCCATTAAGAGATTGAGTAATGTCTCCTTGAATATCAAGGCCTACAACGCAAGTTTTGATTCCATTTAAGGCCGAAAGACGGGCCATATTATAGGCCAAGGTAGTTTTTAAAACACCACCTTTGGTTGTAAAAAAGCAAAGACATTTTGGAGTGGAAGGTTTACTACAAAAAGAATATTTTGCCCCTATTTCAGGTAAATCAGAAATGGGCCACCCCCAATAATAAGTCTTTCCGATTTTTCTTTTTTTTAAGGGAGGAAGATTTTGTTGTTGACAAAAATTGGCAAGATCTTCGCTAGAATATTTAACACCGAAAATTTCTAAGGCCTTCTTGGCCACGATGAAGTCTAAATCCATAACAATCTCGCGTTACTTATTTTAGTATGCCTTGTCCTAATTTTCCTGTCAAAACGAAGGGCCTTCAAAGTTAGAAGAAAATAGGAAATTAACCGATTACAAAATGAAGATGAAAATATTTTTGACATTCTGTCTTCTTTTTTTCTTTCTCTTGAAGACGGAAAATCTTGAGGCCTCTTTTTCTCATTTTAGTGTCAAAGGAATACTTTTAAAAAAATTACAACTTCAAGAAGAAAGTTCTTCTCAGGAGCCCCCAAAGGAATCTCTCTCTCAATTAGAACGACAGTTGTATGCTCTTCATTTTCCCTTTGTGCCCTCTTATTCTAGTATTTTTGTTGAAAATGAAGGCCCTTTTTCTTCTTGGATTCCAGAATTTGTAGAAAATCAAAAAAAACAATGGGAAGAATCTTTAGCAAAAGAACAAAAGAATAGACAAGGCCAAAATCTAAATTTTGATTTAGGTGTCTATAATCAGTCAGGTGTTACTTTTCAAAGGCCCTATGGGTCAGTTGCTGTTGGTTTTGATCGACAAGTACGCCCTAATTTTGCAACGAAAAGTTGGGAAACAAAAGATACTCTGACCTTTTCCTTTAATGTGTCCTCTTATCTTACATTTTTAAAAGAACAGTCGCTTTTGGATATCTCTTCTGCACAGTTAGGTCTTTTTGCAGGTCTCTTCCTTCGTTATAATTTTTCTGTTCTTTCTCCCTCTTCTTCCTATGAAGAAGGACTCGTCTCTTCCTTTCTTCCTCTCTTAGAGGCCTTGATGAATCCGGCCAGTATTCCTAAAACTGGAATCATTGTGGAAAAAGATTTTTCTTTTCATTTTCAATCTTCTCTTCAAACACAACTCTCTCTTTCTTTTGGGGCCAACTTAGGCATAGAGGGAAAATTTTTAAAAGAAAGTTACCAAAAGACAATTCTCACTTCTTTAGAAAAAGAGATTTTAGTAGATCAAGAAAAAAATGAAAGCATTTTTTTTCATTTTAAGGCCTCTCTTCTTATTGATATTTTAAAGTTATTCAAACTTTCTCTTTTTAGTTTTGAATTAACTATTTCTCAACAAGAATCAAGAAAAATTGGATGGAAACTTCCCAAAATAGGTCAGCAAGATTCCTTGTTTTTATTGGCACAAAAATCCTTTTCTCCTCAAGATAAATTGGCCCCTTATACCCTCTATCATACTTATGAAAAAAAATATCATAAAAAATATGAAGGCCAATGGCCTTGGGGAAAACACCAAGAAGAAGTATGGGAGAGTGAAAAATCTTTAAAAAAGATTCAGGCAAAGGCCTCTTTTTATTTTTGGTGGCATATGTCTAAACAATTATTGTTGGGATTTCTGCCAGATTCTTTTCTTTCTTCCGTAAAGGAATCTCAAATAACGTCCTTTGATTTACAAGAGCAAGTTGCAAAAAACAAGGAAGAAAAACAGGGGCAAAAACTTTCTCTTGTTTCTTCTTGGTCTGTGGCCAATGAACCTCTTCTTAATCGTCTCGCCTATACCCCTCATGATTTTTTGCGATATTTTCAAAGCGTTTCTCCGCCTCCTTCGGCTTTTATTTCAGAGATGATGCGATATGAAGAAATTTCTGCCCCAATGTCACTGACAGTACATCTCACTTTAGAAACCAAAGAAATTCAAAAATTTTTAGAGGAGTCTCTTTTTATTGTGTTACCAAAACTCAAAGAATTTTGTTCAGGAAATAGTTCTTGTTGGAAAAAAGTTTCTTCTTCTTACATAACTCTCTATAATGAACACACTTTAAATAGGCCATTATTTGAACCTCTTAAGGATTTTTTTCAGACTCTTGAAACTTGGAATGCTAAACCTTGGAATCAATGGAAAAAAATTTTTACAACAGCAGATTATTCTTATGAAATAAAAGGAACTCATATTCAAACACAGGCCCCTTTTGTCTATAGATGGAATGGGTTTGAAAAAAAATAAGAAAGGAATCAAGTCAATATGGAAATGGGTATAGAAGCATTTAAAGAATCTTGTGATAAACTTTCCCATCAACTAAAAAAAATAAAAGTATTTTTATCTGATGTCGATGGCGTTTTAACAAATGGACTTTTATTTTTTCAAGGCCCTGAGATGGGCTATAATCGTTTTTTTAATGCTCTTGATGGGCATGGTTTTAAATATTTAAAAGAGGCCAACATAAAAGTAGGTGTGATCACAGGTGGCCATTCTTATGGCGTAAAAAAACGTTTTGCTGATCTAAACTTAGATTTTTTATATTTTGGCAATGAAGACAAGCGTTTTGCCTTTAAAGAAATTCTTTCTCAAGGGTATGCTCCTGAAAATATTGCTTATATAGGGGATGATTTTATTGATCTTCCCATCTTAAAGAAAGTGGGATTGGCCGTTACAGTGCCCCATGCTAGCTTTGAGGTAAAACATCATTGTCACTATGTGACTTATCGAAAGGCCGGAGAAGGGGCCGCAAGAGAAGTGATGGATATGATCCGTTATGCTCAAGGAATTATTCCAAAAATCCCAGATTTTGAAACAAAAATACTTTAAGTTTCTTTTGGCTTATTCCGATAGATTTTAGGTGAGCAAAAAAGAAAAATTCTCTGAATTTTTACAATTAAATGGCCAACATCCGCTACAGGAATATGTTCCTGAAAGTGTACAGTTGTATAAGGCCAGAAGACGTCATGGTGGTAAAGTTTTCTATTTTAATTTTGATTTTGCTAAAGAAATAGGACTTATTCCGGCCTCTTGTGAGAAAATGTCAGCAGAATTAGAAAAAACTCTTCTCTCTACCTTTAGTTTAGTCATTATCAATGAGTATGATGTACAAAACAAAAGAAAATTTCCTAAACAAGATATTTTATCTTATCCCTATATGGCCACTCGCTATTTACAATTGCAGCACCCAAGTAAAACAGGCAAAACT
>Ga0138256_10003202_pt1 | contig 17440 bp, 15 predicted proteins | sample KNB2016incub_MG_FD_105486 | JGI IMG/M metagenome (GOLD analysis project Ga0138256, IMG submission 105486) | Active sludge microbial communities from wastewater in Klosterneuburg, Austria - KNB2014incub_MG | ecosystem: Engineered > WWTP > Activated sludge > Unclassified | place: Austria... | reverse complement strand
GCACCCGGGCTCATCAGTTCCTATACCCTGGGCCTCGATCTCACAGCGCGTGAGGTACAGAACGACCTGAAGGCGAAAGGTCTGCCTTGGGAGAAGGCCAAGGCGTTCGATGATTCAGCGGTGATCGGCGAGGTTCACCTGCCGATGACCAGTGCCACCAACTTGCAAGGGTTCCAAATGGAACTACTACGCAACGGCACATTGGTGCAACGCGGGCGCACGCGCGACATGATCTTTCCCGTGCATGAGCTGATCGCCCATGTGTCCCGTTTCATCACCTTCGAACCCGGGGACCTGCTCTTTACCGGAACTCCAGCAGGGGTTGGTCCGATCGCAAGCGGCGACAAGTTGGAAGGCTTCCTGGATGGCAAGCGCATGTTGCACCTGGAGGTGCTTTGAGCACGGGCCTTCGACCAGAGGAAGTAGGGCTAACTTCGCGCCTTCGCCGTTGACCCCAGCCCATGTCATGACCAAGATCGTCCCAGTAGGCACCATCGCGTGCGGAGCGGATCCGCTCTTTCTCATCTCCGGCCCTTGCGTTGTGGAAGAGGAAAGCGTGATGCTGCGCACCGCCGAAAAGCTCCAGGAGGTGAGCGAACGGCTGAAGGTGCCCGTGATCTACAAGAGCAGTTTCACCAAGGACAACCGGAGCAGCGTTGACTTCTACCAAGGCCCGGGCCTGGAGGAAGGATTGAAGATGCTGGCACGGATCAAGAAGGACTTCGGATTCCCGATCCTCACGGACATCCACTATCCCGGCCAGGCGAAAGCGATCGCCGAAGTGTGCGATGTGATCCAGATCCCCGCCTACCTCTGCATGCAGACCACCCTGGTGACCGAGACCGCGAAGACCGGCGCTGTGGTGAACATCAAGCACGGGCAGTTCCTTGCACCGGAGAACATGATCAATCCCGCGAAGAAGTGCGAGAGCGTGGGCAACAGCAAGATCATCCTCACCGAGCGCGGCTACACCTTTGGCTACAACGATCTGGTGGTGGATCCGCGCGCCTTCTATCACTTGCGCAAGACAGGCTATCCATTGGTGTTCGATATCACGCACAGCATCCGGAAGTACGGTATCCCCAGTGCCGACCCGAAAGGCGGGAACCGCGACGTGATGCCCACCATCGCGCGCGCTGGTGTTGCCGCCGGCGTGGATGGCGTCTTCATCGAGACCCATCCTGATCCGAGCAAAGCCCTGTGCGATGCGGCCAGCCAGCTCTGCGTGTACGATCTCGAAGAATTCCTGAAACCATTGCTCGACCTGCACGCGGTCGAAGTGGCGTACCGTCACCAACCCGTTAACGCTTAACCCCCCGCATTCCTTCGTGCTCTTTGCGCACCTTGCGGTACTTCACACACCATGGAACTCTACCTCGACAGCGCCGATATCACCGAGATCGACGAGGCCTTCAAGCTGGGCTTTCTCACCGGCCTCACCACCACGCCCACCTTCATGCACCGGGGCGGGGTCACGAACATCGACAAGATGATCCTGGACCTGGCGAAAAAGGTGCCCATTCTGCAAGTGGAAGCACTTGGAGGAACCGCTGAGCAGGTGGTGAAAGAAGCGAAGCGCCAATTGAAAATGGGGTTGAAGAAGGAGACCACGGTCTTCAAGATCCCCGTCTCGCTCGAAGGGCTGCGGGCGTGCCGGATGCTACGCAACGAGGGCATCATGGTGAACGTTCACCTGGTGTACACCTTGCAACAGGCCTACATGGCCATGCAGGCCGGTGCTACCTACGTATGCCCGCTCGTGGGCCGTTTACAGGACCAGGGGCACGATGCGCTGAGCCTCGTCCAGCAGTGCGTGGAAGCGGTGAATTACTACGGCTACGACAGCAAGATCATGTTCAGCAGTGTGCGGACCGTGGAGCACGTGCGGAACGCCGTGAACATCGGCGTACACACCATTACCGTGCCTTGGAAGCTGATGAAGCAACTCACGGACAACCACATGACCCAATTGGGTACGCAGCAGTTCTACGAGCACACGCGCTTGATCACCATGAAGGTGAAGGACATCCTCTCGCGCAGCAACCCCGTGGTAAAGGATAGTGCCACCGTGAGCGAGGCGCTGGTGGAAATGACCAAGCACGGCTTCGGAGCCGTGATGGTGGTGGATGCGAAGGGCAAGAACAAGGGCGTGTTCACTGACGGTGGGTTGCGCAGGGGCATAGAGAAGGAAGGCAACAAATTCCTTGCGAAGAAACTCAGCGCCCTTTCCTTCAGCGAACCGATCACTGTGGGCCCGGAGGCCTTGTTGGATGAAGCGCAGAAACTTTTCAAGGCCAAACAGGTGGACACGATCAGTGTAAGTGAGGGCGGCAAGCAACTTGGCATGCTCGATGTCCAGGATCTGTTAAAGGCCATCGCCGGTTGAGCCATCAGGGACCCGGTCGGCCGTTGTTCGTGCCAGCATGAACTCTTGGACGACGGCGCGACCCTACGGACGAGCACGAATTGACGAAGCGGGCGCCGAACGATCTACTGAACCATGGACCACCTAAAGATCTTCGGCGCGCTCGGAACCCGCTTCCTGCGGCCGCCGGACATGTTGGCGCGGCAACTGCACGGCATCCGAGCGCTGGTCTTCGATTGGGACGGCGTGTTCAACGATGGTTGGAAGGACGCGCAAGGCGGCAGCCCGTTCAGCGAAGTGGACAGCATGGGGGTGAATTTGTTGCGCTTCGCCTTGTGGATAGCCAACAAGCAAATGCCCCCTACCGCGATCATCACCGGCCAGCAGAACCCACTGGCAGAGCGGTTCGCTGCACGCGAGCACCTGGACCAGATCTACATGGGGTTCAACAATAAGCCGGACGCCTTCACCCAGTTCCTTTCCAGGCACGGGTTGGAGGCCAAGCAGGTGGCGTTCTTTTTCGATGACGTATTGGACCTGGCGGTGGCCCGCCAATGTGGGTTCCGGATACAGCTGCGGCGCCTGGCGGCACCCATGTTGGAGAACTACATCACCAAAAAGGGCGATGCGGACCTCCTCACCCGCTTCAGCGGGGGTGAGCATGGTTTGCGCGAAGCCTGTGAGGTATTGGTGTCATTGATGGGCCGCTGGAACGATGTGATCGATCAGCGGGTGCAGTTCAGCGATGGTTATCAGAAGTACCTGGCGGAACGTCAAGAGATACGCACTGCGACGGTCCGGAACGAACGTGGCTGAGGACTAACCCTTCAGCCTGATCTTCACCACCACATCCTCCCCACCCACTGGGAATGCGGCCTTGTTGAACAGCGCAGGCCCCGGACGACCGAAGGCGTTGTTACTGAATCCAAAGGGCTCCTGCGGAAACCCTTTTGGCGAAAGGTCCAACTTACCGTTCCCGTTCTGGTCGAGAAATGCCTTGAGGGCATACTTCCCTGGTGCCAGGTTCTCGAAACGCACCTGTACCATTGGGCCCGAGGCCTCCACTTTGCGCAATGCTCCACCGAATTCCTCGGCGAAAGTGTTCGTGTCGGTGCAGAGGGCGAGCATGAGCGTTCCTGTGGTGATCTTGGCGGGAAGGGTGATCTCCGTCAACACATCGGCCTGCGCCCGTAGTGGTGCGGTATAAAGAGATAGGGCGAGGACCAGAATGGAGCGCATGGCTGACGGTTGGGTAGGACGTGACAAGAACCGTACAAAAATGGGGTAGGCGACCGGATCTCCCGGATCGTTCAGTTGATGGCCAGCTCAAAACTCCGCGGAAAGCTCCAGCGCAGCCATCAGTTCGGCACGGAACCGCTGGCGGGGGATCTCAAATGCGCCGAGCGATGCGGTATGGGCGTTCAGGTATTGGGTATCGAACAGGATGAACCCGCGCGAGCGGAGATGCGCGGCCAAGTGGAAAAAAGCGGCCTTGCTGGCGTTCGGCGCACAGCTGAACATACTCTCACCGAAGAAAGCCCCACGGATCGCGATACCGTAGATCCCCCCCAGGAGCGATCCTCCGTTCCATACCTCCACGGAATGCGCATGCCCAAGCCGATGCAGTTCGGAGTAAACGTGGATCATCTCTTCGCTGATCCATCGCGGTTCGCGCTCGGCACATCCGCGGATCACGGCGCCAAAAGCCATATCGATGCGGAACGCGAAGCCGTTGGCCCGCACGTATCGGGCGAGTCGGGAAGGAATGGTGAGGCGCTCCAGATCAAAAACGGCCCGGGGGTCTGGATCGTGCCAGGTAATGCGGCCTGCATCATCGGCCATGGGAAAAATGCCGCGCCGATACGCGGACAACAGCAGGTCGGTGGTGAGGGAAAAGTGCGCGCAGGACACCGGTCAACGCAACGACTTGAGCACATGACGCTGCTGGGTCCGATCGCCCATACGCAAACGCAGCACGTAAGGCCCTGCGGCCAAGTTCGCCAATCGCGCGTCGGCGATCCAAATGCGCTGGTACGTCCGGTTGTCAAGATGTTCCTGGATCGCCCAAACAGGGCGACCCAGCATATCGAACAGGTCGACTTGGAGCAGGTCTTCGGCGCCCGTGAACAACTCCACTTCGAAGTGGTCGGCGAAGGGCACAGGCATTACGTTATAGAACTCCACTTCGGTAAGGTCGGTACGATCATCGCCATCGAGCAAGAGGTGCGCGCGCCACAGATCGGGTATGCCATACCCGAAGTCCACGTCGGGATGGGCATGGTGGGAAGCGCTCCCACGCACAGCAGCCATCACATCGGCAGCGCTCCGATCGGGGTGCAACTGCCAGAGACAGGCGACCCCGCCCGCCACCAGTGGCGCGCTGAAAGAAGTGCCATTGATGGCGGCGATGTGGATACCATCGATGTCCAGACCGGTCGTGCCCCACCCCATCGCGCATACGTCTGGCTTCACACGCCCATCCGCACTGGGGCCATGCCCGCTGAACGGCGCACTTTCGCGAAGGCTGCCGACAGCCCCTACCGCCAGAATACCGAGAGCATCGGCCGGAGCACTGATGCGGTACCAATCGCTCTGTCCGCTGTTGCCCGCGCTGTTCACCACGATCATCCCCTTCTTGGCCGCCATACCCGAAGCAATGCTGATGCGGGTGGTAAGACCGTCGAGATCGGTCGCCGAATGGTCCTGCGTGCTGTCGTCGAACTGGGTGTAGCCCAGCGAAGTGTTGAGCACATCGCATCCCAGGCTGTCAAGGATCTCCGCCCCGCGCACCCAGTTGTCCTCCTCAACGATGTATTCCGTGGCGGCATCCTCGGTGCGTACTAACGCAACGTTCACGTTCGGCGCAGCACCGACGAGTTCACCCGGTAGCTGGGCGACTATGATGGACAGCACGGACCGTCCATGCCAGTGGTCCTGGTACACGTTCCCATCCCCGGTCACGAGATCCGCCGTGAGCACGATGCCGTTCCGGGCGCGCAAGGGTGCGAAAGCGGGAAGGATGTCGGCGTTGTCGAAGCCACTGTCCAAAATGCCCAACAGGATCCCTTCGCCACGAGCACCCGCCTCGTGCAACAGGTGGCCGTTGATCATGGATAGCTGCCGAAAGCCCCTGCCATAGTGCTGCTCATAGGGAGCATCCACGCTGTTGCGTAACTCCTCCGGCCATTTCGACCGCACACGACCGGGTCGTACCGTTCCATCGTGCAGGCAGCGCAAATTCTGAACGAAGGGCAGCTGTGCCAGCGTGTCCAAGGCCAGCGTGTCGGTAGTGCGGATGGTAGCGCTGTTCTGCCACCGGCTTGTGCCCACTAATTGGATGTTCCCTGCGGCGAGCAAAGCGCTCACATAGGCGGGGTCCACGGGCAGGTCGGTGGGATCCACGGCGATGCTTTGGCGGGCGCGCCGGTCCAGCGCACGGGGGCTGAGATAGGCTTCCGGCTGGTTAAGTGAATACGGTGTTCCGTTCTTGTCCGTGAATTCAATGAGGTACGTGCCCGGAGCGGTCTGCGCGTAGAACGAACGGAGCGGTACGCTTAAGAAGATCAGCGCGACGCGCAAGAACCGCAGCAGGCGATCATTGCCCATAGGCGAGGATCACCTGACGGAAATAGGTTCCTTCCGTCAACCCGTTCTGGGTTTCAGAACTGTCGACCGAACGTTCGATCAAACCGATGTGCTTGGCATAGCGTTCCCGATAGATCAAGGTATCCACAAAGTTGTTGGGATAGTCGCTCGCGACAACGACCGTGCTATCGAACGATAAGCTGTTCATGCTCCATGGAACGTGCACCTCCTCAAAGCCGACCTCCAGATCTTCCTGGTTGTTGTACACGTTCAGGTTCCAGCGCTCATCCGCCTTCACCGCGAACGACAACTTCAAGTAGCGGCGGTCCTCTTCGGTGCGTTCGGCGGCGGCGGCGTTGCGTGTTTGGGTCCATACATCACGTATGCGCCAAAAGCCGCCAAGGCTGTCCCAGACGGATCGCTCTATGCGCTGTGCCTGACGACCTGCGGGGTCGATGTAGGCGGAACCGATCACCTCGCGCAGACGGTAACTGCGCGACCCCGATGTATTGTTCTCCTCATTGATCCATGAGGAGTCCACCCGGTATTCGATCCAGCGTCCCACCTCTGTGGGGAAGTAGCCATAGCCCATGTCGACCACGATCGGGTCGTCCTTTTTACATCCTGCTAGGATCGCCAGGCACAAGGTGGCAAAGAGCCCCAGGCGTATATGTTTCTCGTTGCGCATCATCCGCGATCGATGAACCCACCTCCGAGCACATCCTCCCCATCATAGAAGACGGCGCTCTGCCCGGGTGCGATGCCTGCCACCGGGGCAAGAAATTCCACCGCTACGCGCTCGCCGTCCATGGTGAGAGAGCTGGGAGTGCCTTTGTCCTTATAGCGGATCTTGGTCACGGCGTGGATCTCGCCTTGCAACGCAGGGATCTTCTGGAAGTTCGGGCGGCGTACCCGCATGGTGGTGCGCACCAGGTCCTCCTTGGCCCCTAGGACCACGGTATTGGTCTCCGGGACGATCTCCGTGACATAGAGCGGTTCACCCACGGCGATGCCCAGTCCCTTGCGTTGTCCGATGGTGAAGAACGGATAGCCATCGTGCTCACCGAGAACCTCCCCGTGGGTGCTCACCAACCTCCCCTGGGCCAGTTTCGCGGTGGCTTCGGGTTCTTTACGCTTCAGAAAGCCCCGGTAGTCGTTATCCGGGATGAAGCAGATCTCATAGCTCTCGCTCTTCTTCGCCAACTCAGGAAAACCGCTGTCCACGGCGCGTTGGCGGATCTCCCGCTTATGGAAGCCCCCGATGGGAAAACGCGTGCGCGCCAGACTCTCCTGGGTCAATCCCCAAAGCACGTAGCTCTGGTCCTTCCCGGGGTCAAGGCCTTTCGACACGACCCAACGTCCTAGCTCATCCCGCACTTTCGCGTAGTGTCCTGTGGCGATCAGCTCGCAATCGAGCATATCGGCCCTTTTAAGCAAAGCGTCCCACTTGATGAAGGTATTGCAGAGCACACATGGGTTCGGCGTACGCCCGGCCATGTACTCACCCACGAAGTTCCCGATGATGGCGTCCCCGAACTCATCCCGGATGTCCAGAATGATGTGGTTGAACCCGAGCGTGACCGCAAGGTTCCGTGCATCGTGGATGCTGTCCAGGTCACAGCAACCGGTGAGGCGCTTGCCACCACCGGCAGCGGCATAGTCCCAGGTCTTCATGGTGACACCGATCACCTCGTAGCCCTGTTCGTGCATCATGAGGGCGGTCACGGAACTATCCACCCCGCCGCTCATGGCCACCAGTACACGCCCGTGCTTGCTCATGGCGATGTGGTCAGTGGAGTTCCGTCGACGTATTCCACTCTGCTCTTGGCGCTGCCGGTCTCACCGTAGTCGATCACCAAGCCATGGAGCACGCCATTGCGGTAGGTGCCTTCACGCTTCTTCCACTGACCCTTTAGTACGCGTTGGGTCTCACCTTGCCCGGTTCCGAACTGGTCGACAGGAAGAGGTTCGTCCACCCAGGTCCCGTTGCAGTAGTACTCGGTGAACGGACCATTGAGCTTCCCTTGCTTCCAGGTGTGTTCGCTGCGCAGTTGCTCGTCTTCGCAGTACTCCTTGAAGACACCGTTCTCCTTTTTGTCCTTCATATAAATACCGTGATCGTACACCATCTGGATCCGCACACTACCGTCGGAATTGAAGTGGTACCAGATACCATCGCGCTCACCGGTCACCATCCGGCCTTCCACCTCCTTCTTGCCATCGGGATAATACCAGGTCATTGTTCCATCACCGGCACCATTCGCATAAATGCCGCGATGCTTCAGTTGGCCGCCCGGGAAGAACTGCTCATGAACACCTTCTTGCTCACCGTTCGCGAAAGTGATCCGCTCGGAGATCGTGCCATCCTCGAAGTAGGAGACCTGCTCCCCGTGCTTGTGGCCTTTATTCCAGTGCTCCTGGGTGCGACGGATACCGATATCGTCCAAGTAGACCCAGATACTGTCTTTGGCCTGCCCTACATAGCGTCCCTCGGCCATAATTCGACCGTTCGGATGGAAATGACGGGCGTGGGCGCCTGAACCGTCCGGATAATGGTCCACAATGCTCTCCACGAGTCCTTCTGTGCTGAAGTAGGTAAACCGGCCCACCGGCCTGTCATCCTTGAACTGACCGGTGTAGCGCACCTGCTCGCTGTCCGCCCAGGTGCGGCTCCAGACCCCTTGCTTCAGTCCCTTGGCGTCGATGGAATTGGCCGTGGGTTGCGCCTCCGCGAAAACGGCGCTCAGCCCGAAAAGGAGTACGAAAAGGTGTCGCATGGATAGCCCGCAAAGGTAGGGTCCTGGCCTGCGGCGAGGATCGGGTGACGGGCGTGCCAGCTTCCGCCATCTTTGTGCCGAAGCAGAGCAACAGTGCGGATCACGTTCTTGAGCACTTTCCCACCCTTCCGGGGGGGCATCGCGCATTTCAACGACCGCTTCGCAGAGGAGTTGCTCGCACGTGGTCATCAAGTAAGAGCCATCACCTTTACCCGGCAATACCCGGCCCTGCTCTTCCCCGGACGCACACAGAAGGAGGAAGGCGCGCCGATCGGAACGCCTGCTGTCGAAGCCGAACCTCTGGTGGATTCCATAGGACCGATCTCCTGGTTCCGTACCGCGAAGCGGATCCGTCGTCAAGCACCCGACGTTGTCATTCTTCGCTATTGGATCGGGTTCTTCGCCCCTTGTTATTGGTCTATTGTTCGCTTGGTGAAGCGTGGTCGGCGGCCGAAGGTGATCTACCTGGTCGATAATTTCATTCCACATGAACAACGCCTGGGCGAAACACTTTTGCGACGTCTGGCTTTCCGCGTGGCGGACGGGTGCATGGTACTTTCTTCGGTCGTAGAGGCGCAGGTCCGACAAGCCTATCCCGCGCTTCCGGTGACCTGCTCGCCACATCCCATATACGATCGGTTCGGAGCGGCGATGGACCCGGTCCAGGCGCGAACTGAACTAGGTCTACCGCCAGGGGCACGGGTCCTGCTCTTCTTTGGCTTCATCCGTCCCTACAAAGGGCTGGACCAATTGCTCGAAGCCTTCCCGAAGATCGCTGCTGCTGATCCGGACGTGCATTTGGTAGTGGCCGGTGAATGTTATCATGGCGAAGCCGAACTGCGAGAGCAGGCAAGGACGAGCGGAACCGCCGACCGGATACACCTGCATCTCGGGTACATCGCGAGCGAACGGATCGCGACCTTCTTCAGTGCTTCGGAGGTTTTGGTGCTTCCATACCGCAGCGCTACACAGAGCGGCATCGTGCAGATCGCGCATCATTTCGAACTGCCGTGTATCGTAACCGATGTGGGCGGACTGGCCGAAGTGGTGATCGAAGGACGGACCGGCCATGTGGTGCCCGCAGGGAACAAGGCCGCCTTGGCGGACCGTGTGATCCGCTTTTTGCGAGAGCGGATCGACATGCGACCGGGGCTTCGCGACGCTCGGAAGCGCTACCAATGGAGCACGTTCACCGAGTCCTTTGAGCGTCTCGTCGATCGCGTTAAGTGACCGGCCGCTCATCGTAACCGACCAGAAGCTCGATCGTTGAACGGATCGGCATCGAGCGATCGTTAGATTCACGCCCAGTAAAGCGACCGATGGTACTTATCCCCACACTTCTGGCCCTGTTCGTATCCGCCACCCCAGTGGAAGCTTTGGCCGCAGCGGTGCCGCTGAGTTCGAACCCGGCGCTTAGCGAAGCAGACCTGCTCTACATGGATCTTGGACTGGCGGATGACATGGCGCAAGAGGAGTTCAGCGCGGTTTACAACGCCGTAAAAGACCGAAAGACAGGTGGCCGCATGTTGGCCATCGCGGACATGACCCGGCCCAGCACCGAGCCACGCCTTACCGTGATCGACCTCGACGCACGTGTGGTGGTGATGCGCACCTTGGTCGCGCACGGCCAGGGCACGGGCGACCTGATGGCCGAACACTTCAGCAATAGGGAAGGCTCGCACCAAACGAGTTTGGGCCTCTATCGCGTGGGCGCGCAGATCGTCAGCCCGAAACATGGGCAGGCCTTGCTCCTGCACGGATTGGACCATGGAGTGAACGACCAGGCACTTGCACGCGAGATCATCATGCATGGCGCGGACTATGTGAGCGAAGAGTTCATCGCCGCGCACGGACGGCTGGGGCGCAGCTGGGGCTGTCCGGCCGTGCCGAAGGAGCAGATGACCAACATGGTGCAACTCTTGGGTGACGGAGGGCTGCTCTACGTCCATCATCGTTGAGACACCGTTCGCCGTGATCAGGCAGGTCCGCCGCCACCGACAGACCGCGCTGATCGTTTGTGTCCTTGGCACGGTTGGGTGTTCCCGCCCCACGCCGCCGAAGCCCACAGAGGCGCAACAGGCGCGGACCGTCAACGCGGTCTTCGAATCGGCCGAGAAATACACGGTACGCACCCTGGACACACTGGAGCTGTTCCAATTCCTTGAGGAGCACCCCGAATACCACAACGACTCGGCCTCGATCATCAAGTTCTATAAGCGCCGCGGGGGCCAATACGCGTGGTTCTTGAACGACTCGCTCTCTTCCGCCGCTGGCACGTTCATGAACCTGGTGACCGCCAACGACAGCATGCTGGGCAACGCGTTCGGGCACGACGCCTTGCACCAGCTGGTGGAACGCATTTCTGACCCACTGGACACCATACCCCTGACCGAGACGTTTATCCGGCACGTCGAACTATCGCTCACAGCCCAGTTCTTCCGATTCGGCGATCGCAAGTACAGCGGTCTGATACAGCGGGACCTTCGCGAATTGGAATGGTTCATCCCTCGGAGAAAGAAGGATCTGGACCAACTGATCGATTCGTTGGTGGCCGGCCGCATGGACCTCTCTCCCATTGAACCGCTCCATCCGCAATACGCGCTGTTGAAAGCGCAGCTTTCCGGACTTCACCGCCTCCAATGGATGGATCGTCTCCCGCATCTCGATCTGGGCGAACGGCGCAAGTTGGAGCCCGGTGATGTGGACAGTCTTGTGCTCCCCTTGCGGACACGGCTCGCCCTGTTGGGCGATCTCGCGTGGTCCGACTTGGCACCTGGCGCCCCCCCCTTCGCATTGGACAGCGCTCTGGAGCGAGCGGTGCGACGATTCCAATTGCGCCACGGGTTGCTTTCTGATGGTGTGGTCGGCAAAGGCTTCATCGAACAGATCAACATTCCCATTGCCCAGCGTATCCGCACACTGCTAGTGAACATGGAGCGCTTGCGCTGGGTGCCGGAGCGGCCTTCGCCGAACATGCTCCTCGTGAACATCCCGGAGTTCCGGCTCCATGTGATCGAAGCCGATACGGAGGTCTGGGCCATGGATGTGGTCGTGGGTGCCCAGGCCACGAGCACGTTGATCTTCAGTGATTCCCTTTCCCGGATCGTGTTCAGCCCAACCTGGTCGGTACCTGCGAGCATTGTACGGAACGAGATCCTGCCTGCCCTGCGAATGGACCCGGGTTATCTGGCATCCAAGAACATGACGATCACCGGCGGCAGCAGCACCCTGCCGAGGATCATGCAACAACCCGGTCCCAGCAATGCGCTGGGGCTGGTGAAATTCCTGTTCCCGAACACCTTCAGCATCTATTTCCACGACACACCGAGCAAAGGCGCTTTCGCGCGGGAGAAAAGAGCGCTCAGCCACGGATGCATCCGGTTGAGCGATCCGAAGCGTCTGGCCCAATACCTGTTGCGTAACGACACGACCTGGACATCGGAGAAGATCGACGAGGCGATGCACCGCAGGACCGAGCTCGGTGTCCCCATCCGTCCAAAATTACCGGTGGTGATCGGCTACTTCACCGCCTGGGTGGATGGACTTGGGTATCTCCACTTCCGGGATGATATCTATGGCCACGATGCGAAGCTGGCCGGTGAACTTTTCGTGGAGGTTGTGACGGACACGACGTCACCACGCGAAGAGCTTCCTTAGGAACCGGGCCCACTCACTTCCACCAGAGAAAGCGCCCCCTCTCCGAATATGTGGCGAGCTCTTGTGAAGACGGTACTTTTGGCGCCCTCGCGGTCATGAGCTCTTCACATCGCAACCACCGGCTCAGTTCCGCTGGTCTCCTGGTAGCACTCGGGATCATTTACGGCGACATCGGCACATCACCGCTCTATGTGATGAAGGCCATCATCGGCGATCGGGCGATCGACGAACAGCTGGTTTTGGGCGGCATCAGTTGCGTGTTCTGGACGCTGACGATACAGACCACCTTCAAGTACATTCTGCTCACCCTCCGAGCGGACAACAAAGGGGAAGGCGGCATCTTTTCCCTGTACGCTCTTGTGCGGCGCTATGCGCCTTGGGTGTTCGTTCCCGCCACGATAGGAGCGGCCACGTTGCTGGCCGATGGCATCATCACCCCCCCCATCTCGGTCAGTTCAGCGATCGAAGGTCTGGCCGGTGTGCCGGGGTTGGAAGATATGTTCACCCCTGGTGGAGATCTAACGGTCGGTATCGTTATCGCGATCCTCTCGCTCATTTTCTTCTTCCAGCGCTTTGGGACCAAGGTGGTAGGCAGCACGTTCGGACCGATCATGCTGGTCTGGTTCGCGATGCTGTTCGTGCTCGGCATCGTGCAGGTAGGCCACTACCCCGATGTTCTGCGTGCCCTGAGCCCGCACTACGCCATCGATCTACTGGTGAACTACCCGAGCGGCTTCTGGCTTTTGGGAGCGGTGTTCCTCTGCACTACCGGCGCCGAAGCGCTGTACAGCGATCTGGGGCATTGCGGCCGGAAGAACATCCAGACCAGCTGGATCTTTGTGAAGACCGCGCTCGTGATCAACTATATGGGTCAGGGTGCCTGGTTACTTCACAACGGCACGAGCACCTTGAGCGGTGTCAATCCGTTCTATGCTTTGATGCCGGGCTGGTTCCTGGTGCCAGGTGTCATTGTCGCCACCTTCGCGGCGATCATCGCCAGCCAAGCCCTGATCACTGGCTCGTTCACGTTGATCAGCGAGGCCGTCTCAATGAACTTCTGGCCGCGTGTGGCCATCAAGTTCCCCAGCGACGTGCGCGGGCAGATCTATATCCCCAGTGTGAATTGGTTGCTTTGGGCGGGCTGTGTCGGGATCATGCTGAGCTTCCGCGAAAGCGGTGAGATGGAGGCGATCTACGGCTTCTTCATCTCCCTGGCGATGGCGATGACCACGGTGCTCATGGGGCTTTGGTTGCGATATGTTCGGCGTTGGCCCATAGGGCTCGTCTTTCTGGTGCTCGCGGTCTTCGCCACAGTGGAACTGGCCTATTTCACCGCGAACAGCGTGAAGATCCTGCACCGGCTATCCTTCTTCCTGGTAGTGATCGGACTGGTGAACATGATGTTGATGTGGTACCGGGCCCGCAAACTCACCAACCGTTTTCTCGACTTCAAGCCCCTTACGGACAGTGCCCAAGCCATCATCGACCTGAGCCGCGACCGCGACGTACCAAAATTCGCGACGCATCTGGTCTATCTGACCAAGGCGAACGACGCGCGACATGTGGAACGGAAGGTGCTCGATTCGATCCTGCGCAGAAGGCCGAAACGGGCGGACATCTACTGGTTCGTGCATGTGAACTGGACCGATGAGCCCTATACGATGGACTATCGGGTGAACGAACTGGTGGACGATAAGATCATCCGCGTGGACCTGGACCTGGGATTCCGGGTGCAACCGAGGATCAATATGATCTTCAAGCGCATCGTGCAAGACCTGGCGGAATGCCGCGAACTCGACTTCAGCAGCAAATACGAGAGCCTGAAACGGCACGACTTCGATGCGGATATCCGCTATGTGATCCTGGAGCGCTTCCTGAGCGTGGAGAACGAACTGAACTTCCAGGATGAATGGCTATTGGACACCTACTTCCTAGTGAAGCGCTTCGCCCTGAGCGATCAGAACGCGTTCGGTCTCGACCACACGGACACGGTAGTGGAACATGTGCCTCTGCTCATCGGCGACCCGAAACGGTTGCCGCTCAGAAGGATGGGAGCGTCCATGACGGCGCCGGAAGATTGATGCAGGACTACGGGGCTTCCGCTGGGTCCGGGTGCCGGACGATAAGCCGCATCTCCTCCCCACCGAAGTACCGCACCAAGTAGCGATTGGCCCAGTGTTCCGGGTCCGGGCCGGCATCGAGGATGCGCAAACTCGCAGGCATCCGAGCAGGTGGAGCCAGCACCAATGTGTCACGCCCGGATCGGATGGCAGAGGTGACCATCGCATATCGCCGGTGCATGGCGTCATCGTAGGTCCGAGCCCTGCCAGAGGCGAGATCACTGAGCACGCGCCCCGTATTCCCGGTGAACAGCAGAGCGATGATCGCGGTGAGGATAGCCGCCCGCCTTACCAAGGGCCCTTGTATCCATGCCCATCCCGTGGTGCCGAGAATTTTCCTGTAGCCAAGCGCGATCAGCACCAAATAGGCAGGGAGGAAGTAGAACCAAGCAACGTTCACCGTGCGATGCTGGCCGAGGATTCCGGTGGTCCAATACGGCAGCGCCATGATCACGAACACAACGACCACGGATGCGACCAGCAAATTCCTGCCGAAGGGTACCAACTGTGCAAGGACATTGTACCGGCGATCCACTTCCACCCAAAGAACAGATGCGGACAACAATAAAGGGGAGGCTACCCAAAGCACCATGAAACGGAAAGACTGGAGCGCACCATACCCAAGGGTACGGAGCACTTCACCGCGCTGGGGATAGTTGAGTGCGCGTAGGAAATTGCCCGGAGAAAGGAACATCAGTACACCACAACCCAAGGCGATGAGGAGCAACATGACCGGCACTGCCTCGAGCCTTTGCGAGCGCACCGAACACGTGTAGAGGAAAGTTGCTGTGAACATGATCGCAAGGACCATGTGCAGTTCGCAACTCAAGGCGATGAACACCAGGAGCACCGCAGCAAGCGCGAACAACGGGCGGCGCCAGCGCTTGCCATTGGTCCTGCGGAGGATCATCATGGCGGCACATACGAACAATGAGGCCGCGCAGGGCAACAAGTAGGTAACGGCCCCTGTGTACCAATAGAGGCCTTCGCTCAAGTCCGGTAGGCCGTGAACGAACATCACCACCAGCAAAGCCGCTGCCAAAGAAGTCTCCGATCGCCCGAACGCACCTCGAAAGCCTGCGCGAAGCAAGGCATAGCTGCCCGCGAGCAAAAGAAGCAGGAGCACGACCGGTACGGCGCGATAGACGAGGAGGCCGGACGGCAGGCCGAGCGCCATCGGATGGCAAAGCAAAAGCACGTTCGATGAAAAACGGCCATTGATGTCCCGGTACTCCTGCAGCAGACGGGGCCACAGCGGATATCGTTCGCTCAAAACGGCATAGCTCCAATCATCTCCGAACGGATGCACTTGGATAGCAAGCCACACATACAGCAGAAGCAACCCCAGCACAAACAAGAACCGGATCGGCGCGCGATGCGTGGACGAACGCAAGACCAAAACGCTCGGGATCAAAGTCCGAGCCGCTCGCTTACCCGGTAGGTACTGCGATCGGGATGGTTCCGGGAGACCAGTTCGGCCACGAAGCCAGTGGTGAAGAGTTGCACGCCGATGATCATCGCGACCAAGGCTACATAGAACAAGGCTCTGTCTGCCACCAAAGGTGCGGCATGATGATTCAACACATGGTACAGCTTCTCACCCACGAGCCAGGCGGTTGCTCCAAAGCCGAGCAGGAACATGAGCGTACCCAAGGCGCCGAAGAAGTGCATCGGCTTGCGCCCGAAGCGGAAGACGAACCAGATGGTCATCAGGTCCAGGAACCCATTGATGAAACGGTCCAAGCCGAACTTGGTGCGCCCGAAACGCCGGGGATGGTGCTTCACGACCTTTTCTCCGATCCGCCGGAATCCTTCCTTGTGCGCCATGTACGGGATGTACCGGTGCATCTCTCCATACACTTCGATCGCCTTCACCACTTCACGCCGATAGGCCTTCAGTCCGCAGTTGAAATCATGGAGCATCACCCCGCTCACGCGGCGCGTGGCCCAGTTGAACAGCTTGGTAGGGATGGTTTTGCTCAGCGGATCGTGCCGCTCTCTCTTCCAGCCGCTCACTAGATCGAAGCCCTCCTCCATGATCATCCGGTACAGGTCGGGGATCTCGTCAGGGTCGTCCTGAAGATCGGCGTCCATGGTGATCACCACGCCACCCTGGGCCGCCTTGAAGCCCTCACTGAGCGCCGGGCTCTTGCCATAATTGCGGCCCAAACGGATGCCTTTCACGCGCGCATCGGCCACGGCCGATGCGCGGATCACCTCCCAAGAACCGTCATGGCTCCCGTCGTCCACCAGGATCACTTCATACCGCACCCCCATGGTTCCGAGCACCGCATGCAACTTGGCCACGAGATGCGGCAGCGATCCGGATTCATTGAGCAGGGGGACAACGACGGACAGGTCCATGAGGTGCAAAAGTGCGCATTGCCCGCACGCGGAACGCGGAGGGACCCGCCCATCACCTAGCTAGGCACGCGCAAAGCCTTCATGGGCTACCTTTGGCGCGGGGCAAGTCTCCTACGACCAGCTCCCGCTGAATCCCCCAGGTCCGGAAGGAAGCAAGGGTAAGCGGTCGCAGCGGTGCGATGGGATCAGCTTGCCCCAACTTTTTACACCTACCACAGCGGCGTGAGGGCCGTAATGTGGAGGTTTAGGCACATGGCGCGCGGCGGATACGTACAAGTTGTGCTCGTCACCGGGGGATCCAGTGGCTTGGGAAAGGCGATCTGTGAGCGACTCTCCGCCTTGGGCCATCGCGTGTACGGCACCGGCCGGAACCCCGGCCAAGATCCTTCAGGATACCACTTGGTCGCCATGGACATCAGCGACAGTGCAAGTGTGGACAAAGCCGTGGCGGAGATCCTACAGCGCGAAGGCCGGATCGACGTCGTGGTGAACAACGCCGGGCTAGGGATCCAGGGTGCTGTGGAAGATGTGGACCCGGATATGGCCCTGCGCTTGCTCAACATCAATGTGCT
>Ga0138256_10003201_pt1 | contig 17441 bp, 13 predicted proteins | sample KNB2016incub_MG_FD_105486 | JGI IMG/M metagenome (GOLD analysis project Ga0138256, IMG submission 105486) | Active sludge microbial communities from wastewater in Klosterneuburg, Austria - KNB2014incub_MG | ecosystem: Engineered > WWTP > Activated sludge > Unclassified | place: Austria... | reverse complement strand
GGAGCCCAAGACCAGCGGACCGATACAATTTGAACGGCTCGAACTTGTCGAAGGTGGACCACGTGTTGCCTGCTTCACCCCACAGTGTTGTATAGATCGTGGCCGAAGGATTCAAGGAAACAGGGAAGCGTAACTCGGCCGTGTACTTGCTTATCACGAAGTTGCCCGCAACCGGCGCCAGAGAAAAGTCCGCGTAACCACGAAGCCCGACGATCTCCCTACCGTCCAATTGGAATCCGGAAATGGGAACACCTCCCAAGTAGAAGCGTTCGAAGGGTGCGTTGCCTATGGCGTTGCTATAGCGTCCAAGGAAACCGAAGCCGGCCCGGGTCATGAATACGAGATTATGGCCCGATTTACTGTTCGTGAGTTTGTTGTACCAAACAGTGGTGAGCTTCCATTTGTGGAACTCGGCCCATTTGTACCGTTGGTCCGAGGGTAATTCGGCGTAGTTCCTGTTCGGCTGGAAAGAAGAGAACGGTGGGGTTGCTTTGACACTGAAGCTGATATCGGAGCCGGAGCGCGCGAAGAACGGCTGGTCCACCGAATTGCGTGAGACCTGGAACTGATAGGTCAACACATTGCTGGTACCATTGCTGAACCCGAATGAAGCCCCCGTGCCCCCACCTGTCACGTAATTGTTCAGCGCATAGTTCTGGTAGGCGATCGTCTGCCGAAGAATGAAGTAATCATCCGGCCAAGTGAGGCGCTTGCCCAAGCCGATGGAGGCACCGGTGATCTGCAACGCCTGCCGGAGCGGATTGGCGACCCGACCGTCAGCGGTACTTACGTACTTGTCAACACCGTTCGTTTGCGCGGAATGATAGATCGAGAAACTGAGGGCATTCGGTTTACGGCCACCCAACCAAGGTTCCACGAAGGAGAGGTTGTAGCTCTGGAAGAACCGACCATTCGTCTGTGCACGTAGGTTCAAGGTCTGGCCATCGCCGGCAGGGAGCGGTGACCATGCCGCCTTGTTGAACATGTTTCGCAACGAGAAATTGGTGAACGAAAGTCCAACAGAGAGCACCAATCGACCCGCGCCCCAACCACCGCTCAATTCCAACCTATCGCTCGGCTTTTCCTCTACCGTGTATTCCAGGTCCACCGTACCGGTGCGTGGGTCTTGTATCGGGTTCACGCCCAAAGTTTCCGGATTGAAATAACCCAACTGGCTCAATTCACGCTGTGTACGGATCACATAGCTCCGGTTGAAAAGCTCTCCCGGTTTGGTCCTGATCTCCCGTCGGATCACGTGCTCATTCGTCTTTGTGTTGCCCTTGATGATCACGTTACGGATCCGGTATTGCTTCCCTTCGCGGATCCTGATGTCCAGGTCGATGCTGTCCCCATCCACCAACAATTCCACGGGGTCCGGATAGAAACTCAAGTATCCATCGTCCATGTATAGGGAACTGATGTCGCCACCAGCAGGGTTCATATAGATCCTGCTATCCAGCAATTTCTTGTTGTAGACCTCCCCCTTATTGATGTTCAAGATGCTGGCCAATTCCGCTGATGTGTGCTTGTTGTTCCCTGTGAACGTGATGTTGCGGAAGTGGAACATGGCACCTTCGTATACATTGAGCTTCACCACGATGCGTTTATTCGAAACGAAATAGTTGGTGTCGCTTAATATCGTGGCATTACGGAATCCCTTCTCGTTGTAAACATCGATCAGTCGGGCCTTGTCCGCTTGGTATTCCTTGCTATCGAATTTGCTGCTGGCAAAAGGATTCCACCACCTCTTCTGCTTGGTCTTCTTCATCGCTCTGCGCAAGCGCGAAGTCTTCACTAGTTCATTGCCCTCGATGATCACTTCCTTGATGCGGACCTTCTTCCCCTTCTTCACCACGAAGTTCAATTGAACGCTGTTCGGCAACATGCTGTCCGTGTTCAATTCCACCACGGTCACTTTCGCTTTCAGGAATGCTTTGTCAACGAAATAATGGCGTATCGCATTGCTCGTGGTACTGATCAGCGCATCGTTCACTTGTTGGCCACGTAGCAGATCATGGATCTCATCCAGTTTCTCCCCTTCGTTCTTTGTGATGCCCGTGTATTTCCATCGCGACAATCGTGGTTTCTCAACGACAATGATGTTCAGGAAGATCGTGCGACCACGGATCTCTGCGGCCTCTATGGAGACATCACTGAAGAGCTTTTGCTCCCAGAGGTTCGTTATCGCTTTGGTGATCTTCTCTCCCGGAATAGTGAGTTTGTCACCGACCTGTAGGCCCGTGAACAAGCGAACCGCATTGGCATCCGTGGTCTTGGTACCGCTTACGGTAATGCCTCCTATTTCATACTCCTGTGCAACGGCCGGATCCATGTAGGACTCTTCCGTCTGGGCGGAACCCAAGGCACAAAGTAGAATGGCGATCAAGCCAAGTATTACACGGGTCATCAACGGGGTGTGATCTGTTCACTGACCAGACCGAAACGCCTTTCCCGGTTCTGATAATCCAATACGGCTTGGAACAAATGCTCCTTGCGGAAATCCGGCCAAAGCACCGGTGTAAACCACAATTCCGCGTACGCGATCTGCCAAAGAAGGAAGTTGCTCACGCGCTGTTCACCACTGGTGCGGATCAAGAGTTCAGGATCAGGCATGCCGACCGTGGTAAGATGTTCGGATATGGTGGCATCGGTGATCGTGGCAGGGTCCAATGTTCCTTGTGCAGCCATTGTTGCAAGCTTCCGCGCCATGTTTACAATTTCCCAACGGGCGCTATAGCTCAAGGCCAAGGTTATGGTGATGCGGTCATTGTTCTTGGTGGCCTCAATGGCTTCCTGCAGCGTCTTGCGGCAATTCTCCGGAAGACTATCGATGTCGCCGATGGTATTCAAGCGCACTCCGTTCGTGTGTAGTTCCGCCAACTCGCCGATCACCGTGCGCACCAACAGGTCCATCAAGGCCTCCACTTCGGCGGTCGGGCGCTTCCAATTCTCTGTACTGAAGGCGTAAAGGGTCAAGTATTCCACCCCGATCTCCGTGGCGGCCAACAAGGCCTCCCGAACGGACCGTACGCCGTTGGCATGCCCCATCACGCGATGCTCCCCTTGTTGCTCGGCCCACCGCCCATTACCATCCATGATAATGGCAATATGACGGGGCACACGTTCGGAGCTGATACGCCCGCGCAATTGCTCGGTTATGTCGGTCGCGTTTTCCAAAGGGGTCGCAAAGATCGCAAAAGCCTTGGATCAGCGCCTTTTGCGCATCCAATTATACTGCTCGTCGCAGTCCGAGAAGCGCGTTATGATGTAGGTGATCCCCAAACCGGTGTACTGGTACCAGTCCTTCGTGTTCACATCGCCACGGGCCAAGCCCGCTTTGGAATAGCCTTGATCCGCCAGTGAAGGATCGGCTAGGCTGGCCGCCAAAGGACCGTTTTCGAAGGCCAAGAGATCTTGGTCCACGTAGGTGCCGCCAACATCGTCCAGGTGATCGGTCCACGTTCGTCGAAGGCCCCATTCAAGTTGGAAGTCAAAACGGCCAGCATTCACTTTGAACCCGGCACCAAAAGGAATGCTCATGTGGTCCACAGGGTAAGTATCCGAACTGCCAACGGTTGTGCCTTGACCTTCGGTCCCAAGATCGGCCAAGTTGTACCACGTTCCGTTCAGATAACCCTGCGGGGCTGCATGGAAATAGGCGAGCCCGGCGAACATGAACGGGGTCCAACGCTTGCTGTCCTTGTCCTTGCTCCGGTATTTGCGAAAATTGACCTCGAAAACGGCCGAGAATTCGATGAGTCGCGCCCTGAAACCGAGGTTGCGTATGAGTTGCAAGGTGTCTTTCGAATTCGCGTCAAAGGCTTGCAACATTCCGGTAAGCCCTTGTAAACGGACCGCATATCGATCTGAGAAATTGTAGCGGAAAAGAGCACCGAATGCAGGCTTCGTGTTCTTGGGATAATGCCTCGTGGGGTTCAGGTCGCCGATGTAATAAGCCGCCCCGCCCGTTATGCCCAATTCGCTTACTTGGGCGCGCACACCAGCAGATGCGACGATCAGTAGACACGTGATGAAAAGGCGAACCATCGGTTCAGGAACGTGGGATCGGATGGATCGGTACATGGAGGCTGCAAAGACGTGCTTCGCCGCGAAGGTAATCCGTGTCCAAGAAATTCTAACTCCCTGACCTTCCGGTTCTTCACACTATGGCCTGAACATCGAAGAACGGACATCGAGCCCCCAGCTCAGCTTGGCACGCAGGGTATCCAGAAAGTTAGTGCCCTCCAATTGGACCATCTTCACCGTGAAGTCCGCCCGTTGAATGGTTATCAAGCTTTGCCCGTCGATACTGGAGCTGCGCGAGTCCAAGTTCATCAAACAGCGATCCGCTCGGGCTTCCAGCTGGAGCCGGATCGTGTAATGGTCGGGCACCACGAAAGGACGTACGTTCAAGTTGTGCGGACAGATCGGGTTGATCACCAAGGCATCGCTCGTGGGATCCAATACGGGGCCGCCACAGCTCAACGAGTAGGCAGTTGAACCAGTGGGCGTGGCAATGATCAAACCATCGGCCCAATACGTGTTCAGGAAGTCCGTGCCCAAATGAACATGTACAGCGATCATGCTGGAACTGTCGCGCTTGTGTATGCTCACTTCATTCAATGCGAAGTTCTGTTGGCCCAAAATTTCTTCGTGATCGATCACTTGCAACAGAGAGCGGTCCTGCAACGAGTAGTGCCCGTGCTTGATCGCAAGTAGCGCGGTGTCCAAATTGTCGGACCGCACGTTGGACAGGAAACCAAGGCGGCCCAAGTTGATGCCCAATACCGGTATTTCTGTTCTTCCTACAAGGGCCACAGTGTCCAGCAAAGTGCCATCGCCGCCAAGGCTTACGCAAAGTTCCAGCTCCTGTTCGCCGAGTGGGCCATCTTCCAACACCGGCCATTTCAGGGTCTTGCCCATCTCGGCCAGCCATTGGGCCAGGCTTGCAGTCAGCAACGGGACCAGCCCATGGGCCGACATTTGTTCCAAGGTGCGCATCACAACTGGGGCTACCCCAGCCTCCATTGCCCTACCGTTCACTGCTATGCGCATATGCTCAAAATGGTTGTGTGAAATGTAGGAAGAATCCGTGTTCGCCCAATGCGTTGAAGGTGTATTCGCCACGTACTACTTGGTCGTAGCTCGTGACCAGGTCCAGGCCGACCCCGCTGCCATTGATCCATCGGTTGGCCAGAAAATTCACATCGGCGTAGCGGTTGTCCCAAACCCTGCCCACATCAGAGAAGAAGTTCAGGTACAGGGCGAAGTACAACGTCCGGAAGGCCTCCAGTGGCATCAATTCCATTCGCAAATAGCGCGGCTTGAAGAGTTGGAACACCACGTTCGCACGACCCAAGGTGTAGTGCGCGCCGTCGATGACATAGTACTCGTAACCCCGCACATAATTCCGGTATCCCAAGCCCTCTTGTGCGTAATAGGAGGGTACGCCAACGGTGAATTTCCCATGCAAGGCCAACGCAAGGGTCCATTTATCATGCACCTTCCACCAGTGCTTCGTGGTGCCGTAGACCGTGGTGATGTCCGGTGCGGCCTTGCTCAACAGACCGATCCCGATCTGGTCGATCCGCAGCTCTTGGTATTGACCGGTACGCGTGAATACTCTTGAGTCACGCTTGTCATGCACCACAGAATAGCCCAGTGAGATAAAGTGGGAATCGGTGCTGCTGCCATTGAAGTAATCGCGCGCAACTTGAACGATGGTATCGGCCACCTCGGCTTGGGTATATTTCGCTCGGAAGTAGTGACGTACATCATGGCTGCGGCGAAGAATGACTTCCATGTCGGCCTTCCATTGGTCGCGGTTGCTGCCATTGTCGTTGCGGAGCAGGATGCGCTTGTTGTCCACTGTACCCGCAGTGATCTCCGCTTGCTCATCGTAGCTCACGCCCACGTTGAATCCCCAGCGCTGGCGTTGATCCAAATTGGGCACTCTGTACCGTGCGCCGAACTGTTTGGTGTACCCGAACTGCGCAAGCACATACCCCGTTTCATTCCGGCCACGCATGTTGTACCGGTAGAGGTAGGCTCCGTAGTTCACACGGGAAAAGTCCTTTGTTAGCCACCACGTATTGAAGTTGGGGTCGGCCAGGTCGAAGATGATCGACGGCCAGAGATACCAACGTTCGTTCACCACCACTTCAACAGTGACCTCGTAGCGCCCCGTGTAGAAAGGTAGAACGCTCACCGTGTTGAAGAGCCCGGTGTTCATCAGGTTCTGACGGCTTCGTTCGAAACGTTCGTACATTTCTTCGGAGGAAACCGTATCCCCTTCAGCACAAACCAATTCGCGAATGATGATCCGCTCCTTGGTCACCCTGTTGCCCTTAAGCGTGATCGAATTGATGCGGATGCGGGGCTCCTCTGCTTGTGAAAGTGACCTGCCCGGAAGCAGGACCAAAAGGAGTAGAACCCCGATGGTCAGAACGGCCGAACCGTAAAATGTTGAACGGGCTATCAGCCGTCCGAATTCCTGCAGTGAACTGTTCTGAGCTCCATTCATCCAAGGCCGATCAAGCAACCGAACACAACCACGGACCATGGCCACGGTTCACAGGTTGATGAACTTCATCAGTTCCTCATACCGTTCGCGCATATCATCATGGAAACGGGAGCCTTGGTATGTGCTGTTCACCTGGATCTCATACCGTTCGAAACTTTGGAGGATGTCACTGATGTCCTCCCTGTTGATCTTCAAAGTGATCTCAACACGCGAGGTGTCCGGTAGGGCGTGACTATGTACACTGAGCACCTTGGCCCCATTCCCCTCTACGATCCGTGCAAGTTGTTCCAAGCTGTAGTCGATCACGTTCATCTCCAGCACTACGATGCTACCGGGCTCATGGATGTTCGTGACTTCGGTCAACCGTTTCAGCGCCTCGTGCTCCGTGATCGCACCAACGTATTGGCCCATCTCATCCACCACAGGCAAAACGGTCAAGCCACGTTCGCTGAACAGTTTCATCACCTCATAGATATGCTGGCCATTACGTATGAAGGGGATCTCCACCTGCTCCATAACACTGGCTACCGAACCGTGCGGATCATTCCGGTCGATCAGGTCCTGGTCCTTCACCATGCCCACCAAGCGCCCGTTGTCCACTACCGGCAAATGGCCCACCTTGAACTCTTCCATCCAGTCCAACGCACGGCCCACGTCGTCCTTGGGGCGTAGTGGAGGTATGTCCTGCGTAATTAGATCGATGGCATGCATGCTCTTCGGGTTATCGCTGGGGTGGCACCCGTACTTTTGGGCACCCTACGGATGGGACAAAGTAAGTGAACACGGCATGACCCGGCTCAGCGTGAATATCAACAAGCTCGCCACCTTGCGCAATGCGCGAGGTGCGAACAACCCGGATGTGGTGAGAATGGCTTTGGATATTGAGCGGTTCGGGGCACAAGGGATCACAGTACATCCGAGACCCGACGAACGCCATATCCGCCGATCTGATGTGCGTGGATTGGCCAAGGTGCTCACCACCGAGTTCAACATCGAAGGGTATCCGGACACCGAGTTCATTGCTCTGGTGTTGGAGGTAAGGCCCGGCCAAGTGACCTTGGTACCCGACCCGCCGGGTGTGCTCACAAGCAACGCAGGTTGGGATGCGCGCACGCAACAAACGTTCCTTAAGGACGTGGTGGCCCGGTTCAAAAGTGAAGGGATACGGACTTCGTTATTCATGGGTACGGATCCTGAACAGATCGGCTTTGCTGCCGATACCGGTACCGAGCGCATTGAACTCTACACCGAACCCTTCGCACAACATTTCCCCATTGATCGTGCGGCCGGAGTAGCTCCGTTCGCGCAAGCTGCGCTCCGGGCCGCTGAATTCGGTTTGGGATTGAACGCTGGACATGATCTGGACCGGGAGAACCTGGCCTACTTCAACCAAAACGTTCCTGGTTTGCTCGAAGTATCCATCGGACATGCACTGATCTGCGATGCCCTCACGTTCGGATTGGAGAATACCGTTCAACTCTATTTGCGTTGTCTGCGAGAAGATGAATAGGAATGTGCTTCCGCAGTACTGTGGAGTGAGGAGAATGAAGGGAATGTGGAAATTGCCAATGCGCGAGATCGGAAATTGGAATTTCATTCTCATAATTTCCTCATTCCTTTAATTTCCACATTTTCTGATGACCGTTCCACTTCACTATCGCCGCCTCGGCCCGCAAGGTGCCAAACCGCTGATCCTGCTGCACGGACTTTTCGGGAGTTCCGATAATCTGGGAAGCGTAGCGAAAGAACTTGCTGAACCATCGGTGCCCAATGTGGAACCTTTCGATGTGACCCTCGTGGACCTTCGTGAACATGGGCGTTCGCCTCACACCGAGGGGACATCTTATCCGATCATGGCGGCCGATGTACATGCCTTGGTGTTGACGCTCGGGTTGAAGGATATTTTCATGGTCGGCCATAGCATGGGCGGTAAAGTGGCCATGGTCTTCGCCCAACAATGGCCACAGCTATTGCAACATCTGGTGGTCATCGACATCAGTCCGCGTGAGCATGAGAACGATCACGCACATATCATCGACGCGTTGATCTCGGCAGACATCGCGCCGGGGCGTACGCGTAAGGACGTTGAGACGCAATTGGCTGGAACGATAAAGGAACCCGGCGTGGTGCAGTTCTTGATGAAGAGCTTGTATTGGAGAACCGAAGACCAATTCGGATGGCGTGTGAACGCCCCATTGCTGAAACGGGACCTGCCCGCGATCTTGGCTGCGATCGGTCCGGGAACAGTGCGGGTTCCGACACTCTTCATTCGTGGCGGTGCCAGCGATTACATCCAACGCGAAGACCTGCCAGCGATCAAAGAACAATTCCCGAACAGCACCGTTGAGACGATTCCCTATGCAGGCCACTGGGTGCATGCCCAAGCACCAGAAGAAGTAGTGACTATGATCCGTAAGTTGAGATGAGCTTCAGGAGCATGCGCAACCTCATGACAGTATTGGTCTGGTCCATGTGCGGGCTTTCCTTCTGCCAGACCTCGGAGTATTTCGGTGGAATGGACCTTCATGACGGGATCTACTTGCGTTTCAGCGACTTCAAGTACAATACACCAAGCGTACCCTTGGAACAACTACGGGATGCCCAGGGCCTCACCGTTCCGGACATCCGACAAGCACGCGGCAAGCTCCAGTGGCAACCGGATTCCGGTGAACAACGCACCGTTGATCTTCAGCGGATCTGGGGCTTTTGTCAGAATGATGTGGTGTATATCGCGGGTGGGAACGGCTTTTTCCGGATCGGGCTCATGGGCAGCATTTCGCACATGGTGGTGGAACAGACCTACCGTGACTGGAACCCGTACATGAGCAGCTACGGCCAACCCTATGGAAGTACCACGAGGACCGTTCTTGTGCAACAACTGCTCGATATGGAAACGGGGAATTACCTGCCGTTCAATGCCAGCGGAATGGATCAGGTCTTGCAGCACGATCCCGTGCTTCTGGAGGAATTCCGGGCACTGCCTAAGAAGGGTCGCAACAGGGACGAAGCATTGTTCCGTTTCATGCGACTCTACAATGACCGGCATCCGTTGTTCTTTCCGGCACACTAATTGGCATCGTCCGGTGGTGTGTTAGTGGCCGTTCCACGTTCCGTCCGCTCCCGCCGTGGAACGATCCACTACTTTCGGCAACCCAACGAATTGTTCATCCATGTTCGCACGTCCCCGGTCCTTCCTGTTGTTCGCCTCGATCGCCGTTGCCACGGGCGGTTTTGCACAAGCCCAAAAGCCACAATACATCCCTGCATTGGTGGGCTTTTATAACATTGAGAACTTGTTCGATACTATTGACACCCCCGACGTTAACGACGAGGAGTTCACGCCCAATGGCAGCAAGCTCTGGAACGGTGAGCGTTACTTCCGCAAGCTGGACCAGAATGCCAAGGTGATCTCCGAAATGGGGAAGGAGCTGCATCCGCAGGGTTTGGCGATCCTTGGACTGAGCGAGGTGGAGAACCGCGCCGTTGTAGAGGACCTGGTCGCCACGGATGCATTGAATGGACGCGGATACAAGATCGTCCACGATGAATCACACGACCGTCGCGGGATCGATGTTGCGCTGGTGTACAACCCTGCCTTGTACAGCGTTTATGCGCACAAGTCCTATCGCGTCCACATGGCCGATACGTCCTTCCGAACACGAGATCAGTTGCTGGTGAGCGGCCTGCTCGATGGCGATACCACCCACGTGATCGTGTGCCACTGGCCCTCGCGTCGTGGTGGCGAAAAGCGCAGCGAACCGAACCGGAAAGCGGCTGCGGAATTGGCTCGGCACATCGTGGATTCTTTGCTCGCGCGAAATGCCCAAGCCCACATCATGGTCATGGGCGATCTTAACGATGACCCTTCGAACCCAAGTGTTGCCCGCTTCCTCAATTCAACAGGCGACAAGAAAAAGGCAACTGGTAAAGTGCTGTACAATGCCATGTACGACCCGTTCATGAAAGGCATTGGAACACTTGCTTGGCGCGATTCCTGGAATCTGTTCGATCAGATCATCCTTTCACCCGGTCTCCTGAATGGAACCGGTGGCAAGTACAAGTACTACGGCGCGCGGATCTTCAACGAATCCTACCTGCGTCAACGCGACGGTGCGTTTGAGGGCTACCCCTATCGCACCTTCGTTGGTGATTCCTACAACGAGGGTGGTTACAGTGACCACTTCCCCGTATTCGTTATCTTGGTGAAGGAGCTACAATAGGGAAGGCCTTCTGCAACCGGAAGACTTCTGGCTTTGCAATGTCTTTCGAAGACACAGTGACCTGCAACGTCTTCAATGCTATCGTGCAGGGTGCGGCTGATGTCGGATCAACGAATGGAATTGATCAGTTCCTTGGTCAATGGTCCTCAGATCCGGTACGCAAGATCCCAAGTAAGATCCTGTTATATCCACGGTCAAGAACAAGAACGCCCTGTGCCGTTAAGCACAGGGCGTTCAGCTTTGGAAATATTCTTCCTTAGTGTTGGACCGACACTTGCGTGCTCCAAACTGCGCTGGAATTCCGCAAAGTGATCACGTACATCCCGTTGTTCAAACCACTTACGTCGATCGTACTACGGTCGCTTGTAGCAACATCGGAAAGCACCAAGCGACCAGTTGCATCGGTCAAGCTGTATTCGGTACGACCGTTCAAGTTGCCGAGGTCCATGGTAAGGGTGTTGTTCGCAGGATTCGGGAATACGTTCACAACCGAACCGCTGATCTCGTTCAAGCCGGTGGCCATGTTCACGTCGTTGGCATCACGTGGTTGGATCCCGAAGAGACCGAACGAGTACGATATGACCCCGGTCACATCGAACACCTGTCCCAATTGTGGGTCAGGCGTTGTGGTGTAGATCTCTTTCCCGATCCAACCGAACCCGCTTCCATCATCAGCCTTCCATTTGCCGAAGTTCGCACCACCCGGTACTTCCGTGCAGGTGGCGTTCAGGACTTGTACCAATACGCCTTCCAAAGCCTCCTCACTTACCTCACCCGTATTGATCACAAGTGCCGCAGGAAGTGGCTGGCCACTAGACGCAACTGCGAAGTTGGTAATGCCAGTAAGTTCGGTAAGGTTATTGAACTCTGTTACAGTAGCGGTCAGGGTCACGGAATCACCAACTGAAGGCAAGCTGAAGTTGTCATAGACAAGGATACCCTGCCATGGACCGCTTGCGTTCTGGATGTAATAGGCATCTGCGTACGAGGCCGTTACGATCCCGCCGGTGTTCACTGTCTGCCCATTCAAAGGCGAATCCCCGTTCGGCAGGGTGGTGAATTGGATGTCGTAGATGCTGGCGTTCGGAATTGCGCCACTTTCGGTGATGGTAACATCATCGATCATAATGTGATCCGGAGCGGTGGTGCTAACAACTGAAAAGATGAATTCTGCATCTGGGGCATCCATTCCAGCAGAAACGCTCAAGTTAACCTCAGTCCACTCCCCCGTAGCAGTGGTGTAGCTGGAATAGGGCGCGTAGCCGGAAGATGTTCCCGGACGGTTGTCATATAGGCCAACACGTACCTGGCCGGTACCGCGAACCCAAAAATTGAACGTGTACGTGGTGTTCGCTGTGACCGTAACAGCTTGGGTTGTAAAACGCTTGTGCGAAGTAGTGGAGTTGACCAACTGCACGGCATATTCACCGCTATGGAAATTTGTGGTTTGTAGCACACCGCTCATGGCGATGCTGCTCTTTGCCCCGAACCAGCCATCGGGCAGGTCGTTCGTCCAGGTTTCGAAGCCGCTTTGCACTATTTGACCTTGCGCCGTAAAGGCAAGTGCGAGTGATGCGAGGAGTATCGTTCTTTTCATCTGCATTGTGTTTTTGTTGTCGTTTCTATTTTAAGGGGTCACTGTATAGTGACGTCATCAATACGGTAAGGAGTGGTCTGGTTGGGCACTCCTGCACTGCCACTGCCGATGTATTTGAAACCGATGCGGAAGTTGTCACCGGCCGTTAGGAAAGGATTGAGGCCGATGGGGCTGGATGGTATCCATGTGCCGACCGCCGTTCCATTCGTCGCCAACGTAGCACCAGTTACGGGGGTCCATGTCGCGCTGGAAACGTCACCGCCATCATTCAAATTAATGTCCGTGGTCACCAGCACCGATAAGCCATCGTGCTGCCAAGCGCTTCCAAGTGCCGACTTGAAATTGAGCGCCATGCCAGGTGTGTATCCAATGGGAGTGGTGATCAACCACGTTTCAACGGCGCCATCAAAACTTGAAGGCTTAGCTTCAGCATAGGAATCGGGACCGGAAACTCCGCCTTTCCATTTGCGTGTACCTAAGGTGAACGTGTTCAGCCAACATTCCAAAGTCAGATCTGTGTTGTTCACCGCTAAATTGAAAGATTCGTTCAGAGATGCCTCCGGCAAACAGCCTGATTCACCACAGCGAGGACCTGTTAATTGAACACCGCTAATGCTCTGGGCGCCGAGTTGGATATTCATCCCGAAGATCCCGACCGAGGCAACGATGGAGCCTTTTCCGACCGGAAGGGTATCTGCAGCATAGTTCGAATAGGGACTATTCCGGATAACAACCTGATTCCCTACACAGTCTTCCAAATGCCGATCCACGGACGAAGTGCCACCCGGAGTGGACCACGTGGTAACGCCGGCCTCGGCTGCAACGAACTGTACGTTTTCCAATCTGATCAACGTGCTTTGCCATGCTCCGATATTAGCTGTGAGATCGGGGATCGTGGTTACACGGGGTTGGACATACCGTTGCGTAGCCTGCTTAACGATGTTGTTGTCCACATCAACGTTGGTCAACTGCATCAAGTTGTTGTAGGGTTCAAGTACGATGCCAGGCAGGTAGATCCGGATGCTGTCACCAATGTAAAGACCACCGCTATTGATCAACCGTAACGTTATGCCACCTGTTGCATCTTGGACGGTGACATTCTTGTAGAAATTACCGTCCGTTTCGTCCGTAGTAACCGTGGCAAATACACTTTTCGGTTCCTCGAATGTGATCGATGTCCCGAGATACATTGCCTTCAGGTCAGCTATAGTAAGGATATCACCCGAAGGCAATGTCCTCACCGGTGGAGCATCGTATTCCTTCTTGCAAGCCACCACGGTTACCATTGCGGCAATACCAAGAAGTACCATACGGATGTTCATCTTATTCATCGAGGCTTTTGTCATTAGAAGCTGAATGTGAGCATAGCAAAGTAGTTACGCCCGTATAGGTAGTTGTACTTGGGTGGGAATTTGTTCACTTCGGTGCGGTCGTAACGCAGCTGTTCGAAGCCGCCGATCCGGAAATCCTGATTGTCCAGTATGTTGCTTACCGATAGGTTGATCGCGATCCGATACCCTTTCACAAGCCATGATTTTCCAGCGAATGCATCCAACGTGAAATTGTCCTTGAGCTTTTCCTGTGCAAGAAGCTGGCCAACTTGGGGGTCGCTCTCCACGTAGGACCCGATCGCTTCCTGGGTACGGCGGTCGGGATTGGGGTCCAAGTACATGTTACCGAAGTAGTTACCGTTCACCCCTATGAACCAATACTTGGGTGAGTTGTAGCGCAGTCCCAAGGAGGCAGCGGTCTGTGGTGAACCACCTACGCGGTAGTTCTCCCAATACACTGTGCGTTCACTGGCGAATACTTCTGCGCTGTTGTTGCGGGTGATCGTGGCTTTTGGTCTTGAAGAATAGCGATGGTCGCCACCGGCATATACCGCTGTCAATTGCCAAGTACTGGAGAGGTTTGCTTCCAATCCCAGTTCCACACCCATGTTCACTTGGTCCACCCCGGACATACTGTAGTTCACAATGGTGAGGGCGTCGTCATTGTAGTAGTAACGGGACCAAACCTGGTTCTTCAACTTGGTGTAGTAGAAGGTAGCTCGTCCCTTCAATTTGGTGAACCGGACCACGTACCCGATGTCGCCGGAATAGATGGTCTCATTGCTTAGCCCGGGGATCGTCTCAGGCCGTGTCCGGGCACTTAGGAAAGCGTTGTTGGAGGTCGGCGGGCGTGTCAACAAAGCGGCGTTAACAGCAATGAAATTACGGCCTGTGACCTTATAGATACCCCCGGCCTTCACGCCAAAGTTGAAGAAGTCATTGGATGGACCCTTTCCTTCAGAATTATCGGGGAAGCGACCATTTTGCACCTTCCCAACCCGCCAAAAGGACGTTTGCGCGAGCTGTATGCCGGTGTACACTTCAACCTTGTTCCACTTCTTTTCATACTGCCCGAATAGGTTGACCAACCGGGTGTTGATGTCGTAGTCCCAGCCGAATACGTCCCCTTCGCGAACGATCTTGTTCGGCCGTGCAAGGTCATTCTGTGAGATCAATGTGTCATTGAAATCCCGATCGGCGAATTGATCGATGTCCACCCAGAAGTCTCCACCTAGCAGATCATCGATCGTTTTGAAATAGTGGGTCTTCTGGTGGTTGAAACTTCCACCCAACGTAAGGTGCTGGTCATTCTTCAATTCCCTGCTGTACACACTGTTCACACCAACACGTGATGGGTCGGCCCGCTGCTCTTCAATGATGTACTTGCTCCGATTGCCGGTAACCGTATTTCCCTCGACCCCATCCGCATTTTCCACGGAATAGAGGTTCTTCCCATTTGCGAAATAGAGTTGTTCCCAATTGATCTGTTGTACGTTCTGGTCCGTGCTCCAATCGGTTGTCTGTTGGGCCGCCAATTCTGGATCGAATGTGGCATTGTAGCTTGGCAGGTAGCGGTAATAATCCGGACGGGGATCTTTTGCATCGAACCAGTTCATCCCGGAGGAGCCGTCCCTACCGAAGGTGTAGATCAGCGAGGTGGTCCACTTGGTGCTGTCGTTCGGTGCGTATATGTGGCTGGCCATGAACAACGGCTTGTGGTCGAAGGTCATGCGGGCGTTGCGCTTTTTCCCATTCTGCCAACCCCAATTCGGGTTATAATAATTGGTTCCGGCAAGGTCGTATGCTTCTTGGATCGCGATCCCCGCCCGACCTTGAACTATAGGTGCTCCCAAAGCCGAAAAACTGAACGTGTTCTTCGTATTGATCTTGTGTTCCGCTGCGAAGAAGTAGGCATAGGCGTTGTATGAGGTGCCAGGTACATACCCTTCCTCTGCCCAACGTCTTGAGCCCGAAAAACTGAGCGACCAGCCGTTCTTCATCATTCCGGTGCTGCCCGTGATCATCAACCGGTTCCGGTAGGCCCTATTAGCGGAAGCATACGAAATGCGGATCCCTTTGCGCATATCGCTGGCTCGGGCATTGATATCCGAGGAACCACCGATGCCACCGAAATTATTCCGGGTAGCACCTATCCCCGTGTGGACTTGTGCATATCGGGTCACATCGTTCAACCCACCCCATAGGGACCACGATGCCCACCCTGTTTCCAAGTCGTTCATGAGCACTCCGTTCATGGTCACCAAGGTGTTCTCCGAATCGTAACCGCGGATCCTGAACCGAGCAGCGCCAAAAGTGAAACCGGCTGTGGCCGTGAAAATGTCACGGGAAGATTGTAGAATGCCGGAAACGTTCTGGGAACCCAGTTCGTTGTCCAGGTCATCCGCAGTGATACTGACCACCGGGACATCGGCATTCAGGATCTGAACAGAGTCGGGTGGGAGCGTGACGATCGTCGTGTCCGATTGGGCAAATGCCCCTGCGGTAACCAATATGAGAACAAGGGTTAGGATTCTGGTCATGCGCGCAAGGCTTAGCGACAAGGGCACGGAACAGGGGACCCCGCGCTCTTCGGACCTCTGGTCCTTGGGTTTTTAAGGTGCATCTACCAAGCAACGATTGTTGGACCCGATCCGTCAATTACAACGCATTACTCGACATTGCCGGGCAAATGTAATCCGCTTGTGGTGTTGTCCAAGTTCCTCAAATGGTTATTTGATGGTTAAGCTTTTACTCATACTGGAACATTGCCGTATACATGACTTCATGGTCGTTGTTAAGTCTTGCATTTCAGTAGGTTCCGTGTTACTTTTGTTGCTTGCCTCAGGTAGGCTCTTACAACTCGTCCAGCCAGCTGGAAGCGCATGAACAAAATGCCCCAGAAGTATAGGTTTCCCACGATCTTAGTGGCTTTGCTGTTGACATGGACGGCACCTGTCGCTCGCGGGGACCATTATTCCGGTGCCAGCATTACCTACGAATGCATTGGAGGAAACTTCTTCAACGTCACCTTGGATCTTTTCTTGGATTGCTCCGGCACTGCGCTTACTCCACAGAGCTTGAATTTTGCCAATGATTGTGGTGTGGTCTTCAGCATACCGAACGTACCGTTAGTACTTTCTGAAGAAGTTTCGCAGCTCTGTCCGTCATCATTGGCCAATAGCACCTGCAATGGTGGGGTGTTGCAAGGGATCAACCATTTCCAATTGCAATCAACGGTCTTCCTTTCGCCATGTAATGATTGGACCATCAGTTGGAATATCTGCTGTAGGAACACCACGGTGAATTTGACCGCAACACCTGGCTTGTACGCTGAGGCCACCGTGAACAACGCCGGTGGTGCATGTGATCGCTCCCCCGTGATCGCGGATAACTCGATCCCTTTTGTATGTGTTAACGACCCCGTACTGTACAATCCCGGCATTTCCGACCCCGATGGGAATACCATGTCGTTCCAGTTCATCAGTGCACGTAACTTCACCGGAAGCCCGGCCAATGTGGGTTACCAGACCCCAACGTATACTGCCGCTGCCCCGATCCCGGGAGTGACCTTGGACCCAGTAACGGGCCAAATTTCCTTTACCCCCACCGTGACCGGCAACTATGTTGTGGTCATACAAGTGACAACCTACAATGCTATGGGCGTGGCCATAGGAACGATCATGAGGGATTTCATGTTCGTAGTTGTCAATTGTATGGGTGAACCACCGGTGACCACAGGATTGACGAACAATACGGGTGGGTTTATCGTG
>Ga0138256_10003200_pt1 | contig 17447 bp, 10 predicted proteins | sample KNB2016incub_MG_FD_105486 | JGI IMG/M metagenome (GOLD analysis project Ga0138256, IMG submission 105486) | Active sludge microbial communities from wastewater in Klosterneuburg, Austria - KNB2014incub_MG | ecosystem: Engineered > WWTP > Activated sludge > Unclassified | place: Austria... | reverse complement strand
GCCAGCAGGTTACTGGACGCACGTGACACACTCAAGCAGCCCGGCCGACGATCACGCCTTCGAGCCGGAACGCCGCACCCGCTCGATGGCCCAGAACACCGCCTCGGGCGTGGCTGGCGATGCCAGCTCGACCACGCCCGCCGCCCCAGCGCCGAACGCGGCGACCGCGTCGCGCAGCGCTTCGCGTGCGCTGATCGCGAGCATGAACGGTGGCTCACCCACCGCCTTGCTGCCGTACACCACGTCCGGCTCGCTCGCGCGCCCGAGCAGCGCCACGTTGAAGATCGGCGGACACTCACCCAGCCCGGGCAGCTTGTAGGTCGAGGCGTTTTCGGTGGCCAGGCGCCCGTCGGCGTTCCACACCAGCTCTTCGAGCGTGAGCCAGCCCAGGCCCTGGACGAAGCCGCCCTCGATCTGCCCCCGGTCGACCAACGGCGAGAGCGAGTCCCCCACGTCGTGCAAGATGTCGACGCGGCGGACGGAGTACATCCCGGTGAAGCCGTCGACCTCGACCTCGGTGGCCGCGGCGCCGTAGGCGAAATAGTGGAACGGCTTGCCTGTGCCCGTGACCTTGTCGAACTGGATGCCCGGGGTCCGGTAGTACCCGGTGGCCAGGAGCGGCACCCGCTGGAAGTACGCCTGGTGGGCCACGTGCGAGAACGTGAGCGCGCGTTCGGGGCGGGACCGCGCAAACACACGCCCCTCGTCGAACACCAGCTCGTCTGGCGCCGCGCCCAGCTCCGGGGCGGCCACCTCGGCGAGCCGCGTGCGCAGGGTCTCGCACGCGACCTTCAGCGCGGCGCCGTTCAGATCGGCACCGCTCGAAGCCGCGGTCGCCGAGGTGTTCGGCACCTTGTCGGTCTGCGTCGGCATCATGCGCACCGCAGCCATCGGCACCCCCAGCGTGTGCGCGGCCACCTGCAGCATCTTGGTGTGGAGCCCCTGGCCCATCTCGGTGCCGCCGTGGTTCACCTGCACGCTGCCGTCGGCGTAAACCAGCACCAGCGCGCCCCCTTGGTTGAAGAACGCCGTGGTGAACGAGATCCCGAACTTCACCGGGGTGATGGCCAGGCCGCGCTTGGCGTGGGGTGCACGCGAGTTGTGCTCGGCGATCTGTCGCCGGCGCTCGAAGTAGTCGCACGAGGCCGTCAGCTCGCCCCAGATCCGCGGCATGCGGTCCGGGTCGCGCACCACCTGCCCGTACGGTGTGCAGTCGCCCTCGCGGTAGAAATTGCGCTCCCGCACCTGGTGCGGCTCGGTGCCCAGGGTGCGCGCCACGCGATCGACGATCTCTTCGATCAGGATCATGCCCTGGGGCCCGCCGAAGCCGCGAAAAGCGGTCATGCTGGTCTTGTGCGTGCGCACCACGCGGCCCACCAGCTCGACGTCGCGGATGCGGTAGGCGTTGTCGGAGTGGAACAGCGCGCGATAGAGGATGGGCTCCGACAGATCCAGGCACCACCCGCCGTCGGCGAACAGCTGCATGCGCAGCGCCAGCAGCGTGCCTTGGGCGTCGAACCCGACCTCGAAGCGACCCAAGACCGGGTGGCGCTTGCCGGTCAGGGTGGTGTCGTGCGCACGGCTCAGGCGCACGCGCGTCGGCCGGCCCGTCAGGCGCGCGCCCAGGGCTGCCACCGCCGCCCAGGCGTTGGCCTGGACCTCCTTCCCACCGAACGCGCCGCCCATCCGCAGGCACTGCACGGTGACGTCGTGTTTGCGAAGCCCCAGCACGCGCGCCACGATCTCTTGCGTCTCGGAAGGATGCTGGGTCGACGAATGCACGAACACTCGGCCTTGTTCGTCGAGGTGGGCGATGGCCGACTGGGTCTCGAGATAGAAGTGTTCTTGCCCACCCACGAACAGCTCGCCGGTGAGCCGATGCGGCGCGCGCTCGAGACCAGCCGCGGCGTCCCCGCGCGAGAGCCGCAGCGGGTCGGTCAGGAATTCCCCCGCGGCGATCGCCGCCTCGAGGTCGAGGGTAGCCGGAAGCGGCTGGTAGTCCACGCGGACCGCCGCGGCCCCGCGCCGGGCGGACTCTTCGCTCTCGGCCAGGACCCAGGCCACCGCCTGGCCGTGGAACATGACCTCCGAAGGGAACAGGGGCTCGTCCGGTCGGGCGGGGCCGATCTGGTTCTCTCCGGGCACGTCTGCCGGACCGAGCACTCGGACCACGCCCGGTTCGGCGAGCGCTGCGCTCGGGTCCAGAGCCACCACGCGCGCGTGCGCGTGGGGCGCCGTCACCGGATGGGCGTGAAGCAGCCCTGGGAAGCGCCCGGCCAGGTCGTCGGTGTAGAGCGCCGAGCCCGTCACGTGATCGAACGCGCTCTCGTGAGCGATGGGTTTGCCCAGAGAGGTCACGCGGCACCTCCCGAGGTGTCTGCCCAGAGCTTCTCGAGCAGACGCACGATCAGGGTCGAGCGATAGTCTGCGCTGCCGCGGTGATCGCCGATCGGGGAAAACGCGCGCGCCAAGAGCGGCAGCGTGTGCTTCACCAGCTCGTGGCTCCACACCTGCCCGACCATGAACGCCTCGGCATCGCGGGCCCGCGCCGGCGTCGGCGCGACGCCGCCATACGCCAAGCGGGCCGCGCTGATCTTGCCGGCGCCGTCCACCCTCAGGGAGTAGCCCGCAGCCACCGTGCTGATGTCGTCGAGCACGCGCTTGCTGACCTTGTAGAAGCGCTGCACGTTCGGCAGGGGCAAGGGGATGGTAATCGCCGCCAGGATCTCGTCGGGCTTTCGGGCGGTCTGGCGGTAGCCCGTGAAGAAGTCGGACAGTGGCAGCGTGCGGGTTCCGCTCAGGCTGGCCAGCTCGACCTCGGCGTCCAGGGCCAAGAGCGCCGGCGGGCTGTCTCCGATCGGAGAGGCCGTCATCAGGTTTCCGCCCAGCGTTGCTCGGTTCCTGATCAGACGTGACGAGAACAGCGGGAACAGCTGGTCCAGTAGCGGGACCGTCCCAGCCAGGTGCTGCTCGATCTGGGTCAGCGACAGGGCTGCGCCGATTCGGATCCGATCGGCGCTTTGCTCGAACACCGCGAGCTCGGCGACGTTCTCGAGGGAAAGCAGGCTTCGGTGGCGGCGGTGCCGCTGGTTGACCTCGACGACCACGTCGGTCCCACCGGCCACGATCACCGCGCCGGGCTCTTCCGCGAGCAGGGTGAGCGCGTCGCGCAGCGTGCCGGGGCGCAGGAAGCGCCCCGTGCCCGAGCGGTGCTGCACCGGCTCGAGGGTCGGCGGTGCCAGCGCCAGCCGGCGACGGAATGGGTCGTCGTCGCCCGGCTGCCCCAGCCCCTCGGCCACCTCGCGGATGGGCCGGTAGCCCGTGCAGCGACACAGGTTGCCGGCAATCGCTTCCGGATCGACCTCGGTCCGGCCCGGTCGGTAGTACTCCGCGAACAAGCTGACCACGAACCCCGGCGTGCAGTATCCGCACTGAGAGCCGGCACGATCGATCATCGCGCGCTGAACGGGGTGAAGCTCGCCGCCTTGGGCTATCCCTTCGATGCTGACGATCTCGCGCCCCGCGCACGAACCCAGGAGCAGCAGGCAGGCGTTCACGGGCTGGTAGCGGGTATTCCCCCTTGCGTCGCGCTCGACCAGCGCCACCGCGCACGCCCCGCACTCACCCTCGGCGCAGCCCTCTTTGGTGCCAGTCATGCCCCGCCCTCGCAAGAAGGCGAGCAGGGTGGTGTTGGGATCGAAGTCTGCGACTTCGACGGGTGCGTCGTTCAGCGTGAAGCGGATCGCCATGCCAGCGGGCCCGAGGTTACCACGGCGACCTCAGCCGCAGGCCAGCACCGCCGCGCGAAGCTCAACGCTCTTGTCGGCGGAGGCCAGGTGGACCGCGAGCACTCTGCCCGAGCGAAACGCCAGCGCTCCGGGTGCATCCAAGATGGCCGCACCCTGGGCGAGCTCGATGGGCACCCCCTGCGGCCGGAGCGAGTCGTCCAGCGTGCGGGCCAGCACTCGGCGCGCACCGGGAGGCCCCTCGAGCCAGTGGAGCAAGAAGCCGTTCGCCAGCGCCACGATCACCGGCGAGACGGCCTCGGCCGCGGCCCCCTGGAGCGGCACGAGCTCGCGCGAGGTGGTGGGCGCCTTGCCGCGCGGGGCCGACGCGATGCGCAGGTGCCACGCCTCGCCGGTGCCGCGTGCGGCGAACACGACCACGACGTGCTTGTCGTTCGCCGCCATGCTGGGCGGGCCGACCTCGCGCGCGCCGGCATCCACCCGCCCGAGATCGCCGTCGGCCGTCCCCGACTTGGTGAGCCAGCCGGCAAGGACGTCCCCGCTGCCGCGCCCGCTGCGGAACGAGATGCCGTAGCCGTCGCGATCGGTGATGGCGAACGACGGCTCGCTGATGCCCTCGAAGCGCGCGCCCGGCCAGATCACCGTGGGCGCGGCCGGCTCGTTGAGGCGAACGAATCCGAAGTAGCTCGTCCCGACTCGCAACGGCGGGCTCGCCGCGATGGTGCGCAGGGTCTGGATGCGGGAATCGTCGCGATCGACCGCAAAGGCGACCGGGGCGCGATCGGTCAAGGGCGTGACGCGGAACACCGGCCCGGTCAGCTCTTCGGAATACCGCGGCTCGACCGAGAGATCGTCGAGGTTCACGATGGCGCCCTCGGCGTGGTTGCGGCCCGAAGCGTAGCCGATGGCCACGCGGTTCAAGCCCGGCGCCGTGGTCGCCATCACGGGCACGCTCGGCATGGCGGGGCCTGCAATGCGCCGCGGGACGGTCACCAGCCGACAGCTTCCGAGGGGGGTCGGGCCCACGGGTGGTGCCGCGGGCCGGGCCGTGGCCGGAGCTGTCGCCGTGTTCGGCGGGGTGACCGGCTCGGGCGTTCGCGGGGTGTTCAGGGGGCGGGCCGCGACCACCGGCCCCGTGGCGGATGGCTCGCGATCGGTCTGTCGCAACGTGGTCGCGACCATGATCACCAGCATGCCGAGGACGAGCGCTGCGAAGACGCCAATCGCCGCCGAGATCGCCCGGGGGCTCGACAGCCCGAGGTAGCGGCCCGCAAGCTCGAGGGGTGACGGCAGCCGGTCGGTGCGCGCCGGGGGAAGCGAGCTGTGCGATCGCGAGGACGGGCGCGCGACCCTCGGCACGACCGGGGTCGGTTGCGGTGCAGCCGCCGGCGGCGGCGGGGTGGAAGCGGTGAGCGGCGGAGGGGTGTGCGACGGCGAAGGCTCGAGCTTGGGCCGTGCCGGCACCTGCAGCGGGAACTCGCGGGTCTCATCTGCCTTCGCGGGCTCGGGGGGCAATGGGCGGGGGCGCTTCTTCTTCGGGCGGACGGCTGGGGTCGGTGTCTCTGCCGAGGCCGCCGACAGGTCCGGCGCCGAAGGCATGCGGGGCGGGGGCGGGAGCGAAGAGATGCGCGGCGGTGGGGCCGGAGGTGGAAGCGACGGAGGTCGTGCAGGCGGTGGCGGGAGCGGCGGTGGCAGCGACGGTGCGCGCGCGGCTCTCGGCGGCGGCGGCAGCGGCGGCGGAACGGACGGCAGGCGCGGCGGCGGTCCGGGATCGGAGAGCCGACGCACCGGCGTGGGTGCGTGGTCGCCCGAGTCTTCGCGCCGACTGTGCGGCGCTCGCACGGGTTTGGGGGGTGGGGTCGCCCACGCACGCAGCGAAGGCTTCGGCGGCGGGTCGGTTCGAGTCGGCGCTGCCACGGGCACGGGCAGCGCCTTCTGGAGCGTGGCGGGCTCGCCCAGGTCGCGCGGCAGCGTGATGGTCCCCGTCATCTCGAAGCGTGGAAGCTTGGAGTCGAACAACCCGGCGGGCAGGCGCCGCTCCACCGTTTGAATGCTGTCCTCGATGTCGTCGTCCGTGAGCGCATCGAGCCCGAGGTGTTCTTCGGTCGGCAAGTCGTCGTCCGAAAGCACCTCTGGAGGCGTGCTGCCGCGGGGCCGGCGGGTGCTCATCCTTGCTCCACCGGGTCGACCATCAGTGCGGCGGCCTCGGGCGAGAGCTCGCCCGAGAGCACCCGGGCCACGCGCGGGTCGTCCAGCGCGCGCAGGTGCCTGGCCGCCTTTCCGTGCCGAATCGCCACCAGCTCGGCCACGATGCTCACCGCGATCTCTTCCGGCGAGACCGCGCCAATGTCGAGCCCTACCGGCGCAAACACTCGATCGAGCGGCGGCAGGTCGCCCCGGCTGGCGATGCGCTGCAAGATGCGCAGCACCTTGCGACGGCTGCCGATCAGGCCCAGGTAGCGGTGGGGTAGGCGAGCGAAGGTGTCGAGGGCTTCCTCGTCCAGCCGGTGATCGTAGGTGACGATCAAGACCCAATCTTCTGCTCGCGGTGCGATGCGAGCGGCGGCCTCTCGCGGCTCGGCGAGCACCAGCTCGCAGTCGGGGAACCGCTCTCGGTTGGCCAGCTCTTCGCGATCATCGACCACGGTCACGGCGAAGCCCACGCGTCGAGCGAGCTCGGCGGTCGGCTTGGCCACGTGCCCCGCGCCGAAGACGAGCAGGCGCTGCTCGGCTTCGACAGGCTCGACGAAGATCTCCATCCGGCCCCCACAGCACATTCCCAGGTCGCGGGCGAGGTCGTACACCACCAGCTCGGGGCGACCGTGCTGTCGACATTGCCCGAGGGCGTCGAGCACGGCGCGCTCGACGGCGCCGCCCCCCACCGTGCCGGTGGTCGCGCCATCGGGCGCGAGCAAGAGCCGCGCGCCGGGCTGCTGCGGAACCGAGCCCGACACCCGCACGACCGTGGCCAGCGCGCCGCGTCGACCGCTGGTCAGCACGTGGAGCAGCGCTCGGGTGACGTCTCGCATGGCGGTTCGGCGCCGGCCCCGCGGGGGGCTCGAACGTGCCTCGAGGGTACGATCGCCGCCAGAGGCGCGTCACGTCCCGACGCGCAGGTCTGCCCCGGGATCGGGCCGGTGCTGGACCGCACACTCAGTTGGCTGTAGCCTGGAATCACCCTGATTTCTCAGGTTCCACATGCCATCACGGGTGTCATCGAAGTTGGCGCCCGGGGAGCTCCCGTACGTTCTCGAGGGGCCCCTGGGCGAAGGCGCTCGAGCCAGCGTCTGGGCGGCCCGCGACCGGAGCGGCCGGCCGCTGGCGATCAAGGTCAGCGCGCGCGCCCAGGACCACGAACTGTGGCTCGAGGCCGAGCGCCTGCTCTTCGCCAGCTCGCGCGTGCTCCCGGGCCTGGTCGACGTCGGCCGGGTCCCCAGGGGGCTGCCCGAGCTGGCCGACCGGGTGGGCCACGCCTGGCTTGCGCTCGAACGCGCACCCGGGCGCGCGATCGAGCCGAAGGCGTTGCGCGAGGCCGAACGCGTCGCCGTCGCGCTCGCGGTGGCGCGCGACGTCGGCGAAGCGCTCGACGATCTGCACCAGTCAGGGCTGGCGCACGGCGACGTCAAGCCTGCCAACGTCGTGCTCGCGCGCGGCGCCGCTCGGCTCGTGGATCTGGGCCTTGCTGCGTCGAGCGACGAGGACGTGCCGCGGGGCGCCACCCCTCGCTATCTGCCGCCCGAGCTCGGCGCGGGCAGCGCGCTGGGTGACGCGCGAGCTCGAGACTTGTTCGCGCTCGGGATCACCCTCGCCGAGATCGCCAGCGCCGAGGTCGCGCGCACGGCCGACCCCGCGGGCGCAGCGCGGAGCGCCCTTCTCCCCGGGCCGGTCGCTGCGATCGTCGCTGCCCTGCTGTCCCCGGCGGCTGGCGCCCGCCCCAGCGCCGCGTGGGTCAGAAGGCGCGCGCTGCTCGCGCTTGGCCGCGAAGAACCGCCGGAAGAAGCCGTGCTGCGGCGACAGCGCGCAGTAGAGCGCGCCTACCTGGCCGTTCGCCGGCGAGAGATCGCCGGCACCGCCTGCAGCCAGACGGCGCACGTCGACGTCGCCGGGGTGCCGGCCCAGTGGCTCGAGCGTGCCATTGCCCTCACTCGGAAGCTGGCGAGCCTGCGCGGTGCGAAAGCGGGCGGCGCGGCCGTGCGCTTGGCCGATCTCGATGCGTTCGGCCGAGCGCGGCTCCTCGTCCGATGGGTCGGCCCGGCCGCGTCGCGCTGGCCGGCGCTGGGCGCTGCTGGAGACGCCGAGCTCGTGGATCGGGCGCTCGCGCTGTGCTCCGGCGCCGAGCTTCAGGCTTTCACCTTCGGAGCACTGGAGAGCGGTGCGCGCAGCGCGACCACGTTGCCCACCGGCGTGATCGAGATCGCCCTCGCGCTGGGACGAGGGGCAGCCGACGCGCCGCTTCTCGACGCTGCAGAACGCGTCGTGCTGGATGCCCCGCACCCGCCGCTGAGCGTCGCGCTCGGTCATGCGCTCTGCCTGCGCGGCGAGCTCGGTCGCGCGCTGTCGATCTTGCGGCAAGCGGGCACACCCGAGGCGCGGGTCGAGGCTGCCGAGGTCGCGCGGCGCTCGGGGGACGTCGAGGGCGCGACCGAGCTCGCAGGGGCCTGCCTGGACGGGCCCGCCGAGCGCGCCCGCGCCATTCTTGCTCGGCTGGCACTGGACGGAGGAGACGTGGCGCGGTGCCGTGCCCTCCTGGGCGACGCCAGCGAGACCGTGGCCGCCATCGAGGTCCGTGCCCTCCTCGCGCTCTGCGAAGGGCGGCGGGCCGATGCCCTGGTGCTGGTGGATCAGGGGCTGTCCCTCGCGGTGGATGCGGAAGAACGGGCGCGTCTCGAGGCGACCCGCGGCGGCGCCCACCACGCGGCCGGCCAGGCCGAGGCCGCGCTCGCGTGCTTCCGTCGCGCCACCGAGCTGGCGACCCGCGCCGGGGCCGTGCTGGAAGAAGCGACCTATTCCACCGGGCTCGCGGCGGCTGCGACCGACGTGGGCCGACTCGCCGAAGCGCTCGAGGCCGCGCGGCGCGCGGTGCTCTTGTTCGAGCATCTCGGGCGGCCCCGGGACGCGGCGCGGGCTGCGCTGGCCCGCACGGCGGCGTATTCCGCGGCGGGGGCCGTCGCCGAGACCTCCGACGCTGCCCACGATGCCCTCGCTCGAGCTCGAGCTGCCGACGACTCTCGGTGTGCGGCGTACGTGCACCTGGCGCTGGCCGACGTGCTGCCCCTCTCGTCGCTCGACGGCGGAGAGCACGCCGACCGGGCGCTGTCACTGGTCTCGGAGCCAGACGACCGCCTGCGCGCCGAGGCGCGGCGCCTGATCCGGGGACGCCAGGTCGACCTGGCGGAGCTGGACGCAGCGAGCAGAGGCCCCGAGGTCGCGATCGACGCGCGCGTCGAGTGGTGGGGCGCCCGCGCCTGGCAGGCAGCACGTTCGGCGACCCCGATGCGCGCAGACGCCATCCTGGTCGAGCTTGCCGCCCTGGCCCCGTCGCAGGTGCCCACCAGCGTGCGCGGGCCGGCGTTTGCCGCGGCAGCACGCCTGGCCGAGCGCATGGGTGACGGCGAGCGGGCGCGCCGGTTCGCTGCCATCGCGAAGACCGCCGCCGCCGAGCTCTCGGAACATGCGCCACCCGAGTTGAGCCAGGCCGTGCGCGCTCTGCCGTGGCTCGATCAGCTCGCGCTCCCTTCCGACAGCCGCGTGTCGTCCGAGCAGGTGGCGGACGTCGAATCGCTGGTCTACGCCCTCGGTCGCCGCGACCGGTTGCGACCGCTGCTCGAACAAGTGCTCGATGCGCTGATCACCTGGACCGGCGTCGAACGCGGGCTTCTGCTCTTGCGCGCCCCCGGGGGCAAGCTGGTACCTCGGGCCGCCAGGAACCTGGCCAAGCGCGATCTGTCTGCCGATCAGCTCGCGCTCTCGAACACCCTGGCAGAGCGTGCTCTGGCGCTCGCGGAGCCGGTGGTGGCCGTCGACGCGGCGGGAGAGCTTCCGGAGCTTCACCAGAGCGTCCACGCGCTCAAGCTGCGGAGCGTTCTGGCGGTGCCGCTGCTCGCCCATGGCGAAGCCCTGGGTGTGGTCTACCTCGACGACCGCATGCGACGCGGTGCCTTTGGCCCCGCCGAGCTGGCCTGGGTCCGGCTCTTGGGCGCGCTCGCGGCGGTCGCCATCGCCGACGCACGCGATCGGGTCCTCTTGAGGCGCGCGGCTCGGCGCGCGAACCGCGCCGAGGGGCGCCTGGCCGAAGAGCTGGCAGCGCGCGAGGCCGCGCTCGACATTGCCGAGCACGAGCTCGCGCGAGCTCGCGCCCGGGACACACGCTTCGAATACGCCCAGATCGTCGGCGAAAGCGACGTGCTGCGGAGCCTTCTGCGCACGCTCGACCGGGTCAGCCTCTCGGACGTCCCGGTCTTGATCGCGGGCGAGAGTGGCAGTGGAAAAGAGCTGGTGGCGCGCGCCATCCACGAGCACAGCGCGCGCGCGCGCCAGCGCTTCGTCAGCGAGAACTGCGGGGCCATTCCCGAACCTCTGCTCGAATCCACCCTGTTCGGTCACGTGCGCGGGGCGTTCACCGGCGCGTCGCGGGCGCGTGCCGGGTTGTTCGAGGTCGCCGATGGGGGAACGCTGTTCTTGGACGAGATCGCCGAGATGAGCCTGGGCATGCAGACCAAGCTGCTGCGCGTGCTCGAAGACGGCGAGGTGCACGCGCTCGGGTCCGAGCGCCCCCGCCGGGTGGACGTGCGGGTCATCGGCGCCACGCACCGCGATCTGGAGGAGCGGGTCGCCGCCGGTCAGTTCCGGCAAGACCTGCTCTATCGGCTCAACGTCATCCGCCTCGAGGTGCCGAGTCTCAGGCAGCGGCGCGGTGACATTCCGCTCTTGGTGCGCCACTTCTTGGGCAAGCACGCCGGCGGCAGGTCGGTGCGCATCAGTCGCGAAGCCGTCGACCGCCTGGCCGCGTTCTCTTGGCCTGGGAACATCCGGCAGCTCGAGAACGAGATCCGCCGAGCGCTGGTGCTCGCGGACGAAGTGATCGAACCCGGCCATCTTTCGCCCGACGTGGCGGCGGGGGGGGCCGGTCGGGTGCGCTCGGAGAACGAGCTGGATCTGCGCGCTCGCGTCGACGAGCTCGAGCACGCGCTGGTCGAAAAGGCGCTGGCAAAGACCGCTGGCAACCAGACGCGTGCCGCCGAGCTGCTGGGGCTTTCGCGCTTTGGTTTGCAGAAGATGATGAAACGCTTGGGTGTTGGCCAGGCTTCGAAACCTGGACGGCGGACGCCGGCAGGACTAGTCAGGCCGCGATGACGTGCGTCGTCCCGGCTCGTCCCGTGCTCAAGTGGGCCGGGGGCAAGACCCAGCTCTTGCCCCAGATCCTCGAGCGCTTGCCGGCGCGCATCGAGACCTTCTTCGAGCCCTTCGTGGGGGGCGCGGCGGTGTTCTTCGCCTTGGCCGCCGAGGGGCGGTTTCAGCGGGCAGTGCTCGCGGACCGCAATCCCGATCTGGTGGCCGTGTATCGCGCGCTGCAGGCCGACGCTGAGGCGGTGATCGACGAGCTATCGCAGATGCGCCACTCCGAGGCCGAGTACTACCGAATTCGAGAGCTTTCCCCCCGGCGCCTCGCTCAGCGGGCGGCGCGTGTGATCTACCTGAACAAGACGGGCTACAACGGACTTTACCGCGTGAACCGCTCGGGGCAGTTCAACGTGCCGTTCGGTCGCTACAAGAAGCCGAACATCTGCGACGCCGAGAACCTGCGCGCCGCTGCCCGGGTGCTGGAAGGCGTCGAGATCGTCGAGGCAGATTTCGAGGAAGTGTGCGCGCGCGCGCGCCCCGGCGACGCGGTTTATCTGGACCCGCCCTACGTGCCGCTGTCGAAGACCGCGAACTTCACCGCCTATGCGCGTCACCCCTTCGGGCCCAGCGAGCACCAGCGCCTGGCGCGAGCGTTTGCCGAGCTCGAGCGCCGGCGGGTGGCCGCCGTGCTTTCCAACTCGGACACGCCCGAGACTCGGGCGCTCTACCGGGGGTTTCGCGCGAAGAAGGTGCAAGTGTCGCGCGCCATCAACTCGCGCCCCACCGCGCGTGGTCCGATCGACGAGCTTCTGGTGGTCGCAGAACGGCTCAAGCGGCCACGTTCTCGAGCTTCGTGAACAGCGCCCCGAGCTCGGGGCGGGCCCTCAGCGGGGAGCAGAAGCGCGTCGCCAGCTCGAGCAACTCGGTCTCGAGGCCATCTGCTCGCTCGCCCAGCTCGCGAAGCTGACGGTTGCCCTCGGTGACCTCTTTCTCGATGCTCTCTTCCTTGGTGGCCAGCGCGCCGCGCAAGGTCTGGATCTGGAACTCGAGGTCGCTGACCTCGGCGCGCTTCGCCTCGGCGGTCTGCGTGGCCTGCTGCAGCGTGCGCTTGGCGGCGAGCCAGGCATCGACCAGGTCGGCGAGCACGCGATAGGCCGCGGACAGCTGCGCGTAGGGCTCCATGAACCCCGAGCGGCCCTCCCAGTAGACGACCTTCTCGTGTGCTGCCAGGAAGTCCTCTGCGAAGCGCGAGACCTCGGCGGTCTGAACGGCGATGGTCGAGTCGGCGGCCTTGGCGTCTTCGCGCGCGCGGCTGGCGTCGACACCCAGGGCGTGAACGGCGTGCCCCAGCCGCTGGCGGCCTTCGCGACCCCGGGCCTCGGCGGCCTCGAGCTGCAGCTGCACCTCCGAGCTCGAGGCCCCGACCTCGCCCAGCTCACCCAGCTTGGATTTGATCTGGGACAGCATCTGCACCATGTCGGGCGGCCGGTTCTGGGGGTAGGCGCGCATCAGCATCAGCTCGAACACCTCGAGCCGGCGCTTCCAGCGGTCGACGGCGGTGCGCTCCGAGGTCGATGGAACGTGGGAGCTGACCACGTCGTCCGAAGCCTCGACCGGTGCCTGCACCCCCAGGGCGGCGGCGATGACCCCGAGGTCGTTGTGCACCTTGTGGGCGTCCACCGGTCGATCCGACGGGTCTTTGGCCAACAGCTCGTGCACCAGCTCGTCCAGCTCTTCCGGCAAGCTGGGGTCGAACTGCCGCATCGACGGCGGCGCCTCTTTCATGTGCTTCAGGAACCAGGTCGCGACGTCGTGGGCCTGGAAAGGCAGGCGCCCCACGAACATCTCGAAAGCCATGATCCCCAGCGCGTACAGGTCGGCAGCCGGCCCCGCCTCCGTCGAGGTGATGCGCTCCGGCGCCATGTATTGCGGCGTGCCGAAGACCTCGCCCGAGCCCGTCAGCCGGACGTCTTGCATCGAGCGGGCGATGCCGAAGTCGAGCAACTTCACGACCTCGGAGCCGTCCGGCATCCGCGCCAAGAAGATGTTCTCGGGCTTCAGGTCACGGTGAATGACCTCGAGGTCGTGGGCGCGGGCCAGGGCCCGGGCCACCTGGATCAAGATGCGCAGCGTGCGCTCGACCGACACCTTGCCGTGCTCGACCACGTCGGCCAGGGTCTCGCCCTCCAGCAGCTCCATCACCAGGTACAGGCTGCCGTCGCCGGTCTCGCCCTGCTCCAGGATCTCGATGATGTTGGGGTGAGCGATCTTCTGGGCGGCCTTGGCTTCGCGCCGGAAGCGCTCTTGGATGACCGAGTTCTTGGCGAGCGCCGGGTTCATGATCTTGATCGCCACGTGGCGATCGCTCACCCGATGCTTGGCCCGATAGACGGTGGCCATCCCGCCCTCGCCGATCACGTCCTCGAGCACGTATCGCCCGGCGACCGTCGTTCCGATGCGCGGATCCTGGATCTCGACCAGCACCGCACCATCCACGAAACACGTGGTCTTGTCGGTCGGGTACTTCAGCTTGCACTGCGGGCAGGCTTTCATGGGGGCCGGGGCCGAGCGCTATCCTCTGCCAGGGTCGGGCCTCTTGGAAGGGCCTCGCAGAAACCCGGCCAGATCCGGCCCAACCAGGCATTTTTCCGTCCGGGCACTCGCGTGCTAAGGGGGTGGGCAGCGTCCGGCAGCGGCCCGGCCGTCCGAAAGCGATGACCCAGGACAAGAGCGGCCTCACCGTGCGGATCCCGAAACCCGGGGACGACCAACCGCGCCTCTCGCGGGTGGCGGCGATCGCCGTGGTGGGGTTTGCCATCGGCGTCTTGTGGCCGCGCCTGGCGGGCATCAAGTTGGTGCCCAACGCTCCGGTCGAGAGCGAGCCCGCCGCCGCGGCCAGCGGCGACGAGGCGAAACCCGCGGCGCCGGCTGGCAGCGCCGCACCGCCGCCTGCGGCGAAGGTCGCGCCCGCCGCCGAGCCAGCCCCGGCCGCCGAGCCCTCTGATCGGCTCGACGTCTCGGAAGCCAAGGTCACCAGCTGTCGCGACGCCAAGGGTGGGCGGCGGGACAAGTGTGACGCAATCGCCGTCGACGGTCTGATGCGCCCGAAGGTCTTGGCGCTCGCGACCTGCCCCGCCGCAGAGGGCGTCCAGGGCAAGCTGTCGCTGGGCATCGAGCTGGATTTCGACAGCGGCAAGGCGACCGACGTGCTGAAGGGCAAGAGCACCAACCTGCCCGACGCCACCGCCGACGCGCTGATTGCGTGCGCCAAGAAAGAGTTTCAGACGCTGTCCCTCTCGGACGTCAAGCACGAGCACACGAAGTACACCGTCTTCACCATCGTGGAGCTGAAGCCCCCGGGTCAGAAGCCTGCCGAGGACAAGGGCCCGAAAGAAGTGGCGACCGCCAGCGGGCGAGCCAGTGTCACGTGGGAAGTGGCGATCGTGCGCGATCAGCCCAAGGACGGCGAAATCGTGGCGCGGTTGATGCGCGGCACGCGCGTCGTGGTCACCGGGCGCGACGGCGACTGGTACCGCATCAAGTACGACGCCAAGGGCGCCGAAGCGTGGGTCTTCCGCACCGCCATCGGCATGTGAGCCGCGGCATCGATGCGGTCGTGCTAGGCTTGCCCGGTTGACTGGCGGCGGCGATTCCGACGACCTCCCTGGCGTGTCCGGAGGCGAGCCTCAGGGCGACGACGTGGTCGTCCTCGGATCCGAGCTGCCCGGCGGCCGGGGCGTGGGCGTGGTCCGGTTGCGCGAGGGCAACGTCGAGCTCGGTCGCGTCCAGCCCATGGAGGAGGGGAAGCCGATCGTGGGTGAGGTCGTCAAGCTGACCCCCCGGGCCGACTCACCCCGGGTCTGCGACGTCGAGGTCCAGTACACGCCGAAGCAGGCCGCCCGCCGCGCGCCCGCGACGTCCGACCAGGCCTCATCGCGCGAGCGCAGCGGGCCGCCGCAGGTTGCCACCGACGACTATCGGCGCAACTGGGACCTGATCTGGGCGCAGAAGAAGGGCCTTCCGAGCTGAGCGGGCGCGGCGGGCGGGGCGCGCCCGGTGCCGCTCGACCGCGCCCTTGGTTTCACACCCCGGATCACCGCCGGCGGCGGCGCCAGAACGAGAGCCCGAGCGCACCCAAGAGGCCGAGCAACGCCGCCGGCCAGGCTGCCGTCGCAGCCGGAGCGCGGCAGCCGCAGCCGCCGTCGTCGTCCGAATCGGTGGTTCCGCCCGAGGGCAGCTTCCCACCGGTGCCACCCCCGGCGTCGCTGCCCGCGTCGTTCGCGGCGCCGCCCGTTCCGGCCTCGGGCAGCACGCACTGCCCTGCCACGCACTTCTTCGGCGGGAAGCAGATCGGCGTGCACTGGGCGGGGACGCACGCTCCCGTCTTGGCGTCACACTCTTCACCGGTGGCGCAGGTGACGCCCTCGCACAGCGGGACGCAACCCTTCGCCGAGTCGCACTTCTGACCCTGCGGGCAGGTCACGCCCGAGCAGAGCCCGACGCAGGCTCCGGTCGTGTCGCAGTGCTCACCGGTCTGGCAGGTCTTGCCCTTGCACGCGGGCGGCACGCAATCCTTGCTTCCGGTCTTGTCGCAGATCTCGCCGGCGCTGCAGCCGATGTCGCCGGCGTAGCAACTGCACGGCGCCTTGCACTCGCCCAGCGAGCATTGCTTGGGCGGTGGGCATTGCACCCCAGCACACAGATCGACGCACTTTCCGTCCTTGCACGACTGGCCGAACGGGCACACCACGCCGTCGCACGCCGGCTTGCACTTCTTGCTGGTGGCGTCGCACACCGAGCCGGGCGGACAACCACCGGTGGTGCAGTCGTCGGGGACGCAGATCGCGCCCTGGTCCGTGGTCTGACAGGTCGACCCGATGGGGCAGTTGCCGATCTCGCCGGCCTTGCAGGGCGGAACGCAGATGCTCGCGTTGCAGAACAGGCCCGAGGGGCACGCGCCGGGCTTGCCGTCGCAGTCCAGGTCCCCCGACGAATCGCAGGGCTCGGGCGCTCCCGGGTAGGTCTTGGCGTCGGCGTCGTTGCAGTCACAGGGCTGAGTGGCGCCGGGGCACTTGCAGTCGACGAAGCCGTCCTTGTCCGCGTCGGGGCACACCCCCGTGCCCTGCTCGGTGAGCCCCGCCACGGCATCGACCTCGCCCTCTTGGGAGTGGTACGAGCACGCCGGGAACTCCTTTCCGTCGTAGCCGGCGACGATCGAGGCGTAGCGGAAGGTGATGCCGCAGGGCAACCCGTGGACCTGGGTGAACGAGTCGTCTTCGACCGCGTAGTTCGCGGTGTCCCCGCAGGCTGCCCAGGTCGGGTTCCCGGGCGACGGGGGGCGGGTAGTGAACCAGCCGTGGGTGAAGATCTGCTGCAGCACGGCCCGGTTCCACTTCTGCGGATCGGTGCCGGTGGTGGCCGGATCTTCCACGGCGTCCTTCGCCAGCGGGTTGTCGGTCAGATAGACCGTGTATTCGATCGACTCGCAGGGCTGCGGGCCGTGATCGTTCTGGGCGAAGATGGCCACCTTGTTCGATGGGCCGCCCAGGTCGAAGACCAGACCCTCCCACGGGAAGTAGTGGCCGGGCGTGCCGTCGGTCACGCAGTTCGAAACCGCGCGGTTCGGACAGCCGTTGGTCAGCGTGTGGTCCAGCAGGCGGCAGGGGTGCCACCACAGGTGGTCGAGCTTCTCGAGATACTTGGTGGCGTTGGCGACCGTGTTGGTCACGGTGCCGTTGCACGAATACACGCCCGGGCAATCGTAGGGCGGCGTCGACTCGCCGGCGCAGCCGTTGTGGCTGGTGGTGTCGCAGCCCGGCCAGTTGTTGAAGAACTTTGCGAACAGCGGCAGCTGCGGCCCCGTGAGCCCGTTCTTGTCCTTGAAGATGTCGTGGACCACGCCGCCCGCGCTCTGCACGGCGTTGATGCAGGCCAGAGACGACGTCGGAGGGTTGGCGTCGCACGCGCCCGTCGCCGCTTCGGCCGCGAGCGCGGTGGTGAGGGCGCCGACGGCCAGTCCGAACGACACTGTCGCTTTGATGCTCATCTCGGAGAACCTCCGCCCGCCGGGCCCGCAAACCCGGTTGACGGTCCGAGCATATCGCGGTCGCCCTGCCGCCGCGAGGGCGGCGTTCTCCGGCCCTTTGCCCTCCCGCCCGCCAGCTAGAACGCGTCGATCAGCACCCGCGCCTTGGTCTTCGCGATGACATAGGTGGCGTCCACCCCGTCGGCGCGGGCGTAGTGGATGCTCTGCCCGCGCCACGAGTCCCCGGCGCCGATGCGGAAGCTCTTCGGGCCGTCGGTCGTGCGCTCGATGCGCACGATCACCTCGGGCGCCTCGAGGCCCTGGCCCGGCTTGGC
>Ga0138256_10003199_pt1 | contig 17451 bp, 13 predicted proteins | sample KNB2016incub_MG_FD_105486 | JGI IMG/M metagenome (GOLD analysis project Ga0138256, IMG submission 105486) | Active sludge microbial communities from wastewater in Klosterneuburg, Austria - KNB2014incub_MG | ecosystem: Engineered > WWTP > Activated sludge > Unclassified | place: Austria... | reverse complement strand
GATCTACTGCACCCGCCCGACCCGGCCGCTCGCCCAACTGGTGCTCGAGGACGCCGGCATGTTGCAGGAGGAGGAGGCTCGCTTCGCCAAGAAGAAGGGCTACAGCCGCCACGCCGATCCGCGTCCGCTCTTCACCCGCCGCGATGCCGCCCAGGCGCTGCGCCTGCTCGAGCCGGTCAAGTTCGGTGACGAGAAGGAGATCGCTCCCGGAATCACCGTCCGCTTCGTCCGCGCCGGGCACCTGCTGGGCGCCGCGTCGGTGTCGATCCGCGCCAAGAGCGCGCTGGGGGGGCGGCAGCACTGGCTCTTCTCCGGCGACGTCGGGCGCTACGACGCGCCGATTCTGCGCGACCCGGAGCCCGCCGACGCGGCTCCCGACACATTGGTCCTCGAATCGACCTACGGCGACCGCGCGCACCCCGACGACGATCCGACGCGCCACCTGACCGAGATCATCCGCCGCACCTTCGACCGCGGCGGCTCGGTGCTGATCCCGGCGTTCGCTCTCGGCCGCACGCAGGACCTGCTCTTCCATCTTTCGGAGATCGCGCTCGCCGCCGGCGTCGATCCCGAGGCTGTCTTCCTCGACAGCCCGATGGCGATCAAGGCGACCGAGATCTACCGCCAGGCGACGCCCGAGTTCGACGACGAGGTCCAGGCGCTGGTGCGGGCCGACGCCAATCCGCTCGCCGTCGACCGCTTCCGCCGCTGCCACACGATCGAGGAGTCGAAAGCCCTCAACGACCGCCGTGAGCCGGCGGTGATCGTCGCCTCGAGCGGCATGGCGACCGGCGGCCGCATCGTCCACCATCTCGCCAACCGCCTTTTCGACCGGCGCAACGCGGTCGTCTTCGTCGGCTACCAGGCGGCGGGAACCCGTGGCCGGGCGCTGCTCGACGGCGCGCAGTCGATCTCGATCCACGGCCGGCGCGTGCCGGTGGCGGCGGAGATCGTGCAGATGCAGGGACTCTCGGCGCACGGTGACTCGAACGACCTCATCCGCTGGTGTCAGGCGCAGCCCGGCGCGCCACGTCGCGTCTTCCTCAACCACGGCGAAGACCCGGCGAGAAAGGCTCTCGCGAGCGCCATCGCCGAGCTCGGCTGGCCGCGCCCCGAGCTGCCGCTCGCCGGGACGCAAGCCGACTGGTGACTCCCCCACCGCACTCTTCGCTGGCGCCGCTCGCCCCGATCGCAAACGCCGTGCACGCGGGCGCCAGCCGGGCGCAGCGGATGGTCGCCTTCCTCCGCCGCGCGGTGCGCAAGGCGCACAACGACCGCCTCGGCCAGGTAGCCTCGGCGCTCGCCTTTTCGAGTGTGCTCTCGCTGGTGCCCCTGCTGGCGCTGATCTCGCGCTTCGTCGCCCGTGCCGTGAAACAGGACGACGGCCGCACGTTGATGGTGCTCGGGACGCTCTTGCCCTATTCGGAGGAGACGCTGGTCACCGCTCTCGACTCCTTCGTGGCGCAGGCGGAGGCGCTTTCGGGATTGGCGATGATCGGATTCGTGGTGGCCTGCGCCTCGACCTTCCTCACCGTCGAGGGCGCGATCGACAGGATCTTCGGCGTCGAGCGCCGCAAGGGGCGAATCCTGCACCGCCTGTTTTCCTTCTCGCTCGTCGTCGTCTGGGGCCCGCTGGCGATCGCCGGACTCGTGACGCTGCTCCTCCAACTGGCGCAGAACCCGGCCTTCTCGAGCTACCTGCGCCGCTCGACGCTGGCGCAGTGGCTGCCGCCGCTGCTCACCCTGCTCGGCGTGACGCTGCTCTTCTGGTGGGTACCCAACCGCAAGGTGAAGATCCGCAACGCCCTCGCCGGCGCCGCGGTGGCGACGATCGCGCTCCACGGACTGCAGATCGGCTTCAGCGCCTACGTCCGCCTTTTCACCGACGCCTCGCGTGTCGTCTACGGCTCCTTCGCCATCCTCTTCTTCTTCATGATCTCCGTCCAGATCGCCTGGTGGCTGATCCTCGTCGGCTGCGAAGTCACGGCGAACCTGGAGCTCGGGGAGGAGGGCAAGGTCGAGCTCGACGCCGCCCCGGCGGAAGCCGCTGCCGAGCGGCCGAAGATCGACCCGGCCGCCTGGGTCGGGGAGGAGCGCGACCGGTGGCCGTGACTCCGGCCGGGCGCCCAGCTCTGCCGCCGGTGCGCGCCTGGAGCGATCCGCTGCGCTGGCTCGTGCTGCCCTGGACGGTGCTCGTCACCTATCCCCTGATCCTGGTGAGCACGGCGCTCTTCGGCACGCTCGCGGTCACGCTCTCGCTCGCCAACAAGCATCTGGGCTTCTACGCCGGCGTCTTCTGGGCGCGAAGCCTCACCTGGGGGACGTGGGTACGGGTGCGCGTCGTGGGCCGCGAGCACCTGCATCCGGGCCAGTCCTACGTCATGCTGTCCAATCACCAGGGGGCCTACGACATCCTGGCCCTCTACGGCTTCCTCGGCCGTGAGTTCCGCTGGGTGATGAAAGAGGAGCTGCGCAAGGTGCCTTTCCTCGGTTGGGGCTGCGCGGCGATCGGCCACATCTTCATCGACCGCAGGAACTCCGCCCGCGCCATCGCCAGCCTCGAAGCCGCGAAAAGCCACCTCGTCGGCGGCGTCTCGGTGCTCCTTTTCCCCGAGGGCACGCGCAGCGAAGACGGCCGCCTGCTGCCGTTCAAGAAAGGCGGCTTCGCCATCGCCCGCCAGCTCGACCTGCCGATCCTGCCGGTGTCGATCACTGGCTCGAACGAGATCCTGCCCAAGGCGTGCCTGTTCCCGCGCCCCGGGACCGTGCGCGTGCGGTTCCACCCGGCGATCGCGCCGAGCGACTTTCCCGACACGACGGAGCTGATCGACAAAGTGCGATCCGAGATCGAGTCGGGCCTCGCTCAAGACGAGGCCTGAAGGAGTCGCTCCAGCCTGCGTCAGGGAACGACGGCGCTCCAGGCCTCGCTGGCAGCGGCGCCTTCGAAGTCGTCGGCAAAGACGGCACGTCGCAGATAGGCGCGCGAGTAGATGCCGTCGCCGTCGGCATCCGGAGCCACCCAGGCAGTGATCCACAGCTTTCCGCCGACACCGACGACGGGGGCCTTCTGGGTGTCGACACCGGGTTGCGAGCTCTCCTCGAATGCCGCATCCACCGGTCGCGCCGTGCGCTGATACTCGCGCGAGAAAACGCGCGTCGCCCCTCCGTCGCCTTCGAGGCCCGGCCTGCGGACCGTTCTGACCGGCACCTGACGATTCCAGACGACGACGAAGCTGCCGTCGGCGTGGCCGTCGACGGCAGCCGAGAAGTGCTGATTGCCGTCGTCGGGCGAGATCGGGAAGTCGCCACCGACCGGAGTACCGTCGCGGCGGAAGCGGCGGCCCTCGATGCTGACCGAGGGCAGGATGCTCTTCACCCAGACGACCACGAACTCGCCGTTGGCCGCCATCGCCACGCGCGGCTCCGACTGCCCGCCGGTCTCGACGAGGTTGACGCGAAAGATCGCACTCGGGTTGGCGCCGGACTCGTCGTAGATGCGGCCCCAGATGCCGCTTTCATCGCTGTCGGCATCCTCCCAGACGACGACGAAGCCGCGTTGCCCATCGACGCCCACGTCCGGCGACCGCATGTTGACCGACCCGACAGCGACCGTGAGCTCGCCCCCGGCGAAGCCCCCGCCATCGAACTGGCGGGCGAAGACCGTTTGCGAGCGCAGCCAGGCGGTGACGAACCCGTCAGCCGCGTCGCTCGCCACTGCGGGATCCGAGATGCCGTCGGTGGTGACCTCCTCGGCGAGGAACTCACCTGGCAGGACGGTGCCGTCGGCCGACGACTGGCGCGCGATGAGGTCGAAGCTCGAGGAGGCGCTTGCCTGGTTCAGGCTGCTCCAGACCACGCTGAAGTCACGGCTGCCGTTCATGTCGAGGTCGGGCTGGGACTGGGAGCTCGCGGTGAAGAAGTTGAGCGCGAACTCGTCCTCGGCCGGGTCGCCTGCCGGCGTGTGGCGGCCGAACAGCCCGGTGCCGTCGCCGTCGCCATTGAGTCGCGACCAGACGACGAGGAGATCGCCGCCGGCGCTGACCCCGATCGCCGGCTCGAAGTCGCTGCTGGCGGTCACTTCGTTCACCTGCTGCTCGGCAGCGAGCGGGATCGGCTGGGCCGGGAGCGGCGAGCGGGCGACGCCGGCCGCGAGCGCGGCGCAACAGAGTCCCCGGATGAGAGAGGCCTTGCGGATCATGGTCGTCCCCGGTCGCGGCCCGAACCAGCTCGGACCTTCGGCAATGTAGCGGACGGCACTCGCGATCACACCTGACGAAAGTCAGGCACCGGTGCTGCCGAATTGCGCTCGGCGCCGGTGTCGGACTGAGCAGGACGAGCCGCGAGGCCCATTGAAATCGGCAACGGTCGCCCGAACCCACTTGCACCTTCGGGCAGGAGTCAGGCGACCTGGAGGTCGTAGACTGTTTCTCTCGCGGTTGCGCCGAAGAGGCGCACTGCCGAGGGCCGGACTCTCGGTCCGGACTCACCGACAAAGGAGATCGCATGCAGATCAAGCGAGCACTGACCCTGATGATTCTCGCCGCTCTGGTTTCTGTCTGGGCCGCCATGGTTCCAACCGTCTCCCTGGCCCAGGCGGCGCCGGAGGTGAAGCTGCCGCAACCCGGCGTGCCGGAGGCCTTCACTCTCGAGGGCAAGTTCGTCCGCGCCGCTTACAACAACGAGGGCTACGTCATCCTCGGCTACCAGCCCGCCAACCGCTCGATCGGCGGCGAGTGGATGCTGCTCGATGTCGGCATGACGGTGCTCGGCAAGACGCCCAACTACACCCTCACCCGCGACGCGATCTCGATCGAGACGCCGGACGGCAAGACGCTCGCGATGGCGACCTCCAGCGAACAGCGGGCCGGCGGCACCCAGGCGGTGCAGAAGCGCGCCAACATGCAGCGCGACTCGATCAACTACTTCCCGCGTAGCGCCAACCAGCCCTGCCGCCTCGGCTTCTTCTCCGACCTGGATTCGCCGGCGATGCCGTTCGATCAGGTCGAGCTCTCCACGAACCGCGCCTGCGTCGGCCGGCTCTACTTCCACGTCCCGGGCGGCATCGCCTACGGCCAGCACTGGCTCAACGTGAAGTTCCAGAACAGCCTCGTCCGCGTTCCGTTCCGCATTCTGACCAAGGACGAGGAGAAGTTCGTCGGCAAGAACCTGAAGGACCTCCAGAAGCAGGTCGACGAGGCGTTCGCGCCGAAGAGCTGAGGCGCTGCTGGCCCGCTTTCCGGGCCTTTCCCGCATCTCTAGGAATGGGGCAGGCTCTCCCGTCGCGGCATGGACTGCCTGTCCCCCCTCTGCCGCAGGAGATCCTGATGAAATTCCGTCCCCTGAAACTCGGGCTCGTCCTCCTCCTGGTTGCCGCTGCCGGCGCCGATGCGAAGCCCGACGGCTGGATCGACACCACCTTCTCCGGCGACGGCTGGGACTTCTGGAATCCATCCTTCGCGACCGGCGTCAAGGTCGACGACCTGGCGGTGCGGCCGGACGGGCAGCTGGCGATCACCGGCCGCGTCTTCGCCATCGCCAACCGGGAGGCATTCTCCTGCGTCCGGACCGCCAACGGTGGCGCGGCCACCTGCGTCAATCTCCCCTTCGATCTCGGCGGCGGCAACAACAACGACGGCAACGGCATCGCCGTCCAGTCGAACAACAAGGCGGTGATCGTCGGCGACGCGCAGGGCCCGGTGGCCGATCCGGTCTGGGTGGCGACGGTCACGCGGATGACCTCCGCCAACGGCCTCGACGGCACGTTCAACGGCGGCACGGGAGCGTTCCAGCTCGCCTCGACCTACGACGTCGGCGCCGAAGCGGTGACGGTCGCCTCCGACAAGATCTACCTCGCCGGCTCGATCGGCGTGGACATGGGCGGCGGCGAGGTCGGCAGCGACTTCTTCGTCGCCGTGCGCAAGGCCGACGGCACCCCCGAGACCGCCTGGAGCAGCGACGGCTGGAACACCGCCGTCTTCAACCTCGGCGCCAACGGCAACGACTACGGCCAGGCGATTGCGGTCGACCCGTTCGGCCGGGTGGTGGCTGCAGGCACCGCCAGCAACGGTACCGACATCTACCTCGCCGTGGTGCGCTTCACCGTCGACGGCGGCTACGACGGCAACTTCAGCGGCGACGGCCGGCAGACCGTGCTCGTCGATCTCGGCGGCGTCGGCACGCTCGCGTTCGGCGGCATGGCGGTCGATCGGTTCTCCCGCGTCGTGCTCGCCGGCGTCGCCCCCACCGCCTCGGGCCATCGTCTGGTCGTCGTGCGGCTCACTGAAGCCGGCGCGCTCGACACGAGCTTCGGCGGCGGCGACGGCATAGCCGACTTCGCCTACGCCGCGACCGACGACATCGCGACGGTGGTCGACGTCGTCACGCTCACGCCGCCCTCCGACCGCATCGCGATCCTCGGCGACTACGACCCGGCCGGCACCGACCCGAGCGACGGCTTCCTCCTCGTGCTGACCCCCGCCGGGAACCTCGACACGACGTTCAACGGCACCGGCAAGCGATCGATGGCGCCGACCTCGGGCGATGTCTGGAACCACGCTCAGGCGATGGCCGTCCAGGGCGGACGGCTGGTCGTCCTGGGTGGCTATCACCCGACGACCACCTCGGTGAACCTCGCCTGGCTGGCGCGCCTGCGGATGAGCCTCATCTTCGGCGACGACTTCGACGCCGGCCACCGCGCCCTCTGGTCGAGCGCCGTGCCCTGAAGGTGTCGCCTTCGGCGATGGCGAAGTTCGGGCGCTACGGAACGACGGCGCTCCAGGCCTCGTTGGCGGCGGCGCCTTCGAAGTCGTCGGCGAAGATCGCACGCCGCAGGTAGGCGCGCGAGTAGATGCCGTCGCCGTCGGCATCCGGAGCGGCCCAGGCGGTGATCCACAGCTTTCCGCCGACACCGACGACGGGGGCTTTCTGGGTGTCGACGCCGGGCTGCGAGCTCTCCTCGAAGGCCGCATCCACCGGTCGCGCCGTGCGCTGATACTCGCGCGAGAAGACGCGCGTCGCCCCTCCGTCGCCTTCGAGGCCCGGCCTGCGGACCGTTCTGACCGGCACCTGACGATTCCAGACGACGACGAAGCTGCCGTCGGCGTGGCCGTCGATGGCAACCGAGAAGTGCTGATCGCCGTCGTCGGGCGAGATCGGGAAGTCGCCTCCGACCGGCGTGCCGTCGCGGCGGAAGCGGCGACCCTTGACGCTGACGGCGGGCAGGATGCTCTCCACCCAGACGACGACGAATTCTCCGTTCCCAGCGACCGCCACTCGCGGTTCCGACTGCCCGCCGGTCTCGCCGAGGTTGACGCGAAAGATCGCACTCGGGTTGGCTCCGGACTCGTCGTAGATCCGGCCCCAGATGCCGCTGTCATCGCTGTCGCTATCCTCCCAGACGACCACGAAGCCGCGTTGCCCATCGACGCCCACGTCCGGCGACCGCAAGTTGACCGACCCCGCTGCGACCGTAAGCTCGCCCCCGGCGAAGCCCCCACCATCGAACTGGCGCGCGAAGACCGTTTGCGAGCGCTGCCAGGCGGTGACGAAGCCGTCCGCGGCGTCGCTCGCCACCGCGGGATCCGAGATGCCGTCGGTGGTGACCTCCTCGGCCAGGAACTCGCCTGGCAGAACGGTGCCGTCGGCCGAAGACTGGCGAGCGATCAGGTCGAAGCTCGAGCTGGCGCTCGCCTGGTTCAGGCTGCTCCAGACGACGCTGAAGTCGCGGCTGCCGTTCATGTCGAGATCAGGCTGGGACTGGGAGTTGGAGGTAAAGAAGTTGAGCGCGAACTCGTCCTCGGCCGGGTCGCCTGCCGGCGTGTGGCGGCCGAACAGCCCGGTGCCGTCACCGTCGCCGTTGAGTCGCGACCAGACGACGAGAAGATCGCCGCCGTCGCTGACCCCGATCGCCGGCTCGAAGTCACTGCTGGTGGTCACTTCGTTGACCTGCTGCTCGGCAGCGAGCGGGATCGGCTGGGCCGCAAGGGGCGAGAGGGCGATGCCGGCCGCGAGCACGGCGCAAGAGAGTTCACGAATGAGACAGGCCTTGCCGGTCATGGTCGTCCCCGGTCTCGGCCCGAACCAGCTCGAACCGACAGGAATGTAGCCGACCACACTCGCGACCACACCTGCCGAAAGTCAGGCACCGCGGCTGCCGAATGGCACCCGAGGCGACTTCGCCGAAGAGCTCGAACCGCGTCCGGCGAGTGCCTCCCGACTTCCGGCGCGACGACTTCGACGCCGGCCACCTGGGACTCTGGTCGACCGTCGCGCCCTGAGGACGGCGCACGGCGCCCCTGTCCCCTCCGGCGGTCGGGAGCGCCCCTTGGCGCAGCGGCGGGCTCCTCCGTGCGCGCCGGGAATGGCCTTTGCAGCATCGGCTCTGCAGCCGCCTCGCAGGCTGGTCTTCCCAAGGAGGAGTCCCATGCCAAGCCATCGCAGACTCACGCTCGCTCTCGCCGGGGTTGTTTTGCTCTGGACGCCCAGGTTGCCCGCCGCCTCCCCGCCCCCGGGGGCGCCCGCCCTCCAGGTCCCCCAACCAGGGGTTCCGGAGGTCATCCGAGTCAAGGGCAAGTTCGTCCGCGTCGCCTACAACGACGAAGGCTTCGTCATCGTCGGTTCGATGTCCCCGAACCGCGCGATCGGCGGCGAATGGATGCTGCTCGACTTCGGCGCGACCCTGCTCGAAAAGACGCCCAACTACACTCTGACCCGCGACGCAATCTCGCTCGAAACGCCCGACGGGGAGGCGATCCCGATGGCGTCGGTGATCGAGCAGCGCGGCGGGGCGACCGAGGCCCTGCAGTGGCGCGCGAACCGCGAGAGCCCGGCGATGGCTTACTTTCCGACGTTTGCGAGCCAGCCCTGCAACATCCCCTTCTTCTACGACGAGCTCTCCCGCCTGCTGCCCGTGGGCCAGGTCGAACTGAGTATCTACCGCGGCTGCTACGGCCGGATCTTCTTCCACCTCCCGGGCGGCATCACCTTCGGGCAGTATTGGCTCAACGTGAGGTTCGCCAACAGCCTCGTACGGGTACCGTTCACGGTCCTGACCCCGGAGGAAGAGCAGTACGTCCAGGAGAACCTCGAGGCCGTCCAGGAGCAGATGGAAGCGGCGTTTCCGCCGAAGAGCTGAGGAATGGTCCCGGCAGATCCTCCGCTCCTGCGGCCGTTCAGCCTAGAGCGCACTCGCCCTCGTCCGCCGGGCACGGCCTTTGCCGCTCCGGCTTCAGCATCCTCTTTGCAGGCTGGCCTTTCCGAAGGAGGAGTCTCCATGCAGAACAGGTATCGAATACCCCTGGTCTTCGCGGGCGGACTGGCGCTGTGGACCTCGCTGGCGTTGGTGGCTCCAGCCCCTTCCCAGGCTCAATCACCGGCCGTCGTGAAGGTTCCCGAGGCCGGAGTGCCGGAGACTCGCACCCTGCACGGCAAGTTCGTCCGCGCCGCTTCCAACAATGAGGGCTACGTCATCCTCGGCTACCAGCCCGCCAACCGCTCGATCGGCAGCGAATGGATGCTCCTCGAGGTCGGCATGACAGTGCTAGACAAGACACCCAACTACACGCTGACCCGCGACGCCATCTCGCTCGAGACGCCCGACGGTAAGACCGTCCCCCTGGCGACAGTCAACGAACAACGGGCCGGAGGCACGCAGGGGCTGCAGCAGCGCGCCGACCTTCAGCGCGACTCGATCGACTACTTTCCGTTGGGCGCCAGGCAGCGGTGCTATTTCCTATTCTTCTCCGAGCTGGGTTCACCCCTGATGCCTTTCGACGAGTTCGAGGTCGCCCCCGTCCGCGGCTGTTTTGGTCGGCTCTACTTCCGTGTCCCGGGCGGCATCACGTACGGCCAGCATTGGCTCAACGTGAGGTTCGCCGCCAGCGTCGTGCGGGTGCCGTTCACGATCATGACCCCGGAGGAGGAGCGCTACCTGCAGGCGAGCCTCAAGGACAGCCAAGAGTAGATGGAAGAGGCGTTCACGCCGACGGTGTGAGGTGCCGCCTCTCCGGCGCGCTCTACCGTTCGGGCGCGAAGCGTGCGCCGAGATAGGCCGCAGGCAGGGACACGGCGACACTCACGATCCTCTTCAGAGGCGCCTTCCTGGCCTGTCCGCGGCCAACGTGGCAAGCTTCTTCCGTCAGGAGATTCCCATGCGCCTTCGTCGCTTGCAGTCCCTCCTTCTCGCCGCCTTTGCCCTCGCCGGCCCCTCCGCGCTCCGCGCCGCCTCTCCCCAGGGCACACCGCCGCGGACCCTGCGGGTCGACTACTTTCACACCGGTAACGCGCGCGAGGAGCGCTTCGCGCTCGAGCGGGTGGTGGTCGAGCCGCTCCCCTGGCCGGGGGACCTGGCGAAGACGATCGACGACACCAACCTCGGCAAGTACCGCTTCGAGGTCATCGACCGGAGCACCCACCGCGTCCTCTACTCGCGCGGTTTCGCCTCGATCTACGGCGAGTGGGAGACGACCGGCGAGGCGACGGAGATCGACCGCACCTTCTCCGAGTCGCTGCGCTTCCCGCGCCCGGCCGGACCGGTACAGGTCGTCATCAGCAAACGTGACAAGGCGAACGACTTCCGCGAGAGCTGGTCGCTGGTCGTCGATCCGGCGGACATGCTGGTCGACGCCTCGCGCCCGCCATCCGCCGGTGAGCTCCTCGCCCTGCAGCGCTCCGGCGACCCGGCGGACAAGCTCGACTTCCTGATCCTCGGCGACGGCTACACCGCCGCCGAGCGCGGCAAGTGCGAGTCCGACGCGCGCCGGCTCATGGCGATCCTCTTCGCCACCGAGCCGTTCCAGAGCCGCCGCACCGATCTCAACGTCTGGGGCCTCTGCCCCGCCGCCACCGAGTCCGGCATCTCGCGGCCGTCGCTGGGCATCCACCGCCGCTCGCCGGTGGGCGCGACCTACGATGCGTTCCGCTCTGAGCGCTACATCCTGACGTTCGACAACCGCGCCTTCCGCGACCTCGCCTCGCAGGCGCCGTACGAAGTCGTCGAGATCCTCGCCAACGGACAGACCTACGGCGGCGGCGGGATTTTCGGACAATTTTCCACCGTTGCCGCGGACTCGCTTTGGGCGCCGTACGTCTTCGTGCACGAGTTCGGCCACCACCTCGCGGCGCTCGCCGACGAGTACTACACCTCCGATGTCGCTTACGAGCCCGCCGCCGATCGCCTCGAGCCGTGGGAGCCGAACGTCACCGCGCTCCTCGATCCGGCTGAGCTCAAGTGGGCGAACCTCGTCGCCCCGGGCACCCCTCTCCCGACGCCGTGGGGCAAGGAGGCGTTCGAGGCGCGCTCGCGCGAGATTCAGACCGAACGCCGGAAGATCCGCGCCGAGAAACGGCCGGAGGCAGAGATGGACGCCCTCTTCACCCGCCAGCGCGACGAAGAGGAGAAGCGCTTCGCCGCCGAGCCGTTCGCCGCCAAGGTCGGCGCCTTCGAAGGCGCGAACTACGAAGCCAAGGGCTACTACCGGCCGGCCGCCGACTGCATCATGTTCACCCGCGACCGCGTCCCGTTCTGCCCCGTCTGCCGGCACGGCATCGAGCGCGTGATCGACCTCTACGCCCGGCGGAAGTAACCGGAGACCTAAGGGACGGCTGAGCTCCAGCGACTGGTGTCGCCGGTGAGCTCGAAGCCGTCCCAGAAGACCGTGATGACGTTCGACAGGCAGTACAGTCGATAGCTGACGTTGCAGGAGGTCGTGCCGAAGTTCGACCAGATGGAGGTGAGCGGCCCGTCGGCGGCGCTCCCCTTCATCCCCTGGAAGCCTCCGAGCGCGTCCGTCCAGTCGTCGCACGTCGCGGCAGCCCCGGTCCCGTCAGCGTTCGTACCTGTCCAGGTGCGGCAGGCGAAGGTCGTCGCGCACTCTTCCGTCAGGTAGGTGCCGTTCTCGAACTGATGCAGGCTCGTGTCGAGGGTCGAGTCCGTCAGATCGGTCAGGTCGTTGGCGATGGTGTAGGCGTCGATCCGCTTCCACGGCCCGGTGATCTCGAGTCGGTCGACCGCGTCGACCACCGGCGTCGCGGACGAAAGCCAAGCGACGTAGCTTTCGGGAGCGGGAAGAAACGCCTGAGCGGCCAGCGTCCTGCATATGGCGTCGCCGGCGCCCAGCCCGGTGGCACTCCCCGCCTGCGGCCAGGCGCCGAGGTCCCCCTTTCCCTGCGCCGAGGTCAGAAAAGCGACCGCCGCGGGACTCCAGCCGAGCCGGGAGACCTCCCCCGCTCCGGGCTCGACACACAGCAGGCGATGGTCTCCTGCACAGGCCATCTCGTCGGCAAGACTCCAGAATCCGACGATGCCGTAGACATCTCCGACCGTTCCCACGAACTGCCCCGGCGTGTCGTCCGCCCAACCGCTGCAATCGACCCCGGTCCAGACGCCGGCGGCATCGGTTCCTGTCCAGTAGAAGCGATCGATCGTCGGTATTGCATCGAAGTTCTCGTCGCGCGAGATCGGTCGATAGAGCTCACCCTCGTCCACCAGCTGGTCCAGGGTGCCGGAGAGGTTGGTCGCGCCGTTGGCGAGAAACCAGGGTCCGGCGCCAGGGAGAACGGCGCCGTTGCAGCCGGTGGCCTTCTTGCCGGAGAGCCCCTGCACGTGGCAGTAAGCGTCGGTCGCCGAGGTCGAGATCCATGCCCGGTAGGTCGCGGCGTTGGGCAGCGGCGTCGGCGTCGCCGCGGCGGCGCGGGCGCGGCAGATCGCGTCCGCGCGGGCGAAAGCCGTCGCTCCGGTGGCGTCCGGCCAGGTCGAAAGATCGCCCGTCCCGGAGACCGAGGTCGCAAACGCCCGGCGCTTCACCGCGCTCGCCGGCGCGGCGCAACCGAGAAGGACCAGCGCCGCGAGTGCGGCGGTTCCAGATTTTCTGCCCAACGGTCGGCTGCGGTGCATCGCTTCCTCCAGATTCGCCAGGGCCTGCTTTCTGGAGATGCGCCATTGCCTGGCCGGCAGGGCCACACGTCCCCTCTTGCGACAATTCTTCAAAACCTCCCATACCTGCGGCGATCGCTTCGCGCCAAAGCTCTGAAAATACAGGACGGAGCGCGGCTCCAGACATGGCATCTGGTTTGCCACCGACGATGCGCCAGGAGGTCAGCGCTATGTCTTTATTCAAGAAGACCGCTCCAGCTTCGCCGCCCAGTTTCTCGAACGTGCAGAAGGGTGGATCGACGACCGCCGACGGCAGCCGGCCCGATCCGGCCACCCCGGCTCCTTCGGCCCCTTCGACCACCACCCGCGGAGTTACGCCCGACTTTTCCAACGTCCGGAGCGGCGGCTCCTCGACCGCGCCGACGCGGGAAGCGGCGCGCTCCACGACTTACGTCGTCCGGAGCGGCGACAGTCTGTCGCGCATCGCCAAGCGGCACTATGGCGACGCCAGTCAGTGGACGCGCATCTACGAAGCGAATCGGGGCCTTATCGGCGCCAATCCCGATCTCATTCATCCAGGGCAGGAGCTCGTCTTGCCGCAGGCCTGACGATCTTGACGACGTTCGTGATCGCAGCATTTTCCAAGGAGATTCGAAGATGAGAGACCGGAACCCAGCCGCACCTTCGATTGGCGGCGTTCTTTTCGCCAGCTGTCTGATCCTGTCGAGCGCCGGACTCGGCGCCTGCAAGAAGAAGGTGGCTCCGCCTGCCCCCGAAACGACGAGTCGTACCTCGCCGATCCCGGCGCCGCCCAGCGCGCCCGCGGCAATCCAGTTCAGCGAGCTCCGGGTCGGCAACGCCGTGAACGCCGACAAGTCCGTCACCACCGACCTCGAGACTTTCGCGCCGCGCGACACGATCTACGCCTCGGTGGCCACGACCGGCGTCGGCGTCGCAACGCCAATTCGCGCCGTCTGGACCTTCCAGGACGGCCAGATCGTGAGCGACGATACGCAGACGATCTCCGGCACCGGCAACGACCGGACAGAGTTCCACATCTCGAAGCCGGACGGATTTCCGACCGGGAGCTACAAGGTGGAGATCTTCGTCGACGGACGCTCGGTCATGAACCGCAACTTCGACGTGCGCTAGAACGCCACCGAGCTCTCGCCGGAAACGGGAGCTCGGGCCGGTGCTTGCCCTGCCGTCCTGATCTCCGGCAAAGCCCTGCCTATCGCACTGACTGCCTTGGACTTATCGGCTCATGCGGCGCTCATCCCGCGCCCATTGTGGTGGTGAGCGTGGCACTCGATCATGGCGCGTCCCGAAAGGAGGGCGCATGATCGCCATCGCTACCGTTCCCCGTGCTTCAGGCAGCAGAACGTATCTCTCGGCCACGACGCTCCGCGCCGCAGCGCTGCTCGCAGTGGTTGCACTCGGCTGCGGAGGCGGAGGCGGCGGGTCGCCGACGGCGCCGCCGCCGCCCCCTACGGCGTCGCCGATCGCCGGGCGGTACGACGTGGCCGTCGCTCTCGGCACGAACAGCTGCGGCGCGGTCACGGTTCAAACCCAGGCGACCTCGGTCAGCCACACCGCGGGAGCCAGCCGCTTCACCCTGCTGCACGGCGCGAACTCCTTCGCCGGCACGCTCAACGCCGACATGACGTTCGCAACCGACCCGTTGGATCTCGCGGGCGGCGACGGCTCGACGCTCACCGTGCGGATCCAGGGCCGGTTCCCGTCCCAGGCGCTCGAGGCGACGGTGACCGTCGATGTGCGCGGCCGGCCGGTCGCTCCGGCGACCTGCAGCTACGTCGTGGCCTGGACGGGGGCAAAGACCGGCTGAGCTGCGGCCGGTCCGCAGGGCTCAGATCGAACGCACGCCGTCGAGCCCGAGGCACTCGAGCACGCGATGCAGGCGCGGGTCGGCGCGCCACGCATCGAGACGGGGATCGACGCCGGCGAAGAGGAGGTCGCGGCCGGCGTGCTGCTCGCAGCTGCGCAGCAGGAGGCGGAGCCCGTTCTCCTCCTCGCCGAGCTGGAGCTCGAAAAGTGCGAGGTCCGAAGGCGGCAAGTAGCTCTCGCGGGCGGAGGAGCTCAGGTAGTCGATCGAGCCCTGCCAGTAGTCGCGGAGACTCTCGACGCGGGGCGCCGGCAGATCGCCGCCCGCGAAGTAGGCCGCGAGATGAGCGTTCGCCTGCGCCACCGCCGCCGATTCGTCGCCCTTGCCGAGGTGGGAATAGAGGATCGTCAGATGCGCGAGCGTGTGTCGCGGCTCGAGCGTCAACGCCTCGCGGCTGGCGGCGATCGCCTCGTCGTAGCGCCCGGCGAGGTAGAGGTACCAGCCGAGATCGGCACTGGCCGCCAGGCAGACCGGATCGAGCTCGCGCGCCCGCCGCGCGGCCTCGATGGCGTCATCGAAGCGACCGCGCGCCGCGAGCAGCGCGGCGTAGCCGCTCCAGGCGGGGGCGAGACCCGGGTCGAGGCGCAGGGAGGCGCGATAGCTTGCTTCCGCCGCATCCCAGTCGTAGCGCGCATGGAGCGCTGCCTCGGCGCGCGCGAGATGCGCGCTGGCTGAATCCGGCGCGAGCGCCACGGCCCGCCGTGCCATCTCGTCGGCTTCCCGCAGCGCTTGCGGCGACGGCTCTTGAAGATGCCGCGCGAGGAGCGCCTGGGCGAGCTCCACGCGGGGCTCCGCCCCTTCGGGCGCGAGCTCGGCGGCATTCCGCAGAAGCGCGATGCCGCGCTCGACATTCTCCTTGCCCTGGCGACGCGCGAGGTAGAGGCCGCGCCCATACGCCGCCAGCGCCGTGGGATCGAGCGCTGGCCGAGCCGCCGAGAGGCGCCCGAGGGGGAAGGGGTCGGACGATTGCGGCGCAGCCGCCGGCGAGCGGTCCGCCAGCGGCAGCGTCGCGAGCAGGAGCAGCGCGGCGATCCCACCCACGGTCGCCAGCGCCGGCAGCAGCCTCGCCGGGCGCCAGCGCGATCGCGCAGGCAACGCGGCAGCAGGCGCTGGGACCGCGACGAATGCTGCGGCAGGTGATGCAGCGGGCGCTTCTGTGAGCGCCGTGCTCGAACGGGCCGAACCGACGAAGCGGTAGCCCAGCCGGGGGAGCGTTTCGATCCACCGCGGTCGCGCGGCGTCGTCGCGCAACGCGCGACGGAGCTGGCAGACCGAGAAATTGATGCTCTGGGCGTACTCGACGTGGATGTCGTCGCCCCAAAGGAGCTGCCGGATCTCCTCGCGGCTCACCAACTCGCCCTGGCGTTCGACGAGCAGCGCCAGCACGCGCGCCGGCTGCGGCTGCAGCTCGCATCGCCGACCGCGGAAGCTCAGCTCGCCCGTTTCGGGCTGGAACTCGAAGTCGCCGAACTGCCAGCGCGCCGACATGGCGGCATCCTAGCCTGACCTTCTCACCAGCTTCTACTGCGGCGCCGCACCTGCCCATGCCTGCTGCGTTGCGCTCACGACCCGTCCACCGGACGGGTACCCCGCCTGCTCGACTCACCGACAGTAGGTCTGCGCGGGCCGCCGACTGAAGATGTCGCGACGCCTTGCAGTCACGGGCATCTGCGACGCCTCGCGACGAAACCGGTGAGAAGGTCAGGCTAGCCCCTTCCCCCGCCGGCCGCGAGGCCACGGCGAGGAGCGACTCCAGACCTAGCCTGGCAAGTCCCTTGGGCGAAGCACGACGATCTCCCGAGCTCGGTGTCCTGCTGGCGCGCGATGCTCTTTCGTTTGCCGGCGATGACCCCATAGGATGGGCAGCGAGGTGCTTCAGATGCCCGAATCTGTCGCGGTCGATCTCGAGGTCAGTCAGCGCTTTTCCGCGCTGCACCGACTGATCGGGAACACGCCGCTTCTCGCCATCGACTTCCGCTACAAAGGCCGCCCGCGGGTGATCTACGCCAAGCAGGAGTCGCTCAATTTCACCGGCAGCATCAAGGACCGCATGGCGCTGTTCATCGTCGAAGGCGCCTATCGCGACGGTACGCTGCAGCCCGGCAAGCGCATCGCGGAAGCGACCAGCGGCAACACGGGGATCTCCTTCTCGGCGGTCGGGCGCGCGCTCGGCCATCCCGTCACGATCTTCATGCCCGACTGGATGAGCGCCGAGCGAATCGCACTGATCGCCAGCTTCGGCGCCACGATCGTGCTGGTGAGTCGCGCCCAGGGCGGATTCGTCGGCAGTATCCGGATGTCGGAGGAACTTGCGGCTGACGATCCATCCGTCTTCCTCCCTTGCCAGTTCTCGAACGACGCCAACGTCGCAGCGCACTACCGCACGACGGGGCCGGAGATCTGGGCGCAGCTGGCGCAAGGCGGCCTCGCGCCCGACGCATTCGTGGCCGGCGTCGGGACGGGCGGCACGGTGATGGGCGTGGGCAGGTTCCTGAAGGAACGCAGGCCCGCCATTCGCGTGCATCCGCTCGAGCCTGCGGAATCGCCGACGCTGTCGACCGGGCACAAGGTCGGGCAGCATCGCATCCAGGGCGTTTCCGACGAGTTCATTCCGGCGATCGTCAAGCTGGACGAGCTCGACGCCGTCGTCAGCGCGCACGACGGCGATGCGATTCTC
>Ga0138256_10003197_pt1 | contig 17465 bp, 14 predicted proteins | sample KNB2016incub_MG_FD_105486 | JGI IMG/M metagenome (GOLD analysis project Ga0138256, IMG submission 105486) | Active sludge microbial communities from wastewater in Klosterneuburg, Austria - KNB2014incub_MG | ecosystem: Engineered > WWTP > Activated sludge > Unclassified | place: Austria... | reverse complement strand
TGGAACATGGCCGGCCCCTTAGTTGACGTCGCAGCGAACGGCCGTGGAGACCTCGCTGCGGTCGAAATCGTAGATCGCGATGTTGGAGTTGTTGCGCGTGTAGACGTACTGCGTGCGCACCGCACAGGTCTTCTGGAACTGCCAGTTGAGGCCCACGAGGAACTCCGAGAACTTGTCCTTGCCCTTCTCCACGGTGGTGGAGCGCGCGAAAGCGTCCTTGTCGCGGCGCATCACGAAGCCCAGCCCGTTGAAGAGGTTCAGCTTCGGGTTGACCGAATACTGGGCGTAGCTGCGCAGGCCGGCGAGGTTCTTGCTCTTGTCCGTCTCGCCGTCGGGCAGCTTGTTGACCGCGCGATCGTCGCTGCCGAAGGCCGAGAGGTACAGCAGCGGCTGCCCCTTCGCATCGAACGACTTGAGCCACGTGGCCTGCAGGTAGAGCTGGTCGAAGTCCTCGACTTCGTTCGTCGGGAAGCGCACCTGGCCGTACTGGCCCGTGAGGCCCACCTGCGTGCGCGGGTCGAGGCTGTACTTCCAGTCGAGTTGCGCGGAGGCGATACGGCGGTCGTTCGTGGGCGCCGGGTCGCCGGGCGCCTCGCCGTCCTGGTTGAAGACGAGGTAGCTCGCCAGCGCGCGCCACTGCGTCGGGCCGTCGTTGAGGGCGCCGCCCGCGCGCGCCTCGCCCGAAAGCGAGTTGTACTTCGACTCGCCTTCGTAGCCGCGCAGCTTCCCCTCGCCTCCCGCGAAGACGCTCCAGCCGCGCGAGAGGGGAACGGAGTATTCCATCGCGCCGGCGGCATTGCCGAAGCCCGCCTTGCGCTTGACCGAGTTGCCCGTCGCCTCGATGCCGACGATGCCGAAGGACTGCTGGGCGGCGGCGCCGAAGTCCGAAGGCACGCCGGTGATGTTCGTGTCGTAGCCCAGGCCCAGTTCGCCGTAGCCGAGCCAGCCCGGCGTCGTCTGGCGCTTCCTCGCGTTGATCGCCTCGAGATAGCGCGCGATGGTCTGCTGCGCGGCGGGCGGCGGGTTGCTCGCCGCGAGCGACTTGAAGCCGGCCTCGGCCAGGTCGAAGGAACCCGCGGCGAAGTAGGCGCGCGCGAGGTCCATCTGGGCGCCCGCATGGTTCGGGTTCACCGCGAGCACGCGCTCGAAGGCGATGATCGCGTCGTCGATCTTGCCGCTGTCGAGCGCGGCGACGCCCAGCAGGTAGTCGAAGTCGAGGTTCCCCGCGAGCTTGTCCTGCAGCCCGATCAGTTCCATGTAGGCCTGCTTGGGGTTGTTCTCGACGAGCAGGCGCCGGGCCTTCTCGAGGGTCGCGGGGTCGGCCGACGCGCCTGCGCTGAATCCGGCGGCGACGACGAGACCGGCGGCGGTGAGCCGCGGGCGTGCGAGGAGTTTCATGGAATGCTCGCCTTCTTTTCCGGGGGAAGCGGGTCGATCCGGCGCATCGGGATTTCCCTGTCGGGAAAGGCCCGGAGCGGTCGTCTGGGACCCGATCTAAACGATGGTAAGTCAATCACTTACGCGATGCAATCGACAATTCGGATGAGAGATTGCCGACTTTTACTGAAAAAACAATGTGATAATCCCGTCGTTTCAGTCGCAACGCGGCAGGCCGCGCAGACGCCATGGAAACCGCCTCCTCACCCGCTGACCCGCTGCTGGAAACCCGACAGGACGGCATCGCCACCCTGACGCTCAACCGGCCGCGGCAGTACAACGCGCTCTCCGGCGCGCTGCTCGAGCGCCTTCACGCGGCACTGGACGCCCTCGCGAATGACCCGCGGGTTCGCGTCGTCGTGATCGCCGCGGCGGGCTCGGCCTTCTGCGCCGGCCACGACCTGAAGGAAATGCGCTCCCTCCCCTCGCAGGCCCAGGTCGAGGCGCTTTTCTCCCGGTGCGGGGCATTCATGCAGAAGCTCGTCGCCCTGCCCCAGCCGGTCATCGCGCAGGTGAACGGGCTGGCCACGGCCGCGGGATGCCAGCTCGTGGCGCAGTGCGACCTCGCCGTCGCGTCCGCCGACGCCCGTTTTGCCGTGTCCGGCGTGAACCTGGGGCTCTTCTGCTCGACGCCGGCGGTGGCGCTCTCGCGCAACATCGGGCGAAAGCGTGCCGCCGAGATGCTCATGACCGGCGAGTTCATCGACGCCGAGACCGCGCTCGACTGGGGCCTCCTCAACCGGGTCTGCCCGGCCGACCGCCTGGCCGACTGCGTTCGCGACCTCGCGAGCCACCTGATCGCCAAGCCCCGCGAGACGCTCGCGCTGGGCAAGGCCCTCTTCTACCGCCAGCTGGAAGCCTCGCTCGCGGCGGCCTACGCCGATGCGAGCCGCACCATCGCCTGCAATTTCGCGGACCCCGTCGCCACCGAGGGGATCGCCGCCTTCCTCGAGAAGCGTCCGCCGCGGTGGTAGGTCAGCCGCGAGGCGCCCAGCGGAAGCCCCGCCGGCGGTCGCGCAGGATCTCGCGCGCGGCATTGTGTCCCGGCACGCCCGTCACCCCGCCCCCGGGGTGCGCCCCCGACCCGCAGAGGTAGAGCCCCGAAAGGGGCATCCGGTAGTCCGCGTGCCCGAGCGCCGGGCGCGCGCTGAAGAGCTGGTTGAGGGAAAGCCTGCCGTGGAAGATGTCGCCGCCCTCCAGGCCGAACTCGCGCTCGAGGTCCGCGGGCGACAGGATGCGCCTCGCGATGACGCTTTTCGAGAAATTCGGCGCGTGCCGGTCGACGAGCGCCAGGATCGCGTCGGCCGCCTTCTCCCGGTCCGCATCCCACGAGCGCCCGTCGGGCAACCGGAAGCGGAAGTGCTGGCAGAAGAGGCTCGCGACGTGCTGCCCTTTCGGCGCAAGGGAGTCGTCCACCGTGCTCGGAATGAGGATTTCGACGATCGGCTCGGCGGACCACCCGTTGTCGCGGGCGCTCGCGTGCGCGCGGTCCATGTAGTCGAGCGTGGGCGCGAGGATGATCCCCGAGCCGTGGTGCGGCGCCTGCGCGCGGCCCGGCAGGCAAGCGAAATCCGGCAATTCGGCCAGCGCGACGTTCATGCGGAAAGTCGCCGATTCGCAGGCGAAGTCACGGATCGCCTCCGGCCACCCCTCCCCCCCCGCGAGGCGCGCCAGCACGCGGGGGTTGGCGTTGCCGGCGACGCAACGCGCGGCGATCTCGGTGCCGTCGTCGAGAACGATGCCCGTCGCCTGCCCCTCCCGCGAGACGATGCGGGCGACCCCCGCCCCGGTGCGGATCGCCACGCCGCGGGCTTCGGCTTCCCGGGCGAGCGCCTGGGTGATGGCACCCATGCCGCCCATCGCGTGCCCCCAGGCGCCCTTCTTGCCGTTCACCTCGCCGAAGACGTGGTGCAGGAGGACATAGGCCGTGCCGGGGGAATACGGGCTCGCGAAATTGCCCACCACGCTGTCGAACCCGAAGCAGGCGCGGATCGGGTCCGATTCGAACCAGCGATCCAGCCAGTCGGCCGCCGACATCGTGAAGAGGTCGAGCACGTCCCGCTGTGCGGCCCGGGGCAGGCGAGCGAGGCCCTTCCCGGCCTTCCACGCGCGCAGGATCTCGCCGATTCCCCCGCCGGCGTTGGGTGGCGTCTCGAGGAGCAGGCCGCGCAGGACGTCCGCGACGCGCTCGAGGCGCTCGTAGTACGCGCCCAGGCGCGCCGCGTCGCGCGCGCTGAACTTCGCCACCTCGCGTTGCGATGCCTCGAGGCCTCCCCCCATCTTCAGGTACCCGCCATCGGCCGTCGGCAGAAAGTTCGAGAACGGCCGCTCCACGACCTTCAGGCCGTGCTCGGCGAGGCGCAGGTCGCGGATCACCTTGGGGTTCAGCAGGCTCACGGTGTAGCTCGCCGCGGAGTTGCGAAAGCCCGGGTGGAAAGTCTCCGTCACGGCCGCACCCCCGACGACTTCGCGCCGTTCGAACACGCCGACCTTCATCCCGGCGCCCGCGAGATAGCAGGCGCAGGCGAGGCCGTTGTGCCCGGCGCCGACGATCGCGCAGTCGAGCGGCGCCGCTTTCACGCGAGGAGGAAATCGCGGATGACGCCGACCTGGAAATCGTCCATCAGCATCGGCGCGTGGCCCGTGCGGGGCACTTCCACCGCCTCCGTTCCCGGCCGTTCCCGCATGCGCGCCAGGATGTCCGGCGTGAGGAGGTCCGACGAGTCGCCGCGAAGGACGAGCACGGGCGAGCGCACGGCAAGCCACCAGGGCGATAGATCGATGTCACCGTGCACGGCACCCTTGAACGGGACGGCGACCCCCGGATCGTAATGAAAGCGCCACTTCCCGTCGTCGCCGCGGCGCGCCACGTGGACCGCGAGGTGTCGCCACTGCGCGGCCGAGAGTTCGCCGAACGGGCTCACGGAGCGCATCACCGCCTCGAGCTGCTCGAGCGATTCGAAGGTGGGCGTGAGACCCACGTACTGCGCGATGCGCTCGAGCGAGGCCTTCGGCACGACCGATCCCACGTCGTTCAGGACGAGCTTGGCGACGGGCGTGCGCGGCTGGGCGGCGAGGATCATGCCGAGAATCCCGCCCATCGACGTGCCCACCCAGTCGACGCGCTCGGCGCCCAGTGCCGCGAGCATCGCCGCCGCGTCCGCGCAATAGACCGGATAGCCGTAGTCGTTCTTGTCCGCGAGCCAGTCGCTGCGGCCGCGCCCGGCGGTATCCGGGCAGACGACGCGGTACTCGTCGCTCATCCGCTCGGCGAGGAAGTCGAAGTCTCGTCCGCAGCGGGTGAGGCCGTGGGCGCAGACGAGGACGCGGGGATTTTCCGGTTCGCCCCACTCCGTCCAGCGGATGCGGTGGAATCCGTGGGGGTCGAGGCACAGTACCGAGCCTTCACGCATCGTGTTCATGTCGGCTTTCGTTGGCTATGGCTGCGGGGAGTGACGCGGCGGCAAGGCATCGGAAGCGCCGATTGCCGCGGATTCCACGCCGATTGCCGCCGATGTTTCAAGGATCGGGGCGTCGACGAGAAATGATCCTCGGGTTCTTCGGCGAACACCATGACCCTTGCCTTGATTCTCCCTGCATTGTCTGCGGCAATCGGCGTGGAATCCGCGGCAATCGGCGTTACCCGGAATTGCGCCCGCATCACTCGAATGAACTCCTGCTGCGCGCCCGGTCCCGCAGCAGGAACTTCTGGATCTTCCCCGTCGACGTCTTGGGCAGCGCCCCGAACACCACGCTCTTCGGGATCTTGAACCTCGCCATCCGCGTCCGGCAGAACTCGATGATCTCCGCCTCCGTCACCGCCGCCCCCTCCTTCAGTTCCACGAAGGCGCAGGGCGTCTCGCCCCACTTGTCGTCCGGCTGCGCGACGACGGCCGCCAGCATCACGGCAGGATGGCCGAAGAGGACATCCTCGACCTCCTGCGACGAGATGTTCTCCCCCCCGGAGATGATCACGTCCTTGGAGCGGTCCTTGATCTTGATGTAGCCGTCGGGCTGCATCACCGCGAGGTCGCCCGAATGGAACCAGCCCCCGCGGAAGGCGTCCGCCGTGGCCTTCGGGTTCTTGAGGTAGCCCTTCATGGTGATGTTGCCGCGGAACATGATCTCGCCCATCGTCTCGCCGTCCCAGGGCACCGGCTCCAGCGATTCCGGGTCGAGGACGGTCATGCCTTCCTCGAGCAGGTAGGCCACGCCCTGCCGCCCGTTCTTCCTCACCTGCTCCTCGATCGGAAGCGACTTCCAGGCCTCGTGCTTCGCGCAGACCGCGGCCGGCCCGTAGGTCTCGGTGAGCCCGTAGACGTGCGTGATGTCGAATCCCATGCGCCCCATGCCCTCGATCACGGCGGCGGGCGGCGGCGCCGCGGCGACCAGGCAGTGCACCTCGTGGTCGATGCCCTGCTTCCACTCGGCGGGGGCGTTCATCAGCATCGAATGCACGATGGGCGCGCCGCAGTAGTGCGTCACCTCGTGCTCGCGGATGAGTTCCAGGATGTGCTTCGGATCGACCTTGCGCAGGCAGACGTTCGTGCCGGCCGCCGCGGCCATCGTCCAGTTGAAGCACCAGCCGTTGCAGTGGAACATCGGCAACGTCCAGAGATACGTGGGGTGCTTCGGCATCGACCAGTCGATGATGTTGTTGATCGCGTTGAGATAGGCGCCGCGGTAGTGGTAGACCACGCCCTTGGGATTGCCGGTGGTGCCCGAGGTGTAGTTGAGCGCGATGGCGTCCCATTCGTCCGGCGGGAAGGTCCATTCGAACGCCGGATTGCCCTCCTGCAGGAACGACTCGTATTCCTTCTCGCCGAGGAACTTCCCGCCCTCGTGCATCGCGTCGTCCACGTCGATCACGAGCGGCTTCGCCTGGCAGAGCGCGAGGGCCTTCTCGACGGTGCCGCTGAACTCGCGGTCCGTGAAGAGCACCTTCGCCTCGCCGTGGTCCAGCATGAAGGCGATGGCCTCCGGGTCCAGTCGGGTGTTGAGCGTGTTCACCACGGCGCCGATCATCGCCGGTCCGAAGTGCAGTTCCACCATGGCCGGCACGTTGGGCAGCATCGCCGCCACCGTGTCGCCGCGGCGGATGCCGCGCCCGGCGAGCGCCGAGGCGAGCCGCCGGCAGCGCGAGTAGACGTCCTTCCACGGCCGTCGCAGGCTGCCGTGGATCACGGCGACCTGGTCGGGGTACACGGTGGCGGCCTTGGCGAGATAGGACACCGGCGTGAGCGCGGTGTAGTTCGCCTCGTTGCGCTCGAGGCCCTGTTCGTAGGGGTGCGTCATGGACGTCGTCTCCGGGTTGCGGGTCAGGCGATTCGAGTCTCGCCGGCGGCGAGGGCGAAGCCGGCCGCCCGTTCCGCCGAGCGGACCGTGTTGGCGATCAGCATCGCGATGGTCATGGGGCCGACGCCTCCCGGCACGGGCGTGATGCGCGCCGCTACCGGAGCGATGGCCGCGAAGTCGACGTCGCCGACGAGCTTGCCGTCGGGCAGGCGGTTGATGCCCACGTCGATCACCGTCGCGCCCGCCTTGACCATGCCCGCGCCGATGATGTGCGCCCTGCCGGCGGCGGCGACGAGGATGTCCGCCTGCCGCGTCTGCGCCGCGAGGTCCCGCGTGCGCGAATGGCAGATGGTCACCGTCGCGCCTGCGTTCAGGAGCATGAGCGCCATGGGCTTGCCCACGATGGTCGAGCGGCCGACGACGACCGCGTGCGCGCCGTCCACCGGGACGCCCTCGTGCTCCAGCAGTTTCATCACGCCCCACGGCGTGCAGGGATAGAAGGCCGGGTCGCCCACGACGAGCGCGCCGACGTTCTGGTAGTGGAAGCCGTCCACGTCCTTCATCGGGTCGATGGCCTCGATGACGAGCCGCGCGTCCAGGCGCCCCGGCAACGGCAGTTGCACGAGGATGCCGTGAACCTCCGGATCGCCGTTCAGCTCGTGCACGAAGGCCACCAGCCGATCGAGGGGCGTGTCGACGGGCATCGCGTGCACCCAGGAGCGAAGGCCGGCCGCCTCGCAGGCCTGGGCCTTGCTGCGTACGTAGAGTCGGCTCGCGGGATCCTCCCCGACGATGACGACGGCCAGCCCCGGCACCGTGCCGGCCGCGGCAAGCCGGGCGGCACGGATGGCGGTCTCGGCGCGAACGTTCGCGGCGATGGCTTTTCCGTCGATGAGGCGGGCGGTCATGGCAGGTTCCTCGTGCGCAGGATTCGGGATTCGGTGACGAGCGCGTCGATGGGCACGTCGTGCGGTTCGTGGGGGACGCGCCCCTCGACGAGCCCGTCGGGAAGCGCGACCACGAGCAGGGTGCGCGGCCCGGCGCCGGAGAGCAAGCGATCGAAATAGCCGGCGCCGTAGCCCAGGCGATTGCCCGCCGCATCGCAGGAGAGCGCGGGCACCAGGGCGAAATCGACGTCGGCGAGGGCCACGGGCGGAGCCCGGAAGGGATCGGGCTCCTCGATGCCCCAGATGCCCGGCACGAGTTCCGCCTCGAGATCCGTCACCGCGTGCAGGGCCAGCGAACGCGGCGAACGCACCACGCGCGGCAGCACGAGGCGCTTGCCGTCGGCCAGCACGGCCTTCGCGAAGGGGCGCGTGTCCCATTCCGTGCCGAAGCCGAGCGTCGCGAGAACCGTGCGGGCGCGGGCGTATTCCGGCAGCGAGCGCAGGCGACCGGCCATCGCACGCGAGAAGGCCTCGCTCCCGTCGGCGAAGAGCGCGTCGCGGCGCAGCAGGCAGGCCTTTCGCATCGCGGCCTTGTCCGCCGGCGGCTCCGAGGGCGATGCGAAGCGCGAGAGCGCGCGCCGGATGGCCGCGATCTTCACCTCGGTCTCCTCGAACTCCGCCTCGGGGGAGGAATCCGCGACGATGCCCCCGCCCGCGTAGAAGCGCAGCTCTCCCTCCGCAGCGAGCGTCGTGCGGATCGGGATGCTCATGTCGAGGCGTCCCGCGGGCGAGAGGTAGCCGATGGCCCCGCAGTAGACCTCGCGCCGATGGGGCTCGAGCGCGTCGATGATCTCCATGGCGCGCCGCTTGGGCGCTCCCGTGATCGAGCCGCCGGGAAAGCACGCCGCGAGCAGGTCGACCGCCGAAACGCCGGGCGCGAGCCGCCCGGTGACGGTGCTCACGAGGTGATGCACGGTGGCGAAGCTCTCCAGTTCGCAGATCTTCGGCGCCGCGACGCTGCCCGTCTCGCACACGCGGCCGAAATCGTTGCGCAGCAGGTCGACGATCATCACGTTCTCCGCGCGGTCCTTGCGCGAGTCCGTGAGTTCGGCGCGCACGCGCGCGTCCTCCGCAGGGTCGGCGCGCCGGCGGCGCGTGCCCTTGATGGGCTGCGTCACGGCTTCGCGGCCCTCCACGGTGATGAAGCGCTCCGGCGAGCTCGACAGCACCACGCCGAACGGGTATTCGAGGTACGCGCCCATCGGCGCGGGATTCGTCTCGTGCAGGCGCCGGTAGAACTCCCACGTGTCGCCCCGGTAGCGGATGCGGAACTCGCGCGTGAGGTTCGCCTGGTAGATGTCGCCGGCGCGGATGTAATCGATGACGCGCGCCGCGCGGGGCAGGTAGGCCTCGCGCTCCAGCGTGCTCGCGATGTCCCCCAGCACCCGAAAGGGCTCGCGCGGCGGAGGCTCGCCCGCCAGCAGCCGCTCGCGAAGCCGAAGCGCATCGCCCTCCGGGAAATCCTCCAGCGAGGTGATGGCCGCCCGCCGGAGCTTGTGGTCGACGACGACCGTCCACGGGTACAGGCCGAACGCGGCCTCCGGCATGAAAGGAACGGTGCCGGCCTTGGCCCCGGGCAGTTTCGCGCCCTCGCGCCCCAGTTCGTAGCCGAAGTAGCCGAGCGCGCCGCCGGCGACCGGCCAACCCGCCTCGCCGCCGCGGGCCGGCGCCGCCAGGGCCTTGAGACCGTCGAACGCGCTGCCCCGCCAGCGGGAAACCTCGCCGCCGCGCTCCAGGCGGATCTCGCCGCCACGCGAAACGAACATCGCACGCGGCGCCGCCGCCAGCACGTCGTAGCGCCCGCCTGTGCGGGCCCGGTCGCCGCTGTCCAGGTAGACCGCCCAGCCCAGCGCCCGGATGCGTTCGAACCACGGCAGCCTGTCGGCGCAACCGGTGGTCGCGTCGTAGGGCAGTTCGAGTGCGCGGGCCATCCCGCGATTCTACCGGGCCGCGGCGCCCCTCCGAAGCGCCGGTGGTATTCTCGTCGCATCGACAACCCCCATTCCCTACGCCGCCATGAAGACAGCCGCCCTCCTCGCGCTCGCCGCCCTCGTCGCCACCCCCGCCGCCTTCGCCCAGTCCCCCGCGCAGGCCATGAAAGGCAAGATGAAGCCCGGGCTCTACGCCTACAAGATGGAAATGGACATGCCCGGCGGCGCGGGCAAGCAGAACATGAACATGCAGCAGTGCGTCACGGACAAGGACATCGAGGGCGGGCAGCTCGGCAAGGGCGGCGAAATGCCCAAGAACTGCGAGATGAAGGATTTCAAGATGTCCGGCAACACCGCCAGCTACAAGATGGCGTGCAAGGGCGAGTTCGAGATGAACGCCGACACCGACATCACCTTCGTGCCCGACGGCTTCCGGATGAACATGAAGATGCAGATGGCCCAGGGCGGCCAGAAGATGAACATGACCCAGAAGATGGAAGGCAAGTACGTGGGTCCGTGCCCGAAGAAGTGATGCCGGCCCAGGCGGACGCCAGTTCCCGCCACGGGGCGAGGTCCCAGTAGCGCACGGCCTGCCCCGAGGGCGAGGTGAGCACGAAGAATCGCGTGCCCGCCTCCTCGCGCGCCTGCCACCCGGTGGCGACTTCCCCGCCGAGATAGGCCCGCGCGGCGTTCTTGCTCGTGAAGGCGACGATGCGGGGCCGATGGCGCCGGATCTTGCGGCGCAGCGATCCGGGATCGAGGCTGCCTTCCGGCAGCTCGTCGTCGTTGCCCGAATGCCCCTTGCACAGGTCCGTGAGGCCGATGCCCAGCTCGAGGAGCGAGGCGTACTCGTCCGGCCGGAATCGGCGCGGCGTGAAGCCGGCCGCGTGCAGCGCCGGCCAGAACCGGTTCCCCGGCTTCGCGTAGTAGGCCTTCGCGGCCGCCGACGCCCGGCTCGGGGCCGTGCCGCAGAACACCAGCACGAGCCCCGGAGCGAGGACGTCCGGAACGATCGCCCGCTTCAACCCTTGAGGGCGGCGCGGATCTGCTCGAGGGCCGCGGGATCCTCGATCGTGGTGAGGTCGCCCGGGTCGCGCCCTTCGCACAGCGCCTGGATCGAGCGGCGCAGCAGCTTGCCGGAACGCGTCTTGGGAAGCACCGAGACGAAGTGCACGCGCGAAGGCCTCGCGATGGCGCCCAGTTCCTTGTCCACCGTGGCCATCACCTCCTTCTCGAGGGCCGCCGCGAGTTCCTGCGTGGCGGTCTTTCCCGCGTCCTTCGCCACCGCGAACGCGACGGGCACTTGGCCCTTGAGCGCGTCGGCCACCCCGACCACCGCGACTTCCGCGATGCCCGCGTGGGCCTGCACGGCCTCCTCGATCTCGCGGGTGCCCAGGCGGTGCCCGGCGACGTTGATCACGTCGTCGGTGCGCCCCAGGACGTAGTAGTAGCCGTCGGCATCGCGCACGGCCCAGTCGAAGGTCGAGTAGACCACCTCGTCCTTGAAGCTCTTGTAGTAGGTGGAGACGTAGCGCTCGTCGTCGCCCCACACGGTGGTCATGGCGCCCGGCGGCAGCGGCGGGATCACGCAGAGCACGCCCTTCTGGTCGGGGGCCGTCTCGAGGCCCGTGACCTCGTCCTTGATCTTCACGTTGTAGCCGTAGACCGGGAACGAGGGCGAGCCGAACTTGCGCGGGGTGTCCTCGACGCCGGGGCACGCGGAGAGCAGCGGCCAGCCCGTCTCCGTCTGCCAGTAGTTGTCCACGATGGGCACGCCCAGTGCCTCGTCGACCCAACGGGCGGTCGGCTCGTCGAGCGGCTCGCCCGCGAGGAACAGGTAGCGAAGGCTCGACGTGTCGTATTTCTTCATGAACGCCGGGTCCTGCTTCTTCAGCACCCGGATCGCGGTGGGCGAGGAGAACATCGAGGTGACCTTGTAGTCCGCCACGATCTTCCACCAGATGCCCGGGTCCGGGCGGATGGGAAGCCCCTCGAACATGATGGTGGTGGAACCGTTGATGAGCGGCCCGTAGACGATGTACGAATGGCCCACCACCCAGCCGATGTCCGAGGTGGAGAAGTACGCCTCGCCGGGCTTCGAGCAGTAGATGTGCTCCATCGACGCCGCGAGGGCCACGCAATAGCCGCCCGTGTCCCGCTGCACGCCCTTGGGCTTGCCGGTGGTGCCGCTGGTGTAGAGGATGTACGAGGGCTCGTTGGACTCGAGCCACGTCACCGGAACCTGGACGCCCGAGAATTTCGCCGAAAGCTCGGCGTAGTCGAGATCGCGGCCCGGCACGCGGGTCATGCCCGGGTCGAGGCCCCGGTTCACGATCACGACGTGCGCCGGGGGCGTCTTCGCCAGGCGGATGGATTCGTCCACGAGGGGCTTCAGGGGAATGCCCTTGCCGCCGCGCGAGCCCGCATCCGAGGTGACCATCACCTTGGGCGTGGCGTCGTCGATGCGAGCCGCGAGGCTCGCCGCCGCGAAGCCCCCGAACACCACCGAGTGCACGGCGCCGATGCGCACCGTGGCGAGCATCGCGAACACGGCCTCGGGCACCATCGGCATGTAGATGAGGACCCGGTCGCCCTTGCCCACGCCCAGCGACTGGAGGATGGCGGCGAAGCGGTTCACCTCTTCGGCGAGCTGGGCGTACGTCCAGCTTTTCTCCTCGTTCACTTCCGTCGAGATCCACACGAGCGCCTTCTGGCTCCCGCGCGACGCGAGGTGGCGGTCGACGGCGTTGTGGCAGAGGTTCGTGAGGCCCCCGGGGAACCACGACCGGAACGGCGGCTTCGCGTAGTCGAGGACCTTGTCGAAAGGCTTGTGCCAGTGGATGCGCTTCGCCTCGTCGGCCCAGAAGGCCTCGGGGTCGCGGACGGAGCGGGCGTGGAATTCCTGGTACGTGGTCATGGCTCTCCTCGTTCGGCGGTTCACGCGGGCCACGCCGTGCTTGGCGGCGGACCATTCGGTCGGGGCACGCTGCCCCGGGTCATTCATGCTGCCACGCCCGGGCTTACGAATCGCTGACGGGCGGGCGACACACTTCGGGAGCGTAGGGCCCGCCGCGCGCGGGCCGTTGATCCGCCTCAACCACGGCCGCGGGCGACCCCGGGTTTACCCTCGGTCCCGGCCCTCAGGCGTTCACGTCCACCACGAGACGGCCCCGGATCCGGGCGGCCAGCACGTCCGGCGCCCGGGCGATGGCTTCGGCGAGCCCGACCGGCGTGGCGATCGAATCCACCACGGCCGGCGCGAGGTCCGAGGCGAGACGGGCCCAGGCCTCCTCGCGCTCCGCCCGGGGCGCCATCACGCTGTCCACGCCGACGAGCCGCACGCCCCTCAGGATGAAGGGGGCCACGGAGCCCGGGAAATCCATGCCCTGCGCGAGCCCGCAGGCCGCCACGACGCCCCGGTACTTCGCCTGCGCGCAGGCGTTGGCGAGCGTGTGGCTTCCCACCGAATCGATGACGCCGGCCCAGCGCTCCTTCTGCAGGGGCTTGCCCGGTTGCGAAAGCGCCTCGCGTCCGATGACCTCCGCGGCGCCCAGGGCCGCGAGGTAGTCCGCCTCGGACGCCTTGCCCGTCGCGGCCACGACGCGGTAGCCCCACGTCGACAGGATGGCGACCGCGACGCTGCCCACGCCGCCGGTGGCCCCGGTGACCAGGACATCGCCCTGTTCCTTCGTGACGCCCTGCTTCGCGAGCGCCAACGCGCACAGCATGGCCGTGTAGCCCGCCGTGCCGATCGCCATCGACCGCCGCGCCGTCATCCCCGCGGGCATCCGCACCAGCCAGTCGCCCTTGAGCCGGGCCTTCTGCGCGAGGCAGCCCCAATGGGACTCGCCCACGCCCCAGCCGTTCAGGATGACCTCGTCGCCGGCTTTCCAGAGCGGGTGGCTGGAGGCCTCCACGACGCCGGCGCCGTCGATGCCCGCCACCATCGGCCAGCGCCGCACGACCGGCGAGGCGTTGGTGATCGCAAGGGCGTCCTTGTAGTTGATCGTCGAGTACGCCACGCGCACCGTGACGTCGCCTTCCGGCAATTGCGACTCGTCGAGCTCCGCGACGCGCGCGGCGAACGCGTCGTCGTCCTTGGTGAGGGTGATGGCCTTGAACATGGTCGATGCGGTCTCCATTGGGACTTCCATCCGGCACCCCGACGATGAATGCTACCTCGACTGCATCACCTGCGGATTCTCGGCCGAGGCGTGCTTGCGGGCGAAGTAGTCGCGCGACTGCATCTCGCGCAGGCGGCTCGCCGTGCGCAGGAATTCGTTGCGCACCATGCGTCCGGGTCCCGTCTGCTCGGTCGCGGGCGCGACGAGGTCCTCCGGCTCGACCTCCGCCGAGATGACCAGGCGCACCTTCCGGTCGTAGAAGACGTCGACCAGCCACGTGAGGCGCCGGATCACGTCGGTCTGCGCGCTCGCGAGCTGCGGCACGCCGGAGACGAGGACGGTGTGGTAGCCGCCCGCGATCTCCAGGTAGTCCGCCTGCGAATGCGGCTCCATGCACAGGGGCGCGAAGTCGAACCACACCACGCCCTTCGCGCGCCGCCGGTACGGGATGGGCCGCCCGCCCGCCTCCACGGCGCCGCCGGTGACGAAGGAGGCCTTGGTGACGGCCTCGAAGAAATCGGCCAGGTGCGCATCCGCCTCCTCGCCGGGCGGCGTGTACCAGACCTTGAGGCGTTCGAGGATGCGGCGCCGGTGATCCGTGCCGCCGCCCAGCGCCACCACGTCGAGGTCGCGCTTGAGGACCTCGATGGCGGGAAGGAACCGCGCGCGCTGCAGGCCGTTCGGGTAGAGGCCGTCGGGGTCGTAGTTGGAGGTCATCACGAAGACGACGCCCTTGGCGATGAGCAGCTCCAGAAGGCGCGCGAGGATCATCGCGTCGGCGATGTCGCTCACGTGGAATTCGTCGAAGCAGAGCAGGCGCAGCTCGCGGGCGATCTCGGTGGAGATCACCTCGAGCGGGTCTTCCGTACCGGGCAGCGCGCGCATGCGGGCGTGGATCTCGCGCATGAACTCGTGGAAATGGACGCGGCGCTTGCGCCGATGGCGGCTCACCTTGAAGAACGCGTCCATCATGAGCGACTTCCCTCGCCCCACGCCGCCCCAGATGTACATGCCGCGCGGGGGCTTCCGGCCCGCGCCCAAGTTCGTCACCAGGCGGTTGAGCCTGCCGGCGCGGTACTGGCGGTAATCCTCCAGCTCGCCGAAGAGGCGCTCGAGCTTCTCGAGGACGCGCAGCTGGTCGCTGTCGGACTCGAAGTCCTGGCGCTGCTGGAAATGCCAGTACCACTCGAAAGGGCCCGAGTACTGGTTCGGGTCCGCGGGTTCGAGGTCTTCGTCCTCGTATTCCGGGATGTCAGCGGCGGCGGTCATGGTGGTCAAAAGGCTTTGGAACCGCAGATGAACGCAGATGAACGCAGATGGCTTGTGAGGGCTTGATCCCCATACCCATGGTGACATCGGCACGATGCAACCGGGAGCACGCTCTCAACCGATCACAGGTCATCTGCGTTCATCTGCGTTCATCCGCGGTTCCAACGCCTTGCCCGCCCGGAGGGCTAGGAGTTCAGCGACCGCTTGTCCACCGCGAGGGCCGCCTCGCGCATGACCTCGGAAAGCGTCGGATGCCCGTGGCAGATGCGCGCGATGTCCTCGGCCGCCCCCTTGAACTCCATCACCGTCACCGCCTCCTGGATGAGGTCTGAGGCATGGGCGTGGACGATGTGCACGCCGAGCACGCGATCCGTGGCCGCATCGGCCACGATCTTCACGAAGCCCTGCGACTGGCCCGTGCCGAGCGCCCGGCCGTTGATCGCGAACGGGAACTGGCCCGTGCGAACGGCGATGCCCTGCTCCTTCGCCTTCTTCTCCGTGAGGCCCACCCACGCGATCTCCGGCGACGTGTAGATGATCCACGGGATGCAATCGTAGTCGACGTGCGGCTTCTGGCCGGCGATGAGCTCGGCCACCATCACGCCCTCGTCCTCGGCCTTGTGCGCGAGCATCGGCCCGCGCACCACGTCGCCGATCGCCCAGACGTTGGGCAGGTTCGTGCGGCACTGGCCGTCGACCTCGACGAAGCCGCGCTCGCTCACCTTGAGCCCCACGTTCGTCGCGCCCAGCCCGTCCGTGTTGGGGACGCGGCCGACGGAGACGACGAGCTTGTCGCACTCGAGCTTCTGCGCGAGACCCTTGTCGTCCGTGTAGTCGATGACCACCGCGGCGCTCTTGCGCATCGCGACCTTCTCGATCTTCACGCCCAGCCGGATCTCGAGGCCCTGCTCCTTCGTGAAGGCCTTCCACGCCTCCTTCTGGATCGCCTCGTCGCAAGGCGGGAGAAATTCCGGAAGCGCCTCCAGGACCGTCACCTCGGAACCCAGCCGGCGCCACACGCTGCCCAGTTCGAGACCGATGACGCCCGAGCCGATGACGCCCAGCCGCTTGGGCACCGTCCCGAAGGCGAGCGCGCCCTCGTTGTCGCAGATGGCCTGGTTGTCGACCGGCACGTTGGGAAGGTGCCGCGCCTTGGAGCCCGTGGCGACGATGACGTGCTTCGCCTGCACCGATTCGCGCTTTTCGCCGTTCGCGACCTCGATCGTGACCAGGTCGCCCGCCGAGACGAACTTGCCGAAGCCCTTCAGCCACGTGATCTTGTTCTTCTTGAAGAGGAACTCGATGCCCTTGGTCATCTTCGAGACGATGGCGTCCTTGCGGGCCTGCATGCGCGTCACGTCGATCTTCACGCCCGACACGCTGATGCCGTGCTCGTCCAGGTGGTGGTTGGCCTTCTCGAACTCCTCGCTCGAGGCGAGGAGCGCCTTCGAGGGGATGCACCCCACGTTGAGGCACGTGCCGCCCAGGGCCATCTCGCCCTTCGGGTTGGTCCAGCCCTCGATGCAGGCGGTCTTCAGGCCGAGCTGGGCGGCGCGCACCGCGGCGATGTAGCCGCCGGGGCCGGCACCGATGACGACGACGTCGAAAGTCTGGGACATGTGTGCGATTCCTGTTCCTGGATGGGATCCCGGCTCAAGTGCCAGGATTATTGTCTATGTTCACTTGTCTGCTTGGACGGTGCTTCGCAACCATGATTTGGTTTGACGGTGCTTCGCAACCACGGTTCATCTGCATTCATCCGCGGTTCCAGCGGCTTGCCCCGCATCAGCGAAGCCAGAACCTCGCGATGTGCACCCCGAGCCCCGCGCACACCCCGGCCGCGACCGGGTGCACGTTCTTCAGGAACATCGGCGGGTGCTTGAGCAGCCCCAGCAGCCAGAACGTGGCGGCCACGGCGATCCCCACCGCGAGCGACACGGCGAAGTGCCGAGGCAGGTAGACGTGAAGGGTCTGCTCGAGGAACACTGCGAGGAACCCCACGAGCAACGACCCCAGCACGAAGAAGAAGGCCCTTCTCAGGACGTCCGTGGCCTTCCATTTCGCCTTCGCCTTCCTGCGGCGTGCCAAGCCCGGCGGCCTTCCTAGACGTCCAGCAGCAGGCGCGCCGGGTCTTCCAGCGCTTCCTTGATCGCCACCAGCGAGAGCACGGCTTCGCGCCCGTCGATGATCCGGTGGTCGTAGGAGAGTGCCAGGTAGTTCATCGGCCGCACGACGACCTGGCCGTTCTCGACGACCGCGCGCTCCTTGGTGGCGTGCACGCCCAGGATGGCGCTCTGCGGCGGGTTGATGATCGGCGTCGAGAGCATCGAGCCGAAGACCCCGCCGTTGGAGATGGAGAAGGTGCCGCCGGTGAGTTCCTCGAGGGTGATCTTGCCGTCCTTCGCCCGCTTGCCGAACTCGGCGATCGCCTTCTCGATGCCGGCGATGGACATCCGGTCGGC
>Ga0138256_10003196_pt1 | contig 17467 bp, 8 predicted proteins | sample KNB2016incub_MG_FD_105486 | JGI IMG/M metagenome (GOLD analysis project Ga0138256, IMG submission 105486) | Active sludge microbial communities from wastewater in Klosterneuburg, Austria - KNB2014incub_MG | ecosystem: Engineered > WWTP > Activated sludge > Unclassified | place: Austria... | reverse complement strand
TGGGCCCACCGAATGGTGGCGAAACGGCAGTACCGATCATAGAGACATTTGCGTCGAGCGAACGGACATCGCATGCCGTATTAACTGCCACCGCCGCACTTGCTCAAAATGGATCTGTATGGACATCGGCGTCGAGGCGGTATTTTCGGCGGTCGAAAAAAGGATTGGCCACGATTCTGCTTACATAATGCATCTATAGTTGAGCGCGGGCAATGAAAAGGAATTATCAGGGCCATGAAAGTAAAGGATATACCCGGCAAGCCATTGTGATATTATGTTGAATATATAAACCGCTGCATTCGCCGCCGGCACGGCTTCGTTGGCCCTTTATGAATTTTGGTTGACCGTACCATGAATGTATCAATAAAAACATTTTGTGCTGCCGTTCTCGCCGTATTTTTGGTATTCGGCATTAAGGCACAGACGGTCGTGCCGACTGTTTCTGTATCGGCGGTCAGACCTGCCGCTATGCCGTTTACGCCGGGCGAGGTCCTGACGTACGAGGGAAAAATTCGCAAGATCCTTCCGACGATCGCGGTCGCCGACCTGACATTCTCCGTCTCTCAGCCTGAATCACCCGGCGATATTGTGGTCAAGGCGGAGGCCCGCTCGAAGGGTACGTTGCTGAAGATGTTCCGGTTCAGCTTTCTTCAGGAGATCGAATCAACATTTGCCGCTCACGACGCTCGAGCAAAGGCCACGAAAAAGCACGACGTTCAAAAAGAGCGGATTCGCGACAGCGAGGCAATATTTGATTATAAAGAAAGCCGCGTCACCTATACGGAAACGGATCCGAAAGAACCAATGCGTCCGCCGCGCAAAATTGCGTCATCGATCGGAAACGAAACATTCGATATGGTTTCCGGCATTTATCGTCTCAGAATGCTCCCGCTCTCGGTCGGTGCTCTTTTCAATCTATCGGTAAGCGACTCGGGGCTTGTTTACGAAGTGCCGGTTAAAATTACCGCCAGGGAGCTTCAGAAGACCGTTCTTGGCAAGGTAATGTGTTTCCGCGTCGAGCCGCAGGTCTTCGGCCCGGGCCGGCTGATCGAGCGCGAGGGCAGCATGTTTATCTGGATCACTGACGATCAACGCCGCGTTCCGGTCAGGGCTCAGGTGAATTCGCCGATCGGCCGGATAGAGATAAAACTTCAGTCCGCCAAAAACCTCAGAAAATGATCAAGTTTCTATACATATAAATACGGTATCTACTCTGGAAAACATTGAAACCTTTACCGGATGAAAAGATTCTAGCGGGATCGGCTCGGGATAGGCAGCCAACTCTGCTGACGGTGCTCAGCGGACCCGGGCCGATAATAAGCTGGGCGATCAACCCCAACCCGCGATGTACTATCAGATCGATTCTCGAAAAAAAATATTTGATTTTTTGTATCTGAATTCTATAATTGGATTGGGGCCGGAGCCTGGGTAGCAGCCAACTTCGCTGTGGATCAACTTGTTGCCCCCTAAGCCAAGCTAGGTGAATCGTCCCGACTCGCCCCCTTGTACTCTCCCCATTTTTTTCCACTTTCAGGCCAATACAACATAAGCGATCGCATAACTGTTTGGTGCATAAGTACCGCCCTCAATGCCTGACACCACGGACCGCGCTTGTAACTTCTGCCTCAACACTTCATAATTTTAAGTTTCGAGATGCTAAGACTTAGACGGATATGGAAACGAAGACAGGCAGGAAGATATCGAAACAGATAGGCGAAGAGGCGGTCGAATTTGCGCTGACGGGGCTTGATCCCATTAGCTCGGGTGCCGCACCCGATGAATATGCGGCTGCTGTTGAAGCCGAAACACCGACCGGGCCAGTTGTGGCCGCAAAACCTAAAGCTCAGTATTCGCAGGAGTTTCTTGAGCTTTCCGAACCAAAACTACCGTCCCTTGCCGCCCACGGGAACCGGGCCCGGTTGTTAATGCAGACGCCGAACCGGCTTTATTTCTATTGGGCGCTTGGAAAGAATCCATTTCACACCCTGAGTCGGTCGTTTGGCGGGGCTGCCAGCTATGAGCTGGTCTTGAAACTTATTGATCTGACTCACGGTTCCGAGGAGATCCATCCGGTTGACGCCGCGGGCAACTGGTGGTTTACCGTTGATGCGGACACCGAATACCGTGCGGAGATCGGTTTCTATGCCGTCAACCGGCCTTACATCCGGGTCCTGTTTTCAAATACGGTCATAACTCCGCGAAAAGGCCCTTCGCCGAGAACGGCTGAAACCGCTGAATGGCGCGTACCGGCTGAACATTTCGCCCGCGTACTAGACGTTGCCGGGTTTTCGCGTGACGCATTCGATGTTGCTCTTGCGGGCGACGACATTGATGCGGCCGACATCGCTACACGTTCAGCATTTGCTCAGTTTTCGGGGCGCCGCCATGAACAGTTCGAGCGGATCGAATCGAGTGAGATCCGGTATGCGATGCTTGCTCTCGCCTCGGGCGTTACAATTGAGCAGCTTAAAGGCCTGATCAGTGACCATCTATTTAATTTATTGTCGTCTGCCGGTGAAACCAGCGGCGAGCGGGCCTTGACTGCCCTAAAAGACAAGTTTGAGTTCGATGCTGAAGAATTCGAGGTCGAGGAGGATGGAACGGAAGCGGTCTTTGGGGCAAGCCTCGTTAACTTCCCGAAACGGCGGAAACGTCCGGGCCGCCCAAGGGAATTGGGCCCGATAAGCTCCCACGATCTGATAAGTTTGCATGATCTATTGAAATGAATTTCGCCCGCCTCGACGCCCCCGTCCGGCTTGCATCGGAAACGTCAAATGTATTCTAAAATACAGTAAAAATGCCCCTTTCACGCAATGAAAGGGGCATTTTTACATTGACAAAGCTCCTCGATTAAGGCTAGAGTTTACCGTCACCTTACGACGATCCGTACAAAATCCATTTTCGCCGACGCCTCACCCGATTCAACGGGAGTCCACTTTCATATTGGAACCATTGGGGGATGAGCCAAACTGCGACCACGGGCTAGGATCGTCTGGGTTCTGGAAATATTGCTGCATTTTTGATCGAGGAGACCGAAGACAAATGAAGTTCACACAAGTTCGACGATCGCGAAATCTCGCCTATGCGATCATGGCTATCGCCCTGATTTCGGCGGCCGCATTAAGTGTTTGGAAAGGAACAAACACGGCCGGAGCACAGGACTCTGAAAAGCCGGTTAGCGACAGTAAGTTTATGTCGAGTTCGGAAGACGGCGTAGCCGACCGGTACATAGTCGTTTTCCGTGAAGATGCTCTGGCTGGTTATGACGGAAAGGTGCCCGGATATCCTAAACCACGCCTTCTCGCCCGCAAATCCCGAATCGACGTCAAGAGCCAGAACGCAAGGCGTTACGTCAGCTATCTGGAAAAACGCCAGGCCGAACATGAAGGCGAGATCGCCCGCCGTCTAGGCCGCCCGATCGAGGTGACAAAGCGAATGCAGCATGCCCTGAACGCGATCGTGGTGAAAATGACCACGGCCGAGGCGGCAGACGTTGCACAGATCTCTGACGTATATATTGTCGATCCGGTCCGCGACGTTCCGATGGACACGGACGTCGGCCCGATCCTTATCGGAGCCGAACCGATCTGGACGGGTACGAACCCGGGATCGTCGGGCCCCGCTCAGGGTGAGGGGACAGTTATCGGTATTATCGATTCCGGCATTAACTTTGGCAGCCCTTCGTTCGCCGCCGTTGATCCGATCGACGGTTATCAGCACGTCAACCCGCTTGGTGCGGCCACATTTCTCGGCACTTGCGCCGGAAGCGGAGTTGATGCAGGACGCTGTAACGCTAAGCTGATCGGCGGATATGATTTTGTTTGCGGAGCACCGGGTAATCAATGCAACGTGGCGAATATTCGCGAAGAGCCCGGCTTCGGCGATACAAACGGCCACGGCAGCCATACCGCTTCAACGGTTGCCGGCAACCGCCGCGATGTCTCGATCCTGGGTGCAGTTCGAAGGATCTCTGGTGTGGCTCCCCGCGCAAATGTAATTGCCTATGACGTTTGCTATACGAACACGGCTACCGGCCAAGGCCTTTGTCCTAACGTTTCATCAGTCGCGGCAGTGAACCAGGCGCTCGTTGACGGTGTGGTCGATTCGATCAACTTCTCGATCGGCGGCGGATCTTCACCGTGGACCGATTCTGTTTCCCTTGCATTCCTGAATGCAACTGACGCGGGCATTTATGTTGCTACCTCCGCGGGCAATGACGGCCCGTCTGCCAACACAATGGGCCACCTTGAGCCATGGACCGCATCGACAGCGGCGGCCCAGCACGGCCGGGCCGGAATTAGTTTTGTAACCAATATTACCGGTCCTGGCACCGTTCCGCCGGCCCTGACAAATTTGACGATCAATGAGGGCACTCTCGGAACGGCACATACCAGCACGATCAGTGCGCCGCTAATCGTCAGCCCGGGTTTTACGACGACAAATGACGCTTGCAGCGCGTTGCCCACCGGCACATTTCAAGGCGCGATCGCGTTGGTATTCCGCGGCACCTGCTCATTCGCGATCAAGGTGAACAATGCGGTCGCGGCAGGCGCGGTAGCGGTGCTTATCGTGAATAACGCCGGAGCAACCGGACTTATCCCGCAGGTTGGCGGCACCACGGTACCTGCGTTCGGCCTAAATCAAAACCAGGGGAATGCGATCCGCACATTTGCCGTCGCAAATACGGGAACCACCGCGTCGATCCCGTTTCCGGCCGTCGTCTTGACCAATCAAGCCGACCAGCTTGCGTCATTCAGCTCACGCGGCCCAGCGGGAAATCTTGACCTTATCAAACCCGATCTAACCGCACCTGGAGTCAATGTCCTTGCGACTTATGCCGGATCGACGATAACGGGTTCCGAACAGATCGTCGCTCAGTTGAACGGCACATCGATGGCGTCGCCGCATAATGCGGGATCATCGCTTCTGCTTCGGCAACTCAAGCCGACATGGACGGTTTCCGAGATAAAGTCGGCGCTTGAGATGACGGCCCAACGTTCGGTTACAAAAGAGGACGGCATTACTGCCGCAACACCGCACGATATGGGCGGAGGCCGCATCCGTGTGGACGTCGCGGCCCGTGCCGGCCTTGTATTGAATGAAACGAAGGCCAACTTCCAGGCGGCAAATCCGTCATTGGGCGGCAATGCGTCGGCCCTAAACCTGCCAAGCATGGCAAAAAGAAGCTGTGTCGGCCAGTGTCAGTTTGTCCGCACGTTTCGAAACACACTCGGAACCAGCAAGTCGTGGAACGCTAATCTTATCGGCCTCGACGGAACTGTCAGCCCGAATACATTTACGGTCGCCGCCGGCGGCACGGTTACACTGACTATCACCATAAACAGCAGCAATGTCATTCCCGACGGAGCATTTAATTTCGGCCGCCTAGAGCTCACGCCGCAATCGGCCCCTGCGGGCGTGGTTGTTGACGGCGTTCTCAGCTTGCCGATCGGCATTACCGTACCTCCGCCGATCATCGCTCTAAATCCGGCATCGCAGAATATTTCGCTTACAGCCGGACATCCGGGAACGGCAAACTGGACAATTCATAACAACGGCGGCTACCAGCTTGATTGGAACGTTGATAACACCGGCAGCGGGCAGATGAGTATTTACAACACCAACAATTCTGGTGTCGGCACGGGTTTCCGCTCGACGGCCTATTCCGACCCCGCGAGCGCCGGCAGCCAGGCACAATTTGCGGCTGACGACATAAATCTAACCACAACAACATCGATCAAATCGATATACACCGAGGGATTCATTGTTTCGGGCGCAGCCATTCCGGCGGCGACAACCGCACTCAGATGGAGCCTTTATCCGGATGCCGGCGGGCTTCCCGCGGGCAACCCGCAAACAAACCCCGGCGCCGCCGTTTGGACATACTCGACAACGGCATCCGGTGCCGGCGTTACCATTACCGGCGGAAATATGCGGCTTGATCTTGCCGCCGCCGGTCAAAGCATTTCGCTTCCGGCGGGCAAGTACTGGGTCGTCGTCAACACAAACAGCACATTTGCCAACCGCATGGCTTGGTTCGGTTCGAACAGCGGTGCAGGCGGCGGCTTTGCGTCCATCACCATCAGCACGGGCGGCACAGGCAATTGGGTTGTGAACACAGCGTTTCCCGGACTTTCGATGCAGGTCGAAGGCGACGTTGCGTGCGGTGCTCCGTGGATCGGAGCTACAACTCCGGCATCGGGCACAATTCTTGGAAGCGGCAGCCAATCTGTCCAGACATCTCTGAACACGACCGGCATGGGCCCGGGAACATTTATGGGAGCGGTATGCGTTGCGAGCAATGATCCCGCCAGGCCGAAGATTGCTGAACAGTTTTCTCTGACATTGACAGCGAACACGGCCCCTTCTATCAGCGAAATAGCGGATACGGTGACGAATGAAGATGACCCGGCATCTCCGATGGCATTTACGGTCGGTGATACCGAAACGCCCGCGGATGACCTGACGGTTTCGGCAACGTCGTCGGATCAAACGGTCGTAGCTGACAGCGGTATTTCCTTTGGCGGCACCGGCACAGCGCGGACGGTGACCGTAACCCCTGTCGCAAACGCATTCGGGTTTGCGGACATTACCGTGACGGTAACCGATCAAGGCGGCATGACAGCGTCTGACACGTTCCGGTTGACGGTCAACCCGATAAACGACCCGCCGATTATCACAGCCGCATCGGGCATTACTCGCCAGCAGGCTGCCGGGGCATCTGTTTCGCAGATCGCCGCGGTAATTGACATCGAAGACCCGGCAACGGCGCTTGCCGTCACGGTCAACGGCGGTTCAAGCGCGACTGTCAACGGCGTTACTCTTTCAAACATCGTTGTAAACGCGAATGGAACGGTCAACGCATCGATCGCCGCAAACTGCGGTGCATCGAACGCGAGTTTTACGCTTCGCGTTACTGACACGGGCCAGTTGTCCGCACAGACAGAACTGAACGTGAGCGTAACTAATGAATCGACGCCGCCGGTGATCGGTCCGATTTCCAATGTAATCGCAACACTGCCGAATGGTTCGGCAACGTCGATGCCGGTGGCCTTCCCGCTGCCGACCGCGACTGACAACTGTGGTTCGGTTACGGTAACGACCAGTCCGATATCCGGCTCGGCATTTAGCCTTGGCACGACGACGGTCAACGTTACGGCAACGGATGCTGTCGGCAACACATCGACGGCCGCGTTTACGGTAACGGTCCAATATCCGTTCACGGGCTTTGGCGGCCGCGTTTCCAATTCACCTGCGATCAACTACCTGCGGGCAGGGAATGCGGTCCAGGTCAGCTTCAACCTCGGCGGTGACAGAGGCTTGAACATTTTCACGGCCGGTTCACCATCGTCAAGACAGGTAACTTGCCCTGCCGGTGCTCCGATAGGGCTATCAACGCCCGCGGTGCTGCTGCCGCCAGGACTGTTTTATCAGAATGGACAGTATATGTTCTTCTGGCAAACCAATTCATCCTGGATCGGAACGTGCCGACAGTTCTCGGTCGAACTCGGCGACGGAACGACAAGAACCTTGAACTTCTCGTTCTATAACTGATAGAAAGCGGAACGCTTTTCCGTTCCGTTTCCTTTCCGTTAAAATTAAGCCCGCCCGCGTTCCCCAAGAACGCGGGCGGGCAGTTTATTTTAAGTTTATGATGGCGAGCTCGGTCGGAAGTAAGTTTCGAAAGCCTTTTTACTCCAACCACTTCAAATTCAAAGACGTTTCCATCCGGCGAATTTGCAGATGCAATTGCCGGTGTTATGAAGTAACAGACGCAAATTCACGGATCGGATTCCTCGACGCATTAACCCGAAGCGACAAGATGCATCGAATGAACGGGAAAAATTGAACGCGGATCAGTTGGGTCGGGCGGGACCATTATTCGCCTATCCGTTGTGATCTGTCAGACACGCTATATTCGGGTTGATCCGGGATCAAGCATTAAGAATTTTGCCCGCGAAATACGCGAATGAACGCGGAAAAGGAATTTCGGAAGAGATTTGGCTCTGCAAATACTCGCCGATCGTGCAAGCCGGGACTCCGATTGGCATTTTTTAACGTCATTTCGCGTGCATAAGAATCACAATGCGCAATCTCGGTTAAAAAGTATTTAAACCATCGAGGCGATAATATTTTTCGAACGCACTATATGCCTATTCGCGGCCTATCGTCATACGCCGCGGTTTGCTTTACAATCCGTGTATGCCAGTTGGTTATTTCAGCCTTATCCTGCACGCCCATTTGCCCTTTGTACGGCATCCGGAGTATCCCCGATTCTTGGAAGAAGACTGGCTCTACGAGGCGATAACCGAAGTCTATCTGCCGATAATCTTCATACTGCAGAACCTGCATGAGGCTGGGGCGGCCCCGCGGCTGGCGATGAATGTTTCGCCGCCGCTTTGCGAAATGCTTGCCGACAAACTGCTTGAAGAAAGATATACAGCCCACCTTGAACGCCTTTTGGAACTTGCGGAAAAAGAACTTGCGCGGACGGAAAGGGATGCCCGCGAGTTTGTGCCGGTGGCGAAGATGTATGTCGAAAATCTTTCGGCATCGCTGCACCTTTGGAACGGCCGCTATAGCCGCAATCTTGTCAATGCCTTTCGCGAACTTCAGGAAGAAGGCGTGCTTGAGATCATTACCTGCGGGGCGACACACGGCTTTTTGCCGCTGATCTCGACCGCAGAATCACGCCGGGCGCAGATCAGGGTTGCGGTCGCCAATTACAAAAAGCATTTCGGGCGTCAGCCTCGCGGTATCTGGCTGCCGGAATGCGCTTATGAGCCGGGCATCGAAGATCTGCTAAAAGAAGCGGGCATCGAATATTTCATATCTGATACGCATGCAATTCTCTATGGCGATCCCCGGCCTAAATACGGCGTTCACGCTCCGGTCGTTTGCCCGAACGGCACTGCCGTATTTGCCCGCGATGTCGAGACAAGCCAACAGGTTTGGAGCGATGTTGTCGGTTATCCGGGAGCCGATGTTTACCGTGAATTTTATCGTGACGTCGGTTGGGACCTGCCGCTTGAATATCTGGCGCCGTATCTCGACGACGACGGCAGCCGCAAGCATCTCGGCCTGAAATATTACCGCATCACGGGCCGCGGTGTTCCGCAGCAGCAAAAACTGCCGTATGACCCGGAAGCGGCCCGTGACAAGGCAGCCGAGAATGCGTCACATTTCATCGGCGAACGGATCAAGCAGGCCCACAAGCTCAGGGAAACTTTTAAGGGACATGCTCCGCTGGTCGTCTCGCCTTATGACGCTGAGCTTTACGGCCACTGGTGGTTCGAGGGGCCGCAGTTTCTCGACTTCTTTTTCAAAAAACTTCATTTTGACCAAACGGAGATAAAGGCCATCAGCCCCGGCGATTTTCTCGATGCCGAAATTCCGATACAGGTCCAACGCCCGACAGCTTCGTCGTGGGGCGAAAACGGTTATTACAAGGTTTGGATAAACGAAGGGAATTCGTGGATGTACCCGTTCCAGCACGATGCCGAGCGGAGGATGACCGCGCTTGCAAATGAGTTCGCAGGCGGAGATCGAAGGTCAAAGGCCCAACGTCCAAGGCCAGAAGAAGATGGGCCCTCGACATTGGGCCTTGGACTTTCGGCCCGTATCTTGAACCAGCTTGCCCGCGAGTTGCTGCTTGCGCAGTCAAGCGATTGGGCGTTTCAGATATATCAGGGAACGACGGTCGAATATTCGTCGCGGCGGTTCAGGTCGCACATTCACCGGTTCGATCTGCTTGCGACAATGCTCGAAACCGGCAAGGTGAACGAGAAACTGCTGGAAGAAATTGAGGGACGCGATAATATCTTCTCCGAGATCGACTATCGCGTTTACTGCAATGCGGATTGAAAAAAAGAGAGGCTGTCCGAAAAGTCGGAATCGTTCTTTCAACTCCGTCGGGGGTGGAATATTTATAGAATGCCGGTAATTAAAATGCCGGTAAGAAACAAAAAAAGGCTGCCCGGAAGCGGGCAGCCTTTTTGCTCCGATCCAACTTCAGATCAATGTTCGTTGAAGTTCGCGGCGGGGACATCGCCTATCTCTCCCCACTGTTTGGTCGTGATCAAGCGGGAGACCGGCGTCATCGTGTAAAACAGGCCGAATGGACTTGCGGGACGCCAGACGGTGTATTCGGTCTTGCCGTCGCCGTCATAATCGCCTTGTGCGATATAGTCGGTTGCGGTCACGCCCCAGGTATCCGAGACATCGGCGCCGCCGCCGCTCGGCCTGTAATCCCATCGGATCTGGCCGTTATCGTCGCGGACAACGGCGAAATCGGTCTTGCCGTCGCCGTCATAATCGCCCGGCACGACCGAATCGTCCTTAAGGCCGAAATAGTCGGAATACTGCAGCCCGTCGGCCTCGCGTACCCAGAACCGGCCGTTTACGCCGTTTGAATCGGGCCGCTGAACGACAAAGTCATATTTGCCGTCATTGTCATAATCGCCGGGTGCGGGCGTGTCGCCGCCCTGGCCCCACGGAATTGCCTGAATGCCCGGAGGCGAACCGATCGAGCGGTAAAACCAAGTGCTCTGGTCGCCTGTGGCCGCACCCGAGCGATATACCGCCAGATCGGCCTTGCCGTCGCCGGTATAATCGCCCGCCACGGTCGCGTCGTCGCCGTTTTCGCCAAAGCGTTCGGTAAAGAGCGTATTCGTTTGGCTGCGGACGATAAACCATGTGCCGACGGTCCCCGGCCGCCAGACCGCAAAGTCTTTCTTGCCGTCGCCGTCAAAATCCTGCGGCACAAACTGGTCTGAGGCAATGCCCCAATCGGTCGGGCTGGTCGGGGCGCCGTCCTGGAACGAGGTGAACCAAGTTACCTGGCCGCTGGCTCCGCCGCCCGTGTTGCGAAGAACAACAAAGTCAGATTTACCATCGCCATTCATGTCAACCGGTGCATCGTTTACCGGCGGAGTCACGTCGGGAACGACGGTTACATCCTGGATTGTTACGGTGTACGGGCCAAATGCAATTGGCCCTGCGGCAGCGTCGTAAAAAGAGTCGACGAATAAATACAACTGTGTATTCAATGGAAGTGAGTTCATCTCGGAAGCGGAAATAATTTCCGTCAAGCCCGCAAAAACTCCATCCGCACCTTGGAGGCAATTTTGAATAGGACTCATGTCCGTACCCGGCGTAGTCGGACACATTTCACCCGTTGACCCATTTAGGATGTAGATCGACGTATCGTAGGATCCGTTACCCGGCTGGACGCGTATCTGAGGATTGGCTCCCCGGGCGCTGATCTTGAATGAATATATATGGTCCGGTCCCGCAACCTGATTGTAGTTACTGCATCCCGCTCGAATAAAATCCACGGTAGTGTTCGCACCAAGCGTGGTTCCGGTATCGGTGAACGGCGTGCCGGTCGTGTAGGTTCCAGCGGGAATCGGTGAGCCGGGACAGTTATCGCCGCCGGCCAACACTTCTAGCATATTGAATTGAGATTTCTGATTCTGAAATCTATATTCGCTTTGCCGACGGAGAAGGTCGGGTTTTGAGCATGCGCCGCTATTGAGTTTCTTTGCAAGCTCAGCCATTTGCCGGGCAATTCGCGGCGGTACGGCCTCTTTGTCTTTTGCCGAGACATTCGCCGCCTGAGAACCCACTATCGCGGCGGCCCCGGCAAACAGTGAAAGATATCCGATACTCCGCCGCCAATTATCAAGATCGGTCTGTATGGACGCCGCCGGGTTCAGATCCCGCCGGCGGCCCAAAACGTCGGCCCCCTCGAGGTTCACATTCTTAAAGCTCATTACTTTTCCTCCTCAATTTCAAAAAAAATGCTATATTCCCATGCGTGAAAAGTCCGTCGAAGGGTAGTATTTCGAGAGCCGACGGACCCTGTCTTTTTGTGCTTCGTTAAGCCCCGCGGCACCCCGGCCGGCGACGCCCTTGTTAAACCGGATCTTGCGGGATTCCGATTCAGTTTCCCTGATCTTTCCGACAACCGCCTTTTCCGGCGCTCCGAGACCATAAAAGTTTAACACGCGTTGTATCGCGGCCGGTTTGTCGCCGACCAATTCTTCATACGTGAGCCAAAGAACATCAAGCCTTTTTTGCTTTTCGACGAGGTCCCACGAAGCGGCAAATTGGAAATACCAGGGCAGCACATTGTCGATAAGCAGATCGATCTTTGTCTCGTCATCGAGCTTTGGAAAGTCGGCCCGGAAATAGGTGTTCAGATAGGCGCCCTGATTGTTGTAGAAATCCAGAAGGCTCATCACCGAATCGAAAATATTGCGGACAAGTACGACCGGTTTGATGCCAAAAGCCTGCATCATCATCACATTTGCATCCGAAGCACGGCAATGCTGCTGAGTAACCGTGTCAAGGTGCGCCGAATGAACCAGCGTCGGCAAATAAAGTTCATGTTCGGCCTGGCCGGCCGCATAAACCATAAAAACATCCTTGTAGCCGGTGAGAGAGCCGAGGATATTCTTGAGAAATGTTGACGCCGACTTTGGCACGCAGGCGATAAAAATATGACGCCCAAGCTGTTCTTCGGTCAAGTCGGCTGTGTAATCCGACAACAGCGGCCGCCTGCCCGTGACAGCAAGCGAATTTATCAGGTTGACATGATAGCCGGGGCCGCGAAAGACCGCGATCGACCGGCGAAAAACGCGAAGGCTTGCGTCAAACTGTGCATTCGAAAAACAATGCAGCCCAAGCGACTGGAGCGCTTCTGCAAAATGCTGGCGAAATACCGAGTCGTCTTTCATCGGGCCGACGATCTCAAGGTCCAATGCGGCATCAACAAACCTGAGCATTGTCTCGACGTCGCCGCTTTTGCTGCTTTTTTCGACGATCCCTTTGTATGAGAGCAAAAGATTGTGGACAAGATGATCGTAAAACGGCATGTCAGCCGTCATTTTCTGAAGCGCGCTTTGAAAAAAGGTTACCGCGATGTCCGCGTTGCCCTGCTTTAACGCCTGAGCTCCAAAATCGACCTCTTGCTGCAATGCACTGATAAGGTTCTGATTTAAATTTGAAGCATCAATCAATTGGGGGGATTGCTGCATTAAGCCAAACTCTCTAAATATCTGTGAGATTGCCTATTTAGCTTAACCTATTGCATTAATTTCAGTCAATGCATTTTTCGGCCGTGAAAGATTCGCTATTTCCGCGCGTGGGCAAGGGCGTAACATTAACTCTCCTGATTAAGCTCTTGCTGTCGAGGCTGTGTCAAAATCTAATTATCCCGGAGGGATCATGTGAAAACAGCCCGCCGATTTTATCTGCGGGAACGGATCGCGGGCTTCTCGCCAGTCCCATAGGGACGGCTGAAATTCAACAAACATCGCCATTTTCGTCGTCCCAACGGGACTCGAACCGCGTTGAGATCTTAACCCACCGATGAATCGGAGGGTTATTCTCTGTTGACTCTTCGAGACAAATACGTCGCTTTGACTCGGCCTCTGACGCTCGGGCTTCCGCACAATTTCTATTGAAAGAAAAAAAAGGGCCGAAAGCCCGCGAGAGCTTTCGGCCCGACGAGGAGATCGAGCTCTCGATCACCTGGAGTTTTCGGACGCGACCGGAAGATCTCCGGCCTGGCCCCAGTTTATTATCGAATTGCCGCCTCCGGTCGGCGATTTGCTGTAAAATGTTCCGGGCGAGCCGGGTCGCCATACGGAAAGATCCATCTGGCCGTTTCCGTCATAATCGCCAGGCGTCAGGATGTCTGTCGCCGCTACGCCCCAGAAATTGCGGACCGTCGTCACGCCCGCAGTGCTGCTCGGTTCAAAGTCCCAAACAAATATGCCGTCCTCGCCGGGCCGAACAACGGCGATATCGATCAGCCCGTCGGCGTCATAGTCGCCGGGGACCAATTTGTCGTTTGCCGATCCGAACACAAACGAGTCGAGAAAATTGTGCGAATATCGAATATAGAACCGGCCTAGCGGCCCCTCGGCCCGCTGGACGACAAAATCGGCAAACACACCGTCGTAAGTGCCGGGCGCCGGGCGGTCGCCGTGCCGGCCCCACGCCACAACGGTAAATCCGGCCGGAGATTGCGCCGATCTGTAATACCAATAACTCTGCGAACCCGGCGTGGCGCCGTCGCGGTAAACCGCAAGATCGTCAAAGCCGTCAGCGGTGTAATCAGCAACGACAGGCTGGTCGCCGGCCTGTCCGAAATCATCGATGCGAATTGTGTTTGTTCGGCTTTGGATAATGTAGAAACGGCCCTGCGGCCCTGGCCGCCAAATGACGATATCATATCTTCCGTCACCGTCATAATCCGCCGGAACGAACTTATCGGTCGCCAGGCCCCAATTTACCGCGGGTAGAAATTGATCGCTGCTCGTGCGGGTAAGCCACGTCATTTGGCCCGATGTGCCGCCGCCGGTATTTCGGGCGACGACATAATCCGAACGGCCGTCGCCATTTATATCAAGCGGAGCGTCATTTGCAGGCGGAAATACGCTGTCGGCAATTGTCACATCCTGAAACCGGATAGTGTAAGGCCCGGCATTTTGCGGGTCGCTTATCCACGCCGAATCTATGAACAAGTGAAGCGGGACATTCAGCGGTAAATTGTTCATCGCGTCGGGATTGATGGATTCATTGCCGACTATTGTGGAATCCGCCATTGTCAAACAATTGTTCACATACCGGTCGCTGCCAAGCGGGCACCGTTCCAAGGTGATCCCGTTCAGGATGTAGAGCTGCATCTGGAAATTGGGAGATGTTGTGCTGACCAATATTTGCGGAGCCGGGCCGCGGGCCGTGAGCGTGAATGAATAAACATGGTCCGGCCCGGGGTTGCTGGAATATGCATAGTAATTGTAAAAACAGGGCGAAGCACCCGTAACTGTGTTGTTCGCACCGATCGTGCTGCCGCTGTCAGTATAAGGCGAGGCGGCGGTATATGTTCCGGCCGGGATCGGCGTGCCGGGACAGCTATCTGAACCGGCCAATAGGTTCAGCATATTAAATTCGGATCTTTGAGCCGGAAGCCGATATTCGCTTTGCCGCCGCAAAAGCCCGGGCTTGCTGCAATTTGAACTGATCCGGTTCAGCCTGCTGTTCAGATTCTTGATACCGGTTGGAACAGCGGCCGGCCTTTTTTCGTCACCAGCCAGCACCGCACGCGGATGCAGGGCAATAAGCGATGCGATTCCCGCAGCGAGCGAAACACAGCTTAGCCTTGATAGCCATGCAAGGGCCGCCTCTTTCCCGTCAACAAAACTGGTTTCTTCGCTTATATGCCGGCCAATTCCGCGTTCGTCTATTCTTGATCTCATACGTCCTCCGGCCGGTAAATTTCACGGCCAACCTTTTGCTCATCGAACTAAACTGTTCGCTACCGGGCTATCGCCGTTTTGTCCCCACGAGACGGTTCTCATAATTCCCGTGTTCGGGACCTTTTGATAGAAAGTTCCCGGATTGCCGGGCCGCCAAACCGAAAATTCGGTCCTGCCGTCTCCGTCATAATCGCCGGGCGTCAGAATGTCGGTCGCAGCCACGCCCCAGACGCTGCGGGTAAAGTTACCGTCGCTGCCGTAAATGACGTAGTTTATTTGCACGTCCCATACAAAGAGGCCATCCGGTCCGGGACGGACAATGGCGAAATCGTCAATTCCATCACCGTTATAGTCACCCGGTGCGACCATATCGTCAGCCGCTCCAAACGTTGCCTGATACATCGTTCCCCAGGACGTAAGCCATTTGAATTCACCCTCCGCTCCGATGGTGTGACGAACCGCTATTTCCTTTGCATTGAAATCGGAATAATGTCCCGGAACCGGCTTGTCACCGAATTCACCGAATTGTCGAACTGTATATGTGCCGCCCGGTGCGAGCGACCTTATGTGCCAATATGCCCCGGCCCCGGGTGCGGCCGCCGGCCGAAATACCGCGAGGTCGGCAAGCCCGTCACCGGTATAATCAGACGTGACAGACGGTTCGTCACCCGTCTGCCCAAAGTCCTCGATCATAAGGGTTTGAGTTTGGCTTCGGATCACATAGAAGCGGCCTTGCGCTCCCGGACGCCAGACCGCAAAATCAACCTTTCCGTCGGCGTCGTAATTAGCGGGAACGAAAATATCGCCCGGAGCGCCCCAATTGACCGGCTGCATGAAGGTGTCGTTTGCCCCGCGCGTGTACCAGGCCGTTTGGCCGGCGTTGTCTCGGGCAATAACAAAATCAGACCTTCCGTCGCCGTCCATGTCCAGCGGAGCATCATTTGCCGGCGGCGCGGTGCTGGGCCCGATCGTCAGATCCTGAAACTTGACCGTGTATTGCCCCTGGCCATGGGTTCCCGCCGAATTACGTGAATCTATTCCTAAATGCAGCGGAACATTCAGCGGTAGAAAAGAGAAGTCCCCAGAGAGATATTCGGTGCCGCCGGGCTGAAAATGATCCGCGACAATGAGTGCGACAACGTCATTAGAAAGGTTTGCCGGGCATCGATTGCCGGTAAGCCCATTTAGGAGATAGATCATAGGATCGTAGGTAAGCGATGTCGTGGAAACCTCGATCTTTGGGTTGGGGCCGATCGCCGTCAATGTAAAGCTGTAAAAGTGGTCGGGGCCCTGCGAATATGAATAGTAATAGCCGCCGCCGAAATTTTTGACCGTATCATTTCCGTTAGTTGTGTCGCCGGAATCGATGTATGGCGACTGGGCCGTGTAAACACCGGGCGGGACCGGCGTGCCGGGGCAGTTATCATTACCGGCCAAAGCCGCTGATGCCGCGGCCGCCCTTTGGTGCGGAAGCCTGAAATCATTTTGACGCCGTAGGAATGGCGGAGTATTTCTTCCCGTCCGCGGCGACGGCGGCAATAGGGGCAGCTTGCCCGCTCGCGGCGATTTGCCCTTTACGGGTTCCGGCCCTCGAAAGGCCGCGGGTTCAGAAGCTGCGATGGTCGCGGCCGCTGCAAAAATTGAAAGGCATCCAAGCCGCGAAAGCCATTGAATGGCCGAGGGTTTGTCATTTGGGCACGAAGGGCGGCTGCCGAGAATTTCCGGAACGTCTGGGCGTGTAATGTTTACTTTCATCCTTGCTCCTCATCAAAATGGCGATGTGAGCAAAGATTATTCTGTAGCGGACGAAAATATCTTTCGGTTTTAGTGAAAGTTTTCTTCCTTTTTTCTTCCAAAACCGTGAGCAATGCGATAATTGCGGCCCTTTAGACAATAAAACCGCGTGACCTGAGCTCTTCCAGAATGGCCCGAGCGTTTTGTCCGGCGGATGAATTGACAGTTTCGAGCGTCACTTCGGCCGTTTCGGGTTCCTCGTAAACATCATCTATGCCGGTAAAATCCTTTATTTCCCCGCGGCGTGCCATTGCGTACATTCCCTTTGAGTCACGTTGTTCACAGACCTCAAGCGGTGTATCGACAAACACTTCGATAAAGTTGCCGTCCTCGAACATCCGCCGAACGTGATTTCGACTCTGCCGGTAAGGGCTGACGGCCGCGCAGATAGCGATACCGCCGTG
>Ga0138256_10003195_pt1 | contig 17474 bp, 12 predicted proteins | sample KNB2016incub_MG_FD_105486 | JGI IMG/M metagenome (GOLD analysis project Ga0138256, IMG submission 105486) | Active sludge microbial communities from wastewater in Klosterneuburg, Austria - KNB2014incub_MG | ecosystem: Engineered > WWTP > Activated sludge > Unclassified | place: Austria... | reverse complement strand
GCACGATTCGGATGATGCTGATGGATTTATATATTCGGATGGTGATGATGATGCCGATCATGATGATAGTGATCATGACGATATGGAAAAATGGAAAATGAAACTACTGAAGCGCAGAGTATGGGCAGGACTGGAGCTTTCATTAACCGGATTTACCAATGATTTATTTGAATTTCAACCCAATGCTGCCAATAAAATATTAACCATTGACCAACCGGCTTTTGGCTTACACATCAATGTGTTTGAACAATCATTCAAATTGGGAACAGAATACCTGCGTTTTGTTACCGGTGCCGGATTTCAAATTAATTACATGCAATTTAAAAATCCGGGTATCCAGATTCAAAATACACCAGACAGAGTGGTCTTCACCGATTCACAACAAAATAATAAGCGAAACACACTCCGACTTTCACAATTTACAGTTCCGGCATTATTGAATATCAATTTCAATCCAGGTCGAAAAAATTTCCACATTGACTTTGGTGTACTTGGCAATATCCGTCTGAAACAGAATCAGGTAATAACGAATGAAGAGTTATATAAAACGAAAACTGAAACTTCGGTCACTTCGAAATTCCATCAAAACACTTTTGGACTGGCGGGCACTGCCCGTATAGGATTCAGCAGTTGGAGCATTTTCGGTATTTATGACCTGACTTCACTCTATCAGAAAAATGAAGGCCCGGATATCCGCACATGGAATATCGGAATTACACTTGTACCTTTTTAATTACTAAATACTTTTATTATTTTAAAAGAGGTTGTAATGCTTGCAGCCTCTTTTTTTTTGGTCGCAATACAACACGAATTCAATGAGACTGGATTAAGCAAAACAGCCCGTATAATACAGGCGAAGTCTTAATATTCACGGAATTCATATTACAGAATATAACTTAACGTGAATAATGGATAAGAAAAAAGAGTAGAATGTTTTAAAAATAGAGAATTATGTTATATATTAGTAGCTGTTAATCAAAATAATAACAACACAATTCTCTAAGTATGAATATAGACATTCTAACTCAAATTTTTATCGATGTTGACGATTTTTTTAAAACTTTTGAGCCAGAAATCGAAAGACTGCGATTAGAATCGGGTTTAAATGGCATTCGCAATAGAAAGACAAACTTGTCTGACTCTGAAATGATGACTATTTACATCTGTTTTCATCATTCTCACTATACCAACTTTAAAGCCTATTATAATGAATATGTAAGTGTTAGATGGCAAGACGAATTTCCTGGACTATGTAGTTATGAACGATTTAATTCACTCCAGAAGCGTTTACTTATACCTATGATCGTATTTTTAAAAGAGCACTGTATGGGTAAATGCAGAGGTATTAATTTTATCGATTCCACCACTATAAAGGTCTGCCATATTAAAAGAGAGAAACAACACCGGGTGCTTAATGGCTTGGCTACCAAAGGGAAGTCCACTATGGGCTGGTTCTTTGGATTTAAGCTGCACTTAATAATCAATGATAAGGGGGAAATACTCTCATTTTACTTATCGAAAGCCAATACAGATGATAGAGATATGGATGTTATGAATGTTTTGACGCAAAACATTTTTGGTAAAATATTTGCCGATAGAGGGTATATCTCTCAGGTACTGGCTGACTACTTATGGAATGATGGTATACACCTGATATACAAACTCCGAAAAAACATGAAAAAGCAAAATATCTCTGATATCGATAAGGTGTTACTGCGAAAGAGAGCTTTGATCGAGTCGGTAAATGACGAACTGAAAAATATTTGCGCAATTGAACATTCAAGACATCGCTCCCTACAAGGGTTTCTCAATAACTTGGTCACCGCTTTATGTGCTTATCATTACCTGCCGAAAAAGCCTTCTCTGAATATTGAACCAATCTATGATCATCAGCAGAAGTTAATCCCTTACGCAGCTTAAACATTATTCACGTTAACTTAGGAAAATGTATTACCTAAATTTATAAGGGTGATACCTATTAATTGATTAAAGCTAAAACAAATAATGATAGATGATATATCCGAGGTTCGCTGAGATTATCAGAAGCCAAATCTTGTTTAATCTAGGCCATTTCAACAGAATAATTAAACAGATGATAGCGATCAGCCACAATTTATAATCTACCAATATTGCTGTACTCATACTGATAGTCGATGCAGCCAGGAAAGCGAGTAATGCAACTTTACTGCTCGATGAAAAGTATCGAAAAAAGCGATTGCTTAATATTACCGGTTCGAAAAATAATGAAATCAGTGCATAAATAATTACTGGAATTAATATGCCTGCACAAGCAACTATTGCGCCCTGCCAACCACCGAGTTGGAGTCCTAAAAAGGTTACTAATCCGGTCATCGGACCGGGCACGAATAGTGAAAGTGCGACGCTATCCAACAAAGTATGTAATCCCAAGTATCCTTTGTCCACCAGATATTCATTGGCAAAAGCGACTAGAACAAAGCCACTTCCGGCTAAAAATATTCCAATCTTCAAAAATGTGCTAAATATAGAAAACGTACCCAGACCGATCCCCGAAACCCCAGCCACACCACTTAAGGGCATTGCCTGATTTTTATTTTCTTTATTTTTTGAAATCCCCATTGAGAATAATATATTAGCCGCAATAGCCAACAAAATAATCAGCAGGATATCAAATCCTGTAAAATAGGCACCAATTACAAAAATAAATGAACCCAGATAACTCAGGCTGGTAATATACTTAAACCCCGACTTAATCACTGTAAAAAATAAAATTGCCAGTGCTGCAGGTCTTAATCCATAGAGAAAAGGTTGCACTAATTCCATGCCCCCAAGTTCTTTGTAGTAAATCCCTATGAATGATAGTAAAAGTGCACCGGGTAGAATGAAACATAGTCCGGCTATCAAAAGTCCGGCTATACCGCGAAGCAGAAATCCACTTTTCATCACCACACTCAGGCTAGACATGCCCGGCATAATCAGGGCTGATTTTACCAATTTTGCAAATGTCTGGTCATCTAACCATTGTTTCTTTTGAACTAACTCAGATTCTATGGATTTTATAAGGTGCGCACTACCACCAAAACTAAATAAACCAATTTTAAAAAAGGTCTTGAAAATCTCTGTATAACTTACTTGTTTTAAAACCACCGGACAAATGTATTAAATTAAACTTTAATATTTTTAGAATGTATTCTCCAGATTTAATAAATTTGCCTGATTCATATATATAATTTTCACATGTCTCGTTTCGCACATCTTCACAACCACTCACAGTTTTCCTTATTGGATGGCATGTCCGATATCGGAAAAATGTATCAAAAAGCAGTTGCTGATGATATGCCGGGCATAGCACTGACTGATCATGGGAATATGTTTGGTGTTTTCAAATTCGTAGCTGAAGCATCAAAATATAACAAAAAAGGGGAAGCCCCGGTCATCAAACCCATCGTAGGCTGTGAATTTTACCTGGTAGAAGACCGGCATAAACAACATTTTACAAAAGAACTGAAAGACCGGCGCTTTCATCAATTGCTACTGGCTAAAAATGAGATTGGATATAAGAATCTGGTTAAATTGTCTTCACTTTCATTTACCGAAGGATTCTACAGCAAATGGGCACGTATTGATAAAGAGCTGCTTTTGCAATATCACGAAGGCATCATTGCCACGAGTTGTTGTATCGGGGCTATCATTCCCCAATTGATCAAATATGACGAATACGAAAAAGCAGAAGAAGAACTGAAATGGTGGCTGGAAATATTCGGTGAAGATTATTATCTGGAGTTACAAAGGCATGAACTCCCTGCGCAGAAGAAGATTAATCACTTCCTGCTCCAAATGTCTGAAAAGTATAATGTAAAGACGATCGCTACCAATGATGCGCATTACATAGAAAAAGAGGATGCCGGGAGTCACGACATTTTACTTTGTATCAATACCGGTGAGTTGCGCTCTACACCGAAAAAGGATGATCTGGATGACGAATCTGATCAACGTGGAAGACGGTTTGGTTTTAACAATAATGAATACTACTTTAAGACAACCCAGGAAATGTCTCAATTATTCAGTGATTTACCTGCATCCATCGAAAATACACTGGAGATCGTTGATAAAGTTGAGGTTTTGGATCTGAAGAAAGATATCCTGCTACCTCACTTTACCATACCTGCTGAGTTTAAGACACAGGACGATTACCTGCGGGAAATCACCATGGAAGGTGCTAAATCAAGATACATTGAAATGACACCGGAAGTAATCGAACGAATCAATTTTGAATTGGGTGTCATAGAAAGGATGGGATTTGCCGGCTATTTCCTGATCGTATCAGATTTTATCAAAGCAGGCCGGGATATGGGTGTTCTGATTGGCCCGGGCAGAGGTTCTGCTGCAGGCTCTGTAGTAGCCTATTGTATCGGGATTACAAATATTGATCCGATCAAATTCAACCTGCTTTTCGAGCGTTTTCTGAATCCGGATCGGAAATCTATGCCGGATATAGATACCGACTTCGATGATGATGGCCGACAAAAAGTGATAGATTATGTAATCGACAAATATGGTAAAAATCAGGTAGCGCAGATCATCACCTATAATGCGATGGCGGCAAGATCCTCGATCAAAGATGTCGCACGGGTATTGGGTTTGACCACACAACAATCAAATGAATTGGCTAAAATGCTGCCCGAGGTACTTGGGTTCACTTTGCATGACGCGTTATTAAAACCATTGGATGGAGAATCAGGTATAAAATCAATCGAGAGTATCCGTGAGACTGATTTGTTACAAATCAAACAAATGAGGGCCATTTATGAAGACAATAATGATATTCGCTCTGAAGTCCTCAGAGAAGCATTAAAACTGGAAGGCTCTATTCGCAATACCAGTGTGCATGCTGCAGGTGTAATCATCGCTCCTAAGGATATCATGGAGATCGTACCCCTGGCTACGGCAAAAGATTCAAGTCTGTTGGTCACACAGTATGAGGGCAAGGTAATAGAAGATGCAGGAGTCATCAAGATGGACTTTCTGGGGCTGAAGACATTATCAATTATCAAGGATTGTCTGGAGTTGATCAAAGACAATTATAATCTCACTATTGATATAGACAAAATACCCTTTGATGATCAGGAGACATATGAACTTTTCCAGAGGGGTGATACATTCGGTACATTTCAGTTTGAAAGTCCGCAAATGGCTGTTCATCTCAGAGGATTAAAGCCTAATCGATTTGAAGATCTCATCTCGATGAACGCACTTTACCGACCGGGACCGAAACAGTATATCGGTAACTTTATTGACCGGAAACATGGACGGGTAGAAGTAAAGTATGATTTGCCCGAAATGAAGGAAATCCTCGAAGAGACATACGGCATTACAGTCTATCAGGAACAGGTCATGATACTTGCGCAGAAATTGGCCAATATGACCAAAGGTCAGGCGGATATGCTGCGTAAAGCAATGGGTAAAAAAGACCGCGATGTACTGGACAGCATGATGGAGACATTTCTCGAAGGGTGTAAAGCCAATAACCTCGATGAGAATATCAGTAAAAAAATCTGGAAGGACTGGGAAGCATTTGCTGCTTATGCCTTTAATAAATCCCATTCCACCTGCTATGCCTATCTGGCATTTCAGACAGCCTACCTGAAAACACACTACTTACCCGAATTTATGGCTGCCAACTTGATTCACAATAATACCATTGAAAAAATCAGTGAATATATGAAGCACTGCAAATCCAGTGGTTTGAAGGTCTTAGGTCCGGATGTGAATGAAAGCAAAATCAATTTTTCAGTAAATAAGGAGGGCATTATCCGGTTTGGTCTGTCTGCCATAAAAGGTATAGGAAAAGGTCCGTCACAGGATATACTGGATGCACGGAAGGACGGAGTATTTGAAGACATATATGATTTTGTAGCCCGAGTAAATTATCAGTCTGTAAATAAAAAAGTACTGGAAAGTCTGGCTTTGAGCGGTGCCTTAGATACATTCGGAATACCTCGTTCTGCATATATCAATATTAATGTTAAAGGATTTACCTTCATAGAACAATTAATAAAATATGCCCTGGCACTAAAAGATCAGAAAGAAGGCAATGTCATGAGCCTGTTTGGAGACAGCCCGGCGGATCTGATCATAAAGCCAGCCATCCCTGAACCGCTGCCCCTCACTAAAAAAGAAGAATTAGATAAGGAAAAAGACTTGATCGGCTTGTACGCGAGTGGTCATCCCCTGGATGATAATCTGCTGGAAATTGAGCTGATGTGCACTCATGATCTAACATCACTAAGCTCTATCGAAGAACCAAAGCAACAAATCAGAATAGCCGGTATAGTCAATAATGCCTACCATGCCATTTCAAAAAGAGATGGTCAGCCATATTGCAAACTTGAAATTGCTGATTTCTACAGTACTTATTCCATTTTTATCAATAATAAGAACTATCTCAAATACAAAGATCTATTGGTGAATGGCATCAAATTATACATCACCGGTTCTATACAAAAAAAACGGTGGCAGGAGGAACTCGAGTTTAATGTAGAGGAAATCAAACTTTTAAACAGTATAAAAGAAGAGAAATTTAAAGCGATTGTTTTTCAGATTCCGGTGGAAAAAGTTTCAGAGAAGCTAATCGAAAGTATGAGCCGGATAGTAAATGAATACAAAGGTAATCAATTGGTAAAGTTAGAACTGGTCGATTCAAACACACAGGATTATATTGTCTCTCAATCTTCATATACTTTGGATATTAATCAATGGGTAGTGGAATGGGCAATCGATAATGACGTAAAATTCAAAGTCGAGTTTAATTAGGCAACCTTGTTTTGATAATCAGTAATACTAATAAATGCTGCAATAATATTTGGTTCTTTTATTTTATTCAGATTTTTTTTGACCTTTAATCAAAGCCTGTTTAATCTTAGTAAACAGGTCAATTCCCTGAAGATAGGCATCTTCGTTTTTTTCATACTGAATTGAATAAATTGCATCGACAGTCATATCATAGGCACGTTGAGCTTCTTTTTTATGATAAAACAGTGATAAAAAAGAGGCAGGCCACTTTTCTACTTTAGAAATCGTAAGACCGGTAGCATAAAAATGAAAAGGAGTACTGATATTCCGCATATCCAACTCTTTTAACTCCAATGCATCAGCGGTTTTCAGGAAAGCAATCCAATAATCAATATGATTAGCCATTCTCACCTTCAATAATGAATCACTCTCGGAAGATTTTGCCGGGATGCGCCATTGATTATTTTTGACTGAAAAGGGATTATCCTCCAGGTTACCGTATTCATACTTATGAACAGAACATTGATATTCAATTGCTTCCCGCGAATGTAGGTTGCCCGGAAGTGTAATTGAATCATAGATAACTCCCCTACCCGGATGATCACCTAATCGTAGTCTGTAATTATAAACACTACCATTGTGACTTTTAAATTTTACGATACCGGTTGATGAGATGGCCTTATACGTACCAAAATCAAATTGACCAGTGATATTAGAAGTAAATGTGCTATCCTGCTGCAAATTCAAAAATTTATTCAACATAAACTTTGAAATCTCCAACCGAGCCGGATCAGTACTATCCGGAGATCCAAACACTGTCCACAATCCCGTCAACTGCCCATCTGGTGCCAGTTCTTTCACATATGCTTTCTTGCATGAAATGAATGAACTGATACTGAGCGAAAAAAATATTAGTGCAAAGCGATAACTGCCTCGGGTCATACTGTATTTAAAACTGAACATCTGTCTCGATTCTTTTGCCATCCCGCTTATACCGGATTTTTACCTTCTCGCCTTTCTGAATTGAATTCAGCGCTTTCATGTAATCCTGGATGTCATTCACCACGATTCCACCCAAATAAGTAATGATATCGCCGGGCTTCAATCCACTTTTACTTGCTGGCTTACCATCAGTAACACCATCAATTCTCAGGCCCCCATCCGAATAAATATAATCCGGCATGATACCTAAGGAAACATTAAATGACACCCTTGTATTCTCCGGGTCCTTCGTTTTGGAAAATGGGATTGCCTTCACCTGATTCAAATCCATGATTAAAGTCAGAATATTAGTTGCAATTTTGGCCATTCCGACAAAATTTATCTTCTCGTAGTCATCACTGGGCTTATGATAATCACTGTGTTGTCCGGTAAAGAAGAATAAGACCGGAATATTTGCATTGTAAAAAGACGTGTGATCTGATGGCCCTACACCGGATTCTTCAAAATTCATCTTGAGGTGAGACGTATTTGATTTCTCCAGCAAATCCTTCCATACCGGTGAAGTTCCGACGCCACCGACCAGGATTGTATTCTCATCTTTTAATCTACCGACCATATCCATATTTATCATCGCAGCCATTTTACTAAGCGGATAAGTCGGATGTTTTACAAAGTAATTGGAGCCCCACAAGCCAAATTCTTCACCCGAGAATGCTATAAAAAGATAATTATATGCTGCTTTTTCAGTTTTGAGAATTCGGGCCAGTTCGATTAAAATACTAACTCCACTGGCATTATCATCTGCGCCATTGTGAATAGCTTTTTCAGTAGAGAGACTAAAACTATTATCACCCATGCCCAGATGATCAAAGTGTGCGCCTAATACGATCGTAGATGGGGCACCATTATCAATAAAACCGACGACGTTCAATACATGAACAGAGTCTGAATTATCACCCATTGTCCCGATGTTGCTGTGTGGATCATTCTGGTGCTTTATGTAAAAAGATTGTAAAAAGTCTTTCTGCCCCGGCACCGGAGTCAATCCGATCTCCATAAATCTGCTCTGAATATATTCTGCAGCTATATCCTGATAAATCGTACCGGTGAGCCTGCCATGCATAGCATCGCTGGCAAGAAAGTGGACATCATCCTTGAAGATATCTGCCGAAATTACCTCCTGAGCGGTGATTCCATTACAACATATTAGAAAACAAAGGCCGAGTAACAGCTTTGAAAATGCATTTTTATCTATCATCTTTGCAAACAATTTTAAAAATTTTAGCAAATGTACGAGATAAAAAAGATTTATATTTTTCTTGCCCTGATTATAGCAATTTCAGCGTGTAAAACAGTAGAAAAACCTGGTTTTACTATCCATTACAAGAAAGAAAAACATTTAAAAAATATACAACAATTGACATTTGGTGGTGATAATGCTGAAGCCTACTGGTCATTTGACAATAAAAATCTGGTATTTCAAAGCAATAATCCAGCCTGGGGGTTGAAGTGTGATCAGATATTTACTATGGCAGCAAAAACACCGAAGAAAACAAAAGCCGGTGCTTTAGTGACTCCTGATCTGCTAAGTACAGGTAAAGGCCGCACTACTTGCGCCTATTATATGCCGGATGATAAAAGCATTATTTATGCCTCGACACATCTACTCCATGAGCAATGTCCACCGGAGCCAGAGCGCACCCATGCTTATGTGTGGAAACTGTATCCCGAATTTGACATTTTTCAAGCTGATCTGAAGGGGAAGATTATCAAACAATTAACTAATACACCCGGCTATGATGCGGAAGCTACGGTGTCACCCAAGGGTGATCTGATCGTGTTTACTAGTACCCGGTCAGGTGATGCTGAACTCTATACCATGAAGCTCGACGGCTCTGATGTACGACAAGTAACACATGATCTGGGCTATGATGGTGGAGCCTTTTTCACACCGGATGGCAAAGAGCTGGTATTCAGAGCAAGCAGACCAAAGACCGCAGATGAAGTAAAAAAATATAAAGACCTGCTGGCAAAAGATCTGGTAGAACCAACCAATATGGAGCTATTCATGTGCAATATCGATGGCAGTAATTTACGTCAGATCACACATCTGGGTGGCGCAAACTGGGCACCATTCATGCATCCATCCGGAAAGAAAATATTGTTTTCGAGCAACCATCATACACAGCGAGGTTTCCCGTTCAATCTATTTATGATCAATACTGATGGAACCGGATTAGAGCAAATCACTTTTGACACTACATTTGATTCATTTCCTATGTTTTCACCAGACGGAAAGAAATTAGTTTTTGGTTCAAACAGAAACAACGGAGGCACACGGGATACCAATATATTTATTGCAAAATGGAAAGATTAATTACCATATTCAAGTATACTTCTTGGACATAGAAATGACCATCCGATTCCCTTGTTTGACCCCTTCACCCCTTATAGGGGCAAGGAAATCAGATAGTCAAATTCAATTACGATTAGTATGAAATAGATCAAAAAGGGTCTTGTACAGACCCTTCCCTTTAATCTTGGCTAATAAATTAGTATTTTTTGCAGGATATCCGATCCATTTTCATTGCCGATTTTTAAAATATAAAGTCCGGGAATTATTCCACCCATCGGATAAGATAATTTTTGTTCGCCGGTGGGAATTTGTACTCTGTCAAATAATATTTCCTTCCCATCCACGCTGAATACACTGATTAAATAATTGTCTGGTACTTTGGAAGTGATATTTAAATCTAAATTTGAACTATTTCTGTTATAATTTGCAGTCACTTCAAAATTGTGCTTAGATCCGATATAAATCAATTGACTATATGCATAAGAGCCACCTTGCTCATTGATCTTTAACCTGTAATAAGCACCTGAAGACTGCGCTGCACCATCCCTGAATGTGTAAGAATTGAACTCCCGGGTGGATAAAGCAGATACTACAGTACCAATGGTATAAAAGTTCTTGCCATCCACACTCCGCTGCACTTCGAAATCGGAAATCCTATCTTCATGGGCTGTTTTCCAGTTTAGTATGTTCGTATTACTTTCATTGTGCCCGGTGAAAGAGATCAGATCCAGTGGTAGGATTATCATCTCCTGGAAAATGACGCCATAGTCTTCAGTCTGGCCTTCGATGGGGTTGTAACAAGGCCCTGTGATATCATTGGTGTACTCATCAGAAATAACCCGCATTCTTAATATGGTATTCTTAACAGGTACAGTAGCCGGTGTGGTAAAACTTTTAGTCCATGTCCCACAAACTCCCCCATTGCCATAGTCATACACTTTTTCACCTGAATCCAGAAAATCACCATCATTATTATAATCGATATACACTTCGAAAGATTCAAATTTATTATTGCCACAATCACCTACTGTGATCGAAAAATTATAGGTAGTATTTTCTTTCAGTGTTGCAAAATCACTGCATACAAAATTCATGTATCGTGATCCGTCAGTAGAGGCATTCCCGGAGGGATTATATAGATTTTCAAGGGTAAACAATCGTGGGCCTAAAGATCCCGGCGTGCCACTGGGTAGTGCACATCCATTGGTATTCAGATTAGGCTCTGTGCCTACAATGACTGCATTTTGCACCGTTTTAGTGGAAAGGCCATTGCCTGTAGTCACTGAAGCCTGATAGCTTCCGGCACTTGAATAGGAAATGCTAGGTTGTTGGGCAGTGGATGTATTGGGAGATCCGGATGGAAATGACCAGGTACGTGATGAGTTATTGATCGACTTATCCTTAAACAGTACAGTTCCTGAATTACAAAGTGCCGTCGGACTCCAGACGAAATTCGCGTATTGATTACCACTGCAGGAAGCCAGACAAGTTATGATATTGATAAAACTTGAGATTGAAGTAACTGAAGTTGATGACCAGACATTAGTATTGGAAACTGATGGGGACATGATGTATCCACTACCGGAGTCATGACCGGCATTAAAATTATGTCCGATTTCATGTGCGGTCATCACGCGTAATAAATTAGCATCCGAACTAAAATCCTGCAGGACATGATATCTGTTACTGGTACAAACGGTGCCTACCCATGCTAAACCAATAGTACTGCCATCAAAATCTCTGTTTGACCAAAACTGACCAATATCATAAGTGGCAGATCCAAAACCACCACCCTGCCCCCAGGTAGTAAAAGCATTCAATAATATGCTTGAGCTAGTAGTGTCCGTGTTAGGACTTAGCGGATCGGCATTATAGGTCGTACTGATATATTGCGCAACAATTTGATACTCAATATTATCCGTAAATTCATGCCGATAATTGAACGCCACATTATTCATCACAGCTATGTTATGATTGGCGACATCTGTCGTACTGCTGTTGTACTTATCATACATCGTATGGTCAGAAGCAATTGCCAGTTCCACAACCCCACATGAATTAGTGCGGGTTTCCAACGGTGGATCAAAGTGATTTGATTTATCCTGGAAATCGGTAACTGCACAGGTATGTTCACCTGTATCAATATAGTCCGCTGCATTATAATAAATCAGTTCGCCAGCGTTCACAAACTTACCATTACTATCCATTTGCTCGATAAAATAGTAAATACCATCAGTCTGAATCATCGCCTGGAAAAAGTCTTTATCAATGGTCAGCACGATCGAAGTCTTGCCATCCAGGGTCCAGCCAGTATATGTCTGCACACTGAAAGATGCTATTTGCGTCGTACCTTCTTTACCTGAGACAATCACCTTATAATCAGGTGCGAGTAAATTCGTAGCTTGTAATGAAAAATCAAGCATGGTAGAATTAATGCTTAAACTGAGCTTGCTTGAATTATTAACTACGTCATAAACCGAAGGCAAATCAACTGTAGCCAATGAATAATGACTAAATAATGTACTCCTGAAATCAGAACCGGACTGATCCGTAAATTGAATCCGGGCTTGTCCGGAAACTATTGAATAAGAACTAATAAAAACCATAGCCAGAAAGCTAAACCTTAATGCAATAGCCGATTTTGCAACTGTATTTTTCATGCTGCTGAAATTAAAATTATAAAATACCTTGGAGTGAGGCAGTATAAACTGTAGCGAAGTTATATAAACAAAATATAATATCTTCAAAAGGCAATAAAAAAAAGTGTCAACACAACGTTAACACTTTTTCCATTCTATTTTGCTTACAGACTAAAATCGACCACCTCTGCTACTTCCTCTTGCGGTTCCAATTGGGAAAGTCATACCCACTGTTCCTGTAACAACCCGATTCTGAATCTTTGAGGCGATCTGGACACCACCCCCAAGCGGAATTTCATAATAATCAGTAAAGCCATGGGCATAACGACCTTCAATGAAGAAATTACCGATTCCTACATTAAACTCTACACCGACAGCAGCTACACCTGAAAACTCAAAACGATTGAAACCAAGATTATCCAATCTCAGGCTTCTGTCAAATACCTCGATAGGTAGAATCGCATTCACTATAGCTTTTGAGCGACCTTTGGCAAGATAGCCGATTTGCGGGCCAATAGCTAAATAGCCTTTTACCTTATCATTTCCGATTTTTCCCTTTGCGAGGATTGGCAACTCCAGATAAGTAAACCTATTGCGATAATCAACTCCCACATCGATGGGAATATTGAATAAATCAAATCCGGTAGATTCATCTATTCCAAATCCTTTCTGGGTAATGTTCAACTCACCTTGCAAATCAAAGTGATCACCAAATCCATAACCTACGATTACACCGCCTGTTACTCCGTGCAACATCCGGATGTCAGGCAATACATTTTCAATACTGTTCGCTGCATCGGTCTGACTACCGGCATATCCGATTTTCCCACCGATATACATTTGTGCTTTCGCCTGAAATCCCACCATCATTAGTACAAATGATAAAATAATACCTATCTTTTTCATATCCTTTAATTTTGTTTTTGATAAATAATGTAACTATAAGACGTCTGATTTTAAAAAAGTCTGTTAACAAAAACTTTTTCTCTCCTTAATAATGTATTAAAAAAATTGTTTACTAAAGACCAGCGATTCTTACAGAGTTATGCTACTGTTGTTTATCTAAAAGATTCATTGCTTCACCGGCAACAAAAATCGAACCTGTCACTAAGATAAGATCATCTTCATTTGCGTGCTTTCTCGCAGCATTCAGCGCTTCTTTCACTGAACTGTAAATATTACCATTCAAACCAAACTCAACAGCTTTTTCCTTCAAAATTGCAGGGCCCATAGCTCGTGGAATATCAGCTTTGGTCCAGTAATAAATTGCATCTTGAGGCAATAAAGCCAGCACCGGACTTACATCTTTGTCTGACACTGTACCAAAAATAATATGTTTTATCCTATAATTTTCAGCACGTAATTGCTCGGTTATTTCCCTTATACCGGCAATATTATGTGCTCCTTCAAGTATGAGATCAGGACTATGTTCCATCAATTGCCAACGACCAATCAAATAAGTCAGACTCGTACAATCAGTGACCGATCTCAGGTATTTTTCTCTATCAAACCGGATTAAGCTCATTTTATCCAGGCACCAGACTACCGCAGCCGCTGTAGTAATATTCAGTGATTGATACTTACCCCGTAGTGAAGTACTGACCTCGGTCTTGCCCAACAAGTCATTGATCTGTAATTTATATCTGCCATCATATCTTCCCTCTTCAATGACTGTGCAAGCAGCCAATTCTTCAGCAAAATAAATCGGTGCATTCTGGCTTTCAGCTTTGACAATGAAGACAGGTGCGGTTTCCTTATCAAATTCGCCAATGACTACGGGCACATGATTCTTAACTATTCCGGCTTTTTCACCCGCAATTGCCGCTAATGTATTTCCCAGGAATGCTGTATGATCCATGCTGATATTTGTAATCACAGAAAGTACCGGAGTGATAATATTTGTACTATCCAGTCTTCCCCCCATGCCTACTTCAATGACTGCATACTCCAGTTGCTGATCGCGGAACCAGGAAAAGGCCATTGCGCAAATGATTTCAAAAAAAGAAGGTTGTACTTCATTGATAATTGGTAGATAATGATTTAATATTCGCACAAAATCCGTCTCACTTATTAGTTGGCCATCTTTCTTTATCCGCTCTCTGATGTCCGCATAATGGGGTGAACTGTATAGTCCACAGGAATATCCATTACTGGTCAAATAAGCAGCGATCAGGTGAGCGACCGAGCCTTTACCATTGGTCCCTGCAATATGAATGAACTTTGTTCCACACAGGTGCGGATTGTCATCAAAAGCCAATAAACGGGAAATATTTCCAATATCCGCTTTATAAGCTGCAGGACCCTGCCGGTGAAATACTGGCAATGCATTATATAAAAAATCGATGGCTTCAGCCATATTTCGAAGTGGATCAGTCATTGCCATGAACGTTTATTTCTGTTTTGGCACAGGTTTAAAAACACTGATATCCAGTTTATCATGAATCATCACCAGATCTGCAGCGTCATTGGATGCGATTAAAATAATCCTGTTTTTTGAATTCTTACTCAGTAATTCTTTCCACCATTTATTAGCCCGGTCATCAAGATTAGAGCCTGGTTCATCCATAAGTAATATCTCAGCGTCAGACAATATACTCAAGGCCAACTTTAGTCGTTGCTTCATACCGGATGAGAGTTCTATCACCCGCTTTGCCAATATTCCAGGGAAAGGAAAAGATTTTATTTCATTTATGACAGTATTCTGATCAGAGAATGGGCGCAAATTATGTTGAAAGGTAATTATTTCACTGACGGTCATTTCCTCTATCAGATCAATATATGGTGCACAAAATGTAACCCGGTCAAATACCTGTTCTTGCTTTTTGCTACCGGTCGTATCAGTATAGCTAATTTCTCCTTTGGTGGGCGTCGAAAACCCCGATACAATTTTGAGAAATGAGGACTTCCCTGCCCCATTTGGGCCGACGATGCCATAAATTTTATCCGTAGAAAAATTGAATGACAGGTTTTTGAAAATCCATTCAAACCCAAAGCGTTTAGAAAGATCTACACACTTAATCTCCGTTATCATACTTTGATTTAGGACTTTTGATCAGTGAGCCTTCGATACTTTCCAGGAATGCAATAATATTGTTTCCTTCCGGTGAGTTTGGAAAATTTGCCCGGATTTCATCGATTGATTTGGATTGATTCTTATTCTTTAAAAATATTATCCGGTACATTTCCTGAATCTGTGCTATCACTTCATCATCGTATCCTCTTCTTTTCAGTCCGATTGTATTGACACCAATATAGGCCAGTGGTTCCCTGGCAGCTCGCACGTATGGTGGCACATTACTGCGAACCTGACAATAACCACCGATCATAGCATGGTCGCCGACCTTCATAAACTGTGAGATTGCTGCAAGTCCACCGATTACTACAAAATTTCCCAATTCAATGTGTCCGGCCAGTGAAACAGTATTGGCCAATACACAATTATCACCGATGATACAGTCATGCGCTACATGACAATAAGCCATAATCAGGCAGTTTCGACCGATTACTGTCTTACCTGCAGCCTGTGTACCTTTATTAATCGTACAATATTCCCTGATCGTAGTTCCATCACCTATTTCAGTCGTGGTTATCTCACCTTTATACTTCAGATCCTGGGGCACTGCTGAGATGACCGCCCCTGGAAATATTTTTACATTATTTCCGATCCGGGCTCCATCCATGATGTTAACACCAGCGCCAATCCAACAATTCTCGCCGATAATGACATCGCCAGTAATCGTCGTAAAATTACTTATTTCCGTTCCGGCACCTATTTTTGCTTTCGGGTTTATATCAGTGAATTGACCAATCATTTTAGCGTAGTTCTGTTTACTATTTGTGCAGTCATGTCTGCTTCAGATACAATTTTATTACCAACACAGGCAATGCCCTGCATGTGAACAATACCTCTCCTTATTGGTTCCAAAAGCTCCATCTTCAGTATCAGTGTGTCACCCGGCATTACTTTTGACTTGAACTTGGCTGATTCAATTTTCAGAAAGTATGTATCCCAGTTTTCAGGATCAGGCACCTGTGATAACGCCAGGATACCACCAGTCTGCGCCAGAGCTTCGATCTGCAGGACACCGGGATATACCGGATTATCAGGGAAATGACCTTGAAAACAGGACTCAGTAAATGAAATATTTTTTATACCAACTATATAATCTGGCCCCATTTCTACTACCTTGTCAATCAATAAAAATGGAAAACGGTGAGGCAAATGCTTTAATACACCAACTGTGTCCATCAAAGGCTCTTTATTGGGGTCATAGACTGGCATTCCTTTCATCTTCCGCTGCTCGAGATAGTGCTTCTTCAACAGTTTGGTAAACTCAACATTGATCGAGTGACCAGGTTTAGTAGCTACTATTTTGCCTTTAATCGGCTTTCCCAACAAAGTCAGATCACCGATAACATCCAGTAGCTTGTGCCTTGCAGGTTCATTTTTATAGAGTAAGTTAGTGGTATTCAGTACACCTTCTTTCTCAATCTTGACACTGGGTTTCCCTAGTTTTCTGGCAAGTACATCCAGCTCATCCTGCCCCATCACTCTGTCCGCGATGACAATAGCATTATCCAGATCCCCGCCTTTGATCAATCCCTGTGCTAGTAGATGTTCTAATTCATGCACAAAAACAAATGTCCGGCATGAAGCTATCTCGTTTTTAAAATCATCGATTGATTCCAGGGTGGCATATTGTTGACCTAAGACCGGTGAATTAAAATCAATCAGTGTTGTCACTTGGAAATCATCTGCCGGCAAG
>Ga0138256_10003194_pt1 | contig 17476 bp, 17 predicted proteins | sample KNB2016incub_MG_FD_105486 | JGI IMG/M metagenome (GOLD analysis project Ga0138256, IMG submission 105486) | Active sludge microbial communities from wastewater in Klosterneuburg, Austria - KNB2014incub_MG | ecosystem: Engineered > WWTP > Activated sludge > Unclassified | place: Austria... | reverse complement strand
CGATTGTGGCGGCGAAGGGTGGTTGCAGACAGCCACTTTGGTCAAGGTTGTACCAATCGTCGGCTCACCCTGCCCGGGGGTGGACGTTCGTCGCGCGGCATAACCTACGCTCCGGGGGTTGCGCGAGGCTTTCGTCGTCATGCGCTGTATGATGGAAGCAAAGGCAAATGCCGCCACCGAGCCTGTAATAGCTCCATGAGGCCTAGGACGATCGTCGCATCAAATCGCTCCGTCGCGCGGTCACCGTAGCGCGACGGCGAATTCTGCCTGTACGACCAATGCATCGCCCAAGTCTGGACCCATAGCGCTTGGAGCCCCGACCGCCTGCGGGGCCACTTACGTTGGCTCGCATATGAGACGATGGCATCGTTTCCGACCATTTCCGGGCATTTCCGGCTCGATTCCTCTGGGTTGGGCAGCGTCAAAGATCATCACTCAAATCGAGGAGATGATGATGCTTACTGCCCTGCCCGTTGAGACTATCCAAGCCCGGCCCGCTGTCCGTCGCCAACAGCTTCGCGAATTGGTGCCGCTTGCCGATACCACGATTTATGAAATGGAGCAGCGGGGAGAGTTTCCGAAGCGCTTTTACCTGACACCGCGTTGTCCGGTCTGGGATCTCGGAGAAATCAATCTTTGGCTCGCTGCACGACGCGCGGCCGTCAGCGCCGTCCCGCCGCCGCACCCAGACGTGCGGCGGCGGCGATCGCGGCCGGTGCGGGCCTAGGCTTGTGGATCGTGCGCCACCAACTCGATGGCGGGCGGCATAAATGTCGCCGTGTATTTCTCTCCTTTGATCCACGCCTCAACCATGTTCGACCACTGCTGCAGCATGTGACGCCGTTGCGGTTCGTATTCGGCCTTGTTGTAAACGCCGCGCACCGTGCGCCCGTGTTCGTGAGCTAGGCACTTTTCGATCCAGTCGCTGTTGAAACCGACCTCATTAAGCAAAGTCGATGCGGTGCGCCGCAGGTCATGGACCGTGAATGGCGCAAGCGGCAAGTCATCGTCCCTCGCAATCTTCGCGATAGCGGCAGTGACGCGATTGAAGACAACTCGGCACATTGGCTCATCGGCGTCGTACCGCGACGGTAGCAGGTAGCGCGAATTTCCGGCGCAGGTCTTCAACGCGATAAGAATGTCGATCGACTGGTCAGAAAGGTAGACGTTGTGCGGCTTGGACTTCTTCATGCGCTCCTTCGGAATGGACCAAACTCGATTTTCGAAATCAAATTCATTCCACGTCGCTTCGAGCAGCTCACTCTTGCGAACCATCGTGAGCAGAATGAGTTTCAAACCGAGGCGGATTGTCGGCATGGTCGCTACCCGCTCAATCAGTCTGAATGCAATCCTGATTTCGCTGGGCGTCAACGCCCTGTCTCGGATCTCGAAGGTCGCGATGGAAGAGGGAGCAACGGAGTCCGCCGGATTCAGCACTTTATCACCCTGCAGGATGGCAAAAACGAATATCTGCTTGACGATATCGCGCACGTGGATCGCCGTCGCGGGCGCTCCGCGTTCTTTGACCCTGCTGCAAAGCGCTCTCAGATCGTCGGGCGCGACCTCGGACAGAAGTCGGTTTTTCCAGGTCGGTGCAATATCGCGATCGTAAATGTGGCGACGCATCTCCTTCGTGGACTGCGCAATCTTAGCCTCTTTGAAGTATTGCTCGCCCCATTCCCCGAAGGTCCGCGCGGTTGAAAGCCGACGTTTCTCGCGCTGCTTTTCCTGGGCTGGCGATTGGCCGGCCTTTACGGCCTTGCGAGCGTCGATGCATCGCTCGCGTGCCTCAGACAATGTGATGCCATCGCGCCCGTATTGGCCAAGGGTCAGCGTCTCCCGTCTTCCATGTAGCCGGTAGTCAAATCGGAAGACGATCGTGCCCGTGGTTTTGACCTGGGCGTACATACCGTCACGATCTGCAATTTTGTACGTTTTGTCCTTTGATTTCAGATTTTTGAGTGCTGTGTCGGTCAACATTTTCCGCTCCTGTTGGATGCGGAGAGGCGCTAAAACAGGGCTGAAATACCGTCAGCCAAAACACCGTCAGAACTCGCCTATCCGCTTGGTTTTGCATTCTATTTCGACTCAAACGTGCGGAAACGGCGGGAAAGGTGCGTGACGGTATGTGATCAATCGGCTCGCACCGATGTCGAGATACCGTCGCGCGTACCGCCAGACCGTCACGCTGCTCAGCGAACGGTGGCGATAGATGTCGATTGAATTTCTAACAGAGTTTCAGGGCGTTGAGGCAGTTCGCCGATAGATCGCGAACCGCCCGAAAGAGCCCTGAATCATTCCCACTCAATCGTGCCGGGCGGCTTCGAGGTGACGTCGTAGACGACGCGGCTGACGCCTTTCACTTCGTTGATGATGCGCGTGGCGGTCCGGCCAAGGAAGTTCATGTCGAACTGGTAGAAGTCGGCGGTCATGCCGTCAGTTGAGGTAACCGCGCGGAGGGCGAGGACGGATTCGTAGGTGCGCGCATCGCCCATGACGCCGACGGAACGGACCGGCAGCAGGACAGCGAAAGCCTGCCATATCTCGTCATAGAGGCCGGCCTTTCGAATTTCGTCGAGATAGATGGCGTCAGCTTTCTGGAGGATGGCGACACGCTCGGGCGTGATCTCTCCGGGGATACGGATGGCAAGGCCGGGGCCGGGGAATGGATGGCGGCCCACGAAGGCCGGCGGCAGGCCAAGTTCGCGGCCGAGGGCGCGAACTTCATCCTTGAAGAGTTCGCGCAGGGGCTCGACGAGCTTGAGGTTCATCTTCTCCGGTAGGCCGCCAACATTATGGTGCGACTTGATGGTGACGGACGGGCCGCCGTCGAACGAGACACTTTCGATCACGTCGGGATAGAGCGTGCCCTGGGCCAGAAAATTCGCGCCATCGACCTTATTGGCTTCGCGTTCGAAGATGTCGATGAAGGTCTTGCCGATGAACTTGCGCTTGGTTTCCGGATCCGTGACGCCGGCAAGGCCACCGAGGAACTCCTCGCCTGCATCCACGTGGATAAGCGGGATGTTGTAGTGGTTGCGGAAGAGGTTCACGACTTCGTCCGCTTCGTTGGCGCGCATCAAGCCGGTGTCGACGAAGACACAGGTGAGCTGGTCGCCGATAGCTTCGTGGATGAGGACGGCGGCGACCGAGGAATCCACGCCGCCTGAGAGGCCGCAGATCACCCTGCCCGTTCCGACCTGGGCGCGGATTTTCGCGATCTGCTCGGCGCGCAAGGCGGCCATGGTCCAGTCGCCCTTCAGGCCGGCGATCTTCTTGACGAAGTTCTCGAGCAGCTTTGCGCCATCGGGCGTGTGAACCACTTCGGGATGGAACATGGTGGTGTAGTAGCGGCGCTTTTCGTCGACCGCGATGGCGAAGGGCGCGTTCTCGGATGTGCCGATGACGTTGAAGCCTTTGGGCAGTTGCGTGACGCGGTCGCCATGGCTCATCCAAACGGGATAGCGTTTGCCGACTTCCCAGAAGCCTTCGAATAGCGGGCTGGCGTGCTTGATCTCGACATCGGCGCGGCCGAACTCAGCGGCGTGACCGCCTTCGACCGTGCCGCCCAGTTGCACAGACATGGTCTGCTGTCCGTAGCAGATGGCGAGGATTGGAACGCCGAGGTCAAACGCGGCTTGCGGGGCGCGCGGCGAGTTCTGGCGCGTCACGCTGTCGGGCCCGCCGGAGAAGATGATGGCCTTGGGATTGAACCCGCCGGCGATGATCGCTTCGGCCCGGTTGTAGGGGTGGACCTCGCAATAGACGCCCATCTCCCGGAGACGGCGTGCGATGAGCTGGGTCACCTGACTGCCGAAATCGACAATCAGGACGCGTTCGTGTGCGGGATTCGGGGTTAAGGTCGCCATGGCGGAAATAGAAGGGCTTCGGCCGTTCCGTCAATGCGACGGAAGGAGAATTCAGGGGTCTTCCACGGCGTCGGGCTCGGGCGCGCCCAGAGCGCGGGCGCGGAAGCGGTTCAGGAGGTCGGCCAGATCGTCGGCCGTCAGACCGAATGTGTCCGGGAGCATGCCGGAAGCGCCGATCAGGGCGCGGTTGGCGGCGGCCATGTTAGGATGGGCGGTGTCATCCTGGGGGGTCGAAAAGCCCACGTATTTTCGGAAGCCGGCGCTGACGGGGTAAAAAACCGAGCATTCGCGCCATTGGCGGCGGAAGGTGCGGAACAGGGTCTGGCAGCGGAAGCCGTTGCGGTCGAGGCTGAGGCGGGCGCCGACGCCGAACATCAGGGGAGCGGCGACAAGTCCGCAGAACACGAAGAAGCCGCCGGCGCCCCAGAACAGAGCTGGGTCAGACGGGCCGATCCAGACGGCGATGGCGACAAAGCCGGCTGAGATGAGAAAGATGATCAGCCAACGCAGGCGATCAGGCTTCAGCTCCGCCGAATCGGGAAGTGGATCACCCTCGGCGTCCAACCACCCGCTCACCCGGCTCTCCGCATGACGGCCATGTAGAAGCCGTCGGTTCCGGCGGTGCGCGGCGTCAGACGGACGGAGCCGTCGGGGCGGCGGCATTTGCGGACAAGCTTTGCGCCGACTTCTGTGAGCTGGCCGGATTTGATCGCGGCTTCGGCGGCGTCTTCGGCTTTGAAGTCAGTGCGGTCGGCGAGAAAGCTGGCGAACTGGTCTTCGTTCTCTTCCATCAGGAAAGAGCATGTCACGTAAACGAGGCGGCCGCCGGGCTTCACATAGTTGCAGGCGGTACGCAGGATCATAGCCTGATCCTGGCTGCGCTTCTCGAGCGCGTTGGGCTGGACGCGCCATTTGGAGTCCGGCTTGCGGCGCCATGTGCCGACGCCGGTGCACGGCGCATCGATCATCACGAGATCCATCGCGGAAGTGAGATCCTCGATAGAGGCATTCTCCTTGGGATGGCGCAGCTGAACGTTGCGGATGGCGGCGCGTTCGATGCGGGGGATCAGCGCGGAGAGGCGGCGGCCGTCGATGTCGTGGGCGAAGATCTGGCCCTTGTTTTCCATCATGGCGGCCATGGCGATGGTCTTGCCGCCGCCGCCGGCGCAGTAGTCGAGCACCTGTTCGCCGGGCGCGGCGCAGCTGGCCGCGGCGGCGATCTGGCTGCCCATGTCCTGCACTTCGACCCAGCCTTTGGAATAGGCGGGGATGGCTTCAACGGCTTCGCCGCGTTCGATGGAGTCGGCGGCGGGAATGCGGAAACCGTTTTTCAGCTCAGGCATCTGTCTTGCCTTGACGCCTTCGAGGGCGCGGCCGGCTTTTTCGGGATCGGACTTCAGCGTGTTGACGCGAAGATCGATGGGCGCGCGGGTCGCCATGACCATTGCTTCGGGAACGGCGTCCGGGCCGAAGGCGCGCTGGAGATGGGGCGCGAGCCATTCGGGATAGTCGCCCTGGATATGCGGCGGCGCGGCGGGGTCCGGCGCCAGTAGCAGGTTCTCGCGCTCCTTCCCCTGTAGCGGCGGCGGGGCATGGTCGTCCTTCAGCGCTTCCTCGATCTTGCGAACATCCCAGCCCCAGGCGTGTTTCAGCGCGCCGAGCGCGAGAGCACGGGGGCCGGTGGCTTCCATCGCATGTTCGATCGAGTTCTTGCGGCGAAGCGCATCGACGACGAGGCCGGAGATCCAGGCGCGGTCGCGTGAGCCGGCGAAGCGGGAACGCTTTCCCCAGTCGCGCACGGCATCCTTCACCGGCGTGCGGCGTTCGAGAACGTCGCGCAGGACTTCGATGGCCGCCTGGATTTTTCCGCCGTCTCTCAAGCCCGGTGCTTTCTCACGGGTGCGGCCCTGCCCCGCCGTGGCGGGATGCGAGGGCGCGGCCAATGGCGCGGATATCCTGCAGGATGGCGTAGTCGCCTACAATGATGGCGTCGCCGGGCGCGCGGTCCTTATCCATGACCAGCATGGGAAGGCCCTGCCAGTCGGGCCCGACCAGCTCGACGACTTCCTTGCGCGGTCGCGGAAAGGCGACGCGGCGGACATCGATCTTGTCATTCCAGTGCGGATTGACTATCAGCGCGCCCTCAAGGGTCACGCAGTCGTTGCAGTACCACTCGAAGCCGCCATCCGGGAAAGGCGCGGCGAGGATGAATAGCTGATCCTTCATGGCGTCCTCTTAGCCGGGCCGGAGGATTACCGCTAGACCGCCGTCAGCGCCTTGCCGATTGCGGCGGAACGGTCGGCCTCTGGCAGCTTGAACAGTTCTAGCCACTGAACTCCGGCGAAGAAATATTCGAAATCTTCCGGCGGTTGCGCGTCAGCGATAAATACCGGGAGCATGGGCTTCTTATAGCGGTCGGCGAGATAGACTTCGCGCTTGATGTGATCGCTTTCGAAGGCGCTGGGACTGCATAGCACCATGACGCCTTTGGCGCCCTTGATGCCACGCACGATCTCGCCGGCCCAGTTGTCGCCAGGATTGATGCCGCCCTTATCGATCCAGACATCGCGGCCGGCGTCTTTCACAGCGGATACGACGGGTTCGACAGCGGCGTTGTCGGCGTGGGCGTAGGAGATGAACACCACGCTGGGCGGCGGTGCAGCGGCTTTGGATTCAGTCGCGGGTGAAGGTTGTGGTTCAGGCCCCGTTGCGCTTGCAGCGGAAGGTGGCGGCGCGGCTTCCTTTTTTCGGGAACCGAAGAATCCGCCGCCGCCTGAATTCTCCGGCTTGGAGGGCGGCGGAGCTTTCCAGAATTTTTCGCTGCGTTCGGTCAGCGCCCGATTGATGATCTCGCGCGCCGCGCGCTCGACCTGAGGCCAAAAGGCGATCTTGCGGCCGGACTCTGCGCTTGCGTCGATGGCGGCAAGGTCGCGCATGCCGACTGGCAGGAAGCTGTGATCCAGCTTCACCAGAACGAGGCGGCCATCGGCCCACGCTTCCAGCATGCGTTTTTCGATCAGCATCCTATGCGTGCCGAAGACACTCTTCTGCGACCACAGGGCGATGACAACGTCGGTTGACTGAAGAAAGCGAAATCCACGCGCTCCCGATTCTGTTTCGGCAACGAGACCACGTGTCTTCAGGAAGGCCTTGAGATCGTCGGCGGCGGTCTGATCGGCTTCGGAGTGGGCGATAAAGGCGAACATGGCGTCCTCGCGGCTACGCCCCCGCACCCTGCTAGCATGCGTCGGATGACAATTTGAAGGCCTGCCGTTTTCAGCCCGTCGGCAGCGAATAGTTCGGGGCTTCGCGTGTCATCTTCACGTCGTGGACGTGAGATTCGCGTAGGCCTGCTCCGGTGATCTGGATGAACTTCGCTTTCGCGTGAAGCTCTTCGATCGTCTTGGCGCCGACATAGCCCATCGCTGCTCGCAGGCCGCCGGCCATCTGGTGGAGGATCGGCGCGACCGGGCCCTTGAACGGGACCTGGCCCTCGATGCCTTCGGGCACGAGCTTCTGCTGATGCACGTCCTTTTGGAAATAACGGTCCGCCGAGCCACGGCCCATGGCGCCGAGCGAGCCCATGCCGCGATAGTCCTTATAGGCGCGCCCCTCGTAGAGGAAGACCTCGCCGGGCGCTTCTTCGGTCCCTGCGAGCATCGAACCCATCATGGCGGAGGACGCGCCGCCAGCGAGCGCCTTGGCGAAGTCGCCTGAGAACTTGATACCGCCATCAGCGATGACAGGCGTGTTGGTGCTCTGGGCCGCGTTGGCGCAATCAGCGATCGCGGTCAGCTGCGGCACGCCGACGCCGGCCACGATACGCGTCGTGCAGATCGAACCAGGGCCGATGCCGACCTTCACGGCGTCAGCGCCTGCATCGATCAGCGCCTTACAGCCGTCAGCCGTGGCGACGTTGCCGGCGATGACCTGTACGCGGTTCGAAAGCTTCTTCACACGTTCGACCGCCATGAGGACCATCTTGGAATGGCCGTGCGCGGTGTCGATGACGAGCGCATCCACGCCGGCATCGATCAGGGCTTGCGAGCGTTCGAAGCCGGCATCGCCTACGGTGGAAGCCGCGGCGACGCGCAGGCGACCTTGCTCGTCCTTGCACGCGTTGGGATTGGCCTGGCGCTTGTCCATGTCCTTGACGGTGATGAGGCCGACGATGTGGCCGTTCTCGTCCACCACGATCAGGCGCTCGATACGATGCTTGTGCAGAAGCTTACGCGCTTCGGCCGGGTCGACGCCTTCACGGACGGTGATGACCTTCTTGGTCATCAGTTCGGCGATAGGCTGGTTCTCGTTTTCAGCGAAGCGCACATCGCGGTTGGTGATGATGCCGATCAGCTTGCCGGGGCCGGCGCCGCCGGCTTCGACCACGGGGATCCCCGAGATGCGGTGACGTTCCTTCAGGACCTTGAGCTGGCGAAGGGTGACTTCCGGCGTGACCGTCACCGGGTTCACCACCATGCCGCTTTCAAAGCGCTTCACTTGCCGGACCTGTTCGGCCTGCTGTTCGATCGAGAGATTACGGTGAATGACGCCGATGCCGCCGAATTGGGCCATGGCGATCGCGAGGGCGGTTTCTGTGACCGTGTCCATGGCGGCAGAGACGATCGGGACGTTGAGCGAGATTTCCCGCGTCAGGCGCGTGCGGATATCCACGTCGCCGGGAATGACTTCGGACGGGCCGGGCTCAAGCAGCACGTCGTCAAACGTGATGGCCTGGCGAATGCGGATTGACGGGAGGTGCTGTTCCATAGACCCGTCTATCGATTCTCCCGGGTCTTGGGAAGTGGGTCGAAAAAGCATCGGCGCCGCAGCCGTTTGGAGGCCGCGGCGCCGCTCGATCAGGCGTAGCACTTCCGGATTGCGTCAGCGACTTTCTGCTGCTTGGCGCTGTCGTGACCGTTGGTATCCATCCAGGCTTTACCACGCGCCTGAGCGATGCCGTTCCGGTTGATGAACCATTCAAAGGCCCAGTTATAGAGGCCGTTGACGCCAACTTCCTTCACAAAGGCCTTGCTGGCGCAGGTGCAGACTGATTCAGGAATTGGCGGCTCGGCGCCCTTGCAGGCCGTGACCCACTCTGCTTCGTTCGCCCACGGAGCTGACATGCCGGGCAATACAGTAGCCGCCGGCTCCGGGGCGGGCGCTGGTTTGGCTGCAACGGCGGTCTTGGCGACAGGCGCGGCCGCTTCCTTGGGGGCGTCACATCCCGAAACCGCAAAAACGGTCGCCGCAACGATGGTCAACAGAGCAACCCTCATTCCTAGTCCTCCCAATTATTTCTTGAGTCCTGTAAGGCACTCTACAGAGGCGCCGGGACTAGACTAGATGGGTACGAACCTGGCCGAGAGATTTAGCTCCATGCCCGACGGCGTTTGTGCCGCGATCTTTGATCTGGATGGCGTGCTGACATCAACGTCGGCGCGGCATGAGCAATCCTGGCGGGATGCGGCGGAGCAGTTCGGCTTTCCGGTGACGTCGGAAAGCCTGAAGGCGACACGAAGCGTTCCGCGAGCGACATCGTTGACGGCGCTTCTGGAGCATGCAGGCGTACATCTGGCGCCGGGTACGCGCGACGCCGTGATGGCGTTCAAGAACGCTCGGTACAAGGAGTTGATTGCGAATCTGAAGCCGGGTGACGCGTTTCCCGGCGCACGCGACGCGTTGACGCGCTGCCGCGAACTCGGGCTGCGTGTGGGTGTTGCGTCGGCGAGCATGAACGCGCGGGAAGTGCTGGAACGGCTCGGGCTCATCGAAATGATCGATCATGTGGCCGACCCGCGCCTTGCGGCGCCGAAGCCCAGTGCGGAGATTTACGGGATCAGCTGCGCAGCGCTGGGCGCGTTTCCCCAGCACGCGATTTGCATCGAGGACGGCGCTTCGATGATCACGAACCTGCGGGCCGAAGGAATGCATACTGTCGGCGTGGGCGACAGTGGACTTGGCGCGCATGAGCATGTCGCGGCGATTGCCGCATGGGATGTTGCCGCGACGCTAACACGGCTGCGCGCCTAGCCTCGAAAGCCGCGGGCGATCACGAAGGTCTCGGGGCTTTCAGGGCGGCTCGCTGGCGGTTTCCAGTGGCGAACATCCGTAAAATTCGCCTTCAGTAGTTCGAGCAGCTCGCCTTGCGCCCCGCCCTGAAAGACCTTGGCGATGAACGTGCCGTTCTTCGCGAGATTTTCGACCGCGAAGACCGCTCCGAGTTCGGCAAGGCCGACCGTCCGAATGTGGTCGGTCTGTTTGTGACCGGATGTGTTGGCGGCCATGTCGGACAGCACAAGCGTGGGCTTTTCGCCCAAGGCATTGATCAGCTTCGTCGTCATGCCGGGTTCAGCGATGTCGCCGAGAAAAATGACCGCTTCGCCGACGGGTTCCACGGGAAGGAGATCCACCCCAGCGATGCGTGCGGCGCCCTTCTCGAAGGCGACCTGCAGCCAGCCGCCGGGGGCGCAGCCCAGGTCGATGATGCGGGAGCCGCGCTTGAGGACGTGAAATTTCTCGTCGATCTCCAGCAGCTTGTAGGCGGCGCGGGCGCGATAGCCGGCCTCGCGGGCGCGGATGACGTAAGGATCGTGAAGCTGGCGGTCGACCCATTCGCGGGACGACTTTCCGAGCGTCTTCTTCCGGACCTTTTCCTTCTTGGCCATCGTGCGACCGCCAGGCTGGGGACGGCTGTCTGCAGGCGCCTTCCAGCGGCGTTTGCCCTGGCTGTCTTCTTCGACGCTCATACTGCGGCCCCTTCTCCGGAGGGCGGCTTGGAGGGTCGAGGCCCCCTGCCACGTTGTCCGCGTTGTTTCTGGTTCTGCCCGCCGCCTTTGGCGCCATGCACCATCGACAACAATATGCCTTCGCGCAGTCCGCGATCTCCGACCCGCAGCCGATCGGCGGGCCACGTTTGCCAGATGGCGTCGAGGATTGCGAGGCCGGGGAGCATGAGTTCGGAACGCCCGCCGGTAAGGCAGCCCTCCTTTGCCCGCTCTTCCGGCTTGAGGTCGTGCAGACGCTGGCGCGTGGCGATGGCGTCCTCACGCGATAGCCACTGACCATCGACCAGAGAACGAACATAGCGATCGAGCTTCAGGTGAACCCCGACGAGACTCGTCACCGTGCCGGAATTGCCGATGAGCTGTCCGCGCCCCGCACGAAAGAGCGGCCCGAAGCGCGTCGCAGCGTCGTTGGCGCGCAGGAGATCGCCGACATGCTCGACCATGCGCGGATACCAACCTGGCGCGCGATCGGTGAAGGCGTCGTTCAGCGTCACAACGCCGACGGGGAAAGACGCCCAGCCGAGAATGGGCGGACGCAAGGCGCACCCTTTCACGCCACGCGCTGCGGCGGACTTGGCGTCGATCCAGCTCAGCTCGGTCGAGCCGCCGCCGATGTCGATCACCAACGCGAAATCGTAGGCAGGGTCCACCAGATCGAGCGAACCCATAAGCGCGTACTTAGCTTCTTCCTTTGGCGTGATGGTTTCCATGCGAAGCCCGATCTTGCGATGGACCTCGTTTAGGAAAGCTTTGCCGTTCGTCGCCTGACGACAAGCCTGCGTCGCAATGTAGCGCGTCCGCACGTTGCTGTGCTTCTTCACCTTGTCCGAGCATTTCCGCAGGGCTTCGATTGCGCGACCCATCGCCTGTTCGGAGAGATGGCCGCTGTTCGCCAGCCCCTCCCCCAACGTCACGATCTGAGAAAACGAATCGACCACGCGCAGCCCTCCTGCGCGCGTCGGCTCTGCAATCAGCAGACGGCAGTTGTTAGTCCCGAGGTCCAGCGCCGCGTAGAGCTGCGACGCGCCGCCGGACCGCCCGCGCGACTTCCCGCGCCGGGAGGAATTGGCTGGCTTCGCCATTGGAGCGATCCGTAACTTGTTGGGACACCCATAGCCCGATCCGGAGGCGATGGCACGCGAGAAGCATCGTTTACTGTCATGCTTGGTTGCGGGGCTGTTATTCTTGAGTCAAATGAACCCACGGCTCAGATGAAGCTCAATTCTGGCGCATAGGCGCGGTTGAGAATCGTTTGCGGCTGGCTGGGAATACTGTGGGCAAACAAGGCGAGGGGCGCCGCCGTTATGATGGACGTCAACAAGGCAGCCAAATTCGGGATCGGACAGCAGGTCCGTCACCGCTTCTTTCCGTTCAGGGGCATTATTTTCGACGTGGACCCGCAATTCGCGAACACGGAAGAATGGTGGACCTCCATCCCGGAAGAAATCCGGCCGGTGAAGAACCAGCCGTTCTACCACCTGCTGGCCGAGAACGATTCGAGCTATTACGTAGCGTACGTCTCGGAGCAAAACCTTTTGCCGGATGAGGCGCCGGAGCCAGTGAACCATCCGCAGGTTCCGGAAATGTTCGAGATCGACGATCACGGCATGTACCGCATCCGGACGTCGACGGCGCACTAGCCGCACCCTACATTCCGTTTATGAGCACGCACGCTGTTGTCCGGGACGATGACTATGTCATCGACCAGAACTGGCCCGGCTATACGGCCGACGAGCACGCCGTGTGGGATTTCCTCTACCGGCGGCAGCGGGACATTCTGGCGGATCGCGCGGACGAGGCTTTGCTGGCCGGGCATGAGGCGCTGAATCTCAATCGTGGCGGCATTCCCAATTTCGCTGAGATCAACAAGGAGCTGAAGGCGCGGACGGGCTTTACCGTGGTCGCCGTTCCAGGCCTGGTGCCGGATGAGGTGTTCTTCAACCATCTCGCCAACCGTCGCTTCCCGGCGGGACAATTCATCCGTGGACGCCACCAGCTGGATTACCTGCAGGAGCCGGACATCTTCCACGATGTGTTCGGGCACGTGCCGCTGCTGACCAATCCCGTGTTTGCCGACTACATGGAAGCCTATGGCCAGGGCGGCTTGCGGGCGATGAAGTTCGGCAAGCTGAAGAATCTCGCGGCTCTCTACTGGTACACGGTTGAGTTCGGGCTGATCGAGACGCCGAAGGGCGTGCGTATTTATGGCGCAGGGATTTCCTCGTCCAAAGACGAGTCGATCTTCGCGCTGGACAATCCCTCCCCCAACCGGCTCCGCTTCGACCTCGAACGGGTTATGCGGACCCAGTATCGCATTGACGATTACCAGCAGACCTATTTCGTCATCCGCTCCTACGACGACTTGATCCGCGCTACAGTCGATTACGACTTCGCCCCCCTCTATCACCATCTGGCGGATGGCGTGACCCACCCGCCCGATGCGATTCTCCCGGCCGATCAGGTGATAAGCGCGGGCACCCAGGCTTACGCCCGTGAAAAGGCCGCGAACGGAACGGGCTGATCCATCTTACAGCACATGACGTAGACAGGCTCGAAACGCCTTCGAGAACGCGAGCAGCCTTGTCAGCCAACCCCGTCATCTTCTGGTTTCGCGACGATCTGCGGCTTGCGGACAACCCCGGGCTGGCGGCGGCGCATGCCACGGGCAAGCCAGTGCTGCTGCTTTATGTGCTGGATGACGCGAGCAAGGAAGTCAGGCGTTTGGGCGGCGCCTCGCGATGGTGGCTGGACAAGTCGCTGCGGGCGCTGGCCGAGCGGATCGCTGCGAAGGGCGGCCGCCTGATCCTTCGCCGAGGAGCAGCTGAAGTCGTTTTGGCGAAGCTTGTGAGGGAGGCTGGCGCTGATGCTGTCTACTGGAATCGTCGTTATGGGCCTGCTCGCAGTATTGATGAGCGGATCAAAAAAGCGCTGATTGCGGACGGCGCTGAGGCGAACAGTTTCAATGGCTCGCTGCTGGCCGAGCCGTTCGCACTGAAGACCGGAAGTGGCGGCGACTACAAGGTCTTCACGCCGTTCTGGAAAGCGCTGCTCACAAATCTGGTGATACCGTCGGCGTCACCTGAGCCTCGCGCGTTGCAAGCATTCGGCAACGTGAAGTCCGAGCAGATTGACGACTGGAAGCTGCATCCGTCGAAGCCGGACTGGTCATCCGGGCTTCTAAAGGAGTGGACGCCGGGCGAGATGGGGGCGCGCAAGCGGCTGAAGGATTTCCTAAAGGGGAGCATAGAGGGCTATGCAATCGGACGCGACCTTCCGGATCAGGATCAAACTTCTCGACTTTCGCCTCACCTTCGTTTTGGGGAAATCAGTCCACACCAGGTCTGGCGCGCGGCGACACATGCGCAAGAGTCAGGCGAGGCGCCCGCCCGCGATATCCAAAAATTTTTGTCGGAAGTCGCATGGCGCGATTTCTCGTATCACCTGCTCTATCACGATCTGAAGATGGGACATCTCAGCTGGCGGCGTCAGTTCGAGGATGTCGACTGGCGCGCTGGATCGAAATCGGAGCTCGAGGCGTGGCAGCGCGGAAAGACCGGTTATCCGATCGTCGACGCTGGCATGCGCCAGCTCTGGGCAACAGGCTTCATGCACAATCGCGTGCGAATGATTGTGGCGTCATTCTTCACGAAGGACCTGCTCGTTCACTGGCGCAAGGGCGAGCAATGGTTTTGGGATACGCTGGTAGACGCTGACGAAGCCAACAACGCCAATGGCTGGCAATGGACGGCAGGCACGGGGGCTGACGCGGCCCCGTATTTCCGTGTGTTCAACCCGGTGCTTCAGGGCGAGAAGTTCGATCCCAACGGCGCGTATGTAAGCGAATGGGTTCCGGAGCTGGCGAAGCTGCCAGCGAAATGGATTCACGCCCCGTGGGATGCGCCCGAAAAGACGCTGGCCGAAGCGAAGGTCACTCTAGGCGAAACATACCCGAAGCCGATCATCGACCACGATTTTGCACGCAAGCGCGCGCTCGCGGCCTACAAATCACCCAGTCAGGAAACCTCCGCATGACCTCTCGTCGCAGACGTGTTGCGGTCGTTGGCGGGGGCGTTGCCGGCCTTGGCGCAGCATGGGCGTTGCGCGAGAATGCCGACGTCGTTGTATACGACAAGGCGCCGCGTTTCGGGGGACATGCCTGGACTGTCGATATCGACCACACCGGCATGCAGATGGCGGTAGATATCGGCTTCATCTGCTTCAACCGCCCAAACTATCCAAACTTCACGAAGATGCTGCAGCATCTGAATGTGAAGACCGTGTGGACGGACATGAGCTTCGCCGTCTCCGACTCCAAGGGATATGAATGGAGTTCCGATCCTTGGGGTCTGTTTGCGTGGAAACGGAACGCGCTGGATGCGGACTTCCGCGGCCTGTTGAACGAGATCATCCGATTCAACAATGTGGCGCGGGCCGAGCTGACTTCAGGCCGAATGACAGAAGCATCGCTGGGCGACTGGCTCGATGGTCACGGCTATTCCGAGCTGTTCCGCACGGCCTACCTGCTTCCTATGAGCGCGGCGATCTGGTCGACGCCCGAAAAGCTGATGCTGGATTACCCGGTTCACTCCTTCCTTCAGTTCTTCGATAATCACCGGCTAATGCATCTCGTGCGTCCGATCTGGCGGACGGTGGCGGGCGGCAGTCGCAGCTATGTCGACAAGCTATTGGCGGACCTGCAGCCATCGCTCCGTCCTGCTGGGCAGATCGAGACGATCCGACCGGCGGGACCGGGAAAGGTGCAGATTCTCGAGTGCAACAAGCGGGCACAGACGTTCGACGCGGTGATCCTCGCCTGCCACGCAGATGAATCCCGGCGGATGCTGGATCACAGCTATGACGACCAGCGCTTCGCGCTCGGGTCGGTGAGGTTTTCTCAGAATACGGCCTATGTCCATCATGACGCCAGCCTGATGCCCAAGCGCCGGATGGCGTGGGGCTCGTGGAATGTGCTGAAGGGGCCAGGTGACAGCGTGTGCGTTTCCTACTGGATGAACCGCCTCCAGAAGCTGCCGAATTCCCGGCCGGTCTTCGTGACACTAAACCCGGTGCACCAGCCGGCGAAGGACAAGACGTTCGGCGTTTATCAGTTCGACCATCCCATGTATGATGGACCTTCGGCTGCCGCACGACGGTCAATTCAGCGCATGCAGGGGCGCGATGGGCTGTTCTTTGCCGGCGCCTGGCTCGGCGACGGGTTCCATGAAGCCGGACTACGAACCGGGCTTGAGGCGGCCTTCGCGCTGGGCGGTCAGGTGCCTTGGGAAGCGACGACAACGCAGCGGCATACACCGGTCCATGACCCTTTCGACCGGACGCCGGTTTCGGCGCTGGCGCAGGCAGCGCAATGACCGCCCCTGCCCGCCTCTGGTTCGGGACGACTAGCCACGTTCGCGAAAAACCATTCCGCCGGTCTTTCAGGCACCGCATCGCCATGCTGGACCTGGACATCGATCGGCTCGCTGAAGCGGACCGGCTGTCGCCTCTTTTTTCGGTCGGAAAGGGGAATGCGGTCTCATTTCGCGAAATGGACATCGGCGCACGCAGCCCCTCCGTCCCGTTGCGCGTTTGGGCCGGGGACCGCTTTGCGGAGGCGGGCATATGCCTTGACGGGGGAATGATCCGGCTGATCACTTTCCCGCGCGTATTCGGGTACGGCTTCGCCCCCATCTCGATCTGGCACGGCCACGGCCGTGACGGTGATCTGCGAGGGGTGATCTACGAAGTGCACAACACATTCGGCGAAACCCATTCCTACGTGACCGCGTATGGGGGCGGTGACGTTCACGAAAGGGCCAAAAAGGCCTTTCATGTGTCACCATTCTTCGACGTGAACGGAGAGTACCGCTTTACACTGCAGCACGCGCATGACCGCATTGAGCTGACGGTGGAGAACATCAGCGTTGATGGCCGGCACCATGCGGCCAGCCTTTCGGTCCGGCCGACCGCCGTAACGACAGGAGCCATTTTGAAATGGCTCGTAACAATGCCCATATCTGGACTCGGCGTGATGATAGCCATTCACTGGCAGGCGCTGCGCCTGCTGCTGAAAGGCGCTCGTTACCGCGACAAGCCAGAGCAGCGCCCGGTGCGTGTGACTTTGACCCAACCCGAGGAGACGGCCACCCGCGCCGCCGATGAACTGAGGAAGCGTGCATGACCCGCATGGAACGCATGGTGCTGACGATCAGCGGCCCCGCTGACCTGCACAAACTCGATAAGCTGCCAGCCAGCCTGACCCTCACCGCCATGATCCTTAGCCGGATGCCGCGCGGCCAGCTGGACATGACGCTGCCCGATGGGCGGACGCTGCGCTTTATCGGAAATAATCCCGGGCCGACGGCCGAGCTGATCGTGCATGATCCTAGGTTTTCGCGGCACGTGATGGCGCACGGCGATATCGGTTTTGCCGAAGTGTTCATGGACGGAAAGGTCGACTCGCCCGACCTGCCTGCCCTGCTGGAATATTTCAACGACAACTGGGAAGACGCTGGCAAGCTGACGATTGGCAACGCCATAGGCCGCTTTCTGGCCAACTTCAAAAAGAAGCAGCGCAAGAACACAAAGAAGGGTTCGAAGCGCAACATCCTGGCGCACTACGATCTGGGCAACGACTTCTACGCAAGCTGGCTTGATCCGACGATGACGTATTCGTCGGCGATCTTCTCTTCGCCGGAGCAATCGCTGCAGGATGCGCAGCTGGCCAAATATCGTTCGATCGCGCGCAACCTGCAGCTGAAACCAGGCGGCCATGTGCTGGAGATCGGTTCAGGCTGGGGCGGCTTTGCGGAGGTAGCGGCCAGG
>Ga0138256_10003193_pt1 | contig 17478 bp, 14 predicted proteins | sample KNB2016incub_MG_FD_105486 | JGI IMG/M metagenome (GOLD analysis project Ga0138256, IMG submission 105486) | Active sludge microbial communities from wastewater in Klosterneuburg, Austria - KNB2014incub_MG | ecosystem: Engineered > WWTP > Activated sludge > Unclassified | place: Austria... | reverse complement strand
ATTAATAGAAAAATTATCCTCATCCCTTGGTTTTAGTGATCTCACTGGCCTAATGATACTTGCTAATTCATATTTCAACTCATCTACATCCACATGCTGCTTAGCTTTTACACTCAATAGTGTTCCCCAATTTGAATCATCGCCTACATTGACCACTTTTTTAGCATTATTCCAAGCAATAAAAATAGCTTCATCATATGGCATTACATTAATCATAGATTCACCTTCTTCCTTTAGGATCCCTACTACATTGTAATGTTGACCATATATATTTATTTCCTTCCCCAAACCATCTCCTTTAGGAAAAATAGCTTTTGCAAGTTTATTGCCTAATATTGCGACATTGGTACCAATCTGAAATTCTGAAAAGGAAATATATCTCCCCTCCTCCAAATCAAACTTTACCACCTTATTATAATCATCCGTAATTCCTGCCATGTATGATCCTTCGACATAATTATTTTTATATTTAATCGTTCTACCTGGAATAAATATCATTAAGGATGCTGCTTCCATCAATTTTGATTTTTTCTTGATGGCTTCAAAATCTTCCTTGCTTGGTTTGGGGCGATTAACATACTTCCAATAAGAACTACCAGGCTCTTCTTCCCAAGAAAACTTATCGATATAAAGCACATCATTGCCTAATTTTTCAAAGCTTTGAATAATATTTTTTTCCAAGGAATCAACTGCTGACATCACTGCAATAATGCAAAAAATACCAATCGAAATCCCTAACAATGTCAAGAAACTTCTCAACTTATTACTCACCAATTGATGGCGTGCTTGCCTAAAACAGTCTTGTAATATTTGAAGAACAACCATATTTTTAAATATTTGAGTAAATTTATTCATCGAATCATTAATATTACAAACTTATCGACGATATAAAACAAAATATAGGCAAAGGAACAGGTTTTTAAGCCAATATAATTAATAGATGTCTATTTTAATTTGAACAAAAGCTTGACAAAGGCATTGTTTATATACTATTTTTGCGCAAATTTCAACAAAAGCAAACGAATGCGATCAAAACTATCACAATTTTCATACAATTTACCAAAAAATCTTATTGCACAATACCCTGCTTCTGATAGAGCTGAGTCTAGACTGATGGTAATTCATCGGGATACTGGTAAGATTGAACATAAAATATTCAAAGATCTTTTGGATTACATGAACGAGGATGATGTCGTCGTCATGAACAATACCAAAGTATTTCCAGCTAGAATGTATGGAAGAAAAGAAAAGACTGGCGCCAAGATTGAAGTTTTCCTATTGAGAGAACTAAATAAGTCAGTAAGACTTTGGGATGTACTTGTGGATCCTGCAAGAAAAATACGAGTGGGAAATAAACTTTACTTTTTCGATAAAAATGGGAAAGAAGTACTTGTAGCAGAAGTTGTAGACAATACCACTTCAAGAGGTCGTACAATCCGATTCTTACATGATGGTGATGATAATTCATTTCAAGCGATACTTAAGACCCTTGGTCAAATGCCTCTGCCTAAGTACATCACTAGGAACAATGAAGCAAGTGACGAAGAAAGATACCAAACGATTTATGCCAAAGAAATAGGAGCTGTAGCAGCGCCAACAGCAGGTCTTCACATGAGTCGTGAATTATATAAGATGCTTCAAATAAAAGGCGTCGAGCTAACTGAAATCACCTTACACGTTGGTCTTGGAACTTTCCGCACCATTGATGTAGAAGATTTGTCTAAACATAAAATGGAAGCAGAGTATTTTAGAATTGATGACTCTACTGCAGAAGTAGTCAACAAGGCTAAAAAAGCAAATAAAAATGTGTTAGCTATTGGGACCACTTCAATGAGAGCCCTAGAATCATCGGTAACTGCTTCAAGTATGTTAAAATCAGCTGAAGGATGGTCCAACTTATTTATATATCCTCCCTATGACTTTAGAATAGCAAATAGATTGGTGACCAATTTTCATTTACCAAAATCAAGTTTATTGATTTTGGCATCGGCATTTACAGGCCATGATCTACTTCATGATGCCTATGAAACAGCTATTAAAGAAAAATATCGTTTCTATAGTTATGGCGATGCAATGCTTATTTTATAAAAATTAAAATTTTCGGGAACTTTTTAATTAAAAAATGATTACTCAATTAATAAAACAATATAAAAATAAAATATGTATTGGACTTTAGAATTAGCGCATCATTTAGAGGAAGCTCCTTGGCCAGCAACAAGAGATGAATTAATCGATTATGGAATTCGTTCGGGAGTGCCTATCGAAGTTATAGAGAATCTTCAAGAATTGGAAGATGATGAAGAAATCTATGAAAGCATGGAAGACATTTGGCCTGACTATCCGAGGAAAGATGATTTTCTCTTCAACGAAGACGAATATTAATTAAATCATATTTAATTTAAACTTTTAATCCCAAGTATCAGTCTTGGGATTTTTTTATGAAAAAACTTTATCAAATAGCAATAGACGGCTTCTCATCTTGTGGTAAATCCACATTGGCTAAAGCATTGGCAAAAAAACTGGGCTTCTTGTTTGTTGACTCAGGTGCAATGTATAGGGCTGTTTGTTATTTTTTTATACAAAATAAAATAAACTTTTATGATGAAGCAGAATTAGCGAAAGCACTTGATTCTATAAATATCATTTTAAAATCTAATGAAACAGTTCAAAAAGTATTTTTGAACAATGATGATGTGACTGAAGAAATCAGAAGTATGCAAGTTTCGAATTTGGTAAGTGAAGTTGCGGCTTTATCTCCAGTGAGAAAAAAATTAGTAGCTGAACAACAAAAATTAGCCAAATTTGAATCGATAGTCATGGATGGTAGAGACATAGGCACTATTGTATTTCCCAATGCATCGATAAAATTCTTCATCACTGCAGATCCTATGGTTAGAGCGCAAAGACGTTATGAAGAACTTTTAAATAAAGGAAATCTAGCTATAGACTTTAATCTTGTGCTTGAAAATTTGTCTCACAGAGACCAGATAGACTCTACAAGAGCCGACAGCCCTCTCACAAAAGCTTCTGATGCTATAGTTATTGACAATACCAAACTATCTGAAAGTGATCAATTAAATATCGCCTATGATCATTTGATAAAAAAATTCCCTGAATTTCATAAGCCTTAATTCAAAACTCATCAATAGTATTTTATTTGTTTGCAATTTTAGCATTTGCAATAAAATTCAATGAAATTGAATTTAGGCAATATCTCAAGCCAGTTGGAGCTGGACCATCTTCAAATACATGTCCCAAATGTCCACCACACCTTGCACAGATAGTCTCCACTCGAACCATACCATGTGATTCATCATTAATATTCTTAATGTACATTTCATTTATAGGCTTAAAAAAACTGGGCCATCCTGTACCTGATTCAAATTTTGTATCAGCTGTAAATAAAGGCAGTCCACAGCCTTTACAAACATAAACACCGTCAGTATGATTATCCCAATATTCTCCAGTGAAAGAACGCTCTGTTCCCTTTAAACGCAATACAGTAAATGCCTCTTCACTCAATTTATTTTTCCAATATGCTTCAGATGAATCTAATAATTCAATGCGCTGCGGAGGAACTATTGTAGTATCTATAGCCTGAATAGGCTTTTCAATCACCAAATTTTTTCCTTGTGTAGAATTACAAGAAATTACAAACAAACTCATGCATATTAGCAAAGCAAAATCATTAATTATTTTTTTCATTTCGCATTTTATTTTCTTGTGAAATTGCAATACCAACAATTTTCTTCACAGAACTAAGAATTGTCAATAATACAATATAAATTATCGCCAATAATTTAATTAACCACTTGTGGTCTTGATTTGAAAAGATAGAATGGTTCACAAACAAATAGATCAATAACAAAGAGACTCCAACCAATCCAATGAAACTGTAAATCGACTCTTTATAAAATTGCATTAAATCATCGACCTTAAATCCTGAAACGATATTCAAGATAATGTAGAATAAAATTATCGCACATGCAATAATTACATATTGTTCAACTTCAATTTTTTGTGACTTTAATAACTCATAAATCTTAAAAAAAACAAAAATTACTGTGGTAAGTAAACTACATAATGAAGCAATGACCATTGGTCTTGAATAATTTAACTTTTTCAAATCTAAGATTTTCATTGATCAGAAAGTTTTGCATAAAGATCATAAGCCGTTGCATCTGTAATCGTCACCTGCGCAAAATCACCAATCCTAATGTAATTTTCCTTTGATGGAACAAGAACTTCATTGTCTACTTCTGGGCTATCAAACTCTGTTCTACCAACAAAATAACCAGACTCTTTTCTATCAAACAATACCTTATAATCTTTACCAATCTTTTGTTGATTTAAAGATTCTGAGATGGGTTCTTGAATTTTCATAAGTTCACTAGCTCGTTGCTCTTTAACATCAGCTGGAACATTATCCTCAAATAAAAATGCAGAAGTATCTTCTTCATGAGAATATTGAAACACACCAAGTCTATCAAATCTTACCTCCTCTATAAAACGCGAAAGTTGGTCAAAATCGTCTTCTGACTCACCGGGAAAGCCAACAAGCATAGTCGTCCTCAAAGCGATATCAGGCACTTTATCTCTAATTTGCTTGATCAAATCTCTTGATTCAATACTCGTAATTTGCCTTTTCATCCGACTCAATACAGGATCTGCTATATGCTGCAGCGGAATATCTAAATAATTACAAACTTTTGTGTTCGTTCGAATCACATCTAGAATTTCCAGAGGAAATTTTGAAGGATAAGCATAATGAAGTCTTATCCATTCAATCCCTTCTACTTCTGATAACTTATCTATTAATTCCGGTAAAGCTCTCTTTTTATATAAATCCAATCCATAGTAAGTTAATTCTTGTGCTATCAAAATAATCTCTTTCACTCCTACCTTTGCCAAATGCTTTGCTTGATCGACCAAAGATTCAATCGGCTGCGAAATATGTTTGCCTCGCATTAAAGGGATCGCACAAAAAGAACAAGTCCTATTGCAACCTTCAGATATCTTTAAATAAGCAAAATGAGATGGTGTAGTGATCTGACGCTCACCAATTAATTCTGATTTGTAATCAACATTAAATCGTTTAAGCAAAGCGGGCATCTCCAATGTTCCAAAAAAATCATCTACTTCTACAATCTCTTCCATTAAATTATCTCTATACCTCTGAGATAAACATCCTGTTACATACAACTTTTTAATTTTACCTTCGTTTTTCAATTGCGCATATTCCAAAATAGTATCAATGGATTCTTGTTTGGCTCTATCTATAAATCCACAAGTATTGACGACGATGATATCAGCTGGTTTCGTAGTGGGGTTATGCTTAACTTTGAATTGATTATGTTCAAGCTGGGTGATTAAATTTTCACTGTCAACCAAATTTTTGGAACACCCAAGGGTGATGACATGAACTTGGTCTTTTTTTATACTTTTTGTTTTCAAAAATTTAATAAATTAGCTACAAATATATTAATAAATGGCTTTAGTTTCTTGGTTCAAGATTTTTGTTTTAACTATTATAATCTTTATTAGCTCGATTTTCATCCTTAATGGTCAGATTGGTATTACTGCAAACTACCATTTAGAAAACCTAGATCAGGCTAATAATATAGGTCAAACTGCCATTTTTCCCAAAAAAATAGGGATAGTGTCTGCAGGAGTTAACTATTGGTTTAGTTTAAAAAATTATCGGGCTGAGTTTTATCCCGGATTACATTATAGTCATTCAATTTATCCCAACTCATATCAAATTAAAGAAAATGCGATCCAACTAGAATTACCAATTCACTTTTTTTTATTTGATTTTAAAAACGAATGTAATTGTCCTACTTTCGGCAAAGAAGATGGCTGGTTCAAAAAAAGTTTTTTTGTTAAATTAAATACGATTTATAAATTCAACAATAGGGATTTCTCAGAATCACTTATCACTGATAATCAAAAATCCATATTTTATTTTGGTCTTGGAATTGGTCTGGATTTAGCCTTGAGTAAGAATCTTGATATCATTCCTTCTATTTCATATTTAGCTTCTAGCAATGATCGATACCGAATAGCCAACAAAGATCACGAATTCAATAGAAATAACATTCAATTTGGATTGAGTTTCCTATTGAGAAAAAATGATAATAAAAGAAGACGATAAACTAGACTAAACTTTTTCTATTACAACTGAAGTGGCGCCACCACCGCCATTGCATATTGCAGCTAACCCTTTTGAAGCATTGTTTTGCTCTAATATAGAACATAAAGTCCCTACAATCCGACAACCTGTACTTCCCAATGGATGACCAATAGAAATAGATCCGCCATTGATATTCATTTTAGCTGGGTCAATATTTAAGACCTTTGCAAATGTAAGAGGTACTACCGCAAACGCCTCATTAACTTCAAAAAAATCAATATCATTCAAACCCAAACCACCTCGCTTTAAAGCAATTGGTGCTGCGGTAGCTGGAGCAGTAGTGTACCAAGCTGGCTCATGTTCAGCGTCTGCATAAGAAACAATTCTTGCCAATGGTTTTAGATTAAGTTCTTTTACTTTTTTTCCACTCATTAATACCATCGCACTGGCTCCATCATTCATTGTAGATGAACTAGCAGCAGTAACTGTTCCATCTGCTGTAAAAATAGGTCTCAAACTTGAAATTTTTGAAAAATCAACTTTCTTATATTCTTCATCTTCCGTAACCAATATAGGATCTGCTTTTTTCTGTGCAATTGTTATTGTTACAATTTCATTCTGAATTAGATTATTTGCAAAACTTTGTGCAGATCTTTTGTACGATTGAATGGTGTATTCGTCTTGAGCTTCTCGTGATATTTCATATTTAGTAGCAGTTCGATCAGCATAAACACCCATTGCAAGATTGTCATAGGCATCAACTAAACCGTCTTTTTGTAGTCCATCAATAATTTCAGATCCCCCATACTTCATTCCCCATCTAGCGTGAGGTAAATAGTAAGGAATACTACTCATACTCTCCATTCCACCCACAACTGCGATGTCTGTATGCCCCATCTGAATATTCTGTGCTGCTATAGTGATAGATTTCATCCCAGAGGCGCACACTTTATTCACTAAAGTACAATTCGTCTCATTTGCTAAACCTGATTTTATGGCAACCTGCCTTGCTGGAGCTTGTCCAAGATTAGCAGATATTACATTGCCAAAAACAAGTTCTTCAACCATTTTTGGATCAATTTTTGCCCTCTCAATGGCAGCCTGAACTGCAATTGCCCCTAGTTGAGTTGCTGAAAATCCTGAAAGAACTCCTCCGAAGCTTCCCATTGGTGTTCTGCCATAGGATACTATAAACACTTCGTTCATGATTATTTTTTTTGTATCATATAAATAACAAAATTGACAAATCGTTGACTATTTATTAAAATTGTCAAAGAATTAATGCAATTGAAATGACAACAATTACACTTCAATTGACTGAATTCGACAATATATATGCTAGATTTGTTCCAAATTACCAATTTAAGGACATGTGTTTTGTTCTAAAATTAAAATTAAAAATTTTAAATTCCATATTCACTTTTTCAAAATATTATCAAAAGTCATATTTAAATCTTTAAATTGAAACAAAAATCCTGTCGCCTCGATCTTTTTTGAAGAAACCTTATTACCATCTAATAGTACAGTTGACATTTTTCCTAATAATAGTTCTATTATTATCCTTGGAACTTTGAATATAAATACAAACCTACTCACCTTGTTGGCTAGGGTTCTACAAAATGATTCATTGGTTACATGGTCTCCATTGACAGCATTATATATTCCATTTATATTTTTCACTTCTATACAATGCAATATCAAATTACATAAATCATCAATATGTATGTAAGGCATAAATTGTCTCCCATGAGATAAAATTGTTCCAAGATGAAATTTTGCAGGGAACAATAATTTGGGAAAAGCACCTCCAGATTTTCCTAAAACAATTCCAAATCTTAATACAATAGTACGTAAACCTAAACTTATAAATTTCAAAGAACTTTCTTCCCATTGTACGCATAAATTAGAAAGATATGAGCTACCACTTTCTGAAGTTTCATCAAAACAACGATCTGATTCTTTCGATTCATAATAACCAATCGCAGAAGCACAAATAATTACCTCTGGCTTAGTGGATAACTTTTGAATACTATCAAACAATAACTGACTAGTCAAAATTCTGCTTTCGTAAAGTTGCTTCTTTCTTTTATTTGTCCAAGGCTTCTCACTAATATTTTCACCTGATAGATTGATAATACAAAAGACATCTACCAAAGAATTCAAATCAATATAATTCTCTTCAGGTATCCATTGAAAATAGTTTGATCGTTCAGAGTAAATGTTTCTCGACAAAACATTGAACTCAATTGATTTAAATCTAAAAAAACTTTGAAGTGCTTGTCCTACAAATCCACTTCCTCCTGCTATCAATACTTTTTTCATAAACAAAAAATAGAAGTGACTTTATTTAAAACTTTATAAAATTCCAACTTCCAGATTTTAAAACTAAATAAGACATCACCAACTGAATAGACCAATATACCAATTCAGAAGCCCAAGCAACATACAATCCTAATTCGATTGGATAGATGGTTGAAACATAAGTGATCCCTAAATAAAATAATGAGGAAATAAATTGAATTTGAAGACATTTTATTGTCTCACCCGTACCACTGACTCCATTAAAAAAAACAGTCGAAACACTATAAAGCAATATTATAGGAAATAATAAATGCAAGTAGACAATACTATCTTGAAACAAACTTGAATCCGCTTTCCCCAACAAGGGCTCAAGTATAACATTTGCAAACAATAAAGTAGGAATTGCGAATACACTTGTAAAAACTAATGACACAATGGAAGAATGAAAAACTTGCTTTAAAACGCGTCTTTCTTTTCCTTTTCCTATTGTATTACTTACAATTGAATTAATGGCTGTTCCAAATCCCCAACAAGGTATTGAAAGAACAAGATAGACCACGCGCAAAAGATTAGAAATAGCAAGATTATGTTCTCCAAATTTTTCAATTAAACTAAAGAAGATAAACCAACTCCCTATTCCAATCATAGATTGTAAAAGTATTGGAGTACTTAAACGAATGATTGTCTTTACCCATTGAATTTCAATTTTTGGAATCTTTAACAAATTATAAATCTTGATATCGCGATCAAAAATCATTAAGCCAATAAAGACTACAAATGCAATAGCTTCAGCAATAGAACTCGCTAGTCCAGCTCCTGCAATACCCATCTCAGCGAATCCAAACTTACCAAAAACTAATGCATAACATAATACAAAATTAGCTACTGCCAACACAATAGTGTCTATAAAAATAAACCTTGGTTTACTAATACCAAGATAAAAAGCAACCAGCCCTAAACCTATATATGAAAAAGGAATTCCCAGTGCCCGATATTTTAAAAAATCTAAAGATTTTTGTAAAATGATTTCACTGTTAATAAATAAATTTAGAATTTCTCTAGCGAAAAAAAACAATAATACAAAGACTACCAAACCAATCGCAGCTTCAAATATTATCGTCGCCCAAAAATATTTTTTTACAAAGTCAATTGATTTCTCACCATATTTCCTCGCAATTAAAATCTGACCTCCTTTTGAAAAACCAAAGGCAATTGCTGCTATTACCAAATAAAACACACTAGCAAAACCAACTGCTGCAAAATCATTCTCATCATATCTATATAAAAAAAGACTATCTGTTAGAGCAATGATATTTTGACCAGCACTACCTAACATGATAGGCAAGGCAAGAATAATTACTTTTTTTGCATTATGCCAGAATTCTCCCACTAGACTCTAATTATACACATTCTGCAAGATATTGTTTTTTTCGAATCATAAACAAAAATTATTCTTGATGAGAGAATTTCCATAGGAATTTATTAATAAATATTTAAAAGGAAGTAAATTTGATTAAACATTGTATTATTTTTTATTAATTGCATTCTTAAAACATTGAGCTAAATTATTGTTCAAGCTTAGAAAAAAAACAAAAAAAAAGTCTCGCTGGTTAGGCGAGACGACATCTACTATCAATCTCAGTTGGTCAACTATGATAAAAAAAAAGACTAGGTCACTTCTTGAATCGACTCATTATAGAGTCAAATTCTGCTTCATTAAAAACTAATACTTCTCTTGGTTTACTTCCTTCTGCTGCGGAAACGATACCCAATGCTTCCATTTGATCCATAATCCGCCCTGCTCTATTATATCCTAATTTCAATCTTCTCTGTATCATTGAAGTACTGCCATGTTGAGACTGTACAACCAATCGAGCAGCTTCTTCAAACATCTCATCAAGGTCTGATGCACTAATATTGCTTGCTTCATCAAGCCCATCTTCTCCTTTATATTCAGGAAGAAAATATGGTGTACCAAATCCCTGTTGATTACCAATAAATTTAATCACACGTTCAACTTCAGGTGTATCAACAAATGCACATTGCAATCGCACCATATCAGAGCCCACATTGTATAACATATCACCTCTACCGATTAATCTCTCTGCACCACCATAATCTAGAATAGTACGTGAATCAATATTCGATGAAACTTTAAAGGCGATTCTTCCAGGAAAATTAGCTTTAATTAGTCCAGTAATAATTTTCACTGATGGACGCTGTGTTGCTATAATTAAATGAATTCCTACAGCTCGTGCCAATTGTGCAAGTCGACCTATTGGCATTTCTACTTCTTTGCCTGCTGTCATAATTAAATCAGCAAACTCATCAATAATTAAAATTATATAAGGTAAAAATTTATGCCCTTTTTCAGGATTTAATTTTCTCGATTTAAACTTTTCATTATATTCTAAAAGATTTCTTACTCGAGCCATTTTCAGTAATTCATATCGTTGATCCATTTCTATACATAATGAATTCAAAGTATAAATTACTTTCGATGTATCAGTAATGATAGCTTCATCAGAATTTGGTAAACGTGCTAAGAAATGTTTTTCAATCTCCGTATAAATTGGCAATTCAACTTTCTTTGGATCAATCAAAACCAACTTCACTTCTGAAGGGTGTTTACGGTATAAAATTGACATTAAAATTGAATTGATTCCTACAGACTTCCCTTGACCTGTAGCACCAGCTATAAGTAGATGAGGCATTTTTGTCAAATCTCCTACAACCACTTCATTAGAAATATTCTTTCCCAAAGCCAATGGAAGTTCCATCTTGCCATCATTGAATTTTTCAGATCTCAATAAATCCTTTAATGCAACAATTTGCTTATTCTTATTAGCGACTTCAATACCTATGGTACCTTTACCAGGAATAGGCGCTATAATTCTTATTCCTTGTGCAGATAAACTTAAAGCAATATCATCTTCTAGGCTTTTGATTCTTGATATTCTTACACCTGGAGCAGGAACGATTTCGTATAAAGTAACTGTTGGACCAATCGTAGCTTTTATTTTTTGAATTTCAATTTTATAATGTAGTAAAGTAGCTACAATTTGATTTTTATTTGCCTCAAGCTCTGCACGATCCACTTCTACTTTCTGATCTGCATAATCATTTAACAAATCTAATGGTGGCACAACATATTTAGATAGTTCCTCCGTATGGTCATATGGCGCTAGATTTGATGTATCCCATGAATCTTCTTCCTCTTCTTCATTTTGTTTTGAACGCATGGTGGGAAACTCAGTAAGAACTTTAGCAGCAATTACTGGTTCTGGAATCGATTCATTAATGAGTAACTCCAACTCATCACTTTTTGCATGCACAGAAGAATCTTTGATCGTCAATTCATCGTCATCCGCTTTCTGAGCAGCAGCTTGATTTTGCAACTCAAGATCCTTTTTATTTTTAGCATAATCGCTAAAATCTATTACAAATGGATCTTCATCTGGAACTGTATCTATTTTTGAATGAAATGACATTGATTTCGCCATTTCAGATTTTGATTCTGCTCCTTCGCTTGACTTAAACCAACCCATAGTCCATACACTTGTGCTAGGGGTTCCTGTATTAGCCAATTGAAATTCTTGAATATTTGGATTAAAATACCAAACAAATAATGAAATCACTCCAAATATTAAGGCAACTCCTAGTCCTAATTCTCCCACGAAACTTGAAAGTAAAGCACATGTTCTGGAACCAAAAGCACCACCCCATGGAAAAAAAGAATCCTGACCAACAAAGTCAAAAATCATAGAAAGGAGAACCATAATGATACTGGCATGGGTTGAAAATCTCAAAAACAACATAGTTCCATTGCGATATAAAAATCGGAAACCGAGATTCACTAATATTGGAATGAACAAAAAACCTGCAATTCCAAATCCATAATAAAACAACATATGTGAAGAAAAAGCCCCCAGTCTGCCTAACCAATTGGCAACTTCAATCTTTGAAGCGAACAATATTCTCCAAGAATAATGGATCACTTTATCTTGATCAGCTCGCCATGTAAACAAATAAGAGATAAATGAAATAGTCAAGAATATTGACAACATAAAACACACCATTGCAAGAATCTTGGTGAATCTTTCGTCACGGATGCCGTGGAGCAATTGATCCCAAAAAGAACCCTTTTTGGATTTGTTTTTAACCTTAGTCATGTCGTAGTAGATGATTTGATAACCTGTCGTAAAGGTAAGTGAATTGATATCATATTACAAAATTTTATAATATGTTTTTTATATAAAAAATACATATTTATATATTATATATATTTATAATATGATAATTTGTTGATTATTAGACCTATAAAAATTGGCCACTTGGCTAGTAAAATTTAAAATTTTTGAACAAACGTGAAGAAAAAACATTAAATTCTTGACATAAAATAAGGGTGATGTATAAAAAAGAAAAAGTAATTATACTTGGAGCTGGAGGAATTGGAAAAGCAGTTGGACTTATTTTGGCTGAACGCCAAGTAATCGATGCTGAAATTTTTATCGGTGATATTAATTTAAAAGCTGCAAAGGATGTCGTTCAATGGATTACTGCTGGGACATCTAGATTAACTCAAGTGAATGCATTTTATGTCGATCCAAATCAATTGACGGAGGAAATGAAGTTTATCTTCGAATCTGGTGATATTGTATTGGATTGTTTGCCAGGTTCTGAGGCCCCAAGGATCGCAAAATATGCTCGTGAATTCGGACTGCATTATGTAAATCTCACTGAATATGTCAAGGAATCAGAGGAAGTGATGAAAATTGCTGAAGGTGCAGAGACTGGTTTTATAATTCAATCTGGTCTTGCTCCTGGATATATCAATATTTTAGCAAAATATTTAACTGAAAAATTCTCAAAAAAATACGGAATTTCGGAATTTGAAGAAATTTCAATGAAAGTAGGTGCATTGACTAGTATCACTAAGTCTCCTCACTTTTATGGCTTCACATGGAGTCCCATAGGAGTTGCCACAGAATATGTCAAAGATGCAATCATCGTAAAGGATGGCAAGAAACAAAATGTCCCTTCCCTATCAGATACACAAACTATAATTATTGATGGCGTCACTTATGAAGATGACTATACTTCAGGTGGTGCTGCTGATATGCCAGAATATTTTAATACAAAAGTTAAAAAACTTGACTATCGGACGATACGATATCCTGGTCACTACAATTGGGTAAGGAAGCAAATAGACGAAATAGGAATCTCTGAAGATTTAGATAAAGCCCTGTTAGCTAAATTTAAATCGATAATTCCTCATGTTGAGGATGATATTATTGTGTTGTATTCATCTGTCACTGGCCGAGATGATTCTGACAATCTATATATTATAGAAAAATCAATGAAAATATTTCCCAAAGTCGTTGGTTCTTATAAAATCAAAGCTATTCAAACAGCAACGGCTGCACCAATGCTCGAATGTGCACGAATGCTGTTGACTGGTCGTTATAAAGGACCAATTTTGCAATCAATGATAGACACAAAAGAATTCTTAAATGGCCCTTTTGTATCTTATATATATGAAAACTTGGTCAATTCTGATTATTCCTTTTCTGAAGTTTAATAATTAAAAACAATATTCGTTCGCTGCAATAATTTTATTTGCAACTGTCCTTCTCAATTCTTTGACATTGACAGCTTCATATCTTGCAAATCGCTTGATTCCCATCATCATGATGCGCAATTCATCACCTGTAGCAAACGACGCTAAGGCATCTTGAGCATTTTTTACTAGTCGACTTTGTGCATCCCAAAGATACACTTTCATCATTGCAATTTGAGCATCCAAATTTTCAGAACTGTAATTCGAAGTTAATTTTTCAACTCTTAATATTATCGATTCAGAATTATATAAATCAATCATCATATCAGCTACATTCAAAAGTAATTCTTGCTGATCTTTCAAATCATGTTTTCCATCTAACTGGTATTTTACTGCTGCACCTGCAACCATTAAAGTCAGTTTCTTAAAGTCTTTTACAGTGCGCCATTCTAATCCATAAGTTCCTTCTGGGATTTCCATTTTTGGCATACCAGTCAATTCTTTTTGAACTTCCCAAGCTGGACCAACAAGATCTAACGCACCTTTCATCGTGCGCTTTAGTATCATATTGATGATTAGCATTCTATTGATTTCATTGGTTCCCTCATAAATTCTATTTATTCGAGAATCTCGATAGACCCTAGCCGGAACATATTCTTCACTGAATCCATTGCCACCATGAATTTGTAATAATTCATCAGCCACATAATCCAATACTTCAGATCCATAGATCTTAATTATAGCACATTCCACTGCATATTCTTCTGCAGACTCTAACATAGCTTGCGCATAATTTCTACCTAAATTTAACTCTTCATTCTTCTTATCATCCATAAGATCTGAAACACGATATACTGTAGATTCCGCTACAAATGTTCTGATGGCCATTTCAGCCAACTTATATTTGATCGCTCCAAAACTAGAGATGGGTTGATCAAATTGAATTCGTTCATTTGCATATTTGACAGCTTCTGTAATGCAGATTTTACATCCACCCATTGCCATTGTACCTAACTTATACCTTCCTATATTTAATACATTGAATGCAATAAGATGTCCTTTACCTACTTCGCCTAACACTTGATTTATTGGAATGCTTACATTTTCTAAGAACACTTGTCTTGTAGAAGATCCTTTAATTCCTAGTTTGTGTTCCTCGGCACCTAAGGTCAGTCCAGGGGTACCCTTCTCGACAAGAAATCCAGTGAACTTCGTCCCATCCACTTGGGCAAACACAATAAATATATCTGCAAATCCAGCATTAGAGATCCACATTTTTTGTCCATTGAGAATATAATTTTTTCCATCATCTGACAGTTTCGCCTGAGATTTAGCAGATAGAGCATCACTTCCAGAACTAGGCTCTGTAAGACAATACGAAGCTTTTAAATTCCCTGAACTGAGTCCAGGCAAATATTTCTTCTTTAATTCTTCTGATCCAAAGTATAGTATTGGCAACATTCCAATTCCAGTATGTGCAGCAAGTGATGTGCTAAAAGAACCATTCCCCCTTCCCAGTTCTTCTGAAATCAATGTATTACTATGTGTATCTAAAGGGTTTCCGCCATATTCTTCAGGTATATGAGCAGCCAACAAACCCAACTGTCCAGCCAAAGCTAATAATTCTTCTTGATTTTGAAGTTCATTGCCTTTAACTCGAACTTCATTGGTAACAAATTCACGCACAGAAGCCCTGATCATGTTTTGATCTTCATTTAAATCTTCTGGAATAAAATTCGTCTGAATATCTGTTTCTTTAATTAAAAATTCTCCTCCCTTTAATACTGAATTCATATGCTAATTTATATTTAACTTTATTATTAATATTCGATTTTAATTTAACTTCACTCAATCAATACTTAACAAATTTTTCTGTCAATACACCTTCAGAAGTATGCAGTCGGAGATAATAAACTCCAGGTATAATGTCATCCAATTTTAAATATTCAACATGTTGACCTTGTAGATAGTTTTTAGTTTGTATCGCAGTTTTAAGTTTTTCACCAGAAGGTGTACAAATATCAAGTGAAATATTTTGATCTTTATTCAAAACGAATCCAACTTTAAGCTCTGAATTAGAAGGATTGGGGAAAACTGGATATATCTTAGAGTTAATATTTTGAATTCCAATGTCTTCATACTTTGGGTCACTATTATTTAATATCAACTTTTCATCGCCAGGTTCATACAAAACATAAGAGATAGGAAGATAGAACATTTCATCAGCTGTACCTTCTCCCCATTCCACATCTTTTGTAGGATTATTTGGATTTACTGGATTATCAACCGTATTGTCATATGTTGCGAAAGCATGGATCTCAGAATTTACAGGAAGCACGACTAAATTTTTAAAATAGTAACCTCCTTGCCAATTAAAATCCCAATCCGAAATTTTGATTAAGTTAATTTTTTCACCAGTGGGTGTGATAGCATAGACTTCCCATTTTTTACCCAGCATATGACAATGAGGCCAAATTCCCAAAAGACTAACTTTCAAAGGCACTTTAAATACACCATGAAATTCTTTAACTTGATCTCTAGGTATCTTAAATGGACCATTCACTAGAGAATTAGGCAACATAATGTGATTTCTTACTGTCCTCCTTGCTGGTGTTTTTGCAAAAAATAAATTCACCACAGAACTATCCTTCTCATCAACTCCTGTTGGAGCATAATGCATTTGCAGAACTAAATCCGAGCCTTTAGTCAATTTTTGTCCCATTCCATTTGTATAAATATTAGGTTTCTGTCCAGGTACATATCCAGGCAATTGTTCTCCTAAAAGCAATCCCTGTATTCCCCCTCCTTCATACCCATACTCAGGGGTGGCATCATCTGCAGCTTTAGCCTTACCACTTGCATCAGCCCAAAATAAGGTATGATGTACTATGTTATTATTGCCTGGTCTCATTTCTAATGCGACAAGATCTTTATCACTAGTTAGATTGGTAGGTAAAACAAAATAACGATACTCATCATTAAAATTTCCTTTGTGTGTATACGCTTCTGCAAAAGTTAAAGTAAGATCAGGTGTCCCTATCTGAGATCCTTTTGGGAAATTTGGAAAAGCAGGTTCTTTTGTAGGATCTCCTTGCGGCATTCCATTGTCAACCCAACGACCAATCGACGCGATCTCAGCATCTGTCAGATAATTTTCATGCTGATAATTCTTATAACTTGGATCGGGCTTCCATGGTGGCATATACTTTATTGAAGTTGCAAACTTTATGATCTGTCCCCTATCCTTTACTTCATTGAAATTAGTCAATGGAAAAGGTCCGATCTCACCTGCTCTATGACAATTGCTACAATGGGTATAGATTATCCCAGCTATGTCTTCAGAGTAATTCTGTGCTGCTACTTGAGCAATGTAAGTAAGACTAAAAAAACATAGAAAAACCGCTTTTTTCATGGTAACGAAAATTTGATTAGACAAAGATATTAAATTTTAATTATAAGTAAGTAAACAACCTACAGCAAGGGT
>Ga0138256_10003192_pt1 | contig 17478 bp, 17 predicted proteins | sample KNB2016incub_MG_FD_105486 | JGI IMG/M metagenome (GOLD analysis project Ga0138256, IMG submission 105486) | Active sludge microbial communities from wastewater in Klosterneuburg, Austria - KNB2014incub_MG | ecosystem: Engineered > WWTP > Activated sludge > Unclassified | place: Austria... | reverse complement strand
TGAATATTTCCAAAGGATCTTTTGTAGAAAGTTATGGTTGGGTAGAAAAATCAAAAATGCTGTTGTGGACATCCGGATTAAGGAGCCATATTAGTGGAATATATTTGAAATCTTTAATATTATATACCATTGAAGGAGCGCAAGAAGTACTAAAAAACAATAATCAAGGCGTTCAATTTTATTCGAGTCCAACTACAAAATCGACACCTTTAGGAAGTTTTGCACTTTATGAATTTTATTTTATACTTAAGAAGGAAAATGATATGTATTTATTAGGTGCTGAAAGTGAAATGAAAACTTCTGCATTTTACAAAAAGGAAATTTTAGGATGGGTGCATCAGAATAGTCAAGCTGACTGGAATACAAGGTTGTGTGTGGAGCAAAATTTTGAAAAAGAAGCTTTTGATGAAAGAAAAATAAGCCCTTCAAAGCAATTCGTTGCGTATTCAATAAACACAGAGGCAAAAAATCAAGCAATTTCTGGCTCTGGGAGCACAAAACACATATTAACAAAAGATGATCCGGTTAATGCTAATAAAACAATAATTGCAAAATCAAATAATAAGAGATTTATCGGTACGAAATTAAGGATGCCTGTACTAAAGTGTGATGAAAACACCTTGAGCACAGGAATATTAGGGTCAATGGGAACAGATAATAGTAATCGGTCCTGTCCGGCATGTCAGGCGGTATATGATGAAATATCTGAATTTTCAAATAATTATAATATATTATTTTTAGTTGAAGCTACCACGCCAATGAGAAGCTACAAAGACGAACTTAAAAGTGCATTAGGTAATCTAAAAAGAGAATTGACCGATGTACCCAATGCTAAATTTGCTGTTGCTTTTTACCGAAATGCAAATATAAATGGGAAAAGTTTTTTAGATTATACAGAGATGAATGGGGATATCGATATGGTAGGGAAAAAGATTGATGCCGCTGTTTTTACAGAAGATGGATATGATGGATATTCCTCATTGTATTCAGCATTGAATAAATCAGTTGCAAAAGTTGGATTTAAATCCAATAGTACAAATGTAATTTTTATAATTGGTCAAAATCCTGACTTTAGAGAAAATGCTACATTAAAATTGAATTGTATTGATAATAATTGTGATGCACTAATAAAAACCGATAAACTTGTGGACCAATTAAGTAATATCCGTGCACATTTGGTTTTTATTCAGCCATCTTTACCAAAAAATAGCGTAAGCAATGATCTATTAGAACAAGGCATTGATTTGATGTTAGAAGTAAGTAAAAGTAATTTTCAATCTTACAAAAAGGTCAATGACATTATGCCCACTCCTAAAGATGTAAATCCTATCATCATTGAAGAAACTTCAATTTCGTACATTAATGGTGGATCCACTAAAAATGTTTTTTATACTTCCAAGGAAGGACATACAATTTCAGTATCAGACTTTGCAAATAACATACGATCTACTTTTAAAGATATCAAAATCAAGCAAAACAATGTTGCCAAGGCATTGGAAGATCTCATAAATAATCCTAATACAGATCCTGATGAAATTAAAAGCAGTGGATTTGAAATCGGTGCATTAAGGGATAAACTAAGTGAAGTCCTTACCAGAGCAGGGCTAGAGCCGAATGAAGAAAATATAAAATTAATAACTGATAGAAAAGTAAATTTATATGTACGAGGTTATATACCTAAGCGAATTTATGGTGCGAATAACGACCTGTGTTCCCCTGTGTTATTTTTCCCTGAAAAAGAATTGGGGGAATATTTAGAAGATTTACGGACATTAGTCACATTGACGAATGAACCTGAAGATATACTTAGGACAAGACTTAAAACCACTATGATCTCTTTGTACAAAAAATACTCAGGAGAAAGTAAGGTAAGCGACGATATCACAATAAATGATTTTGTAGGTTCCTTGACTAGTGAGTGCTTTAAGTTTGATAATCCAAATCATCAGTTTGCTCTAAATAAAATCAATAAACCGTCTGTCAAGATCGAAGTACTAAGAAATTTCTTAGAAGCGTTGGAGAAAAAGTATAGAAATCTAGAAGCAGTATCCAAGAGTAATGCATATGAATTTCAATTTAAAAGGTCTTCTGCTTCTTTAGGAAAAAATACCTATTATTGGATCCCTTTTGAAGATACTTTTTGATATGGAATATAAATCATTGTTAGAAATTAGGGATATCTACTGTCGCTATCCTAATGGGAAAGTTGTGTTAGAAGTAGCTGACTTTTATCTTAATAAAGGTGAAGTGGTATTCTTGTTAGGGCCTTCCGGTATCGGTAAAAGTACCTTTATTGAAGCGATTGGATTGATTAATAACACCGGAGTCAAATCCGAAAACGCTAAGGTCACTTATACATTGTCACCTGGACAGCATACAGACATATTTAATTTATGGCAAAACAAACAGGTTGAATTAGAATCATTCAGAAGAGAACATTTTAGTTTTATCTTTCAAAATAACTACCTCATGCCCAATCTTACATCGGGTGAAAATATGATGATGACCTTGCTTATGAAAGGGGAAAGTGAAGAAAAAGCTTTAATGAAAATTAAAGAACTGATGAAAGTTGTAAAACTTAAAGAAGATATATTAGATAAAAGTATATTTAATGTATCAGGAGGACAAAAACAAAGATTGGCATTTGTTAGAGCGATAGCTTCACCCTTTGATGTATTGATTGGCGATGAGCCAACGGGCAATTTGGATGCTATCACAGCTGATGCTTTGATGAAATTTACAAGAGAAGCTATTATTTCTAATCACAAATCAGCAGTATTTGTAAGCCATGATATCCAGTTGGCATTAAATTATGCAGATCGAATTTATCTGCTCATTCCAAGACGTGAAGATGACAATACAATTGGTCAATTAAATTCTTCTAATATGTTAATTAGACATAGTGACCAATGGAATCAGAATGAAAAACCCGTACCAAATCCAAAGAATTATATTCGACAAATTTTTGAAGAGATAGTTTAAATTATGAGACAAGAAATGAATAATCCAAATGAAACATTAGCGTACAGCTAAATTAAATTGTATGAATTATAAAAAATTATTTATTAGCAAGGAATTAATAACGCTTATTGGTCCCAATAAACGAAATCTTTTGATAAGTTCAGCATTGTTGTTTGTGGCAGTCTTTACAATATCTTTTTCCTTGGGTGCGTATGAAGAACTCAAAGAACGGATGGACAACCCATATACTAACTGGGTGACCATGCCAGTTTTGTACTCCTATAGGGACAGTATTCCTTCACTTAAACAACATTTTTCAAATAAAGAAAATCTTTCAAAATATGGGTTAAAAGATATTTCAGGCTACATAAAATGGGCCTTTAAAGTCGTTCATCCAGTAACTAACAAAGTTATGGATTTGACTGGGCGCACAATGAGTTTTTCTGACGATATCACTCTACGGACTTTTGATAAAGGGAATATTTTGTCGCTCAAAGACAATTTTGATCCTAATGATGAATCCAATATATTTGAAATATTCGTCAATGAGGAGTTTTGTAGAAAACTAAATATTGATGTAACAACCGCTGTCGGAAAACCTATTCAGATACAAGATTTTGAAAATGATTTTGTATTACTTTTTAATATTGGTGCAGTTTTAAAAAACTTGCCTAGTCATAGTACTTTTATTATGTCTCAGGATTTTATGAATATGTTTAAAGAGAAATACGAATCTACAGGTTTCGTCGAAGTAGAAGAACAGACAAGGCTTACATTCCTCTCAAAAAAAGAAATAGAAAATAGAATATTAAAAGATGTATTACCATCGGATCAACTAGTGGATATTGAATCAATAAAAGTCGCAATCGCAGGAGCGGATAGCGTATTTAAATACACTATTTTTACGAACGATTATGTATCGGATTCTTTAATGTCTGACTTTTCAAAAAATCTAAAACAAAAAGGTGAGTCAATAATATTAAATAAGGAATGGAAATTTGTAAAGGGTCATTCTGAAATCTACGACCCCATGTACTTTTCTTTTAATTTTATTGATTTGGAAAAAATAAGAGAATTACAATCATTTTTAAAGGAAAAATATAAAATGGAGATTGAGCTGTCAGTGGTAGAAGATAGGGACAACTTCTCATTGGTAAGTAAATTGACCTATTTTATGATTTTGAGTTTGATTATTGTCGCTATTATAAGTTTTGTAATATTCTTAGTCAATCTTATCAAAAATCATTTGGACAAGATCAAACCCAATATTGGTACTTTTATGGCTTTTGGATTATCATCTTCCATTATCGCTTCAATATATGCTAATACTATAATGAAATTTATGATAAAATCCTGGTCTTATGTGTTTGTCCTACTTCTATTGTTCTGGGGTATTGGGCATGTTACAGGGTTATATAGTCTCAAGCTCTTACATCCTTTAGTTATCTTTACCTTCATTTTATTCAATCTTGTCTCTTATATATTGTCAAAACGTATCACCAATTCTATATTAAATGAGACACCAGGAGATTTGATTTATGGAAGGGTTTAGTATTTTTATCACTAAAAACAATTTTCAAATGAAACAAAATTTATCATTCTCAATTTTTTCTTTATCTATATTTCTAATATATTTTTGTAATAGTTGTAAACCTGAAGTAGAAACTCTATCTCCAATTACTGATATAAACATAGTTACTGCAGAACAAGGATATGAAGCAATGTATGGTGAAGTCGTAGACAGCTGTCAAACATCTAGTTCGGTCGTTCATACAACAACGGCTAAACCGACAAATACTGGGGAAGAAAAAGCAGATGATTTAAAGAAAGAAAAAATAAAAGATGATTTAAATAAAAGTAAGTATAGGAGTTGTGAAGAAATAATTAAAGATTATCAAAATATAATAAATGAATTGCGTAATGGGAATCGCAAGCCATTAAAAGAATTTCCAATAGATTCTGACCCTAAGATAGCGATTTGTAAAAGTATTGACAAATCATTTGCAATACAATTGGATTCCATGCAAAAATTATCAAGTAAAATTATTGATGACCTATAATAATCACCGATGAAAAACATGTTTTTATTTTTATTTATTTCATTTGCATGGTATGTTCATGCTCAAAAAATATCTCCACTATTATTATCTGCTTCTAGTGGATACAACAAAAGCGAGAATATCTCATTGCATTGGGCTGTAGGCGAAGTGGCTGTGAGCAACCATTTTGATAATCCAATAAAGCTTAATGAAGGCTTTTTTCAAGGGAATATTTATTTGACAAATTCAAAAGATTTTCCATTAACTAATATTAAAATCTTTCCAAATCCTACTACTTCTCTTATAAATATAAGTGATCCCGACGATGTTATTATGAAAATTTTATTGGTAAATGTACAAGGACACACTTTAGGTGTAAACCAAAAGACTCAAAATGGGTTGGACTTAGGGGATGTCCCTAGTGGCGTTTACATACTTAAAATACTATTGAAATCAAATCATCCTATTGAATATAGAGTTGTAAAAATTTAGTTCCTAATCCACAAAATAAATTAAAATGAGACCATTTTCGTTAACCTTAGTTTTTGTATTTTATGTACTTATAAGCAATGCACAAAACGTGCCTTTTGGATTTAATTATCAGGGAGTTGCAAGTGATAATAATAGTAATCCATTAAAAGAAAAGAACATTAGTCTAGAACTGTCTATTATAAATGAAGTCGTAGGCAATGTTGTTTACAAAGAAGTACATAAAAATGTCAAAACAAGTGCATTGGGAATATTTTCAATTATAATTGGGAAAGGTGATACATCAGATAAATTATCTGATATTGATTGGGGTGCATCTTCTTTTTCTATTCGAACGAAAATAGACCCAAGTGGTGGTGAAAATTTTATTGAAGTAGGTCGTTCAAGCCTAATGGCAGTTCCTTATGCATTATACGCACTTAAGACAGCCCAAGGTACAGTACCCGGTCCACAAGGTCCTAAAGGTGATAAAGGCGAGCAAGGTCCACAGGGTGATAAAGGGGAACAGGGGTTAACTGGGGCACCAGGCCCTTTAGGCCCACAAGGGCCAGAAGGCCCAAAAGGTGAGCCTGGAGTTTTAACAGGTGTAGCGGGAGGAGATTTGACTGGAAACTACCCAAATCCTACAATTGGGGATAATAGAATCACCAATATAAAACTTTCAGACAACTCAGTTACTTCATCAAAAATTGCCAATGGGACAATAACGGGAAATGATATCTCAAATATGGGAGCTACCACCGGTCAAGCTTTAGTCTGGAATGGTATATTATGGTCACCATCTATAGTTGCAAATGGATCACCTACTGGATTAGCAGGTGGAGATTTAACAGGGACATACCCAAATCCAATTATAGGAGATGGAAAAATTACAACCACAAAACTTTCAGACAATTCTATCACTTCAGAAAAAATCGTCAACGGAACTATAATAGGAGGTGATTTCGCTGCTATGGGCGCATCCATTGGCCAGGCATTAGTTTGGAATGGAACCATTTGGACACCATCTAATGTGTCAAACGGTGCACCTACAGGCTCTGCAGGAGGTGATTTAACAGGTTCATACCCAAATCCTACGGTAGGCCTAGCAAAAGTTACAGAAACTAAATTAGCTGAAAATGCTGTTACTACTAGTAAAATTAATAATGGAGCTGTTACATCTTTAAAAATAGCTGATAATGCAGTTACAACTGAAAAAATCCTTAATGGTACAATCACAGGCTTAGATTTAAATCAAATGAGTGCCACCAATGGGCAAGTTTTAACCTATGAAAACGGATGGAAACCCAAATCTTCTTCGAATTCGCTTTGGGAACTCAACAACAATTATGTACAACCTTCAGATTTCAGAAATGTCCTTCTTTATGGAAATAATAGGTCGTTTCAAATTGGAAATGATTTAAACTTCCCTGATATTATTATTGGTGGTGCTGGATTTGGCACTACTAATCCTGTTTTTCCTTATTTTAGAATAAGAAATAACAATCAGACAAAAATTTATTTTGAAGCCGATACAGATTATGGATGGGGAAGATTACGAGGTCCAAACTCAGATAATATTGTATTTTCTACAAGAGATACAGATACTGACAAAGGATTTATTTCTGTTCGTGATGGCAATAATTTAAACTCTGCTCGTATCACAATACTTGATAATAATGCAGGTTTTATTGGCGTATATGGACCTAATCAACTAATTAATGCAGCCATGTCTAATAGTAGTGCTTCACCAAATCATGGATGGATAGGGGTATATGATGATGGAGGAAATGCTCGCGCCAGCATGTATTCAAATTCATCTAACCAAGGTGTAATTTTTGCAGATATTAAAAACTTTAAAATGCAAGATCCAACAGACGCTACAAAAAGTATTTGGTACGCTTGTTTGGAAGGTCCAGAAGCAGGGGCTTATGAGAGAGGTGTTGGTAAGTTAAACAGTGGTGAAACATTTATCCCATATACTGACCACTTCAAAAAAGTCATAAATCCATCTACAGTAACCATTATACTAACTCCACAATCCATAGAGACATATGGTTTAGCGGTCGTAGAAAAGAGAAAAGATGGCTTTGTTGTTAAAGAACTAATGCATGGCAAGGGTAATTTTAGTTTTGATTGGGAGGTAAAAGGGGTTAGAATGGGTTATGAGGATTATCAAGTAGTTCGTAATAATGATGAGTTTTTTTCGAAAAATGTGAATAGCTCTATTCATAAGTCTGATGCTACTCAATCAGCAATAAAAAAATAGGATTCATAAAATAAACTTATTGTTAAAAAATGAAAAGTAATTTAAAAATAGTTCTATCTCTTTCTCTTATCAGTTTTTTTATAATACTTTTAAATAGTTGCAAGAAAGATGAACAAGTAGAACCATCATCAATAAATTTAACTAACGGTAAAACAACCGCTGTGTTTAATACCTCTAGTACCTACGGAACTTTGATTGACCAAGATGGAAATATTTATAAAACAATTAAAATAGGAGCTCAGACCTGGATGGCAGAAAACTTGCGAACGACAAAGTATAATGATGGTTCCAAAATTCCAGAAGTTCCTGACAAAGAAACTTGGAGTAATTTAAAAACGGCGGGTTATTGTAATTATAATAATAATTCAATTATTGATTCAATAGCAACCTATGGTCGTTTATATAATTGGTATAGTATAAACACAGGAAAACTCGCACCGAAAGGGTGGCATATACCTACCGATACTGAATGGAATCAATTGATTGATTTTATTGGAGGCTCACCAGATGCAGCGGTAAAATTAAAAGAAAAAGGTAATACCCATTGGAATAGTCCAAATACTGGAACAAACGAAACAGGATTTACTGCTCTACCAGGGGGAAGTCGTAATTTTAATGGAGTTTTTGGTACTAAATTTAACGATGGTTTTTGGTGGAGCTCTTCTGAGGTTAATGCACTGCTATCCTGGTACAGAGGAATGGGTTATAAATACGACAATGTGGGTAGGAGTACTTACGAAAAAAATGTTGGATTTTCAGTTCGATGTGTAAAGGATTAATTTAATTCGCTATTACAAAATAAATGTGATGCAAGACAAATTTAAATCCAACCGATGAAACGTAACCTGATTTTCTCAATCGCCATCATTTTCCTTCTAGTTATCATTTTTATTAGTTACCAGTGGTACAGTAATTATAAAATGAGTGAGGATGTGGGAAAGTTATTGGAATTGCAAGAAAGACAAGAATGGTGCTGCCTCCCACATAGAAAAGAGAGCAAGATCAATGTCAAAAGCAACGATCTTAAGGCTGATGTACAGGACAAAGTAGAGCAAATTATAGAGGCAAAAACTGAAGCCAGTTCATTGAAGGACAAATCTCCTGAAGATATACTTAAACTCTATGAGACCTTCGTAACCAAATACGATAAAAATAACAAAACCCATCAAGCCGAACTCAGCAGGTGGACAACCGATCCTTTATTTTTGGTACTTAAAAATGATGGAAAATAGGTGGAGAAGATTGGAGAGTTGGAAGAGCTTATGTGGACAAAACATAAATCCAAACAATGAAAAGTCACCTGACGTTCTCAATCGCCATCATTTTCTTAATAGGTACCATTTTTATAGGGTACGAATGGTATGGTAATTATAAAATGAATAAGCAATTGGAACAAATGAATTTAGATAAAATTCAAACGTTCCAAGCTAAGTGCGAATGCTGGAATTCTCATGCTGAAAATGCACTCTCAGCTTATCAGCAAGGAAATGATAGTCTGATTAGAGAAATAATCCATACCACTCCATGTGAAGAAGTGTTACATCGGGAAGAAGGTTTTAGTTTACGTCATAGTTCATGGAGTATTTATTTTGACCATCTTAAATCATGCGAGTATAAAAATACAGATATAATCGAGAAAAGCCTGCTCAAGGTATTGAAACCCGAGATTGATGCCAAATGCGATAAATGTTTAAGTGTAATAACTGATATGGATTACATCACTAGCCAAAGTGCTGATAAATGGCAAAGTAGTAAATTTTTATATTACTGTTATCCTTTTTATGGGATGGATATTCAAAGGTCAAATTATATAGAACTAAATAATGATATCGCATTTCTCAGAGCTTATGACTTAATTTTTAGTTTAAAATTTGATTCCATTGTGAGATTAATCAGAAATCATGAAAAGTATGGTAGTTTGAGAAGTATAGATGGAATACCAAAAATGAATTATTAAAATGAGAACAGAATTAGTTTCCTATCATGTTGGATATGATCCGTACCATTACGAAGTTGCATGTCAAATTTTTAGACAGCCCTTTGATTGGTTGGAGCAAATTTTGCAAAATATGACTGGTTTTGACTGGCCTTCGGGATATGCGATTATACATCCTAATCATATTATTCAAAAAATATGGGTTGGCGAAAATAATGAGTATCAGCTTTTTCAAGAAAGAAGATCTCTATCTACGGAAAAGATCATTTATGTTGATAGATGCGAAGGCCCTGTAAGAGGAATGCGTGGTTGGAATAATCTAACTCAGAAGGACATAGAAAATACTTTTAACATCACCTTCAAAGATTCAGATTTAGAAATATTTGGTGGGTTTCCTGAGAATCTTCGGTTGATATACTAACCAAAAAATCATGATTTGGAAAAAATATGATGTGTCATTTTGGATACAAAATCTATCTCTAAATACCTTTAACATATTATAAATGACCGACACCAGCCAAAAAGTAAAAGATATCCAGCTCGCTGTATGGATGAGCAAAAACCCAGAAGAGCGGCTTATTACTTTCTTAAAAGATAATGAAATGATGTATTTGATCTGGAAACAACACCAAGATGCTGCCAAAGAAAAGCATGCCAAGACTATAATCCAGTTGGAACTATAGCTAGACTGTAAAGTTAGTGTCTTTAAAAAAAGTTAATAGCAAAATTACATAAGACAAACAGTTCGCTTTATGGATGAGTAAAACACCTGAAGAATGTCCAAATTCATCTCAATGTGCATTTTTTAGGAAATTTGCTGCGCAGTATTTCATATTTGAGCGTTTTGTATTTCAAAACCAAGTCTATTTTATAACTTTTGGCCAGTTGTTTGAAATATTGACCAGTTGTTGCTTTATAACATTAAAATTAAATGTGACCAGCTCTTTTCCATTACTTTTGTTTGTACACTTTACAACCAATTCATATAAAGCATAAAAGATTTGATTTGTATAGCAATTCTAAAATTTCAAATAACATAAATGATTTAAAGGTTGAGAATACGATACTATTCGAAGTGGGTAATGCTTTGGATGGATTTCCTATGTTACTTAGTCTCAGAGAAACATTTAGTGGTATTAATGTATTAAATGCAGTGGATACTTTAAAAAAACAACTTATTGGTTTTTCTGGAAATATTCAACTAAAATACGACGAAATGTCAAAGGAAATCATTCATGAGTTTCGATACCGAAGCTTTGTCTCATTGACAAGAAACAATATTGAAGAAGAGTATTTCTTAGAGACAAACTTTTTTGATAACTGTCATTACAAAACTGCAGCACAAAAGATTTTTGGCTCACAATCACCCATAAATTTTGACCAAAAGTATGTAAATAATAACAACAAAGCAATAGCTAATACAATTAGATGTTTTGGAGATAATCAGGAGGCTATTACTTTGAGAAAAAAAATTTATGTAAAAAAAGCACTTGCTGTCAATACTGCGACTCAAATGTTAAATGTCTTTACAATACCCAAAGATGATGTTTACCTAGGTAATATACCTTCTCGACCTTTCATCAGCGAAAGATTGGATGGACTATGTCCAACTTACCAAATAAAAAGCCAAAATATAGATACCTTTATTGAAGTGCTTAATCAGGAGCAATATTGGACATTTAAGCAAAATTATAATATCAAAAATACAAAATATCTTGACAGTATTTTGTTAAAAAGGCAGCATATTCTGCATAAATTAGCAAATTCCATTAGTGAAATTCACGAATTGCATCAAATAGGCAAAATTCATGGCGATATTAAGCCGAGTAACATGTTATTTGATGGCTTTTTATTTCGCTTTATTGATAGTTTGGATGTGCTTATTGGCCAAGTATCCTTTGGTTTTACTAAAAATTATTGTGCTCCGGAACAAGTTACTGCTTCACCCGTATCCCCTGCTACTGATGTGTACAATATTGGCCTACTTATTTTACAACTGCTTGGAGGAGTATTGGTAGGACCTTTGAGTGAAGTGGTCATCCCAACAGGTGCAAGTAATACAACTATAGTGAAAATTATCACAAAACCTTCAGTATATCTGGATAGATTAAGTCTGATCTTTTCTGATAAAAAGGATATACAAGAATGGCAAGCCTTTTTGGAGAAGTCTTTAGCATATAAACCGTCCGATCGCTATCAAGATGTTACAGTTTTTCGTGAGCACCTTGTTTTTCTTTTAGACAAACACCCACTGAATTCATCGGTAGAAATTAATGCCAATTTTGGTAGATTACGTTTACCTTCTTATACTAATGATAAAATGTATTGGGTTGTATAAATGATATACCAGAATCATTAAATTCCGTCGGATGTTTTTGAGATATCCAACTGATATATTGTCATCTGATACAAATTCAACAACTTACCAAAATATTCATCATGCAAAAAATCATCTTCCTTCTTTTACTACTTCCTTTATTAACCATTGGTCAAACGATAAAAAATCTACCTGAACTATTCTGGTCTCCAATCTCATACGACAATCAGAAAGAACGTGATAAGTTTGCTGCCCAAGTGAGTTTATACAAAAAAGGTGAATTGTGGCTTATTGCTGGTGATAGGGATGATATCACACTTTTGGATAAACCCAACGGTAAGCCATCTGGTCAGTATCTAAAATTTAAAGAGACTCTATTTGTGATAGATGAAAATAAAGAATGGATAAAAATAGGAATGGGAAGTAAAGATGGCAATAAATTTAGAAATTTAATTAAGGCAGGGTGGGTCAAAAAGGCGGATGTATTATTGTGGCCCCATGCTCTTAGAAATAAGGATACCTATATCAGAAATATTGTTTTCACAGGTGTAAAGCTTTCAAATTTATCTGATGAATACAAAGATTTTAACAAGATAAAAGTGTTTGATAGCCCATCATCTTCCTTTGTGAATATGGAAATTTATCACAATATCTATTACATATACAAAGAAGAGCAAGGGCGGGTGCTATTAGGCACCACAGATTATTTTAATCAAACCAATGCAAAAGATGTGTTAGTGGGTTGGGTGGATACAGCGTATATACAACGTTGGAATAGTAGACTGACATTAGAATGCAATTGGGAGGATCCATCTTACAGCCTGAGACAAAGCGATAGCCTAAAACGTATCTATGGCTTTTTCAATCCAATATCGGCAGATTTATAAAGTAAAAATGGTTCACTGAATAAAGCTCAAATTGTTTGGGATCATGATCCAGCCAAAAGCGACTTTCCTAAAGCATTAAGGTCTGATGAAAATAATCGACGACCTATAGGCGATGTGTTTAGATTTCCAGTATTTGATTTTACCACTGGATAGATTAAGAGTGCAGGATTAGTAAAAATAGATAATGGTAAAGTGGAAACAGAGCCAATAAAAAGCCATATATCCAAACTATCAGAAGCAACTCAAAGTAGAATCTTACAGGGAAAACCTAGAGTTATGGTGCTCATGTATTTGCCCTTATCGATTCCAGGTTTAGAACATCCATATAAATATGTTATCTTGATGTCTGGAACAGAACTAGAAGAATATGCTGCCCAACTTAGAGATCTAAAACGTGCCATGAACGCACCTGAAGATGTAATCAGGGAACAGCTTTACAATACCGTGGTATCACTTATACTCAAAATGTGTGGAGATTCACACACAAAAAAACAAATAGACAATACGGGCTTAGAGTTAGATAGATTGTGTGGATGCACCAAAAAGTTAGTTTTAAGTGTCGATCTCAAAGGCATCTCAATAAAAGATATCTTGGATAAGAAAAAACTATCAAGTGATGAACTGAATAAATGGGCTGCCAATCTATCAGCAAAGGAAGAAAAATTGGCCCGCATTACACGTCAAAAGGGGAACCATACATACTCATTCACTGTTGAAGATAATGTCTATTATTGGTTGAATTTAGAAGATTTGACATGGTTTTCTTTATAACTAATAACCAATGTTTTCTGCATGAATGAAGAACAGTCCTTTTTGTATAGTAAATTATTGTTATTTAAACAAAATTCTTTATTTCCTGGAATTTTAGATGTTGAGGTGGATGTGGCAAAAATATCGAAACATAAATTTGATTTTTTAGAATGCCATATAGTCTTGTATCCATACAGCCGCAATGTAAAGGCAAATAACTTTCATTTTCATCCTTATGAAGAATACGTAAGAGATATTAACGAAAATAAGAAATCAGCATATAATAAAATTTCTGATAGTAGTCCTCGAATTTTTGGATTACTTTTTTCTGCCCTTGTGGTTATGATAGTCATAAAATTAAACCCCCAGGATTTTTACTCTACTGAAGCCATTGTTTCAGCATTTGGAGCATATATGTTAGGAAAAGATCTCTGGATTGATGTTGAAAGGTGGTTGATAAATATCAGTAAAAATTTTAGTATTAGGATGATGAACCAATATTTTGATTTTCAACTGGATAAAAATACAACATTAACCAACTATACACATTTTGCAAAAAGTAAGCGTTATGGTGTTTCTCACTTATTGTCAAATAAAATGGACTATATAGAACATAGTAATTCTCAAACGGTACGTATGTTTTTTGATTTAAACGATGTAGAATTCGAATGCAAATCTAGCGAAACCTTACATATTCTATCAATTCATGTAGATAAAGAAATACTTGCAGATTTCAATGAAAAAGGCTATTTGTTAGGCGTGAAATTCAACTTTATTCATAAACGAGTAGGTTTCAATAGATGTTTTGAGGTTTTTCAGTCAATAAACCATAATGTCTTGGGTTGTCTCAGTGAAAAAAAGCAATGGTTAAATAATTGTATTTTTATTAGAAGGACTTTTGTATTAGGCAGGCTAAAATATTATCAATCTTCAGAAATTGTGGAGAATAGAAGAATTATAGAATTTTTAAAATGACTTATTTTTGGAAATGTCTAAGGTCGCAGCAACCTTATTCTTTTTAAGAAGGTTATATATTTTAAAAGCGTAAAATGTTTGACTTTTTCAAGATACTAATTCAGTTTTTTGAAGACAATAAAATAAAGTATTAGTTGTCTGGAAGTGTAGCAATGAGCGTATACACATTGCCACGCTCAACTAGAGATTTCGATTTTGATCTGTAGGTAGTGTGCTACAAGTCAAAATAAATTATAAATCAACCGTAAATAAAAGTGAATGCCATATATCTAAACTTATGTCTGCTGAAAAAATTAAGATGGGCCATTTTTGATATATGATAAACATATTGCTTCTAGATTTGATGTGGTAAAATCCGTTTCATCCATTACACATGCACATACAAGATCAGTTCTTGCTTGTTTCTATTATTTGGAATTTGCTCGTTTACTTTTACAAGGCAAAGACAAAAAGGCGGCTTACTGCATTCTTCAGGAGGAAATTCCAGCCTTCCTGCATTCCATCAATATTCCTAAGACAGAATTTGATATTTTCAAAAGTCTGATTTATGAAAGTGTTGACGACTTAAGTGAGCAAAATTTTCAAAGCAAACAAAATGTCCGAAACTACAGGCCAGATCATCTGATCTCGCTTCAAAAGAGCAAAACCTTTCCAAAAGTTTAAGCAATAGAAGCAGCCTTTTTATGCATATTTCAGGTTTAACCTACCACTTATTCGAAAAACCGACCAGTTGTTAATTTTAGGATTATGGGGACACTTTAAACTTCTAAAATTATTAACTTTGCGCAGTTGATAATTTCTAAACATTAAAACTTAATTTTAATTAAAATATGAAACTTTTCAAATCTTTAAAATTAGATTGGCCTATTTTATGTCTAATAATTTTGTTTTTATCATCATGATCAAAATATGAATCAGCATTACAAAGCACCAATTGGATTCGACAGTTTTCAGACGATTCTGCTTCGGTATTTATTAGTGATTCTACTTATTCCAAGGATTTCCTATCATTGGAAATAATTCCTGATGTTTCTGGATTATTTGACAGAACAAAAGTAAGGATAACAAATGATAAAAAAAAGAATTGTAAATGGTCGAATTAGGGCCAACTTAGGAGAATTTATTAAATTAACATAACAAACTTAAATAAAATGAAAACATTTATAACCACTTATTGTACCTTACTAAACTTTTTTGTTGTTTCAGGGCAATGTAAATTTGTCACTGCTTATAAATATTTAAATATTGATGAAGTCACCATTTTTACTGACAATATTAGATGTAGCGAAGGTTTGAAAGCTACATCCCATGTTTCACATAAATTTGGAAATAATGATGGTACGTATTTTATAGAGACATCAGTAGTATTGCACTCCATAAAAGATGCTGATAAATTCAATAATGTTCAATACAATTTCATTTTAGGTGACGGTAATAGAATTTCAAAATCTGTAACTGATTACCATATCGAACAAGAAGTGCCTTCAACATCTTTAGGAGACGCAATTGGGGCAATTGATGCATTGGCAACTATTTCTAGTCTTTTTGCCGGCGGTAACTATAGTAGCTTTAAGCAACAAAAAATTGATTACATTGTAGGTAATTCACACTTTAGTGATATGGAATATGAAGCTATTCAACAATACGGTATTAAGGATTTTGAAATAAAATTTGGTCAAAACCTCTCAAAAACTGCGGAATTTAAATACCAGAAAGACTTCCCAGAAAAATCTAAGGAAATTGTAGGTTGCATATTGGAATATTATAAGAAAAAAGAAAATATCAAAGAATCAAAATATTATAAACCTATGACGCCAAAAATAGGTGAAATAACAGATCCAACATTGGTTCAAGCTGAAATAAATAACTTGGTTCAACAAAAACTAAGTGACAAGTACAAACTTAACGAAGATTTTTCATTTGATGGTATAATTGATAAAAAAGGAAATCTGACAAAAGTTAAGTTGAAATCTGACAAATTGGATAAAAAAATCATCAAAGTACTCGAAAACTTAATAGAAAATATAAAATATGGCTTGAGCCCTGCGACAAATAAGGAGAACAAGCCAATTGAACAATCTTATAAAAGTGTGAATGGGTTTTGATTAAACCTAATTTACAGTCCCTAATAATAATTTAATCATACTCTAAAATATTTTATTATGTCACGTTTAACCAACACATCTTTTTTATTTATGACTTTGTTAATTGTTTCTTCATGTTCTAAAGAAAAGGATGAAGAAACTTTAGATGGAGTCTGGAAAGTCGTTTCCCTTGTTCATAAAGATTGTTTGGATTTGAGTGACAATAAAGAAATCACATTTATTGATGGTTGTGCTACTGAAAACGGTTATTTAGGATGTTGGGAATTGAGATTTAAAGGTTCAAAGATGACATCACTTGCCACTGAAAAACAACTTAGCACAGGAAATGAAGAAGAATACCGTGAAGAAATATTTTTTAAAATCGTGGAAGATAAATTTTTATATTGTGATAACGAACAATTTACAAATTGTGATGAATGGTTTGATGTAGAAATTAAAGAAAATATTTTGGTATTAGGTTTTCCTGATGGATACAGTATAGAAAATTGTTATAGCGTAGCTACATTTGTTAAGCAATAAAATAAATCTATTGCTGCCAAAATTTTTACTCACTGACCAACCACTACTTGATGATTAATACCATTTCGAACCAATCCAGATCTTTGATTTTGAGAGACAATATTTGAGATATTAATGATCGAACCTACGCCTGCTTGTTTAAGTTTGGTAATGGCGAGATCATCCAGTTTATTTCCCTTTATCGGTGCAAAATACAACTGCATTCCAGATTTATTCTGAATAGAAACCTGAAAGGAGACAATGTCACTTTTG
>Ga0138256_10003191_pt1 | contig 17484 bp, 18 predicted proteins | sample KNB2016incub_MG_FD_105486 | JGI IMG/M metagenome (GOLD analysis project Ga0138256, IMG submission 105486) | Active sludge microbial communities from wastewater in Klosterneuburg, Austria - KNB2014incub_MG | ecosystem: Engineered > WWTP > Activated sludge > Unclassified | place: Austria... | reverse complement strand
TTTCCCCCATTTAGTTCTTATCCTTTTTTAAGACTTGATTAATTGCATTATTTTATCGATTAATATTTTTTCTGTTGCTTCTATTTCGCCATCACTTGCCGCTAACTGATTTAACTTATCCATTACTTCGTTTGCTCTTTCTTTGGAACTGAAAGCAGTTTCTTTAACTGTTAATTCGGGTAAAACCGAAGCATTCATTAAATCAAATAAAAGTTGTTTTTCTGTATTTGTAAACTCATTTAGATTTCCAATCATTTCTGAAAGGAAGATTTTCTCTTGCTCTTCCATTTTACCGTCAACTTTTGCCAAATAAATAAGTAAGATGATTTCGTTTCTCTTGTCTTCTTTGGTTTTGAAATTATTGGTTTTAAAAAGCTTTCCAAAAAAACCACCTACTGCTTTTGTGGCGTTACCAATATTTTGTTTTAATTCTTCCGCATCACTTTGAAAAATGACTTCAGGATTACTCCAAATATCTATTATAGTTAGGTTGTGTTCTTCGTTTGTAATAATGTGTTTGTATGCAATTTCGACACAAGGAATTATTTGGTAACTCATTTGTTCTTTGACTACTAAAGGAAAAATAGTTTTGTTGAGTTTTAAATCTGATTCGAAATTTGTTGCAAATTTCAAGCTGTATTCATCGTAGTTTTCGGTTTTTACAGCATTTAATCTTTTGTATATTTCTAAATATGGAGCATCGGTAATGATGTGTTTTTTAATATCTGATTCCACTACAGAAATAGTCTCACCTTCAAATGTAAGTTTGTCTATGCTGTCATTTGAAACTGTAGTTTCAACATAGACCAATTGTGCCATTAATCCCATTGTGTTGCACGTAGGACAATCGACCATTCCATAACGATCTTTGTCTCCATAACACGTTTTGCAAATTATAGTGCCTTGCGCTCTGCAATAATCACAATTTATTTCGCCACGGCCATTACAATTTTCACAACGTAATTCTCCTTTAGCAGCGCATTTGCTACAATTTACAATTCCCTGACGACAATCTGAACAAGGGTAAATACCCCGACCGCTACATTTTTTACAACGTTGTTGTTTTCCATTTACAGTAACCATTCCAGTACCATTACAACCACTGTCAAAAAATCCAGAACCACATTTTATTTCTCCTTTACCGCCACATTTTGAACACTTGCATTCTCCACTTCCTCGACATTGATCACACTTTATAAAACCGGAGCATTTACAGGGTTTGCAATCTACTTTTTTACTTCCATTACAGGAAGGACAAGTGTAATCGTGTCTTCCTTTACATTCACTATCTGGACAACCAACATATTTATTTGTTATACAGGTAGGGCAGCTTTCTTTGTATGATAAATCAGGGAAAAAATATTTTCTTTGAATTGGATTAATTTCATTGTTAATCTCATCAAAAGGAAATTTAAGAGGGTTTTCTATGTGGATTTTATCCAGTTTAGAACCATTAATCTTGAATTTTTGATTCAGTATTTTTAAAAGGTTATCATTTTTTAAAACTGCCTTTTGTCCCAACAGTTTTTCTCCTCCTTCAATTTCTTTAAAATTATCTGTAACGGCATCATAAAGCGGGAATTTGACAAACTGAATTTCTCTTTCTACCTTTTGAAACTTCATTTTTGAAAAACTGTAGTCGGCTCGTTTGAACTCTTGATTTTCAGAAATAATCATTTTGTCAAATTGGTCAGGAACTTGATTTTTTAAAATAGTTTTAATTTGTTCTATTGTGATTTTTTGAAATTGTTTGTCGGCAGAAATTTTCATTAATAACTTTTTGGGGATTATATACAAACATACAATAAAGCAATCTTAAGTTCTTTGAGGGAAACCGTAAAAGGGTAAAAATAAATGAAAAAAAGTGAAAATAAATTTAGTGTGTAGGTTGTATTAACCACCCCGTCACTTTGAACCTAGCTAACACTTTATAAACTAAAAGAAAAACTCGTCACACAATCTACTTACCACAACCCCCAATAAAAAAATCCGTTCAAATCTGTGCAATCTGCGGCCAAAAAAACATGAGGCAATCGTATTACCAGTAGTAGAATATTTGAACAAAAAAAGGCATACCGTTAATGGTTTGCCTTTTTGTTTTTTAATTTTGAATAATTTGTATTACCAACTTTCTAAGTTTACATTCTTTTAAAACAAGTTTCAAAGCAGAATATTTTTAATAACCCACTTGTATCATATCTGGATGGTATCTTTTGTAGCCATTATTACCAATTAAAACAATAACTGGAAAGGTTTTATGATATTCATCAAAAAAGCCAGAAGTTTCAAATGCATTATAAGCATCATCATTCATATTTATACTTGTCAATTCTAAAGTTTCATTATTATATCCAGAAACACTTACTTTTAAATCACCTCCACCTTTATATATATCATAACTTAATGTTTTAGCATATTCTTTACGTATTTCTGCTACTGATTTTGAAATTTTATTGGTAGCTACTGGAGTTGGGTTTTCATCTACTGGAATTGGGTTTTCAACTACTGGAGTTGGATTTTCATATACTGGTATTGGCTTTTCATATACAGCAGTTGTATCAACAAAATCAGGATTATTAACATTTATAGCATTATTGCAATTTCTAAAGACAAATGAAGAAATACTAATGAAACCAACCATAATCAAAATATTAGTAAAACAACCATTGTTTGTTTCTTTTTTTGAATATTGATATCCGCACTTCGGGCAACTTTCTGCATTTTTGCTTATTTTTTCGTTACATTCTTTACAATTAATTAAAGACATATTTATAAGTTATAGATTATTAAGTAATCACTTTTTTAATGATTCATATAAATTACACTCAAATATAATAATTATAACAACATATTATTTTAAACTTCCTGTAAACAAATTAATTTATTTTGTATGTAAATAATGTATTATATTTTAAGTATGCCAATTTATCTGTGGTTGGCTATTTGAACAAAAAAATGAGCAACTTCCGATGTAGCTCTTTCTAATTTATTTTAGTCATTCATACCTATAAATATTCTATTTATTCTTTCACCTTGCCATATTTGGTCATAGTATGTGTTTTTAACGTTTCCATAATAATCAGTGGTTGTTTTGACTGTTCCTGTTGTATTGCCATATTGATCTTTTTGAGTCGTTACTTTATTGCCATAATAATCGGTTGTAATAGTCGCGGTTTGTTCTAAACTGGCATAAGCAAATAAAATGACACTAAGTTTTAAACAAAAAAATTCAAAATAAATTGTGCTTTTTTTTTTGCTTATTCTATATACTTTTAAGCTTCCCTGAATACATTTTTAAAAAATACAGTCAAATGTATGTAGTTAAATATTAACTATTTTACGGTTTCCCACATTTGGCGTTATTTTTTTTAAAAAAGTAATCTTTAATAAAATTCCTGCCGCATAAAGCGTTTCATCCCCAGACTTGTAGCGTCTATAACCTCATACTAACCAAAGCTAAGAAAGCATTTGTTTAGTCTGTCAAACTACCGCGGTAGTTTAAGGTGAACTACGGCCGTAGGTTAGTCAATCTACGGCCGTAGTTTTATTTATGGAGTAGTATTATTCCGTATCTTTGTCTGTAGCATATACCAAAATTGTACAACTCTAATCTATTTTAGCATGGCCATACCTTTTTCACCTTCGGGAAAAATAAATCCTAACGATGCTTCGGCTCCTATGAAATATTACCCTCGCGCCAGTAATTTTGGCGAAATTGATTTGGAAGAATTGGCAGAACAAGTTTCTTTCAGTTGTTCAGCAACTCCAGCCGATTGTTATCTTGTAATTATGAGTCTGGTGACAGAGGTTTCCAATTCTTTAGAACAAGGAAAAATTGTCCGTTTGGGAAATTTGGGCTCGTTTCAGGTTAGTATCAAAGGGGATAGTAGTGCTACCCCCGAAGCGGTAAAAGCCCAAAATATCACAAGTACTTCGATACTTTTTAGACCGGGTAAAAAATTAAAAACGATGTTGAAGCGATTGGTTTTTGTCCCTAAAAAGTAAATAGAATTATTTGCCGATGCAGAAATTAATATTCTGTATTTTCTGAAATCTTCGGTCGTTGGCAAAGGAGTGGCAACTGAAATGTACAACATACTTGTATTTAATGTGATTTTCTTTAAAAAAAAATTACTTACTTTTGCAAAGATGATAAAGAAGCAACTCTATATTTATTTTCTTTACACGGCCTGTATCCTTCAGTTTGGGCACAGTTTGTTTCCGCATACGCATATTATAGAACATACCCACAATGGCACACACCATCACCATCACGAGGAGCAATCGGATGAAAATAGGTTGCCTTTCTTATTCTCCCATTTTAATCATACTTCAGACAGTTTTTCAAATAGTCACATAGAAGATGTGGTTAGTATTGTCAAAGAAGTTCCTAATCAGATAATTGTTTTAAACAGTTGTTTGTCCTATTCAAATGTTATAGGGTATTATACTAAAAAAGAAGTAGTTCGGAACAAAGAACCGCTAATTTTTATTTCTCCTCATTTACTCTTTCTACAATTTCGTGGGCCGCCCACACTTTTTAGTTAAACTATTCAATCTTTGAATTACAGGACACTTATTGCCTTTTTTGGGTTATAAGTTATTTTCATATACACAACTTTCTAAAAACAAAATCAATGAAATCGAAGATTCACGATTTCAAAAAACAAAATCTTAAAAGATGAGTAAAAAATTATTGCTTTCAATGGCAGTTGCAGGAATGCTATTTACTGCTTGTAATGGTAAGAAAACAGAAGAACAAGGACACGACCACACCGATGGAACGCATCAACACGCAGACGGTGCAGAGCATCCAAATCACGAAACTGATACAGTAACCCAAGAAGAATTTACGGTTGGGAAAGATAGTGTAGCTCCACAAGAAGCACACGGTCACGAACACGAGAATGGAGAAAAACACGACCATTAATCTATTTTAATGCCTGTAATTGTTGTAATTACAGGCATTAAATAAAACTTTATACTATATGAAAATAATGCAAAAAATAATGCTGCTTGGTCTATTCTTTATTGGATTTACAAGTTGTAACAAAAAAGAGGAAACAAAAGAAGGTTCTGCTTTAGAACCATTGGCATATACCCTCTACACCGAAAATTCAGAATTGTTTGTCGAATTCAAACCTTTGGTAGTCGGTGAAACTTCAAAGTTTGCTGCCCACTTTACTGTTTTGGGTGAAAATTTTAAAGCATTAACCGATGCTAAAATTACTGTCAGTTTGATTGTTGGAGATCAGGGTATCAAAAATTCAGTTGATGCCCCAAGTTCGCCCGGAATATTCCGTTTGGCTTTAAGTCCGAAAACGGCAGGAACAGGAACTTTGGTTTTTGATATTGTAACCAAAAACTTCACTGATAAAATCACGATTGAAAATGTGGTGGTTTATGCAGATATGAAAACTGCTTTGGCGCAACAACCTGAACAAGCAGAAAGTGGCGCTATTTCTTATTTGAAAGAACAAGCTTGGAAAGTGGAATTTGCCAATAAAGCTATCCAAAGACAGACATTCAATGACGTTATCAAAACAAGTGGTCAAATTCTTTCTGCTCCGGGGGATGAAATCATTGTAACGGCAAAAGCAAGCGGTGTCGTTGTGTTTACAGGTAAAAATACTATTGTGGGTTCGGCTGTAAATTCAGGAAGTTCCCTTTTTACTATTAGCGGCGGCGATATGACTGAAAGTAATATTGATGCTTCGGTAAAAGAGGCTAAAGCTATTTATTTGAAAGCCAAAGCAGACTATGAGCGTTCCAAATTATTGGTAGCAGATAAAATCGTTTCCGAGAAAGAACACCAACAAGTAAAACTACAATTTGAAAACGCACAAACTGCCTATGCCACTGTTTCCAAAAATTATGGTTCTAAAGGTCTAAATGTGCTGTCTCCAATGTCGGGTTTTGTTAAAAATGTATTGGTCACTGAAGGGCAATATGTGCCATCGGGAACACCATTGGCCACGATTTCAAAAAACAAGAAATTGATTGTACAAGCCAATGTGTCCCAGAATTACTTTAGCAGATTATCAAGCATTAGCTCTGCCAATTTTAAAACACCTCAAAGCGATGTAGTTTACAATACTGCTGCCTTGAACGGAAGAATTATTTCTTATGGGAAAAGTGCATCAGCATCCACACCATTTATACCTGTCACTTTTGAAATTGACAATGCAGGTCAATTGGTTTCGGGTTCTATAATTGAGATTTATCTAAAATCTTCTACTATTGTTGATGCTTTAGTAGTTCCTGTTTCCGCTCTTATTGAAGAACAAGGGATTTTCTACGTGTATGTCCAAACCGGTGGTGAAAGTTTTCAAAAAAGAGAAGTGAAATTGGGTGCCAGTGATGGCTTGAACGTACAAGTTCTTGAAGGTATTTCTGAAAATGAAAGAGTGGTTACCAAAGGTGGTTATCAAATTAAACTATCCAGTGCATCAGGTGCTTTACCTGCTCACGGACACGAACATTAATCTGTAACTTATGCTAAATAAAATAATTAAATTCTCGCTGCACAATCGATTTTTTGTAGTGATAGCATCGGTTTTGTTGTTGATTTTTGGAAGTGTTATCTCTTCTAAAATGGAAGTTGACGTGTTTCCAGATTTAACGGCTCCAACGGTTGTTGTGCTTACTGAAGCGCACGGAATGGCTCCTGAAGAAGTGGAAAAACTGGTTACATTTCCTATTGAAACTTCTGTAAATGGTGCTACCAATGTGAGACGAGTTCGTTCTTCTTCCTCTGCTGGAATTTCTATTGTATGGGTTGAATTTGAATGGAATACTGACATATACAAAGCAAGACAAATTGTAAATGAGAAAATTACCGCAGTAGCCGAAAAACTGCCACAAGGTGTTGGAAATCCCACAATGGGACCCCAATCTTCCATTATGGGAGAAATTATGTTGGTCAGTGTAACGGCAGACAAGACTTCCCAAATTGATTTAAGAACTATTGCCGATTGGACTATTAGACCCCGATTATTGGCAACGGGTGGTGTATCACAAGTAGTTGTCATTGGCGGAGAATACAAGCAATACCAAATATTGGCTTCTCCCCAAAAGATGAATTATTACAATGTTTCGCTTAGCGAATTATTAAAGGCTAGTGAAGAAGCCAATGGTAATTCGTCTGGTGGATTTATGAACGAATACAACAACGAATATATTGTTAAAGGAATTGGTAGAACCAACGAAATTGAAGCTTTAGGCAAATCTGTGATAAAAATGCAGAATGGAAATCCAATCAAAATTGAAGATGTTGCCGAAATAAAAATTGGTGCTTCTTTAAAAATTGGTGATGGTTCGTTAAAAGGGGAACCTGCCGTGATTATGACCGTAATGAAGCAACCCGCAACCAATACGTTGGAACTCACCAAAACTATTGATGCTTCTATTGCTGACATTCAAAAGAACTTGCCCAAAGATGTTCACATTAATACCAAAATCTTCCGTCAGGCTGATTTCATTAATGCTTCCATCAACAATATTCAAAAAACTTTATTGGAAGGAACTGCATTTGTCATTATCATTCTGTTTTTATTCTTGATGAATTGGAGGGCTACTTTTATCTCCTTATTGGCTATTCCTATTTCATTAATTGTTGCCATTTTGACCTTGAAATATCTGGGTTTTACCATCAACACGATGAGTTTAGGAGGTATGGCAATTGCCATTGGTGATTTGGTGGATGATGCCATTATTGATGTGGAAAATGTTTTTAAACGACTAAAAGAAAATGCACTAAAACCCAAAGCGGAACAAAAAGACAAACTGACTGTTATTTTTGATGGTTCCTTTGAAATCAGGAGTTCGGTTATTAATGCCACCTTTATTATCATCGTTGCGTTTTTACCATTGTTCTTTTTATCAGGAATGGAAGGCAAATTATTGGCACCGCTTGGTATCGCTTTCATTGTAGCGTTGTTTGCCTCTTTAATCGTTTCCATTACACTGACGCCAGTTTTGGCCAGTTATTTATTGACTAACGACAAAATGCTTTTAAAACAGCACAAGGAAAGTTGGTTGGTGGAACGTTTGCAAAAAGTGTATTCCAATGCTTTGAACCGCGCAATGGAAATGAAAAAAACAGTACTTGTCATTGCAGGAGTTTTGTTTTTGATTGCTTTATTGGCTTTGAGCCAATTGGGAAGAAGCTTTTTGCCTGAATTCAACGAAGGTTCCTTGGTGGTCAGTGCCGTTAGTTTGCCCGGAATATCCCTGGAGGAAAGTAACAAGATAGGCACTCAGGTTGAAAAAGCATTGCTATCCGTACCCGAAATAAAAATCACCACGAGAAGAACGGGAAGAGCCGAACTAGATGAACACGCACAAGGTGTAAATGCTGCCGAAATTGATGCTCCTTTTACACTTGAAGAAAGAAGCAGAGCTGAATTTATGGCTGATGTTCGGGAGAAATTAGCAGGAATTTCAGGAGTTAATATCACAATTGGTCAACCCATAGGACACCGAATTGACCATATGCTCTCGGGAACACGAGCCAACATAGCCATCAAGATTTTTGGCAACGACCTGAATAAACTCTTTACCTTATCCAACGAAATCAAAAATGAAATCCAGAATATAGAGGGATTGGTTGATTTGAGTGTGGAGCAACAAGTTGAAATTCCGCAAATTCAGATTAAGGCCAAACGTGCAGTTTTGAACCAATACGGAATTACCATTGGCCAGTTTAATGAGTTTGTTGATGTAGCATTTGCAGGAGAAAAAGTATCAGAGATTTATGAAGGCAACAAGACTTTTGATTTGATGCTTCGTTTTGATGATGCCAACAAAGGTAAAATCGAGAACATCAAAAATGCAATGATTGATACTTATGACGGCAAAAAAATACCCTTGTATTATGTAGCCGATATAGTAAGCGCTTCTGGTCCCAATACCATCAATCGCGAGAATGTGCAACGTAAAACCTTTGTTTCTGCCAATGTAACTGGGCGTGACCAAAAAAGTGTGGTAGCTGATATTCAGAAAATCATTAATGAAAAAGTAAAATTACCTGAAGATTATCATATTGAATATGGTGGACAATTTGAAGCCGAAGCCGAAGCTTCCAAAACTTTGGTTTTAACTTCACTTATTTCGTTATTGATTATATTCTTAATTCTGTATCAGGAATTCAAAAAGGTCAAAACGGCTTCCATCATTTTGATTAATCTTCCGTTGGCTTTAATTGGTGGTGTATTCAGCATTTATTTTACCAGTGGTATTTTGAGTATTCCTGCCATTATCGGTTTCATCACTTTGTTTGGCGTTGCCACCCGAAACGGAATTTTGTTGGTTTCTCATTACGAAACGTTGGAAAAAGAAGGATTGTCGCTTTATGAAACCGTTATTCAAGGTTCAAAGGATCGATTAAGTCCTATTTTGATGACGGCTTTAACCGCGGGATTGGCTTTAATACCCTTGGCACTAGCCAGCGATTTACCGGGTAACGAAATTCAAAGTCCAATGGCGAAAGTTATTTTAGGAGGCCTGTTGACTTCCACATTATTGAACATTTTTATTGTTCCGGTAGTGTATTATTTATCTAATCGAAAAAAAGTAATAAATGAAAACTAAATTATTAATTGGTTTTGCAATGCTATCATTTGGTTTGGGATTTGCTCAATCTAGTATAGATAAAGTCTTATCCGAAATTGCCAAAAACAACAAGACGATACAAGCCAATACGCAGTATTGGAGCGCACAGAAAGTACAGCATAGAACAGGTAATTCTTTGTATAATCCAACGGTTGAATATGATTATTTAAAAGGAAGTCCTGCCAATGCCGGTAATCAGACCGATTTTACCATTACACAATCTTTCGATTTTCCTTCGGTTTATGGGAAGAAAAATACGTTAGCCAACCAATTGGATATTCAAGCCGATTTACACTTGAAAGCCGCCAACCAAGCCTTACTTTTGGAAGCCAAAAAGATTTGCATTGAATTGGTGTACCGAAACAAATTGCAAGTTCCTTTGACCAAAAGGCAAGAAGCTACCGAGAAATGGTTGGCTCATTTTAATAAGAAACTGGCAAGCGGGGATGGTACTATTCTGGATGTCAACAAAGCGAAAATTCAATTGTTGGAAATCAAGAAACAGTTTTTAGAAAATGCTTCTTTTATTACCAAGCTCAATGAACAACTTACTAGTTTAAACGGTGGGAATGCTTTGGTTTTTAATGATGGATCTTATTTTGATGTTCCTGTGATTGCTGATTTTGAAACTTTGGAAAAAGAAATTGAAGCGCAAGATTACATTAAAAAAACACTTGAACAGGATAAAGTGATTGCCCAAAAACAAATAGCTGTCAGCAAGGCATTGTCATTACCAAAAATGGAAGTTGGGTATCATTATCAAGGTATTTTGGGACAAACCTATAACGGAATTCATACCGGGATTTCTTTGCCACTTTGGGAAAGTAAAAACAGGGTCAAACTTGAAAAAGCGAAAATGACCTTTGCTGAAACTGCCTTGACTGACCATACGAATGAACATTATTATGAAATCAAACAGCTTTATGGCCGCTATGAAAGTTTGAAAAGTATTTTGAGTGATTACGAAAAAATAAACCAATCTGTTGAACCTATAAAGTTATTGGATAAAGCTTTAGCCGCTGGGCAAATTTCGGTTTTGGAATATTTTGTGGAATTGAACTATTATAACACTACTTTTAACTCCTATTTGGAAATTGAAAAAGAGTATTATGAGGTTGTTGCTGCTTTGTTGAAGTATCAATTGTAGGTTATTAATTCAGTTAAAGCACCCCTTATTTCTTATGGATTTAAGGGGTGTTTTTTTTAGAACGTTGTCAAAGTAGTGGCTTTTGAAATGTAAAACATCCTTTTTACAACCGAACGAAAAAAGATATTCTCGCTATTGAAAACGGAATTAGCCCTTCGACTGCGCTCAGGACAGTCTATGAAGCAAACAAACACTTGGTCTGCGCTACCATTGACGTAATTGTATTAAAAGTACAATAGTAACCACCCCGCCCTTCGGGCACCCCTCCAAAGGAGGGGATTTCAAAATTTTATGATGTCAATTTCAACGCATCATTCAATCGTAATGCCACATTATCCCAATTGATGATATTGAATAGTGCATCCACAAAATCAGTACGTTTGTTTTTGTATTTCAAATAATAGGCGTGTTCCCAAACATCAATAACCAATATTGGAATTGCACCCCATTGTGTTAGTTTTTCGTGGTTTTCACATTGTAAAACTACCAGACTATCACTATAAGGTTGGTAAGCTACAATACCCCAACCATTGCCATCAACATTTTTGGCAGTTGCTGCAATCAATACTTTTAATCTGTCGAAACTACCAAAGCTTTTCTCAATTCGTTTCAGTAAATCTCCTTTTGGTAAGTTACTTTTATTAGTAAGATTTGTCCAAAATATGGAATGCAAAATATGAGACGAAAAATGATAGGATAGCTTTTTTGTCCAAAAATCAACTGTTTCCAAATTGTTTTCGTCCAAAGCTTTTTTTATCATTTGCAAATCTTTGTTTGCTCCTTTTACTGCTCCACCGTGATGAAAAGTATAGTGTAGATGTAAAGTTTCAGCATCCATATAAGGCTCAAGAAAATTTTCGCTATATGGTAATGTTTGATGAATATAATTCCCATTGGCATCAACCAATTTATCAATAGAATTGTCTGCTAAATTGTTAGCAAAAGTATTCGTAGTAGGAAGCACTAATGCTGCGGCTCCAAATAAGGTGCTGGATTTTAAGAAATCTTTTCTGTTCATAATACTAATTTTATAACAACCCCTACAACTGCTGCAACAGCAATAATATAAGGTTCTTGAATTTTCTTGATATAAAGTAAAGCAAAAATTGTTGCAATAGCTATTAGTGTTGTTGGAATATCCAAAATACTTCTGGATGCAATTACACCAACAGCTCCGACTAATGCCCCAACAACCGCCGCAGTAATCCCATCTACAAAAGCTTTGATAGATTTATTTTGCGCTATTTTCTTAAAGGATGGAGCCAAAGCGATTGTAAATAAATAACAGGGTAAAAATGTGGCTAAAGCAGCAACCAAAGCACCCGGGAAACCAGCAACTAAATAACCAATAAAGCCCACAGTAATAACAACGGGACCAGGTGTAATCATTGCCACAGCAACCGCATCAACAAATTGATGTTCTGTCAACCATTGGTTTTCTACTACGACTCCTGAATGTAAAAAGGGTACAATTGCCAGTCCACTACCAAATACAAATGCTCCCGCTTTGGTAAAAAAGAGGGCAATTTTCATCAGGGTAGAATTGTCATAGCTCCAAAAACCAACTTGTAATAAAACAATAGAATTGGCAGTTTTACCATTAAACCATTTTGGTGGTGCTTTGACAAACATATATATAATCCCAGCCAATACAAATAATAAAACTTGTTCCTGTTGCGTAACCAATGTTACGACTATGGCAACTATAAAAAACAGCCACAATAACCAATTCGTTTTAAAAGAGGTTAAATTGAATTTACCGATAGATTTTATCGTCAGCTTATAGGAACTCATTACAATAATACCAATAACAGCCGCACCTACGCCATAAAAAACTGCTTGTATCCAAGACAATCCTCCATATAATTTATAAACGATTCCTAAAAGCACCACCATTATAAAAGAAGGTAAAACAAAGGCAACTCCTATCAACGTTGCTCCTAAAAAACTATAATGTACAAATCCAAGGTAAATTGCCAATTGCGCCGCTAATGGGCCTGGTGCTAATTGTGCTAAAGCTAAACCTTCTTTATATTCTTCTTCTGAAATCCATTTTCTATTTTCGACTAAATCTTGGTGCATATAGCCAACTAATGCTACTGGACCACCAAAACCAATTGTACCTAATTTTAGGAAATAAAGAAGTAATTCTTTTAAACTGTATGTTGGGTTCTCTTTCATATTTTTTTTTTTTAAAGGCAATACCAAGTTGAATACCTGAAGTAAATGTAGCGGGATGATCATTGCCAAAACGTATTGGAAATGGAAGAGAAACATAAAAACTGCTGTTTGTATTTTTTATTATCGTTTTGGTTATTACTGGCGTAACACCAAATCTGCCACTAGTTTCAAAGGCGGCTCTTCCTGCAAAAGTGTAACCGTGTCCTAATGCTACCAATACTCCAGGATGAAACAATACACTATTCACTTTGCTTATTCCGTCTTCGGTTCTTACACTAGGAGCTATTTCAAAAGAAAATCCAATTTTGGCACTTTTCCAAATATTGATTCCTGTTGGAAAATTAACCGAATAATAATCTCTGAAATTTACAGCAGTTTCCTCGCTACTTATAGTGACTATAGGATGCATCACAGAAAAATATCCTGTTATTTTTGGATAAGTAGTTTGAGAAAAAATAGGGGAAGTAATTGCTAGTAAAGCAAAAAGAATAGCGTGTTTAATTTGTATCATATCGTTTCAATTTATGATACAAAACTAATTATACTAAAAAGGTCGAAATAGTATGTTATTTACCTTTTGTATCTGAATTACCTTTTTGAGAACTTTTTCGATAAGAAGAAGGATTTTTCCCTGTACTCTGTTTGAATATTCTCGTAAAATGGCTTTGATCTGAAAAGCCTGTCATATAAGCTATTTCGGTAAGCGTATAGGTTGAATTTTGAATAAGAGTAATTGCTTTTTCGATTCGTAATTTCCTAACATAATCCCCAAAATTGAGGTCTTCAAAATACTTGGAAAACTCTCTTGATAAATAAGAGGGATTAAGTTCCAAGTCATTTGAGATTTTCTTTAGGTCAAAAGTGAATTGAGTGTCTATTTGATCCTGAATCATAGCCTTTAAATCTTTAACCCAAGCTGGTGTTTTCTTCTTATTTGCTTTTTCGTTCTTTAAAAATTTATGATACACTTCGTGCAGTAGATTTTCAAAAGGACTATTTTGTAAATGTTTTTGTTTATATAAATGAGTTGCCCAACTGTATAACGCATCATAAATAACCATTCCGCTTTCCAATAATTTATAATCGTCTGAAATGTTATAGGAGAGTCCTGCTGAAATTGCCCAAAGTCCTGCGGATTCTTTTGCAATATCGTGTCTGTCTGTGTCTGCACCTCTAACAATATCGGCTATAATTAGAATCGCAGGGTCTGTAATCTCATACTTTTTCACAATGTAGTCAAAGGTGCTTTTTTCTTCATAATGCGTGAATTCAACATTAGGAATGTCAAATGGAATAGCATCCAATTCTTTTGCTTTATCTAAAACTTGGTCAAATGGAACATAAATAAATTCGGCTTCTTTGTCCACAAAAGTTTTTATCAACCAAGGGGAAGCTATTCGGTCAATTTTAGGTCGTTCTCTGGTAATCCATTTCATTTATAATAAGTTTAGAATTCAAGTGTTTTAAAGTTACTGCAAATGTAATTAGCGAAATGAAGCAAACAAAGACTTGAGTTTAGGAATGCTTGGACTAAATGAAAGTTTTATGCAGCTGAATAATAATTAATGTTTTCATCCCTAAAAAGTAAATAGAATTATTTCCCGATGCAATATTTGAAGTGGCTAGTATTTACAGTACTTAACGAAGATTGGGCAACAAATAGCCATCAAATAATCGAAAACAACCATAAAAACAAGGCAATAATAGGCAATTTGTATTAGAATTTACTCACTAAAGAATAAAGTCCTTTTGATGCTATTTTAGCTTGTAAACTCCATTCTTGGTACAAAGGTAACATTTTACAGAAAACATCGTTATATGGTTTTGCATATCCTTCCTTAATCATTATCTCATTTAAGATTCTCCCGTCATTAAGAATCAGATATCCAAGAAATCTACCATATTTGTCAACTAAATTATTTTCTTCTTGTACTAAAGTGCAAACATCACCCAAATTAACTTGATCCTTTAAAAAGGTTAATGATAAATATCCAAGTTTGATTAATAGTGCAGCTGGCATTTGAAGTTCCCTTTCGTCTTTTTTAATCTTGTTGCAATAATTCATTTCCGGTGCATCAATCCCATATAGTCTTATTTCAAATTCTCTTTTTGTTAGAAAATCCTCTGCAATAATCCCATCACCATCAACGAATTTTTTGATTCTCAGAAGAATATTTCTTGTCATAATTTATTTAGCGTTTAAATGCTTTAAATAGCGTTATTTATATACTTGATTGTTAGTATAATACAATGTAAATTTAAAAAATTAATTGTTAACAACACAACTAAATTTAAAAGATTATGGCTAGACAGAAAGGACATATTAAATATGTCGGAACATTAGGAGAAGTGAGACACTTCAAAATTAAAGGTAATGAAGGTTACTTTGCTGGATTAAAAGGAGGACCTTCTGCAGAACAAGTAAAAACCGCACCAGGATTTATTCGTACTCGTGAGAATATGAGTGAGTTTACAGCTTGTGCAAATGCTGGGAAATCTGTTAGAATTGGATTATCATCATTGATGAAACAAATGTCAGATAGTCAATTGACTGGGCGACTTACAGCAATAATGAAAAAAATTAATATTGAAGATGGTTCAGAAGCCAGAGGGCAAAGAGCTGTTTTAGTATCACAACAACCACAATATTTGAAAGGTTTGGATTTTAATCGTAACATTTCATTTAATGGCGTTTTTAATGCCCCATCAACATTAACTGGTACAGTTGATAGAAACGAAAGTACATTTAGTATTCCGGAATTCAATCCTATTTCTAATATGAACATTCCTTCAGGAGCAACACATTTTAGAATTATAAATGCTATATCTGTTATTTCAGATACTGTTTTCAATCCAACTACTGGATCTTATGAGCCAGCAGAACCAACTTTAAATGAAGTATCAAATATTGCTTATTCGGATTATACTCCCGTAAATGCAGTAACCCCTTTGATTGAAGTAACAGCTTCTTTGCCTGGTGCACCAACAATACCAGCCAATGTTGCGGTTTTGGGAAGTATTGGAATAGAATTTTATCAAGAGGTAAGTGGTAATTATTACATATTCAATGCTGGTAATGCATTAAAAATCCAAGAGATTTACTAAAAACACCATCAGTTTGCAAGTCTGCAAAGTTTGCAATATTGCAAAGTAAACCCTTTTGAAAGAGAGGGTTTACTCTTTTGCACTCAATTGTCTATAAAGTAGGCTCATATATGGGTTATAGTGCTTTTAAGTATGGAATAAGTATGGAAGACAATAAATCAAGTAGAAACCAATGGAAAATAAAATAATCAGAGTTGCACAGGGAAAACGAAGTACATTAAGTCAGTTGTATATCAATGGTATTTTTCAATGTTATTTGTTAGAGGATAGAATTAGGGAAGTTAAAATTGCTTCTCAAACTGCTATTCCTACTGGTGTTTTTGAATTAAAATTGAATACTAACGGAGCTAAAAATGTTGATTACAAAAAAACATTTGGGAAACTGCACGAGGGAATGATTGAAATCTCAGGTTTACCGAATTTCAGTTTTGTTTATATCCATACAGGAAACACGATAAAAGAAACTGCTGGCTGTCCTCTTTGCGGTTTTGGTTTTCAGATTGTGGATGGTGATTTTCAAGTATCGCAAAGTATCGCTGCTTACAAAATGATTTATCCTAAGTTGGTTGCATTAGCAAAGGATCCTTCCAACAAATTGACTATTGAGAATAATTTTCAATTTTAAAAAACTAATCCAATGGAAAATATCAATACTATAGCAGCACTTTTTGGAACACTAATTACTTTGTTACTCTCGGTTGTAGCATATTTTATCAAGCAATTACACACTGATTTTAAGAGTATGGAGAAAGATTTGATTGAGGTCAAAACAATGGCTTTAATCATCAAAACTGAGTTTAAAAGTGGTAACGATTTGTTGAACCAGAAAGTAGAATACATCGAAAAAAGAGTACACCATTTAGAGTTAACAATTTTAAAAAATCAAGATTATGAAAAACAATAAAATGAATTTAGTAAATAGAGTTATTGCACCAACCCCGAAATGGTTTAAAGTTCTTCGGAATGTTGGAATTGCTTTGGCATCCGTTGGTGGAGTAATTATTGCTTCACCAGTTGTATTGCCTGTTGGTTTGGTTTCGGCAGCTGGATATTTGATTTTGGGTGGAAGTATTATTTCAGTAGTCTCTCAAACTGCTGTAAAATCGGAAGAAGGATTAGAACCTAGCAAATAAAAAAAAATAATCAGTTTTAAATGCTCCATTTTTGGGGCATTTTTTGTTTATTGGAATGGCAAAAGGTATTTGTTTTATATTTTGTCGTTTTATTTGAATGCGAAGAATTGCATTAGAAAGGTAGCCTAAATATCAAATTTGGAACCAGTCAAAAGGATAAGAGGGAATCTTAGCTGTTTTTTTTGAGAGAATGCCTAGGGGAGAGAGGTGTTTTGAAATCGGTATTTTGTGGCATTCTTTCAAAAAAAATTGCATCCATAGGGGTTTGGGGGAATGGAAGATTCCCCCAACTGAACTTACCTAGTG
>Ga0138256_10003190_pt1 | contig 17487 bp, 16 predicted proteins | sample KNB2016incub_MG_FD_105486 | JGI IMG/M metagenome (GOLD analysis project Ga0138256, IMG submission 105486) | Active sludge microbial communities from wastewater in Klosterneuburg, Austria - KNB2014incub_MG | ecosystem: Engineered > WWTP > Activated sludge > Unclassified | place: Austria... | reverse complement strand
TCATTCGGATGCCTTCGTCATACGCACCGGGCCTATGGGGGATCCGCTGTGGGAACGCACGTACGCGCTACAGCGCACCGACCGCCTCCGCTCCCTGACCCCGATGCCCGATGGCGGCTTCGCAGGCACCGGCAAGTGTACCGGCCCGCAAGGAGGGCAGGTGCTCCTGCTGCGCAAGGACGCGGACGGACAATAGGCCGCCCGGCATGGGAACGGTGCCGTGCCCACGAGGAACGGGCGCCGGGGACAGGTTGGCGGTCCTATCTTTGGGAGCATGAACCGACCTGTTCTGCTGTACTGCCTGCTTCCTGCCCTGCTCTTGCACAATTCCGCCCCAGCGCAGAACGAGGCGACGGTGGACGCCGTCATCGCTACCAAGCGCTTCCCCGTTCCCCCGCAGGTACCGGGAGCCGCTTCCACGGGCACGCAACTGGACCTGCACATCAGTGTGCTGGGCAACACCGCCACATGGAAGGTGAACGCCAATGGCGAGCGGCAGGCGAACGTGGAGGCCCTCTCCATCATCGAGAAGGACACGGCCATCGTGGATTTCCGCAAGAGCGATGTGCTGGGACCCGGCCGCACCGACACCCTCATGGGCGATTTCCTCATCGAGGAGCATTTCATGCTGGCACCCGGGGAGTATACCCTGAGCGTGGAACTGCATGATGTCAACGGCCCCGCTGGCAACCGTTCGGTGTGGCGCGGCCCACTCACGATCCCCGTACAGCCCAAGGGCGTGAGCTTCTCGGACATCATGCTCACCGATGGGACCCGTGCGGACGCCGCGGGCAACACCGTTCCTGCGCCTTTCAGCGGCACCTACTACCCGCCGGAAATGCAACGGCTGGGCTTCTATGCCGAGGTCCACGGTTCCGCTGAGGCGCTCGGTGCCGATGCGCCCTTCAGCCTCAACTACCAGATCGAAACCTACGAGAGCCGATCGGTGAAGGGCGCGTTCAAAAGCACGCAGCGGGCGAACGCGGCACCTGTGGTGGCGCTGGCCAAGGAGTTCCCGATCGACCAGCTGCCCTCGGGCAATTACCTGCTGGCCGTGGAAGCCATCGGCGCCGACGGCACCGTGCTCGCCCGCCAGGAGCAGTTCTTCCAGCGCAACAACCCGCTGCGCTACGATCTGAACGCGCTGGAGAGCGTGGACATCACGAGCACCTTCGCCGACGCCATCAACGACCCGGACACACTGGCCGAGCACGTGGCCTGCCTGCGGCCCATCGCCCAGCCCTTGGAGCGCCGCATGATAGACGAGCGCCTGAAAGACCGGGACGTGACGCTTATGAAGCGCTTCTTCTACACCTTCTGGGCGAACCGGGACGGTTATGATCCCGAGCGGGCCTGGAACAAGTACCACGAGCAGGTGGTGAACGCGAACCGCATGTACGGCTGCCGCAACCTGCGTGGCTACGAGAGCGACCAGGGTATCACCTTCCTGAAATACGGCCTGCCCAGCACGGTGGTGGATGGGAGCCGGGACAACAAGCAGCTGCCCTATCTCATCTGGCACTATTACCGCGCGGGGAGGTACTCTGACAAGCGCTTCGTCTTCTGGGAACAGAACACGGGGATCGGCTGCTGGGAACTGCTGCACTCGGAGATCCCCGGCGAACGCAACAACCCGCACTGGCAGGCCATGCTGAGCGCCCCGCTGGGCAACGCCAGCATGACCGAGGGCACACAAGTACGCTCCTTCGAGGGGCAACGTGTGGAAGACAACTTCCTGCGCCCGCATTAACAACGCTCCGGCCATCGTTCACCACATTTGGCGCCCGCCCTCCGTGCCAAGGCCCGGGGTACGGCACAGGGCACGATGGACACCGCTGTCGTCATACTCAACTGGAACGGGGAGAAATGGCTCCGCGCTTTCCTGCCCACCGTGTTGGAGCGGTCGCGCGGCCACGCCCGTGTGATCGTGGCCGATAACGGCAGCGACGACGGCTCCATCACTTGGCTGCGCACCGCGATGCCCGAAGTCGAGCTGATCGCCCTGGGCAGGAACCTGGGCTTCGCGGGTGGCTACAACGCGGCGCTGCGGCAGGTGGATGCTGCCTATTTCGTCCTGTTGAACTCCGACGTGGAGGTGACGGGCAATTGGATCCCCGCCCTGAAGGATCCGCTGCTGCGCGATCCCGGCATGGCGGCCTGCCAGCCCAAGGTGCTCAGCCACGGGCGCCGGGGGTATTTCGAGCACGCGGGCGCGGCGGGCGGCTTCATCGACCGCAACGGCTACCCCTTCTGCCGGGGGCGCATCTTCGAGATCGCCGAGGAGGACCGCGGCCAGTACGACGACGAACGCGAGGTCTTCTGGGCCACCGGGGCGTGCCTGATGATCCGCGCCGCGGCCTTCCGCGAGGCGGGCGGTTTCGACGCCAGCCTCTTCGCGCACATGGAGGAGATCGACCTCTGCTGGCGGCTGCGGCGCACCGGCTGGCGCATCGGCTACACCAGCAGGGCGGCGGTATACCACGTAGGCGGCGGGGCGCTCGGCTACGGCAGCCCCCGAAAGACATACCTCAATTTCAGGAACAGCCTCTGCGTGCTCACCAAGAACCTGCGCTCCCGTTGGATCCTGGGCCGCATCCTCCGCCGCTTCATCCTGGACGACATGGCCGCGCTGAAGTTCCTGTTGGAAGGCCATGCCAGCCACGCCTGGATGGTGGGCCGCGCGCACCGGCACTTCTGCCGCCGCCTGCCCGCCCTGCTGCGCGAACGCCGACGGCTGGCAGCGCTGGAACACGATGCTGACCTCACCGGCCAGTACGTCCGCAGCGTGGCTTACGACCGCTTCATCCTCGGCCACAAGACCTTCCCGCAACTCGACCAGCGGGCCTTCGTCACGCGGAGCGCCGCAGCAGGTATTCCACCGCCAGGCGATAGCCCTCCAGGCCGAAGCCGGTGATCACGCCCGCGCACTTCGCCCCGGTGATGCTGCGCTCGCGGAACTCCTCACGCGCGTGGATGTTGCTGATATGCACCTCCACCACCGGCACCTTCATCCACGCGATCGTATCGCGGATGGCCACGCTGGTGTGCGTGAAACCCGCAGCGTTCATCACCACACCGTCGCGCTCCCGCTCCGCCGCCTGCAAGGCATCGATCATTTCGCCCTCAACGTTGCTCTGGAACAGATCGATCGCATAGCCGGGGAAGGCGGCACGCAACTCCACCAGATAGGCATCAAAACCGCGCGTGCCGTACAGGTCGGGTTCGCGCGTGCCCAGCAGGTTGAGGTTGGGGCCGTTGATGATGAGGATGCGCATGGTGCCCGCCACGGCCTGTTCACCGGCGAACGGCGGCCGGGCGAAGGCGGATGGCGGCGCGAAAGTAGCCGGACGGGCAAAGCCCGGACATCAGAGCCGCTCGCGGTAGATGCTCCGCTTCTGGAGGCTTTCCACCGGCCGGTACACATAGTAGATGTGCCCGGCGAACACCTGCGTGCGCTCGGGGTAGCGGTACGTGAGCCGCATGCGCTCGCCGAGCGCGCCGCTCACGGGGTCGATGGACCGCAGCCATTGGTACCCGTTGCGCTGGAAGACGGCGAAAAGATCCCCGTTCGAACGGTCCTGGATGATGCGGAGCGGCCGGTCACGCCCTCCCTGCTTCACCAGGTAGGGCAAGGGCACCTGGCCGGTCTCGGCCAACCCGCGCGTGAACTTGCGCAGGCGCGCCGACGCGTGATCGAAGACGAGCAGCGTGTCTCCAGCCACGAAAAGCGGCGCATAGACCGGCTTGAACCACACGTTGTGCCGGAAGCCGCTCATGTAGCCGGCGACCGTTTCCTTGTCCACGCCCAATTCGGCCGCGAGGTTCATGGCCAGCACCTTCTCCGGGCCCTTGAGGTATTTGTACTCGCTCCGGAAGAGCGCCATCATGAAAGTGTCCAACACGGTGCATACCACACGCACGGAGTCGTCCACGGGGTCGTAGGCCAGGTGGTCGAATGCGGGCATCACACCGTCGGTGTTGCTGCCCAGGATCCGTCCGGGTATGCTGTCCGTCCACGGGAGCACCTTTTCGCGCAGGTCCTCCAGGGCGAAAGGTCCCAGCTCGAGGTGATCATCGGCGCGGCGAACGCTGAAGGCGCGCGAGGTGCCCTCAACGATCACGGTATTGCGCAGGTCGCGACGGAGGCCCAGGACTTCCTCGGGCAGGGAGCAGCTCGCCCACTCCCTGAAAGTGGTGTCCAGCAGCACGAGCCGCACGCCGCGGAGGATCTCCTTGCCCGCATCGGCCTCGGCGCGCAGCAGGCGCGGGTGCTCATATGCCAGCACCCAGATGCCCTCATCGTTGATCAGCAGGTCGGCCGCATGCAGATCAGGACGCTGGAAGACCAGTTCGGGGACACGCGTCACCTCTACGGGCGGCAGCTCCCATGTGGACATGTACACCGTGAGTGGGCCACGTAGTGGAAGGGCGCCGCGTTCCAGCAATACCGTGCGCGAACGGTAGCTGGGGCGCATGAAACGGAGTTTGATGCGCCCATCGCCCGGCCAGGGCACCGAGCAGCGGCCAAGCTCATCGGTAAGGCGCTCCTGGGCGTGATCGCCATCGGTCCACGTCACGCTCACGGCCTCCAAAGGCACGCCCTCCAGGCTGTCCAGCACGAGCAGTTCGGCCTCGCGCGTTTGCGCCACGGCGGAAAGTCCCGCCAACCAAACGAACATCGCCACATACCGCGCCCGCATCAGCTGCCGTTCACTATGTTCACGATGCCAAGATCGGGCGGATCGCACACGCCCGCACCACTACCACGATGCATCGGTCCGGGGCCAGCGATCACTATGCCACATTGGGCCTGCCACGTGCTGCCACGGGGCCGGAGATCAAGCGGGCGTACCGTGAACTGGCCAAGCGATGCCACCCGGACATCGATCCATCGCCCTTGGCCAATGCGCGTTTCATGGCCGTGCATGCGGCCTACGCCACGCTGAGCGATCCGCTGCTGCGCATCGCCTACGACGCACAACTGGCCGTGCGCGAGCGGCACCATGCACCGCCACCGCTGCGAAGAGCCCAGGGCGGGTCGCCGCGCTACCGCCAGCGCGAAAGATCCGGGCCGGACATCCGCACGCGTTCATGGCCTTTCATCGGCCTGCACCTGACCGGGCTGGTGTTCGGCGTGCTGCTCGTGTCGAGCATCCTGGCGGGCATCGCCTTCGATGGCTGGTCGTGGACCTGCTTCCCGTTCATCACGCCGGGGCTCATGGTGATCCCCGACGCATGGTCGGGGTTGATGATGGCCTACCGCCGTGCGCACAGCAAGAGGTGGCCGGGCTAACTTGGCGGCCCACCAATGAACGACATCCTCTGCCCTACCAACCTCACCACCGCATCGGAAAGCGCACTGCGGTGGGCCAGCGCGATCGCCACAGGGAGTGGCCAAGGCATCACGTTGCTGCACGTGCTGGAGAAGCATGAGCGGCATGGCGACCTCACTGAGTTGAAGGCGCGCGTGGTGGCCCAGGCCGAGCGCTTCGCAGGGGGCATCAATGTGCGGAAGGAATTCCCCGAAGGCGATCCGCTGAAGGGGATCATCGCCGGATCATCCCAAGGCCATTCGCTCATGGTGGCCGGGACCCACGGCCCAAGAGGACTGCGCCAATCGCTGTTCGGCGCCGACATCCTGAAACTCGTGCGCCACGTGGCCGTTCCTTCGCTGGTGGTGCAAGCGGACAGCCCCGCCCCCGTCGTGCGGCGCATCCTGCTGCCGGTGGCCGGGCACAAGGACATCAGCACATTGCTCGACGCCGTGTGCCTGCTGGCCCGTGGGTTCGGCGCGGAGGTCCAGGTCTTTCAGGTGATGCGCCCCGGCGAAGACCCCAGCGCGCAGTTGGTGAAGAACAAGGCGGCGATGACCGCGCGCTTCCAGGCGGAAAAGATCCCGCACCGGGAGGCCAATGTGCCCAGTACGGTGTTCAGCATCGGCTTCGCCGAGCAGACGATCCGTTACGCGCAGGAGTCCGGCATGGACATCATCGCCATCATGGCCAAGGCCAGCGACGAGTACCGTTGGATCGCGGATGCCGAGAAGGAGCGCCTGCTGATGAACGGCGCGCACATCCCGGTGCTGTGCGCGATCTGACCCCGGGCGCGGCACCGGCGGAACGCGCGTTCCAGCGCAGTTAATCGTCCAACCCCAACGAGATCTGCTTCCCCGGCTTGTAGCCGATGATCGGATCGTCCGGCGAGCGGTCCTCCCCCTCCTCAGTGGCCTGCTTGCGTTTCAGCTGCTTCACGGGTGATTCTTCCAGCCCTTCCTCCTCCGGCGCATCAAGGTTGCCGATCTCCTCGTCGGTGATCAGCATCTGCTGCTTCTCCTCCAATTCGGGTGTCATGGCGGTGAAGACCGGCGTGGTGAGGGTGATCTCCTTCACCTTGTGCGGCGTGAGCCGGTTGCCGATGGCCTTCACACCCTTCACGGCGATAACATCAGCGAGCTTCACGTCCTCATCGGCCCTGCTGGTACTGCGCTTGTCGTAGCCGATGTGGATGGCCGCTTCGGGCAGCAGACTGTGCAGGACGAGCTTGCTGTCGGGGTGCTCGGTGATGAAGGGCACGGGATCGCGCGAGGGCTCGTCGATGGCGAAGCGCTTCACATTGTGCTGCTGTTTCTCACCGTCCCAGTACACGGCACTCATCAACACGTTCGGGTCCCACTTCACCACGGTGAGGGTGTCGTCCGGGAAGTGCGTGCTGAGCACGAACGGGAACAGTTGATAGCTACCGCTTTTCGTAATGACCAGAATGCGGTCCTCGCCCTTGAAGCGGCCGAGGTAGCGGCCGTGGCCGGTATCGTTCAAGCGGCGCACCGTCTCGTCGAACCAGATGGGGATGGCGCCGAGCGTGCTGCCGCCCCGGTCCTTCTGCACGATCTTCTGCACCATGTACCGGGTGAGCAGGTTGCCCTTGCTTCCGCGGCCTTTCACCAGCATGGCGCCGAAGTCCACGTCGAACTGCGACTTGCGCAGGTTCGGGCGGGGCCGCAAGGTGATGCGCACGGTCTCCGAGGCGCCATCGGGGTTGCATGTGAAGTACTCCACCGTGCTGCCGGGCGTGCCCGCCGTGAGGTCGTACTCCTTGTCGCGCGTGATACCCGTAACGGCGAAGCGCTTCATGAAGTAGCCGCCCTTGGGCCCGTCCTGGTAGATAAGGTGGTAGATCGTGCGCTCGTCGTTCTTCTTGAAGACGCCCACGTGGATGACGCCCTTGCCCACGAACTTCTTGTCGGCCACCTTGGTCACCAGCATCTGGCCGCTGCGGCGGAAGACGATGATGTCGTCGATCTCCGAGCACTCATCCACGAACTCGTTGTTGCGCAGGCTCCAGCCGATGAAGCCCTCGGCCCGGTCCAGGTAGAGTTTCTTGTTGGCCACGGCCACCTTGGCCGCTACGATGGTATCGAAAGCACGCAGCTCGGTCTTCCGTTCACGGCCGGTGCCGTACTTCTTCTTCAATTCCTTGAACCAGTCCACCGCATGGTCCACCAAATGGTCCAGCTTGTTCAGCACCTCGGCCAGTTGCTCCTCGATGTGGCGAATGTGCTCATCGGCCTTGAAACTATCGAACTTGCTGATACGCTTGATGCGGATCTCGGTAAGCCTGACCACGTCCTCGTCCGTCACCGGACGGCGCAGGTCCTGCACGTACGGCTTCAGGCCCTTGTGGATGGTGGCCATCACCTCCTCCCACGTTTCGGCCTCCTCGATGCGACGGTAGATCCGCTTCTCGATGAAGATCCGCTCAAGCGAGGCGAAGTGCCATTGCTCCTCCAACTCACCTTTTTTGATCTTCAGTTCCAGTTCCAGCAGCCTCAGCGTGTTCTCGGTGCTGATGCGCAGGAGTTCCTTCACGTCCACGAAGCGCGGCTTATCGTTCTCGATGACCACGGCGTTGGGCGCTATGCTCACTTCGCAGTCCGAGAAGGCGTACAGCGCGTCAATGGTGGTGTCGGGACTGACGCCGGCCGCGAGGTGTACCACGATCTCGGCATTCTCGGCCGTGTTGTCCTCCACGTGGCGCACCTTGATCTTGCCTTTCTCGTTGGCCTTCAGGATGCTCTCGATGAGGCTGGCGGTGGTGGTGCCGAAGGGGATCTCGGAGATCACCAGCGTCTTGTTGTCCTCCTTGCGGATACGGGCGCGGCAACGGACACGGCCGCCCCGCTCGCCATTGTTGTATCCGCTCACATCGGCCAGCCCGCCCGTGGGGAAATCGGGCACCAGGTCGAAGGAGCGCTTGCGCAGCACAGCGATGCTGGCGTCGATGAGTTCGTTGAAGTTGTGCGGCAGTATCTTGCAGCTGAGGCCCACGGCGATGCCCTCGGCGCCCTGGGCGAGCAGCAGCGGGAACTTCACGGGCAGGTGGACCGGCTCCTTGTTGCGACCGTCGTAGCTCAGCTGCCATTCGGTGGTCTTGGGGTTGAAGACCACGTCGTGCGCGAACTTGCTGAGGCGCGCCTCGATGTAGCGCGGCGCGGCGGCAGCGTCGCCGGTGAGCGTATTGCCCCAGTTGCCCTGGCAGTCGATCAGCAGATCCTTCTGGCCCAGCTGCACCAGCGCGTCACCGATGCTGGCGTCGCCGTGCGGGTGGTACTGCATGGCGTGGCCGATGATGTTGGCCACCTTGTTGTAGCGGCCGTCGTCCAGGTCGTCCATGGCGTGCAGGATGCGTCGCTGCACGGGCTTCAGGCCGTCGTACAACGCGGGCACGGCACGCTCCAGGATCACATAGCTGGCGTAGTCCAGGAACCACTCACGGTACATGCCGCTCACGCTGTACTGGCCGCTCACGCCCGCGCTGGGCACGCCGGGCTTCGCACCGCTACCGCTCGTTCCTCCGGCAGCTCCGCCCTCAAGGCCGTTCTCGCTGTTCTCGTCGCTCATTGCAGGGTGCCGCACACGGTTTCCGCGCGGCCGTCATGGGTATTGTTCGAAAGGGCCAGATCGAGGCAGACCTCCTGGCCATGGGTGAATTCGAGCCGGTAGTATTTGAGCACATCGCTGCCTACCGGAAACTGCTCCACCAAGGTGGTTGTGCCGCTCACCTGGTCATGCACGCGCACGCTGTAGGCCTGCGGCGTCAGGAACAGCCCACTGTTCACCGTGAACTGGAAGACCTGGCGTTGGATCGGCGGCGATACGCTGAAGAACTCCACATACGTGGTATCAAAAGCGAAGACAGCCGGGCCGGTGTAACCGGGATCGAAGGGGTTGTTCGTGAGCGCGGCGGGGTCGAGGTCGTCCTTGTAGCACGAACTGAGGAATGCGCAGCAGGCGGACAGCAGCAGGCAGACAGCAGCGGTCCCACGCGCATACCGCTGGCCATGTGCTGCCCGCTGCCCCCTGCCTGCTGCCTGCTTCATCATCGGATATCGAAGTGCAATCCCGCCATCCACATCCCGGCATCATCGCCGGAGGGCACCCACACGAGCCCGTCGAACTTGACCTTTTCGCTGTCAAAGAACCTCGGACGGTCCCGCTTGGTGTGGCGTGCGATGAGCCAGGCACTGCCTGCGGCCACCACGGTGCACACACCAACGCTGGCGTAGAAGAACCCACGCTTCTCGCGGAATTCATCCTTGTGCCGGGGGATGATCTCCGACTTCAGACCGGCCAGAGCGGCGGGATCACTCCCGTTGATATAGTCCGCCTCATCATCGCGCAGCCGGTCGTGCGCGCGCTTGTAGCCCACGAAGGAGCCCGCCGTGAGCGCCACCGCGCCGGCCGTGAGTACCGAGGGCAGCACCACGCCGGTCCATACCTTCTTCCTGTCGGTCCGCACGGCCTGCTCGTAAAAGCGGTAGTCGTTGCTGAAGGGCAAGCGCAGCCGCACATCGCGGATGCTGTTCTCCATCACGATCAGGGTGGTGTCCATCACCATGCGCTGCGGTGCCCAGAAGCTGAAGTGGTGCGGTCCGGCCGACAGTTCCACCTCCTGCTGCGCCATGCGGTACTTGTGGTCCAGCACGAATTCATACCCCGTTGGAGGATCGATGCTGAACCTGAGCCTGCCCACGGTCTGGGCGGCGGAGAAGAGCGGCAGGAGCAGGAGCAGGCATGTGGCCATGTGCGCATGTGACCATGTGGCCATGACATTCTTCAAGCCTCCTAGGACCGGTGCGCATGCGCACATGCGCACATGGGCACATGCGCACATGGAAACCGTTGACCTCCCGTTCTTCATGCCTCCACCTCCTCCATTTCGTTCTCCTTCAGCTTGCGGGCGATCGCCGCGATGGGCGTCTCCTCCTTCACCACGTCCTTCTCCACCTTGAGGTTCTCGATGATGAAGTTCTGGCGGTCGGGCGTGTTCTTGCCCATGTAGAACGCGAGCAGGTCGTGTACGCTGGCGTCCTTGGTGATCATCACCGGCTCCAGGCGCATGTCCGGCCCGATGAAGTGCTTGAACTCGTCGGGGCTGATCTCGCCGAGCCCCTTGAAGCGCGTGATCTCGGCGTTCTTGCCCAGCTTGCCCAGTGCGGCCACGCGTTCGCCCTCGCTGTAGCAGTAGATGGTCTCCCGCTTGTCGCGCACCCGGAACAACGGTGTCTGCAGGATGTAGAGGTGGTCGTTCTTGATGAGGTCGGGGAAGAACTGCAGGAAGAAGGTGATCATGAGCAGGCGGATGTGCATGCCGTCCACATCGGCATCGGTGGCGATGACGATGCGGTTGTATCGCAGCCCGTCCATGCCGTCCTCGATGTCCAGGGCGGCCTGTACAAGGTTGAACTCCTCGTTCTCGTATACCACCTTCTTGGTAAGTCCGAAGCAGTTGAGCGGCTTGCCCTTGAGGCTGAAGACGGCCTGCGTCTCCACATTCCGGCTCTTGGTGATGCTGCCGCTGGCACTATCGCCCTCGGTGATGAACAGCGTAGTGTTCTCCTTGCGCTCGTCCTTTTTGGGATCGGTTAGGTGTACGCGGCAATCGCGCAGTTTCTTGTTGTGCAGGCTCGCCTTCTTGGCGCGTTCGCGGGCCAGCTTGCGGATGCCGCTGAGTTCCTTGCGCTCGCGCTCGCTGGCGAGGATCTTCTCCTGCAGCGCGGCCACCACCTCGGCGTTCTTGTGGAGGAAGTTGTCGAGCTTGGTGGCCAGGAAATCGCCCACGAAGGAGCGCATGCTCTGGCCGCCGGGCTCCACCTCCAGCGAACCGAGCTTGGTCTTGGTCTGGCTCTCGAACACGGGCTCGATCACCTTCACGCTGATGGCCGCCACGATGCCCGTGCGCACGTCGCCCGCCTCCCAGTCCTTCTTGAAGTAGTCCTTGATCGTCTTGGCCACGGCCTCGCGGAAGGCGCCCTGGTGCGTGCCGCCCTGCGTGGTGTGCTGGCCGTTCACGAAGCTGTAGTACTCCTCACCGTAGTGCTCGGCGTGCGTCATGGCCACCTCGATGTCGTCGCCCACGAGGTGGATGATGGGGTACAGCGGCTCGCCATCCATCTTGGTGGCCAGCAGGTCCAGCAGGCCGTTCTTGCTCTGGAAGCGCTGGCCGTTGTACACGATGGTGAGGCCCGTGTTCAGGTAGCAATAGTTCCACAGCAGGCGCTCGATGTGCTGCTCCCGGTACTGGAAGTTGTGGAACATCTGCGGGTCGGGCTCGAAGCTGACGCGGGTACCGTTGGGTTCCTCCGTCTTCACCAGCTTGTTGTCCTTGCGCAGCTCGCCCCGGTCGAACTCGGCCATCTTCAACTCGCCATCGCGCGCGCTCTCGATCTTGAAATAGGTACTCAGCGCGTTCACAGCCTTGGTACCTACCCCGTTGAGGCCCACGCTCTTCTTGAAGGCCTTGCTGTCGTACTTGGCACCGGTGTTGATCTTGCTCACCACATCGATCACCTTGCCCAGCGGCACGCCCCGGCCATAGTCCCGCACGATGACGCGTGGCCCCTCGATCGTGACCTCCACCTTCTTGCCGTGGCCCATGACGAACTCGTCGATGCAGTTGTCCAGCACCTCCTTGAGCAGGATGTAGATGCCGTCGTCGTAGCTGCTGCCGTCGCCCAGCTTGCCGATGTACATGCCCGGGCGCAGGCGGATGTGCTCCTTCCAATCAAGGGAGCGGATGTGTTCTTCGGAATAGTTGGTCGTGCTCATGGAATTCGGGACCGCATCAACACCTTATGGAGGCATCGCGGAATGCCCTGGGGTCCAAGGTCTACCGATCAAAGCTCCGTGCTGGCGCGGGTTCTGTCCGCAGGGAGCGAAAATAGCCGCGTGGGGCGCGGGTTCCGGGCAAAACGAGGAACGGGGTTATGAACGATCGGGGGCGGAGTTTTCAACAAGGGCGCGCCTACTCTTTGCCCGCCCCGAAGACATACCCCAGTGAGAACTGGAACAAGCTGCAGCGGGCCGTGGTCTCCTTCGTCTTGTTCAAGTCGTTCAGGTCGAACAGATGGCGCGCGTTGAACTCCAACGACGGGAACAGGCGGTAGCCGGCTCCCAGAGCCAGGTCCGAGCTCACCGAGCTGAGGTTCTAATCCGTGCCCTTCTCGCTATAGTTGCTCGAGTAGTTGCTGCCCATATCCGTCCAATACAGGGTTCCCTCGTCGGTGGAACTGGCCGAAATGAGCACTGCGGCCGCCGCGCCCACGTGGATGGAGAGTTCCTCCGAAGCCCTAATGCTCAGCAACACTGGGACCTCCATGTATTCCAGCGTGTAATCAGCATGCCCCTTGTACTGGTGCTCGTGCGGTGAAGTACCCGTCGTGTAGTCGTAGTCCTCGGAGGTGGCCCGCCGCGAATACAGCAGCTCGAACCGCATGGCTGCCGAGGCATCAGTGGAGGTGACCAGGAAAAAGCCCATGTGGAATCCCATGCCGGAGGCCTTGGTGTCCGGGGGGGGCCGTGGAACCGCTGTACTGCGCCTTCAGGGTGTTGAAGTTCACTCCGCCCTTCACGCCGAACGCGAGCTGGGCGTTGACGGGTGCGAGCATGAACAAAAGCGCAATAGCTGCCAGGCTAGTGCGCAGGTGGTGGGTCATGTGGCGAACATACGGGCACACCTGGTTCCCGGCCTCAGCAGCTCCAGTTCCGCTCGGTCACCTGGGATATGCTCCATGGGTCATGAACGGCGGACGGGCGTCGGAATACTGCGCACCCAATTGTTGGATGCAGAAGTTCTCGGCCGCTATGTAGTCCTCTTCCTCGATGATATTGCTCGGATAGAGAACGAGTACATCCGGGAACGCGTACGCGAGACCGCCCAACACGACCAGCCGCATGGACTTGGCACTCACCCGTGGGACTTCCCTTATCAAAGGCGTTCGCAGTTGCTCGGCTACGGCCTTGAGCGTTCCGGGTTCCCCGATCTTGGAGAGGGCATCAATGGCCTGGGAGAATCGTTCCGGATCGGCACTCGCCACGGCCACTCGCAGTTCCTCCAAAAAGTGGTCGATCACGGACGTATCCCCAAGAGCGCCCTGGGCGATCAGCAAGGCGCGATCCTCTTGCCATTCCGGCGACAGGGCCAGCTTCTGTACCGCATCTTTTGCGCTCCGGGCCTTGCTCTTGGCCACCAGCAGCAACCCATCCTCTGTTGGCCTCTCCTCGATCACCCGTGCCAATTCACCGGACCAGGGTTCCAAGTCCGACCGTCGGCACATGGAGCGCAGCTTCAGCATCGCTTCCTCCCTGGCTTGGTCCGGTTTGGACAGTGCAGTGGTAAAAAGGATCTCGATCGATCGTGCATCCTTGATCGCGCTCAGGCCTGAATTGTCTGGGTCGGCACACTCAGCTCCTACGTCGGCGAGAAGGTCAACCACTTGCGTCCGGACCACCTCCGTGTCTTCTGAAAGCGCGTTCTGGAGGACGGTCAGCGCCTGCGAGTCAGGTGCTCCGTTCACCACCAACCCGGCCGATGGTGGCATGAACTCCTGGCCGGCACGGAAAGACTCGATGTAATTGGCTGCTATTTCCGCAGGACTTGTCGGGTTCTGGTTCATGTGCTGGGGGATGGACAGAGCGCTGATGCTTCCGAATGAACTGGCGAACAGCAGTGAGCATAGACGAGCGCAGGGTGCGTTCCGGTTCAACCTCCGTGCATCATGTCCCATTGCTTCTCGGTCTGGCCTGGTTCGTAATGGAGTTTGCGCGGACTATGACGGATCCTGTAGTCGCTGTTATCCTGGGAATGATGCATGACGTTCGTTGCATCGTCAATATCGGAAAGATCGAATTTGGTGTGGCTCACCTCGTGAGGCACGGTCCACAATGCGGTCTCGGCACTCGCCGACCCCAATGCGATGATGATCGGGTCGCCTGACCATCCAGCCGCCGGAAATTCAACAGGGGTTCCAGCCGGATAGTCGTGCTCCAACGGTGAGCAGGTTAGCACACCACCGTTCACGGACAGGATATTCAACGGATTATGTGTGGGGTCCAGGCCTATGGGCGGGGTATCGCCCGCCTCGAAGAACACATGGCCACCACGGATATGGACCGTGGTTGCTTCCTTTTTCGCCGCGCGAGAGAGATAGTAGTACGATTTCATGTCCGGTACGATCGCCACCCGCACAACGTCGCCACCCACGCGGGTGCGTTGGGCACCTGTCCGCACCCGGCCGGTCAATATCCTTCTTATGCCGCGTACGTCAGGGCCGCTATCTGTCGCAGCGATATCATATGTCAAGGTCGGCCCGCCTGAGGAAAAGGCATACTTGGCCACCGAATTATCGGTGAACAGATTGTGCATCTCGAATTTCACGACAGCCTCCTTCATATAGCCATTGACGGCGCCCGTATGTGCCGCGACATCGAGTGGGGTCAGAATGGGATGGTCGATCTCGAGACCGTCCACGAAAGCCCCTGGATTGTCGAATTTGCCCACAACCACCTTTACCGTTCGTTCCTTGTAAACGGGTAAGGCGATCTCACCGAAGATCACACGGGAGGGTGCTATGCAGGTAGCACGCAGGATCTGGGGGCGGCGGCGCGCTTCCCCGGCGAGTATTTGAAGGTCAAGGGTCGCAGAGCCGACCCCACCACCCTTGAAGGTACAGGGCCGCTTCGCACCTTGTTGACATGAGAAGATGAAGTCCGTACCCAGAAGGCCTCCTTCGATCTTGACATGCACCCATGAGACCCCATCCTCCCGGACCGACAAATGGTGCAACTGCGTACCCATGAACCATGGCCTCTTCAGGTCGTAGTCATCGTAACCGTAGCTGTTATACTTCGACTTGCTGAAGGTGAGCCGCGCCACGGTGAGCTTGACGGTCTTGGTGATGGGCGTGCAACCGGGTGCTGTACGCGTCACTTCCACGGTTTCCGCGTTACGTCCTGAACTGACCTTGCCGATGCCACGCACTGTAATGCTGCGACCGCGGTCACTGGTCAGGTGCAGATTCGGGCATGATGTCTTCCACTTGAAGGTGCCACCTGAAACACCCTCCGGGTTCTTCGCGCTCAGGGTAAGTTCCTTTCCTCCCAGCATCAATATGCCGCCGTGAGAGTCGACTGAGAAATCCGTGGGGCAGTTCTTCGAAGGGGGCGGTGTGGGACAGGATGGATCCGCGCTCCCCGCCTTTCCGTCGGGTTGTTTTTCGGCAGCCGCGCAAGCGGCAGCCGGACCTTTACTCGCTCCCTTGCTCATCGTATTCCTTCGTTAATGTTGATACCAAAGCCATGGCCTTTTGCATTCGAATGATGGTTTCTGCCAATACGAGTTCCATGCGTTCATCCACCCCGCTCGTGGGCTTCTGCCGGAGCATACTGCCGATCCAGTGGAACTGCGGGTCCGTGTCGCATTCAGCCCCCAGCAGGAACAGTAACCTGGCGAAGGTGGAACGGTCCTGTGCGGCGGAGAACCCGTGCTCGGTGGCCTTGTTGGCTGCATAGTCTCCAAAGGCCACCACATCCTTCGGTTCGAAACAAGCCACATCTTCAGGACAATGGGTCGAGAGGTGGCGGGTGATGTCGATCCCCGTCGATGAAGCCCCTGATCCTGCGATCTCCCGCGCTGACTGTTGTATGCGGGTCAATCGTTGTACCAATCCGTCGTCGATCTCCACATGGAAGACCTCAGTTTGGCGGAGCATCCGGTCACGTACGGCGGTCATCCGTTCGGAGGCGTCCTTGGTGCCCGACATTGCAAGTAATTCAGCCGCCCATGAGAATTTCGGGTCCGAGGCGAACCCGCTTCCGAGCACCAATGCGCAGTTCAGGAAAAGGCATACATCACGACGCGCTTCCACATTGTGTTCGGCACACCTGGCGATGGACATGCGCACCACTTCCATCGCGGCGGGTTCTTCCATCATTAGGAACCGTTCAGGGAAATACCGCGCGATGTGCTGCACCATCTCGCGTTCGAATGCAGGCATTCCCAAGGCGCCTATCTGCTCAGAACGGATGACGAACATGCAGGTATGCTTTAGTGCGGACTTGAGCACACGGAACAACTCGCGGGATGATGCACCAGTGCCGCACCTGTAGCGGCCGCTTTGGCCAGTTCCACGGACAAGGCTACTATGGGTCGCAGTGCATCAGTGGCCCCTTCCACCATCGCCTCCCATACGTTCGCTATCACGGGTGCGATCATCCCTTGGATCACTGGTCCCACAGGCCCCCCTGCCCCCGGGCTCATCTCCCCGATGATCACCGTGGGGAAGCCCATTGTGATCATTCCGCCATGCGCGCACATGTCCCCCATCCGCGCCGCCGGCTTGTTGCCGATGAGCACTCCCATGGAACCGAGAATGATGGTGTCCGGCGGACCCACACAGGTACACATGCTGCCTAAGGTGGCCGCCGGCATGTTGCCGATGAGCACCGTGGGCATGCCAATGGTGATGGGCCCGCCCACATGCGGGATGGGCGGTGTGCCAGGCGTCACCATCGGGCACATGTGCATATCGCCCATGCGGGCAGCTGGTCCTGTCGGCATGTGACGAATATAAGCCGCCTCGTCGCTCCTCCATACAAGCATCGGCTGATTGTGAACAATTTTCCCGGCGAACGGCAGCCGTCGATCGCGAGGGCCATCCACATCCTCACGGTGGAAAAGCGGTCCTGGCCATTGTGCCCCGCCTTGGGGCGCCGCTACATTCGCCCGGAGCGGACAGCATGAGCGAGAACGAGATCCACGCGCTGATCAACCTGATCGACGATCCGGATGATGCGGTGTTCACCCAGGTGCGCGACCGCATCATCTCTCTGGGAGCACCAGCCGTACCCGCCTTGGAGCGCGCATGGGAAACGGACGACCTCGGTGACCTGTTCCGCAACCGCATCGAGGACATCCTGCACACGATCCATCTGGACGTTACCTACCAGCGGCTGCGCACCTGGGCCGCCGGGGGCGCGCAGGACCTGCTGGAGGGCGCGCTCATTGTGGCCCGCTACCGCTACCCCGAATTGGACGAGCACCGCGTACGCGCCAAGCTCGCCGCCCTGCGGCAGGACATCTGGCTGGAACTGAACGACGACCTCACCCCCTTCGAGAAGGTGCGCGTCTTCAACCACGTCTTCTTCCAGGCCC